>Ga0193729_1001816_pt1 | contig 10808 bp, 12 predicted proteins | sample U1c2metaG_FD_143036 | JGI IMG/M metagenome (GOLD analysis project Ga0193729, IMG submission 143036) | Soil microbial communities from a riparian zone of the East river system, Colorado, United States - U1c2 | ecosystem: Environmental > Terrestrial > Soil > Riparian zone | place: USA: East River... | reverse complement strand
ACACGAAGTCGTCAGCCGAGCGCCTGGCGAAGTCGGCGTCGAAGGGGATCACGACGAGCTCCTGCACGCCCAGCGAGGCGATCAGCTCGGCCCTGCGCTCGGGCGTCGTGAGCAGCTTCGGCGTGTGCTGCGGCGCGACGATCGAGACGGGGTGCGGATCGAACGTCAGCACGGTGTCCGAGCCGGCGATCACCTCGCGATGGCCGAGGTGCACGCCGTCGAACGTGCCGACCGCCACGCTGCGTCGCGCTCGGTGCTCGACGTCGGGCAGGCGGGTGACCTTCACGACCGCACAGCCTAGTGTCCCGGCTCACCGGGCAGCATGTCGAGCGCCCGCTGGAGCTCGATCAACGGCGGCTCGCTCCACGGCGCCCCACGCGGCGGTGGGCCGACGGCGTCGCGCACCTCAAACGGGCCGATCGCCGTGCGGCGCAGCTGCAGGCAGTAGGCGTCGTGCAGGTCGGCGATCAGCGAGCGTACGTACGTGCCAGAGCCGCATTCGATCTCATACGCGGCGCGCTGCAACGCCGGGCGGTCGGGGTCCGGTTCCCGCCACAACTGCGCGAAGCGCTCGACCGTGACGATCCGCTCGGGCATCTCCACGCGCTCTCCACGCCGAGCCCGCCGGTAGGCGCGCTCTCCTCCGATCTTCACCGCCGAGTGGATCGGCGGGCGCTGGCGCACCTCGCCGGTGGGCAGCTGCGGAGGATCGGGCGGCAGGCGCCCGGTCTCCGTGATCTCGCCCTCGGTATCGCCCGTGCTCGAGGTGGCGCCGAGCTGCGCGACGGTCTCATAGCGCTTGGGCAGCGCCATCAGCTGGCGCTGGGCCTTCGTCGCGCGGCCGACGAGCACCAGCAGCAGGCCGGTGGCGAACGGGTCGAGCGTTCCGGCGTGCCCGGTGCGCGCTCCGCCCAGCGAGCGGCGGACCGCGGCGACGACGTCGTGCGAGGTCATGCCGGGCGGCTTGTCGATCAGCAGGACGCCGTCCATCGTCAGATCATCAATAAAAAATAGGTCTTTACAAGCGCCGCCTGGAGGCGCGCGCGCCGATCAGGCGAGCGTGGCCGTCGCGTGCCCGTCGGCGCTCGCGTGCAGCTGCGCGGCGATCGCCGGCCGCAGGATCGCGATCAGCTGGTCGAGATCGAGCGTCGTGGAGAAGCCCGCCGCGCGGCGGTGGCCGCCGCCGCCCTGCGCCCGGGCGATCAGCGAGACGTCGACGTCGTCGTCGGTCGCGCGCAGCGAGACTTTGCGCTGGCCCGCGCGCTCCCCGCTTCTCAGCTCGCGCACGAGCACGGCGACCTTCGTGCCCTGCACGGCGCGCAGCTGATCGACGATCCCCTCGGAGTAGTGCTCCTCGGCCTCGGTCCGCTCGAAGTCATCGGCGCTCAGCGACGAGAGGGTCAGCTCGCCGCTGTCGAAGCGCTGCAGATGCTCGAGCCCGAGCGCCATCAGCGCGAGCTTCTGGGCCGGCATCTCCTCGTACAGCCGGCGGTAGACCTCCGCCACGTCGACGCCCGCTTCGATCAGCTCGGCGGCCATCTGGTGCGCGCGCGGGCCGGTGTTCTCGTACATGAAGCGCCCCGTGTCGGTGATCAGCCCGACGTACAGCGCCTGCGCGGCGAGCCGCGTGGGACGCAGGTCGAGACCGTGCATCAAATCCCACACGATCTCCGCGGTGCACGACGCGTCCGGCACGACGTGATTGAGCGTGCCGAAGCGCGTGTTGTCGTGGTGATGGTCGATGTTCAGCAGGTGCGCGCCGTCGCGCAGCACGCCGGCCGAGTTGCGGTCGATGTTGCCGCAGTCGAGGAACACGACGGTCCGCTGGGCGATATCCGGTGGAGGCGCCTGGATCGCCCCCTGCAGGGGAAAGATCTCGTACTCGTAGGGCAGCGGCAGGTCGTCGTGTGAGATGTACATGGCCGAGTCCTTGCCCCGCGCGCTGAGCAGCTCCTGCATACCGACCAGCGAACCCAGCGCGTCGCCGTCGGGGTGCTCGTGCGTGGCGAGCACGAAGCGCGTGTCCTCGCGCAGCCGCTCGAGCACGAGCTCGCGGGTGCTCGAGACGCCCGGCCCGTCGCTCATGAGGGGCCGATCTCGTCGAGGATCTCCTCGACGCGCAGCGCGCGATCGGTCGTGTCGTCGTATGAGAACTCGAGCGTCGGCGTGCGCTTCAGCCGCAGCTCGCTCGCCACGCGCCCCTGCAGGAAGCCGTGAGCGCTGCGCAGGCCCTCCAGGCTGGCCTCGCGCTCGGCGGCGTCCGATGGCCGCCCGCCGACGCCGAGCACGCTCACGTACACGCGTGCATGGCTCAGGTCCGCGCTTGTCCTCACGTCTGTCACGGTTACGAATCCCACTCGAGGGTCCTTCAGCTCTCCTGCCACGGCGTCGCCGATCACCTGGCGAATCGCCTCGTCGACTCGGCGCATACGCCCTGTGCTCATCCTACTCACCAACCCTTGAAGCCGAGAAGCGTTGAGCGATTTCTCTCATGAGGGTTCTCTCATCCCGACGAGCCGCCCAGCCGGCCGCAGGCCGGCGCTCAGGAAGACAGCTCGCGTTCCTGCAGGCGCGTCTCATACGTCTCGAGCACGTCGCCCTCGTGCAGGTCCTGGAAGTTCGCCAGCACGATTCCGCACTCGAAGCCGGCCGAGACCTCGCGCGCGTCGTCGTTGAAGCGCCGCAGGCTTTCGATCGTCGTGTCGTAGATGACCGTGCCCTCGCGCACCAAGCGCACTTTCGCGCCGCGCGTGACCTTGCCCTCCGTGACGAACGAGCCGGCGATCGTGCCGATCTTCGACGCGCGGAACAGCTGGCGCACCTCGGCCTGCCCGAGCGTCGTCTCGACCTCGGCCGGCTCGAGCATTCCCTGCATCGCCGCGCGCAGCTCCTCGATCGCGCGGTAGATGACCGCGTAGGAGCGGATCTCCACGCCCTCGCGATCGGCGATCTGGCGGGCGTCGCCGACCGGCCGCACGTTGAACGCCAGGATCACGCCCTCCGAGGCCGCCGCGAGCATCACGTCGGACTCGTTGATCCCCCCCACGCCGCGGTGGATGATGTTGACCTTCACCTCCTGCTGCGGAAGCTTCGCGATCTCGTCCTCGATCGCCTCCAGCGATCCGGCGACGTCGGCCTTGACGACCAGGCTGAGCTCCTTGACGGCGCCCTCCTGCGCGAGCTTGAAGACGTCCTCGAGCGAGACCTTGCGTCCCGAGCGCCGCGCGAGCGCCTCGGTCTTCAGGCGGTTCGCGCGCTCGCCCGCGAGCTGGCGCGCGCGCCGCTCGTTCTCCACCACGCGCACGATCTCGCCGGCCTCCGGCACGCCGTCGAAGCCGAGCATCTCGACCGGCTGCCCCGGCGTCGCCCGCTTGACCTTGTCGCCCACGAAGTCCTGCATCGCGCGCACGCGCCCGAAGTGCGCGCCCGCCACGAGCGCGTCGCCGACGCGCAGCGTCCCGCGCTGGATCAGCACGCTGACGACCGGGCCGCGACCGGGGTCCAGCTTGGACTCGATGACCGTGCCCGACGCGTCGGCCTCGCTGTTGGCCTTCAGCTCCTCCAAATCGGTCACGACCTGGATCGTGTCGAGCAGGCCGTCGAGGCCCTGATGGGTCTTCGCGCTGACGTCCACGAACTCCGTTTCGCCGCCCCACTCGGCCGGCTGCAGGCCGTGCTGGGTCATCTCCGTGCGCACGCGCTCCGGCTGCGCGCCCTCCTTGTCGATCTTGTTGACCGCCACCACGATCGGCACCTCGGCGGCGCGCGCGTGGTCGATCGCCTCCTCGGTCTGCGGCTTGACGCCGTCGTCGGCCGCGACCACGATCACCGCCAGGTCGGTCACGCGCGCTCCGCGCGCGCGCATCGCCGTGAACGCCTCGTGGCCCGGCGTGTCCAGGAAGGTGATCTCCTTGCCGCCGTGATGGACCTGGTAGGCGCCGATGTGCTGCGTGATGCCGCCCGCCTCGCCGGCCGCCACCTCGGTCTCGCGGATCGCGTCCAGCAGCGAGGTCTTGCCGTGGTCGACGTGGCCCATGATCGTCACGACCGGCGGGCGATCGACGAGATCCTCCTCGGCGTCTTCGAACACCGGCTCCACATCCACGTCGTCGGCCGCATGGAGGATCTCGATCTTCTTCTCGAACTCGTCCGCCAGCACCTGGATCGCCTCGTCGGACAGCGTCTGCGTGAGCGTCGCCATCTCGCCGAGCGTCATCAGCTTCTTGATCACCTCGGGCACCGGCACGCCCATGTACTCGGCGACGTCCTTGACCGTCGAGCCGGAGTTGACGCGGATCTCATCCGTCGCCTCCATCGCGGTGTTGTCGATCGGCGCGATCGTCTCGTCGTACGTGCCGCGGCGGCGGCGTCCGCGGCGCGGACGGCGCTGCGGCTGGTTGGCCGGGCCGCCCTGCTGGCGGCGCGAGGCCTGCGAGTCGATCACCACGCGCCGGCGACCGCCCGGGCCAATGTCCCCCGGCGTGCGCTCGCCCGTGCGCGAGTCGCGCGTCGGGCGCACGCGCTCGGCCGCCGGCGTCGCGCCGGAGGCCGCCGGAGCGGCCGTGGACGCTGCCGATGGCGCCGGAGCGCCGCCGGGCGCTGCGCTCGAGCCGCCCGCCGGCGATGCGCCCTGTGCGGAGGAGCCGGCGTCGGGCGCCTTGGCGGGCCGCTCGGCGACGGCGGCCGGCGCGGAGGCGGCGGATGGCTCGGCAGCTGCTCCGGGAGCTCCATTGGAGCTCTGCGGCGCGCTCGCGCCGTCCGCGCCGAGCGCCTTCAGCGCCACCGCCTCCTCGACCGACGAGGCCGCGGCCTTCGCCTCGACGCCGGCAGCACGCAGCTTCTCGAGCAGCTCTTTGCTCGAGACGCCGTGCTCCTTGGCGATTTCATGTACGCGCTTCTTGGTCATGTGTTGATCGATTCTACGAGCTTGGGGTCAACGGTCACCGGCGAGCGCAGCGCACGAGCGATCGCGTTGCGCCGCGCGGCCAGCGCGGCACACCGCGCCAGCGGCTGCGACGGGGCCGTCCCGCGACACAGATAGGCGCCGCGCCCGGGCATCGTGCCCTCCGGGTCGGGCACCGCCCGCCGCGTAGGCCCATTCTCCTCGGCGACGAGCGCGATGCGCATCAGCTCGGACTTCGGCGCGATCCGACCACAGCCGACGCAGCTGCGCCGCGGGCGGGGCACACGGGCCGACCCAGCCGTCCCGTCTGTGTGCCCCCCGGGTTGGACCGACCCAGCCGTACCGTCCGTGTGCTCCCCGGATCTGACGCCTATGTCGTCTGCTCCCCGGCGGCCTCGCTGGGGGCGGCCTCGAGAGCGGCCGGGTCGATGCCGTCGCCCGTCGGCGGCGGCGGCGCGGCGGCGGGCGTGGCGGGGGCGGCTTCGTGCTCGCCGGCAGCGGCGTCGGGCGCCTCGGGGGCGGCGAGCTCGGCCTCGGCCGCGGCCTCGTCTGCAGCCTCGGTTGGCGCGTCGGCGGGGTTGAGGTCGACGATGTTGTCGGTGGCGATGTCCGCCAGCGCCTGGTGGCTCTCCAGCCCGCAGTAGCGCGAGCCGGGCAGCGACGCGTTCGGGCAGCGCCGTCCGTTGGAGAGGACCGCGGCGCAGCGGCCCTGCACCTCCTCCTCCTCGTATCCGTGCTCGGCCTCCTCGGCGGCGAACTCGGTCTCCGAGCGGATATCCACGCGCCAGCCCGTCAGGCGGGCCGCCAGGCGTGCGTTCTGTCCCTCGCGGCCGATCGCCAGCGAGAGCTGGTCGTCGGGCACGATGACGGTCGCCTGCTTGGCGTCGTCGTCGACGAGCACCTCGCGCACGCGCGCCGGCGAGAGGGCCTTGGCGACGAACCGCGCTGGCTCGTCGTTGAACGGGATGATGTCGATCTTCTCGCCGCGCAGCTCCGAGACGACCATCCGCACTCGCGAGCCGCGGGGGCCCACGCAGGCGCCGACCGGATCGACGCCGTCGGTGTGCGAGATCACGGCGATCTTCGAGCGGTAGCCGGGCTCGCGGGCGACGTTGGCGATCTCCACCAGACCGTCGGCGATCTCGGGGACCTCCAGCTCGAACAGCTTCTTGATCAGCTCTGGGTCGCGCCGCGAGACGATGATCGCCGGACCCTTGGTCGACGGCGAGACCTCCTTGATGACCGCCTTGATGCGCTGCGAGTGGTCGTAGCGCTCACCCTCGACCTGCTCGGACTTCGGCAGCAGCGCCTCGACGCGTTCGCGCAGCTGCACGAGCGTGTAGCGCGAGTCCGACTGCTGCACGATGCCCGTGATCAGCTCGCCGACGCGGTCGCGGTACTCCTCGTACATCATGTCGCGCTCGGCCTCGCGGATGCGCTGCAGGATCACCTGCTTGGCGGTCTGCGCGGCGATGCGCCCGAAGTCGTCCGGCGTCACGTCGCGCTCGTCGATCTGATCGCGGTATTCGGCGAACTTCTTCGGGTCGATTTCCGGTTCCTCGGGTTCGCGCATCTCCCCTGTCTCGGGGTCGATCGTCGTTTCCTCGTCGATCGTCTCGACGATCAGGTGGGCCTCGAGTCGCTCGGGGATGATCAGTTCGATGACGCGGAAGTCGGCCGTCTCGCGGTCCATCTCCACGCGTGCGTACTTCGCCGAGCCGGGCTGCTTCTTATAGGCCGACAGGAGCGCGTCCTCGAGCGCGATCATCAGCTTCTCCGGCTCGATGCCCTTCTCGCGCGCCAGCGCGTGCATCGCCTCGAGGATTTCACGTGACATGGCCGGCCCTACTCCTCGACGAGGTTCGAACGGCGGATCTCCGAATAGGGGATCGCGATCACACCCCCCTCGGCGGCCAGCGTGATCTCCTGCTCGGAGGCGCCGACCAGCTCTCCGGTGAAGCTCTTGACGGTGCGCCCCTCGCCGGGGCGCCGCTCGCCCTCGGATTGGGCACACAGCCCGGAGGGCTGGGTCGGGCGAGGGTGGCGAGTGCGCACGCGCGCGCGCCTGCCGACGAAGCGGCGGAAGTGCGCGGGCTTGGTCAGCGGGCGCTCTGAGCCGGGCGAGGAGACCTCCAGCGAGTAGCGCTCGCGCAGGTCGCCGAGCAGCAGCGTGACGCGCTCGCACAGCGCCAGCGTCACACCGTCCGGATGGTCGATGAACACGCGCAGCGATCGGCCGCCGAGGATCTCCGCGAGCAGCACCTCGACATCGGGCTCGCTGACCGCGAGACGCCTTTCGATATCTGCCTGTATGGGTGTCATCAACTTGCTCCTTTACGCAAAAAAAGCGGGCCTGCGCCCACTTTCGGTGCTGCTGCCGACGTCTGCACGCCGATCTTCGATCGGCGGCACGAAAGCTCTCCTTCGAGCATAGCATCGGGGCGCCGGCGCAGAGCAGCTTTGCCTGCACGAGGCGCGCTGCCTACTCCATCAGGATCGGTGCGCGTCGCGTCGCGCGCGGTCGCGATAAACGCGGTAGTCCTCGCGTTCGGGACGCAGCGAGCAGGCCAGCGCGAGCGGCTGGCAGGCCTCGCGATGGCGCCCCAGCAGCTGCATCGAGCGGCCGAGGCAGAACAACGCGTAGTCGTTCGTGGGGGTGCTGGCGGCGATCGCCTGGAACTCCTCCGCGGCGCGGTCGTAGCGGCGCGCGTGAAACAGCGCCCGGCCGAGCGCCTCGCGGATCGAGGCCTTCTCCGGCTCGCGGTCGCGGGCCTTGCTGAGCGGCACGATCGCCGCCTGGTAGTCGCCGTGGTCGAGCAGCTCGCAGCCGCGCTGGTACAGGTCGTACACGCTTTCCATCGCCGGCCATTTTAACGACCGGCGCGCAGCGCCCCGATCGCGTCGAGAATCGCCTCGGCGATCTGAGCCTTCGCCGCCCGGGCGACTCTGCGAGCGCCATTCCCCGACGCGCCGGCCGTCAGGATCGTCACCTCGTTGGAGTCCACGTCGAAGCCGATGTCCTCGCGCGATATGTCGTTGACGACGATCGCGTCGAGGCCCTTCTCGAGGAGCTTCCGGCGCGCGAGATCGACCGCCTGATCGCCGTGCTCTGCGGCGAAGCCGACCAGCGTCTGGCCCGCGTGGCGCTGCGCGGCCAGCGCCACGAGCACGTCGGCCGTGGCCTCGAGCTCCAGCGACATGCCCGCGCGGCCGGACTTCTTGATCTTCCCCTCGCGCGGCGCCGCGGGTCTGAAGTCCGCGACCGCCGCGGCCATCAGCAGCACGTCGCAGGCCGCGAACTCGGCCTCGCATGCCCTCTGCAGCTCGGCGGCCGTGACCACCTCGCGGCGCGCGATCCCCTTCGACGTCGCAAGCGCCACGTTGGCGGCCACCAGCGTGACGCGCGCGCCGCGCGCATGCGCCGCCTCGGCCAGCGCCACGCCCATCCGCCCGGAGGAGCTGTTGCCGAGGAAGCGCACGCTGTCGATCGGCTCGCGCGTACCGCCAGCGGTAACGAGGACGTTCACGTCGCTCCAGCGCGCGCCGTTGGCGGCGCTCGCCGCGTCGCCGTCGCCAGCCCGGTCGCCGTTACGACGTCGGTGGTCGTCGCCAGGCGCGGGCGGCCCGATCGCCGTCGCGCCGGCAAGCGCAGCCTCGCACGCGGCCAGCAGCTGTGGCGGCTCTGCCAGGCGCCCGATCCCCTGCTCGCCCTTGGAGGCCAGCCGGCCGCTGCCCGGCTCGACGACCCCCACACCGCGCTCGCGCAGCGTTTGCAGGTTGGCGCGCGTGGCCGGATGCTCGTACATGTGGTTGTTCATCGCCGGCGCCACCAGCACCGGACAGGTCGCCGCCAGCGCGCAGCTCGAGAGCAGATCCTCCGCCAGCCCGTGCGCGAGCTTCGCCAGCGTGTTGGCCGAGGCCGGCGCGATCAGGTACAGATCGGCGTTGCGCACCAGCTCCAGATGGCTGAGCGGCTCATGCGTCGGCGGCGGATCGCCGGGGAAGGCCCCGCGCGCCGGGTCGCGCTCGAACTCGCTCACGAGCACCGGCGCGCCGCTCAGCGCCGCGAACGACGCCTCCCCCACGAACCTGCGGCTGGCCGGCGTCTGCACCACGCGCAGCGCATGTCCGGCCGCCGTCGCCAGGCGCACGAGCTCGAGCGCCTTGTACGCGGCGATTCCGCCGCTCACGCCGAGCAAAATGCGCGCCATGACCTACGTTTTAGAGGGATTAGAGGGCGCTAGCAAGGCGTGGCGCGCCGGTTGCGGCCTACCGGTAGTGGTACTTCACCTTCCCGGCCGCAACCTCCTCGAGGGCTATCGTCAGATAGTTTTTCGAGGCCGTTTCGATCATCGGGGGCGGGAACTCGTCGAACGTGCCCTCGCCGAGGTTGTGGTAGTAGCTGTTGATCTGGCGCGCGCGCTTGGCGGACACGACGACGCTCGCGTAGTTGGAGTCGACGTTCTCGAGCAGACGATCGATGCGGGGGGAGATCACGGTTGCTGTGCCTTTCCTTGTTGAGGCTCAAGTGTAGTGGCCGCGACACTGGCCACCGTCCGCGCCGCCATCCCTCGCGTGCCGGACCTGCGCGGATCCGGTCGGGCGCTGTAGCTCAGTCGAGCTCGGCGGCGACGATCGCGGTGAGCTCGTCGAGCGCGTCCTCGAGCCGATCGTTGACGACCACATGGGCGAACTCCGGTTGCGCGGCGAGCTCCTGCTCGGCGACGCGCAGCCGGCGCTCGACCTCTTCGGCGTCGTCGGTCCCGCGTCCGATGAGCCGCGCTCGCAGGGCGTCGAGCGACGGTGGGGCGATGAACACCTGCACGGCCTCGGGCATCGCGGCGCGCACTTGGCGCGCGCCCTGCACCTCGATCTCGAGCACGACGGGCTTGCCGGCGCGCACGCGATCCTCGAGCTCGGAGCGCAGCGTCCCGTAGCTGCGCCCGGCGTAGTCGGCGTGCTCGACGAACTCCCCGTTGGCTACGCGGCGGTCGAACTCCTCGCGCGTCAGGAAGTGGTAGTCGACACCGTCGATCTCGCCCGCGCGCGGCGCGCGCGTCGTCGCCGAGACGGACAGCTCGAGCTGTGTCAGGCGCTCCATCAGCCCGCGGATCAGCGTCCCCTTGCCGACCCCCGACGGACCTGTGATGACGAACACGCGTGCCACGCCGCGCAACCCTAGTGCCGCGGGCGGTGGAAACTGCGCGCTAGCGGTGGAGCAGGGAGATCAGCTCGCTGCGCTGGCGCTCGGAGAGCCCGCCGATCGTCTTGCTCGGCGCGATGCGGCAGTGCGCGAGGATCTTGTTGACCTTCACGCGCCCGTACTTGGGCACGGCGAGCAGCATGTCGAAGACCTTCGCCGTCTCGACGAACTCGGGCGGATTGAGCAGCAGCGAGTGGATCGAAAGGCGGCCGGACTTCAGGTCTCGCTTCAGCTGCGCCCGCTGAATACGGATCTGATTGGCTCTCGCGAGCGCGTCCATTCTCTGGTTTAGCGATCGCTCAGGGGCCATGGAGGTGTTGGAGGACGTCGTGCTGGTCGCCGTCGCCATGGGCGGCGAGTCTACACACCGAGAGCCGGCGATCAAGACAAAGTCCGCGAATTCATCTGGACCTCAAGTTGAGCTTCAGGCGCATCGAGACTCCTGTACGGTCGCGTGGCGTCTTTGCACGGGTTTGATCTCGCCGATAGGGCGGCCGCGAGGCGCATTAAACGCTCGCTCGTTGCGACCTTCCGGGCCGGATATGCGTCCACGCCGCGTGTGATGTGGCGGCCGGCGGGCAGTCGGCGCGCGGTCAGGAACGAAGTTCGCCGGCGATCCTCGCGGCGGTCGCGGGATCGCGGAAGGTCTCGGTGCCGACCGCCACGAGCGCGGCGCCCGCGTCGAGCAGGTCGGCACCGAGA
>Ga0193729_1001814_pt1 | contig 10810 bp, 6 predicted proteins | sample U1c2metaG_FD_143036 | JGI IMG/M metagenome (GOLD analysis project Ga0193729, IMG submission 143036) | Soil microbial communities from a riparian zone of the East river system, Colorado, United States - U1c2 | ecosystem: Environmental > Terrestrial > Soil > Riparian zone | place: USA: East River... | reverse complement strand
AATGAGTTCTTCCGCCGGCCCATCGCAAAGATGCGCGTGGCCGATGTCAAAATTAAAGCGCAAGCCGGATAGCCGCGTCTCGTCGATAAAAGTGCGCAGGTAGGTGGGATCGCCCATTTCGCTGGGAGTATTTTCGATGCACAAAGTCACACCGCAATGGTGGGCGTGCAGAACGAGATGCTCAAGAGTGCTGAACGCGGCGTCGCGTTTACGCGGGTCGGCCGTTTCCCGTGAGCCGCCCATGTGCAGGATCATGCGCGAATACGGCAAATCTTCGGCCACATCAATGGCACGTTTCAGCTCATCCATGGCTTCAATGCGGCGCACGCGCTCCACTTCGCAGATGGAGAGCGGCGTGCCGCCTTCGCGCGTCGCACTCAGATCGCGACTGTTGGGTGCGTGCAGGGATTCGAGAGTAAGTTTGTGGGCATGGAGCGCTTCACCCATGGCCTGGATTTGGGCGCGCGAGGTGTAATCGAAATGACTGCGCGAACAAAAGAGTTCCACGCCTTCAAAGCCGGCGTTGGCGATCTGTCCCAGAAGCTCAGGCGTTACTTTGCGAGATATAAACGGATAAGACGAGAGGAGTCTGTGCATAGGCTGTCTTGAGAATTATATTCCTAGAGAATGCATGACGCTTTGAAGAGTTGGCATCGCTGACGCGAGAATAACAAGAGTGGTCGGCGAAATATTTACTTTCGGCGCCAAAGTTAGCGGCCCCAAGGTCAGTAGCCCATGGCGGAGCCGCGATCTCGGGGATCAGCGGCACCCAGGCGGTCGCCGGTCTGCGCGTCAATGCCGATGGCATTTACTAGCCCGATGTGACCCTTGCGTTTGGTGGCGTAACCATTGGCGTTAAGGGCCTGCTCGAACACCGGCGAAAACTCTTTTTCGAGCTCAACCTCATCGGGCAGCCATTGGTGATGGAAACGAGGGGCGTTGATTGCAGCTTGTGCGTCCATGCCCAGACGCATCCAGTTGATGACGCTCAAGAGCGTGGCGGAAATTATCGTGGGCCCGCCCGGAGAGCCGGTAACAAAACTCAATTTACCGTCGCGCAACAAAATCGTTGGAGTCATGGAGCTGAGCGGGCGGTGATTGGGCGCTATGGCGTTGGCGTCGGACTGTATCAACCCGAAAAGCGCGTTGGGCACGCCCGGTTGCGTAGTGAAGTCATCCATTTCGTCATTGAGCAAAAATCCAGCGGAACTGGTGGCGTGCGATCCGTAACTGTCATTCAGCGTGTAGGTGCTGGCGACGGCGTTGCCTGCGGCGTCCACCACGGAGAAGTGCGTAGTGTGCGGGCCTTCGCCGATGCTTACCACGGTGTTGGGCGCGGTGGATTGACCCGCGGAAATTCCGCAGGCGTGCAGTGCGCCGGCTTTTATTTCCTTGCTTGAAGATGCGCGCTGAGGATCGATGGTAGCGAACAGTTCTTTGGCGTAACAGTCACTAATGAGACCGGCGACAGGGATATCTGCATAATCAGGGTCTGCTAAATAAGCGGCGCGATCCGCAAATATGCGGCGCATGGCTTCCACCACCATGCGCACGCTTTGCAAATCGTTCCAACCTTTTAACGGCGTTTGCCGGAGGATGTTAAGGGCTTCGATGATTGCCACGCCGCCGGAACTGGGAGGCGGAGAGGTGAGAACGTCCCATCGGTGACCTTCGATCTGATATTGGGCACGGAGAACTTCGCGAATCTTCGGCCGATAATTCGCCAGGTCCTCGGCAGAGATGATGCCGCCATTGCTTTGAATGTCGGCCACGAGCATATGTGCAGTTTTGCCGCGATAAAAATCGGCGGCGCCATTTTTGGCGATGCGCTCGAGAGTGGCGGCAAGCTCGGGCTGGCGGAAGATATCACCTACTTTATACGCATGGTTTTGGTTTCGAGCATTTGTTAGAAAGATGCGTTTGCTGACAGAGAATTTGTCCAGACTGGATTGTTCTTTGTCGAATTCCCGGACAAGTTTTTCAGTGATTGGGAAGCCATCCTTGGCCAAGTGAATGGCGGTAGCCATAACTTGGGCGAGCTTCATGGTGCCGTGAGTTTTCAGAGCCAATTCCAGACCAGCAACGGTGCCGGGTACGGCGACTGAGCGGTAGCCGAGGGTGCTGGCGTCGGGGATGAGTTTGCCGTCCTGAATGTACATGTCGCGGGTAGCTTTGGCGGGCGCAACTTCGCGATAGTCGAAGAAATTTGTTTTGCCATCGGCGAGTCGCACAAGCATAAATCCGCCGCCACCGATGTTTCCTGCGGCCGGCTCGACGACAGCGAGGGCGAAGGCTACCGCCACGGCAGCATCCACGGCATTGCCGCCCTGCTTCAGAATTGTGACGCCGGCCTGAGAGCCGAGCACTTCGTCCGTAGCGACCATGGCGTGCGGGCCGCGTGCCGCTTGCTGCGGCCAGGTGTTCAATGTGTTGGCGTGTTTCGCAGAGTGGTTCTGGAGTTCGGCGGCCGTTTGTGCGTGGCTGCGAAAAGCCGGAAGCAATAGAAAAAATGTCAGAAAAAAAGTGCGACGAAAAACATTCTGAGTTTTTCTTGAAACGACAAACTGAGTGGCGCGACGGGAATTACAATAATTTCCGCACGCGAATTCGATGTGGTTTGTACCCGATACTCGGCGTCGAGAAACGGGCAGCTGGTGTGATGGCATTTATGCTTCGCTGAGGAATTCGACGGATGCGGGGCCGGGGAGCAGGCCTGCGGCGGTGCCGCGGTTGATCAATTCGGTGACAGCTTGTTTGCCACGATCGCCGTAACCGAGGGTCCATCGGTTGACGTACATGGCGACAAATTTATCAGCAGTATCGGTTTCCATGTCGCGAGCGAATTGCATAGCGTAATTCAGGGCTTCTTCGCGATGTTCCAGGCCGTATTCGACGCTATCGCGGATAGTACGCGCGATCTGGCGTCCCAGTTCAGGGCCAAGCGCGCGACGAACGGCATTCCCGCCGAGCGGCAAGGGGAGATTAGTCTTCTCGTGCCACCAAACACCGAGATCAATGACGCGATGCAGACCGAGTTTCGGAAAAAGCAGCTGCCCTTCGTGAATAAGCAGCCCCGCGTCCACGGAGTCCGCTTTCACGGCGTCAATAATTTTGTCAAAGGGCATGACCACGGCTTCGAAATCCGGCTGGAAGAGTTTCAGCGTGAGATAGGCGGTGGTTTTTAACCCCGGGACAGCGATGCGCTTGCCGGCAAGTTCTTCTTTGCGCAGCGGCTTGGAAGCTACGACGATGGGGCCGTAATTTTCGCCAAAACTAGCGCCACAGTCGAGCAAGACATATTTATCGCGAAGGGAGGGGTAGGCGGCGAAGCTGACAGCGGTGACGTCATAGGTTTCTGTCAAAGCGGCTTCATTGAGAGTCTGAATGTCGGAAAGGACGTGGGTGTATTTATAGCCAGGAGTGGCCAGCTTGTGAGTGGCCAAGGCGTAAAACATGAAGGCATCGTCGGAATCCGGCGAATGGGCAAGCTTAATTTCCATAGGTTGTTGATCGGCGCGAGGCGCTGGCTGGGTAGCAGGCATGGCGTGGTTACGTCCTTTTCATTTGGCGATGAACGACCCGAAGCTTCCGTTGCAGTCCCTAGAGGCAGCTGGGCGCCACATGGCGCTGATCAGGGACGGTGCAGGAAAGAACCTCTGGCGTTAGCAGGAACTTACGTGCCTGGGTATCGGAGCGTTTCGCTGGCACAGCGTAACATATCGGTGGTACGACAACAAATACCTTGAATAACCTAGACATAGAGGCTCGCTCGAAGTTCACGGAAGCGAAGTGAATGCGGGTGAAAGCTGACCCGGATGGGGGCTTGGGTATACCCCACCCCCGGTATTTTTTGCGAAAAGAGTCTGTAAGATGATGAAAACAAAGCATTGGACGCCAAAAAAGTGACGCAATAAGGCAAAGAGTCTGCAAGCTGCTGAAAACAAAACAATAGCTAGTAAACATAACGAGGGCCATGACGGGAGAAGACACGCAAAGAGGAATATTGGACAGTGAGGCTGTTCTGGAGGATGGCAGGCCGAGGAGCATGGCCTATAGTACTATATATTTATATTATAATACAGTAAATAATGCGATTCAGATGCGCTTGTAGTATTTTGAAAAACGCCGACGCGAATCTCTAGCTGGGATGACCCGGACGGGCTACTAACTTACCAAACGGCGTTTTCAGGGCGTCCCTGACGTGGCTGGCCTTTTTCGTGCCGGTCAGCGTCCAGGTGGTTTTTATAATGCGGTCAGTGTGCGAGGCGGGGGCCGAATTTCTTTACCACGATGAGCACGGCGAACCATAACGCGATTCCGTAGAGTGCGTACCATAGTACTTCTTGCCTGGCGGATACAGCGGGAGGGCTGAAAATGACCAGCGAGCCGGTGGAGCTCATGTGCATGAGTTGCGCGATGAGTAGGCTTTTCGTGTTGAGGTAGGGCCACGAGATTAGAACGCGCATGGCGGTCATGGCGAAAGCGAAGGCCAGGAAAAATGGGAACCAGTATGCACGGTGGGGCGTGGCGGTTCCGAGGTAATTGACGACCGGCAAGTGCCACAAGCCCCAGAATAGTCCGAGCGCGATACTGGCGCCCAGCGGATTGTGTTGCGCAGACATATTGGGAAACGCGAAGCCAGTCCAGCCGATTTCTTCCAAGAGTCCGGCGGGGACGCCGAACAAGACTCCCGCGAGAAAAAGGTTGGGAGTGTAAACCGGGGAAAGAAATGTCTTTAGGGCGAGGAGAAGAGTTAGAACGAGCACCGGGGGAATGAGCAGTGGGGCATACCAACGGGCTGGAATTCTCGCTCGCAACACTTTGGAAAAAAGATCGCGCAACCCGGTTCCACCCGCAGTGATCCAAGTGAGAAAAATGCCGCTAAAGCTCGGTCCGAGGAGCATGACTGGAAACATAAGAATGCCAGTGAGTATTGGCAGAGGCTCGTGGCGCAGCAGATGAGGAGCGGCTACAGCGAGCGCGCCGAGCCAAGAAATAGTGAAGGTCAGCAAAAAGTAGGCGGCCACGGGATGGCTTAGAAGAAATGAGTCAGGTTTTGATTGGCGCTCGGATGACATAGGTTCGGCGGACAGTCTATCCGCTGTGACGTGGATGAAGAAGAGGGTCATCGGAGAGACGAAGTTTTATTAAGAAATTTGCCAGATGGTATTGCTCCATCTAGTTGGCGGCCAGCCCGGGGCAATGCCGCGAAACACGGTGTGAGGGTAGGAGTTTAACTTGCGGACCATTTCGGCTAAATCGGAGTTATTGGAGTTGTCCAGCATAAGGTAGCCGCCGGGCCGGATTTTGGGGATGGCGTGTTGCATACATTCGATCCGGACGCGTCCGTCGACCAAGACCAGGTCGAAGGTGTGATCGGGGTGGACGTCGATGGTCTCTACATATTCATGGAGGGTAGCACCCGCATAGTAGTCATCGTAGATGAAGCGGGAAGTTTGTGACTCGTCGATGGTCAAGGGTGCCGAAGGCGGCGCGGGAGCCAAAGGCACCGAGAAGGCCTCGGCAATAGGTCTAGGTTCGTGGAGTTGGTAGGTGCAGTTGGTTATGCCGCGTCGGGCCAATGCTCTAGATACCAGCGTATGCCACTTCTGGTCATGTTCGATGCTGAAGACTTCCGCCACCCGCTCAGCAAAGAAAATGGTAGATCCCCCTGAGCCGTATTCGAAGACCTGCATATGGGGTTTCAAGTAATGCTCCAGCCAATTCGTCGCTTCGAAGGGTATCCAGGGTTTTGCTTCGCCTACGAAGGATCGACCGGGGCGAAATGATGAAAACCATGTTGGAAAGTAGCGCCAGGACTTGAGGTCGCCAATCAGCAGATAAAACAAGTAGAGAGGATCGAACAGCGGACCAAGGGAGTTTTCAATTCGTCGCTTCAGCGGGAGAGGCATGGAGCAGTTACCCGTCTTCAAGCGCAACTACAGATAAGATGCGCCAGCAGCGGATAAGAGGCGCTAATCGGGGGTAAGGAATACTGGGGCGGACTGGCAAAAATGGTGGAGAGCGAGCGCCGGGTGGCGCCCGCTCCGTAGTTGCGTGCGGTTAGAAGCTGAAGATGGCTCCGCCTTCGCTGCGAAGGTCTCGCCACTCATGTTGGTGCAGGCCCATGAACAAGGGCAGGACTGGCACGGCGGTATTTGCGCGTGTGCGATAGAGGGACTCTTCGAACGAGAAGGACACCCACTTATTAAGTTTGTAGTTGAGGGTTCCTACGGTCATATCGCTGCGGGCGCGGGAGCCACCGGGTGCGGCTTTGATGAGGTCACGGGTATTGGCTTGGTCGGTGCCGTACATGCCATAGAGAGACCAACCGGCATTACGGCCTTCAGGGTCCGACCCAAACCAACGGGATAGCGGCAGGCCGATTTGAGCGAAACCACCACGCGCGCGAACCGGGAGCTCCGGGGCTACGACGGCGTTACCACTGGCGTTAGTGCCAAATACCACAGTGGAGCCACCGTCGATGGAAAGCGCGTCGGCAGTGTTTGTTAGGCCAAAAACGCTGTTGTAATTGGAGAAGAGTTGGCCGCCAAAATAATATCGCAGGTCACTGCCACTATAGACTTTGCCGATGAGCGTGACCCAATGAGTGGGCAACTGCCACTCGAAAGTTACGCCATTGGTCGGGCTGCCCACCCTGGCACCCTCCGGGAACGCTCCGTGGTATGCGGCGGGAACCGCGGATCCGAGGATAATGGCGGTGCGGCTGCCTTCTTCAAAGCTGACGATGAGTTCAGCAGGCGCAACGCCCGGAGCATGATCCAACTGCCATTGGCCAACGAGACGGCCTTCGAGTTGCGGCGAGGCGCTGTCGGGTCCTTGCCGTTCCCCGTAGCCCAACTGATTGGAGAGATTGGCGGCGGAGGGCACGACACCCACGGCTGGGAGAACCACGGCAATCTCGGGCATCAACTGAAAGGCGCCGAAATTGTGAGTCCATCCAAAGCGCATTTGCGGGGCGCGTTCCCAGAGAACGCCAAAGCCAATGCCGACCCCGGTGGTTTCCAATATGTTCGGAAGGGTTGAGGATGTGAACGGAGTCCAATCCTGGCCGAACAGCGCGGAGAAGGTATCGGCGTTGCTGAATTTGTAATCCACACGGCCAAAGGCCAGGCGAATGCCCACATTGGATGAGCGGATGGAGGAAAGATTTCGGTTGTCGGAGCGATTGAAGTTACCTTCGAAGTCGAACTCAACTTTTCCAGTCACAGTGAGATTGGCGCTCCTATCTCCCCACTCGAAATTAGTGCCAAAGCGGCTGGCACGGGCCTTCACGTGAAATTCGGGGGCGCCGTTTGGGCCGGTGTCACCCAGGAAACCGGGGAGCGGGAAGTCATCGCCGCCGGGTGATGAAGTGTCGTGGACAAATGTCGCTTTCAGGAAGCCGTAGGGGGTTATGCCGACACCGGCAACGGTGATTGCCGGTTTGAGTTCACCCTTCTTTATGCCGCCTACCGGGAGAGGGCGGATGGGGTTTGCGGCAGAGACGGTGGTTGGTGAGACCGACGCGGTCTGACTGGGAGGTACCTGTTGCTGGTCGGAGTCCTCGGTGGCTATTGGAGCGTTGGAGGCTACAGCGGAAGTGATTGCAGGAGCCACGGCTGGAGTCACCGCAGCGCTTCCCGGAAGGTGATAAACGGCGGGAATCAGGCTCGCTGCCTCGGAGTTCGACGCGGAAGCCGCGACCACGGAGGGGTCACCCAGCATTTGATTGTAATCGGCCTGCGAGATTATGCCCTTACTCAAAAGCAGCTTGGCTAACCGCGAATCGGCATCGCTGGCAGACGATGCTTGACTGAGCTGAGCTACTTCTTCCGCGGAGAGAATGCCCTTGGCCTGGAGAACCCGGACGAGCGGAGAGGCAGAATTCTGGCTGGTACTCTGAGACTGGGCAAGCGTACGTCCCGACCAAACTAAGGATGACAACAAAACAACCGCTGAACACACCAACACCCCGTGCTGTTTCCCGGTCATCGAAATTACCCCCCTGTGACCCCGCATTGCTAAACGGGTCAGATAATCAGACTGAAACGGGCCCTAAGTGCCTCGTTTTATACGTGCAGAAACATGAATGTCAAGAGTTCGTTTGAGTATTTGGCGGGATTTTAAGGGATTACCAGAAATGTTAGCTACCGGGGTACTGGCTTGATGCGTCGCTTTTCTGGCGGTCCAGGCTGGCGGACATAGAAGCGGAACTCATAAGCATGGCATACAGGAATAAAATTAGCTGTTGAGATGAAAATCGAGAGGCCGCTGTGTAGGAGTTGTGATAAAAGTCTCCGTTGTCGGCCCACTTGGCTTGATTTGCTGTAAGGAATCTCATGAGGCGAGCCCGTGAATACCTTCCCGATTCTTCTGGCTGCACTTTGCGTTTATGCAATTGGCTATCGTTATTACAGCGCATTCATCGCCGCGAAGGCGCTGGCGTTGGATAACGCGCGTGTGACTCCATCTCATGTTTACGAAGACGGACACAATTATGTGCCTTCGCCGAAGTGGGTGCTCTTCGGTCATCATTTCGCCGCGATTGCGGGAGCGGGGCCTTTGGTGGGGCCAACGTTAGCGGCGCAATTTGGTTTTGCACCGGGCTTTATCTGGATTTTGATTGGCGCGGTAGTCGCGGGGTGCGTGCAAGATTTCATCGTGATGGTGGCGTCGGTTAGGCACAAGGGGCGATCGCTGGCAGATGTGGCGCGCACGGAAGTGAGTACCTTCACTGGACTGGTGACCATGTTCGCGGTTTTGCTGATCCTGCTGGTTACGTTGGCGGGGCTGGGAATTGTGGTGGTGAATGCGCTGTCGAATAGTCCGTGGGGCGTGTTTACGATTGGTATGACGATTCCGATCGCGATTTTCATGGGGCTGTACATGTTTAAGAGTACCCCTGGGCAGATTAAAGTGGCGCTGCCGAGTGCAGCGGGAGTGGTGCTGCTGTTGGCGAGTGTTGCGGGCGGACACTGGTTTGCGCAAACGCAATGGGCGTCATCGCTGACTTTCAGTGCGCATCAGATTACTTACTTAATGGCGATTTACGGATTCGTGGCATCGGTGCTGCCCGTGTGGCTGCTGCTAGAGCCGCGAGATTATCTCTCCACGTATGTAAAACTGGGCACCATTTTTTTGTTGGTGATCGGCGTATTCGTGGTGCACCCAGACATTCGCTTTCCGGCTTTCACGCCGTTTGTTCATGGCGGTGGGCCGATTATTAAAGGCCAACTGTTTCCTTTTCTTTTTGTGACCATCGCGTGCGGAGCGATTTCCGGATTTCATTCGCTGGTGAGTTCGGGAACTACGCCGAAAATGTTGGACAAGGAAACGGATGCGCGCTTTATCGGTTACGGCGCGATGGTGGCGGAGAGCCTGGTGGCGGTGCTTGCGCTTATCGCGGCGTGCTCTTTGTATCCTGGGGATTATTTTGGGATCAATGTACCTCCGGATGTTTTTGGGCGGCTGGGCATGCACACGGTGAACCTGGATCTGTTTTCAACCGAAGTAGGTGAAAAGTTGGCGGGGCGAACGGGCGGAGCGGTGTCGTTGGCGGTGGGCATGGCGCAAATTTTCAGAGGGATTCCAGGCATGACCAGATTGATGGGCTACTGGTATCACTACGCGATCATGTTTGAAGCGCTGTTTATTTTGACGACCATCGATACCGGGACACGCGTGGCGCGCTATGTTTTGCAGGAACTGCTGGGAAAGGTGCACAAGCCGTTCGCGAATAATGCGTGGCTGCCGGGAAATCTGATAACCACTTTTTTTGTGGTGCTGGCGTGGGGGTATTTGATCTATACCGGCAATATTTCCACGTTGTGGCCATTGTTTGGAACTGGGAATCAATTGCTGGCGACCATCGCGTTGGCGGTGGGGACTACGTTTCTTGTCAATATGGGGAAGGCGCGCTACGCGTGGATCACTATTGTTCCCATGCTTTTTGTAGGCACGACCACGCTGACTGCCGGTGTGTTGTCGATCAAAAATATTTTTTGGCCGCTGACGTTTAAGCCGGCGACTCGCGTGCAGGGTTATCTGGATTCCATCCTGATGACTATTTTTGTGACTGGAGTGGTGCTGGTGCTATTCAATGTAGCGCGGCGTTGCTGGCTGACATTGCATGGCGCGCCAATTCCGAAGGAAGCATTCGGGCCTCCGGTGGCGGGCGAGAGGCTGCCGGCGAGTGGCTGCTGTTAGAGCAGGCGCGGAATCCAGACAATCGAATTATGGTTTGGTTTGATGTTGCCGCTTGAGGAGGTACGCGTTATGGGTCGATTTTCGATTCGCGTTCTCACTTTATTATTGTGCGCTCTCACCTGTGGCGAGGGTGTTTGGTCCGCTGAACGGGTCGTCAATCTGACCGCAGGCGACGGCACTAAACTTAAGGCGAGTTATTTTGCCGCTGCAAAGCCTGGGCCGGGTGTGCTGCTTTTGCATCAATGCAACCGGCAGCGCAAGATTTGGGACGGCTTGGCGCAGCAGCTTGCGGCGGCGGGAATCAATGTGCTCACGCTGGACTACCGCGGATTTGGCGAGAGCGCCGGCGATCGATTTGATAAGTTGCCGCCGCAAGAAGCAGCGCAGATTCAGACAGAGAAATGGCCTGGGGATATCGACACCGCGGTTCAGTATCTGGTGTCGCAACCAGGAGTGAAGCGCGACGTGATCGGCGTGGGCGGTGCCAGTTGCGGAGTAAATAATTCCATTCAGACCGCGCGGCGACATCCGGAGGTAAAGTCTTTAGTGCTGCTGTCGGGGAATACGGATTTGAAAGGACGGCAATTTTTGCGGGAGTCCA
>Ga0193729_1001813_pt1 | contig 10815 bp, 11 predicted proteins | sample U1c2metaG_FD_143036 | JGI IMG/M metagenome (GOLD analysis project Ga0193729, IMG submission 143036) | Soil microbial communities from a riparian zone of the East river system, Colorado, United States - U1c2 | ecosystem: Environmental > Terrestrial > Soil > Riparian zone | place: USA: East River... | reverse complement strand
AGAATGTGTTGGCGAACTTCTTCGGCCACGTCTTGAAGTTCATCGAGACGCAACCGTCTCAGGTCTTCAGGTGAGTTAATTTTTTCCAGCTGGCTCATCGCGGCGATTGTAGCGCGAGACGCTATCCTAATGCACCTCAAGATTCGGTAACGAAATCAACAAGGAACTGGGTCCCAAGTCGGAAGGCCTCGTAACCTTTGCATTGCAAAGTAATTTATACCGCAAGGACAGGCAGGCGTCAAGCGTTAGTTTCTTCAATAAATTTGTTGATTCGTTGATAAAGCCCGTCACGAGCGCGCCGAAAGGCCGCGAGTTGCTCGCTCTCGCTTCCCGAAATCACCGGATCGTCGATACTCCAATGCAGGCGCTTTGCCGGGCCGGAAAAGATGGGACATCTCTGGTTCGCGTGATCACAGACGGTGATCACGCGATCGAATTCATCATCGAGAAATTCGGCCGCTGACTTTGATCGGTGACCAGAGATGTCGATGCCGATCTCGTTCATTACTGCGATCGCCTGCGGCCGAACGAAGCTTGCGATCGTGCCCGCGCTGAAAACTTCAAATCGATCACCGGCCAAATTACGCAGCAGACCTTCGGCCATCTGGCTGCGCGCGGAATTACCCGTGCAAAGAAACAGCACCCGTGTTTTCTCAATCATGGCGATCCCTCGGTGAGTAATCTACAAGTAACCAAATGGTCAACAAGGTCGCGGCGCCCGCACCCATCAATTGCGCGACGATAAACAGCGGAACGTCTATCGGTCTGATTCCCGCAAATGTATCGCTGAGGGAACGCGCGATCGTCACTGCCGGATTAGCAAAAGACGTTGACGCCGTAAACCAGTAGGCCGCGGTGATGTAACCGCCGACCGCAGCTGCAACCATCCGCGGCTGATACTTCGCGCAGGTTCGAATTACCAGGACCCAAACAAAACGCGGCGATAACTCGCTGAAGAGCTGCCGGCTTCCGTTGCGCGCATGACGAGAGAAAGCGACCAACGGCTCGCTGAACATCACATTTGCCGCCAGCGCTCCTGCGCAGGCTCCGGTTACTTGAGCGACGACATAGAAAAGCGCGTCGCGCCAATTCAACTCTCGTTGAAAGAACGCGCTGAGCGTGACGGCCGGATTGAAATGGGCACCTGAGATTGGTCCAAACGTTAGAATGAGCGTCGTTAGCGCCGCGCCTGTGGCAATCGTATTCGCCAGCAGCGCGATCGCCAGGTTTCCGCCGGCAAGCCGCTCAGCCATAATCCCCGAGCCAATCACCGCCGCCAGCAAAAAGGCTGTACCAACAGCTTCAGCTACGATTCTTCGCGCAAGTTTCACGTTCATTTGGCGATGCTTACGAGCGCTGGTGCGCAGCACGAAGTTGCGCTGCGCACATCTGCATTCGCTTCGTCGGCCGCCGTCTGATCGCCGCATTCGCACGACGCACTCTCTGGCAGATTGTCCTCGAGTACGACGAACACTTCCCATTCATTACCGTCGGGATCGCGGACCCAGGTCTTGTCCTGGACCGCGTAGCAGCAACTGGTTTGCATCTCGTCACGTGTCAGCAGACCGTGGTCATGCCATCGCTGCCTCGTCGTTAGCACGTCTTCCGTCGATCGCACCTGAATACCCAGATGCGACAGCGCGCCTCGGCTGTGGACGGATCCTTCATTCAACGTGAAATTCAACGGCGGATTCTGCACATCGAATTTCGCGTAACCGGTGCGCGCCTTGCTCGGCTCAATCCCGAACAGCTTGCGATAAAACTCAATGCTCTGCTCAACATTCCGTACATTGATTGCCAAATGAGCTTTTAGGGCCGAAACCACCGGCGCCGCCGCGGTCAAGTTGCTCTTGCTTTCCATGTCAGACCTCCTTAGAATCACATTCGGATAAGCGAATACGACGCATGCTAGAACACTCGAACATATCTGTCAAGACGCATGTGATGACGGGACTGGAAATCAGAGCAATGGGGGCCGCCGATTGGGACCAGGTCAGGGCCATCTATCTCGAAGGCATCGCCACCGGTCACGCGACGTTTGAGACGGGAGCGCCTTCGTTTGCGGAGTGGGACAAAGCGCATCTCTCGTTCGCCCGGTTAGTCGCGCAACAAGGCGATGCAACTGTGGGCTGGGCAGCGCTCAGTCCGGTGTCGCAACGCTGTGTTTACGGCGGTGTTGCCGAAGTCAGTGTTTACGTCTCGACCGCGAGCCGGGGTTCAGGTGTAGGACGGAAACTATTGGACGCACTTATTAATGAATCAGAGCAGAACGGAATCTGGACCTTGCAAGCTGGAATATTTCCCGAGAATGTTGGCAGCCTCGCAGTGCACCGAGCTTGCGGATTTCGCGAAGTCGGCCGGCGTGAGCGAATCGGAAAAATGAATGGGGAGTGGCGCGATACAATTCTGCTCGAACGGCGCAGCATCATAGTGGGAATCGATTGAAATGACCAAGAGCAAATACAACCTCGAAACTCTTTTCAGCGCGCTGGCAGACCGCACGCGCCTGCGGCTGATTAATCTCATCGGCGACTCGGAAGTGTGTGTCTGCTTTCTGGTTGAGATTCTGAAGACCAGCCAACCGAAGATCTCGCGGCATCTCGCCTATCTTCGCCAGGCGCAGGTTGTCGTTGCTCGTCGCGAAGGCAAGTGGATGCACTATCGTTTGCGCGAACCACCAGACGAGCATGCGGCCCGGATTCTTCGTGAAGTGCGGGCGTCTTTGATCGAGCATCCTGAATTCCAACGCGACCGTGAGAAACTCGAGAAGGTTTGTTGCGCCGTTCAACTCCCGGTGCAATTGCGCCATGCGCCGCGGCCCGGGGCGACAGGGATCTAGTTTCTTTCGATCAGATCGGCCTCTAACCAAGAGGTTCTCACGTCGGTAGTGGCTTAGTTTCACTCAATTAGGCCACTACCCTCACGTCAAATCTTTTTCAGAAAACACCCGTGTCGTGGTATTCTCATGCACCTTAGTTTATGAACACTCTTGATCAAACTGGCGGTTTGTCTAGGCCCGAACTGAAGCATTACGTCGAGGACCTTGAGAAGCTCTTACAGCAAGAGCGGAGATACCTGTATGTGGTCGCTGCGTTGTCGATAGTTTTTACCGTTGCCGGCATCGTCATAGCGATATTGCTACTGCCCAGAGGAACGGCACACACCCAGATAGCAGCACTCGTTTCTCTTGGTGGCCTTAGTATCGGAGAACTCTCACTTTTTAGAGTTTTTACTCGTTCAAGGACCAAGAATGCGCTGTTGGAATCTGCGATCGAACGTTTTCAACGGAACGAACTGGACGTAGAAGCCAGGGAACAACTTGTGTCAAGGCTAGTAAGCTCGCTTTAGGCTTCCGAAAAATTAGCTATTATCTGTACACCTAATCGGTTGTGCTTTCCGGTTGGCCATAATTCCGTAAAGCAGGAACCTAGTAATTAAGATAGTCCGTAGTTGACCAACTGTGGAAACCAATTGTGTCTGATGCGGAACGAAAAGAATCCAAGGGTGGCGCTGGCGCTGCCGGCATTGGCGGGGGAACATTGTTGGTGGTGATAGCCAACAGTTTGCCTCAAGATAACAAGTTTCGACCTCTTCTAATTTGGGCTGCACCCTCGGCCGCAGTTTTCCTGGGCGGCCTATGGCTGTTCATTCAATACAAAATGAATAACTTTCTCCGTGATCATGAGGCTAAGGCTCACTTTGACAATGCGAAAAAGATCCTTCGAGAAGCACTCAACAATCCACTAACATCAAACGAACACCGTCAACGGCTTCAGCGCGAACTTGAAACGTTAGAAATCCTTGCGTTGAGCAGATATTTGGATCGGATAAAAGCACTGAAGCCGGTCACGGAAGAAGAGACGATTCTCCGAGACATAAGCAAAAACGTACCCAAATAATTCTTAATCTCAAGTGATGTCTTCCTTGACAATCCCGACTCGCGGCTTAGAATAACCTTCGACAACGCGGAGATGTGGCCGAGTGGCTGAAGGCGGCGGTTTGCTAAACCGTTAAGGGTCTTAAAAGCCCTTCACAGGTTCGAATCCTGTCATCTCCGCCATTAAACCTGGAAGTCAGAAGACAGAAGTCAGGAGTCAGTAGAAGAGCGGTTTTGCTGAATTCTGACTTCTGACTCCTGACTCCTTTTTTTATGGTTCGTGTTCGCTTCGCTCCATCACCAACCGGTTATCTGCACATCGGCGCGGCGCGCTCGGCGCTTTTCAATTGGCTGTATGCGCGCAAAGTCGGCGGCAAGTTTCTGCTGCGCATCGAAGACACTGATCTGCAACGCTCGACCGATGAATCGACGCGTTCGATCATTGAAGGGCTCGCGTGGCTCGGTCTCGATTACGACGAAGAGAAAGTTTTTCAATCCGACAATGCGGAGAAGCATCGCACGGCCTCGCGTAAGCTGGTCGAAGAAGGAAAGGCGTACCGCGATTTCACGCCGAAAGAGCAACGCGGTGACGCGAACGTCAAACAGGGTATTGCTGATCGCGCGCGCGCTAACGCCGCCGAAGGAATCGATCATCGCAGCAATCCGTTTCGTGATTTACCAATTGAGGAATCCGACGCGCGGGCGGCTGCGGGCGAGCTGTTCGCGATTCGTTTGAAGGTCGCGCGCGAAGGCGCTTCGCGGTTCACCGATATTGTTTACGGTGAACAGGAGCGTGATTATTCAGAGATCGAAGATCTGGTGCTGCTGCGCTCGGATGGGCACCCGCTTTACAACCTGTCGGTCGTGCTCGACGACATCGAGATGAACATCACGCACGTGATTCGCGGCCAGGATCATCTCACAAATACGCACAAACAAATTCTGCTTTATCACGCGTTTGGCGCGCCGGTGCCGCAATTTGCGCACTTGCCGCTGATTCTCGCTCCCAACAAAGCGAAGTTGTCCAAACGTAAGCACGGCGAAGTAGTTTCGCTCACGACTTATCGCGATCGTGGATTCGTGCCGGACGCTTTCGTCAATTACCTGGCCCTATTGGGGTGGTCACCGGATACGACTCAGTATTCGGCGGACCTGGTTCGTGATGATCCAGCGGCTAGACCGAACGTCGAACCAGGCACTGAGATTTTTTCACGTCAAAGATTGATAGAAGAATTTTCGCTTGATCGTATTCACAAGTCGCCGGCAGTTTTCAATTTTCAGGAAAACGATCCGCGACACTGGACCGATGACAAAGCGCTCTGGATGAACGCCGAGTACATTCGCACCATGCCGCCCGGCGATTTGCTGCCAATGGTGAAGAGCGAGTTGCGCGCGGAAAAACTCTGGCGCGAAGAATACGATGACGACGAGCGCGAATGGTTTGCGAAAGCAGTCGATCTGATTCGCCAACGATTCTTCACGCTGAAAGATTTTTCATCACAGGGTCGCGCGTACTTTTCCGAAGACTTCGATTTTGATGAGGCGGCCGTCCGTAAGAATATTTTGAAAGAGCCGCGGCTCAAAGAACTCCTGCCGCAGCTCGCCGATCGGATCGAAGCGGTGGATCCGTTCACGGCCCAGACGGCCGAAGCCGCGCTCCGTGCTTTCGCAGAAGAATCATCGGTAAAGGCTGGCCTTTTCATCAATGCTTCGCGCACAATGCTGACAGGCCAGGCCGTGGGACCGTCGATGTTTGACGTGTTTGAGATAATGGGCCGCGAACGTTCAGCCATGCGTTTGCGCAGCCAGCGCCCATGGAATGAGTTTGAGAGATATCAAAGTCTTAGAACCCGTTGTTTTCGTTTATGTTAATCTCTGTGCCTCGGCGCCTTTATGGCGACCCTTTGAGGAGATACTCACAATGAAAAGACTCGCGATTATCCTTTCTATTGTGCTTGTCAGTGCTGGTGCGGCGCTCGCGCAGAACAGCAACACGTCACCGTCGAGCCGTACGCGCACCGTCGCGCCCAAGCCTTCGCCGACCCCAAAGACGGTAGCTAAATCGCCGGCGGCGACGCCGTCTCCCTCACCAGCCACGTCTTCGCGACGGACCACGACGAATGCCGGTCCCTCTGCGGCCGTGCTCGCGGCGTTCGACAAGATCATTGATGGCATCAGGCAAGCGGACGTCGATCTGTACATGAGCGGCTATCTGAACTCGCCAACATTAGTTCTCTTCAACAACAACGGAACTGTGACCAGAGGATGGGACCAGCTAAAAAGAAATCGTGAGAGCTCTTTCCCTCAAAGTAAAGATGTGAAACTCGATATCAAAGATCGACACGTCACCATGCTTGGCCGTGATGGCGCGGTCGTCACTTGCGTATGGACGCAGACACAGACTTTCAACGGGCAGCCTGATTCCGGATCCGGAAGAATGACCCTGGTTTTCAAACGCGTGGGCACGGAATGGAAAGCTGTGCATTTGCACACATCGCCGGACAAACCTGATCCGTCGCGCGTGCCCGCATCGGAACAGCAACGACCGGGTCAGTGATCATTTCGAGACCCCGCGGCTGAATATCTTTTCGCGAGTGTTTCGTCTGTGTTTCCGGGAGAAATCACTAAGACACGGAGGCGTGTCGATTGCGCCGTAATCTCATCCAGCCTTCAACGATGGCAATCGCACCGAACGCTGAGAGAAACGGAAAGAACTCGACCACGTAGCGCGGCTCAACGCTCACCGCCATCGAGAACAAAGCCAGCCTGGTGGCGAACATCAGAAAGATCATCAACAGCACCGCTGGCGCATAAGACGATCCGCTCATCCCCATCCAAACAAAACCCGCGACTCCGAGCAAAGTGTAAATCGCCACTAATACGGCAAATATCGGCAACCAGAAGTTCTGCGCCGGCGAGTTGTCCGGATTGTTCAACGGCAAAGCATTTCCGCTGAACGGGTAAAAGTCCGAGTGAGTATTGAACCAGAGCGCATGCGCGCGCCGCGCCGGCAAAACAAGATAATACCGAACGGGGTGTCGCGCGATTCTTTCACGGGCGATTTGGGCGAAGGCGGCGTCGATTTCCGGCGTCATTGTGCCGGCTTTTGGCGGTTGATCATTCTTCGTCTTGTCGTCCTGATTGCCATTCGATTCGTTATCCGGAGCGTCTTCTTCGTCGTTGGAATTATCGTTCTTGTTCGCCTTAGCGGCCTGGCCCTTGTTCGCGGATTGATCTGGCGAAGGCGACGGCGAACTGGCAGCTTCGGGTTCGTCATTCTCATCAGTGCTATTGTCGTCGCCGGCATTGTATTGATCGAATAGATCGGAAACTCGTTCGCGTTCCGCCTGCGAGTCAAAAGCGCTGTCCGGCAAGTCGTCTATGTCAATCTGCTCTTTATCCAGGTTCCACATCAGAGCGTCGAGGAACTCTCCATCCGTCATCCACGTTTTCAACCAGCGTTCATAACCGAGAATAACAAAATCGTCCGGCATGTTCGCATGATCCGGGGCCAGCGGCTGAAACACATGAAAGGTGCGCCAGTTGCGAATCGTCCAGGGCGCCAGAGCCAGGGCAAACGCGAAAGAAAAAACTGCGCCCGCGAGAATTATTCGCGAAAGTTTCGATCGCAACGATAGAAGGGAACGGCGACTAGGTTCTGGAGTTCCACCTTTAGGCGAGCCGTCTCGGGGCCGGACTCCGAACAATCGAAAACGCGCGACGACCAGGGTAATCCCAATCGAAGCTGCTATCAGTCCCACGTCCGGGCGAAACAGGACGTCCACCCCCAACAGTAGTCCGCTGATGGCCCAGCAGCGCAATTCTCGCTCGAATTTGTCAGACTGAAATGCGATAGTCGCCGCCACGCAGGCCGCCACGATCAGGAAAGTCGCGGGCACTTCGGTAAGAATCGTAGCCGCGTAAATCGTGGTGAATGGATTGACGGCAGCGAGCGTCAAAGCAGCGATTGCCGTCGCGATCTTGCGTCGCTCATCCGGCTGCCAAAGGAATGCAAGCCAGGCGACCAACGCGCACGTTCCGGTATCAATCAATGCCTGCACGATCCGCACCGCACTGTTGTTGGTGTGACCGAACACTGAATAGACCGAAGCGAGGAACAACGGATAGCCGGGAAGACGAACGTACGACGGATCGAAGGGTGCTTCGGTCGCATGAGAATAAACATGCTGCTCGAGCACGTTGCGCGCAATTTGCGCATAACCGAGACCGTCATCAGCAGAGTCGTTCGGCAACCAGTGAGCCACCGCGATGCGGAAGCCGGCGGCCAGAATAATCAAAGCCGCAAAGACCCAGAGATGCTTTCGAACCTGTGGGCTTACTTTTAACATTGAGATCTGATGCTAACTCGTGAGGGAAAGAGTTTGCTACCGCGCGAACTTCGATTTTGTGTAATTAAGCGCCGGTTCGTGTTACTTCGTGGTCATGCTGAGGTCAAGCGAAACCCCACTAAAGGGCGCGAATCAGGAACCGTATTACACCAAAGTGCTTCGTGGCAATTGCAGCTTGCGGCTCGCTGTGGGCTCATGGCTGCGCTTCCACCGTCGCTTTTCTTTCCAGCTTACCCCAGCCCACCACCGCGCCGCGGAACGCGGTCGAGACTGACTTGATCATTACGTAGTACATAACCTGGCGATAGCAGAACCTTTGCAGGAACAACCACCAAAGCAATCGCCAACGCTCTTTGCGCTCGAGCACGAAGGCGAAGCAAGCGGCGCTCCAATCAACTGCGAGGAAGAGCGCGTAATAGAAAAGCACTTGCCGCAAATTCGTGAACGTGTAAACGGACGGCTGTTGAATGCGATCGATCAAAGCTGAAAACAGGGTATAGACCAGCAGCAGATCCATTACCGGCGAGACCAGCGGAAAAATGATCTGGAAAACCCAAACGTTCGGCATGGCGACAAACCCTAACGCGCCATACTTCGGTCTCAGCAAGGCGTCGCGATGCTTCCACAGACATTGCAGCGTGCCATAGGCCCACCGGTATCTCTGCTTCGCCAATTGTCGCAGCGTCTGCGGCGCTTCAGTCCAGCCGATGGCCGTCTCTTCATAACCGATTTGATAGCCGAGCTTGCGAATCTGCAGAGTCAGATCCTGATCTTCAGCTAACGTGTCGGTGCTAAAGCCTCCGCACTCTTCGATCAGTTCTCTTCTCCACGCGCCGACAGCCCCGGGCACGACGGTGATGCAATTCATGCTGGCAAACGCGCGCCGGTCCATGTTCTGCGAAGTGATGTATTCCAGAGCCTGCCAGCGAGTAACAATATTGACGCGGTTTCCCACTTTGGCATTGCCCGCAACGGCGCCCATTTTCGGATCGACAAACCGCCGCGCGAGCGCTCGAATTGTCTCGCCCGGAAATTGTGTATCCGCGTCCAGCGCTACGATGATCTCGCCTTTCGATTGACGCAGGCCAAGATTAAGCGCTGCGGCTTTGCCGGCATTAGGCTCCGTAAAGAGCCGCACCAGAGGTTCGTTGCCAAATTGCTGACGCACGACCTCGCTGGTGCGATCCAGCGAGCCATCATCGACGACGATGATCTCAAAGTTGTCGTAATCGGAATTGAGCAGGCTGCGAATCGTGGCCTCGATAACGAACTCTTCGTTGTAGGCCGGCACGATGACCGACACGAAAGGCTCGAACTGTTCACCCGCGTGTTCGCGTTCGCGGCGGCGTGAACGGGCCCATTGCGCGAAAGCCAACGCACCGATCACTATAAGTCGCGCCAAACCAAGTACGATTCCAATAATGAACGCCCATTGCAGCAGCCAACCAGTGGTTGACAGAACCAGGAATGCAATCGAGTCCGTGCGGGTAAAGATGCTCTCGCTCACCGGCAACTGCGGCATCACCTGATCGCGCGTCCATCCGCCGAGCGTTGAGACCGGCACAAATGTGAATCCGCGATTCCGCAGTTCGTGGATCAGGCCCGGTAATGCCTCGATCGTCGCTTCGCGATCGCCTCCCGAATCATGCAACAGGATGACCTGGCCGCGAGTTTCCGGGTTCTTGTCTTCGGCGCGATCGACTGTCTTCTTAACAATCTCGTCAGGCGCGACCCCTGGTTTCCAATCACCGGGATCAATACGCAGACCGATCATTATGTAGCCCAGATTCTTCGCGCGAATCGCCGGCTCGACTTCTTCGGGAGTGTCGGCTTCCGCATCTCCGAAGTAGGGTGGACGAAACAGGACGGTCGACCGACCGGTGACCGACTCGATCAAACGTTGGGTCGCGTTGAGTTCGAGATCTGTTAACCGGGCCGGAATTTCACCCAGGTTCGGATGGGTAAAAGTGTGGTTGCCAACCTCATGACCTTCGTTGACGATTCGTCGAAGTAAATCCGGATAAGCCTGGCCGTTCTTTCCCAACACGAAAAATGTCGCCGGCACATTCTCCTGTTTGAGAATGTCGAGGATGCGCGGTGTCCATTTTGGATCTGGTCCATCGTCAAAGGTCAGCGCGAGGTATCCGGGATGATCTCCTGTGCGCTCGATCACGTACCCGGTTGGGATCTTGCCGATGTCATAAGACTCCGAACTGATGAATCCGGTATTCGGATCGACGGCGACGCCACGCTCTCCGTCGTGCGGGCTCGCAACTACCTTCAGCAACTCTCCGGTGCCTTCAAAGTCAACGTCGTATCCATAGGACATTTTCTTGAGGGCGTCGGGAGACGGACTAGGTTGGTCTGTACCGAACACGGACCAGATTGAAGGGTCTTCAGAACCAAGTCGCCACACTGCAAATCCCGCCGGATGATAACCACTGGCGGCGCGCATTTGATTGAACGCCGTGACCGCGTCGAGAAACCAGACGACGTGATGTGACTCGTCTTCTTCGTCGTATTCGTAATGCGGATTGCCGCTGGCGGGATCAAACTCGATCTTCGCGTCAGAATCACGCGCTTGAATCA
>Ga0193729_1001812_pt1 | contig 10820 bp, 6 predicted proteins | sample U1c2metaG_FD_143036 | JGI IMG/M metagenome (GOLD analysis project Ga0193729, IMG submission 143036) | Soil microbial communities from a riparian zone of the East river system, Colorado, United States - U1c2 | ecosystem: Environmental > Terrestrial > Soil > Riparian zone | place: USA: East River... | reverse complement strand
ACACTTTGTCGGATTGCCGGAGGCTAACCTTGCACTCGCGCAAGCGGTTGTCCATCTGGCAACCGCTCCCAAAAGCAATGCCTTGTACATGGCATATAGCCGTGTACAGGCAGATGTGCAGAAGACTCGCAATGATCCCATTTCCTTGCAGCTTCGCAATGCGCCGACCCAGTTGATGAAAGATCTCGACTACGGCAAAGATTACAAATACGCCCATGACACCTACAAAGATATGCAGACAGATGATCCTGAAAGGCCGCCAGCCACGCAGCTTCAGGAATATTTACCTGAGAATCTGAAAGGACAGCACTATTATGAGCCTGGACAGCAGGGAAAAGAAGCCAGTATTAAGCGCTGGCTAGAGCAACGGCGAGGTGAGGTGAGTAATTAAGCCAATCCGTCAACAGCACTACCTATTCGTGGCAGGTTTCCAGTCCGCTTCTCAACGCTCTGTTGTTTTCCGCTTTTGAAGAACCCATCTGACAGGCTTCCAGTTCGCTTCTCAACGCCCTGTTTTCCGCCTTCAAAAAGCACATCTGGAGGCAAAGCAAGAGTCTTAAGAGTTCCTTCAGCCTTATTAATCCATCTGCTAATGATAGGATAGTAAGAGCTGGCAACATTTTTAACACCAGTATGATAATACGTAATGATCATCAGCACTTCAGTGATGCGACGTCGCGGTATCTGCAGCAATTGTGCTGCGACCTCAATGCGACTATTGAGACTATCAAGGAGTTCATAATAGCGATGATCATCTAACTTGCTATCTGGAACAACTGCATCATAGTACCAAAGTAACGCTCTCAGCACGCGCTCAAGCCTCTGCTCGCTAATCTGATCCGGAGTTTGTAGGAGTTCGGTAATAAATTCGATCTTCGTAGTCAAGCTGCTGACCAGCTCATACGCCAACAGAACTTTTGGCTCGTTGAGCATATCAGAAATAGATGGGACGAAGTCTGCACGATAATCCGGCGACATCATCATCTCATGGCGGTACTCAGACAGGTTCTGCAGTACAACATCGAGTCTTTCTGATGTGATTATAGACTCGTCGCTATCGCTATAGTGAGGCTGGCTAAAGATTTTTCGTAGAACCTCTGTTACATTCATATGAAAACCTTTAAGAGTGAAATGTCGTTAGGCATGCGTTAAATCCACTTGACAGTTTCATGTTTATGCAAGGTCAATACTGTCAAGCAGAATTGCCTCCTTTTGACGTATGCCTTAAGTTAATGATACCATTTATCCTCTACCAAATTAGCAAACTTAGGAGTGATTTCCTAGAGGGAAAGAGGTACAATTTGACACTCTTTTGTCTCATCCTCTTGCCTTTCTTTGTCAATTGTGTTATGATAGCCGTATTATTGTATATGATCGCAAATCTCAGCCCTAACCCAGGCAGAATGTCTATCGATTGGCTCTATGCTATCGACATTCTGTCCCTCTATCTCCCTACCTAAGCATGTGAATCACCCTCATACTATTCTTGAGAATTTTGAAAGAGCAAGGAGACGGGCAATGAGAAAGGAAACTCAGTATTCATGGAGAAGCCGCCTATCGATTCTCACCTTAGGTTTATGATTCGTGGATACTGCCTGGAGGAGTTACTCGGATATGGGAAGATGACGTCACTCTACCGTGCTCGAACAGAGGAACTCTGGCAGATACCCGAAGTAATCATGACGCTTCTGCATATTCCTGAGACATTCTCAACTCAGGCACGGAAACGCTTTTTGGAAAGGTTTTTGCATGAGGCAGGTCGGGTTGTCCAGTTACGCCACCCTGCGCTCTTTCCGGTATTCGGATATGGAGAGGAGGATGGACTTGCCTATCTGGTGATACCCGATGTGACAGGAGTACTCCTGGCCAGCCGCCTCAGGGAAAAGAAACGCTGGAGTCCGTCAGAGATATTGCCAATTCTCGAACCTATTGCTTCAGCACTGAGCTATATCCATAGCCAGGGACTCGTCTACCAGTTTTTTAATCCAACAAATGTCTTGTTCCAGAAAGAGGGGCCACCACAAATTACTGGTTTAAACCTCCCACAGATCCTGTCTCTGGCAGGTCTTGAAGAGGAGAAAATCGACATCTATTCTTATGACCATCTCAAGAATATTGCTGGAAGCTACTTAGGTGCACCAGAATATCTGGCCCCTGAAGTGGTGAGAGGCGCCAAGCCAGACCCACGCTCTGACGTCTACTCCCTAGGGATCATCCTCTTTGAGATGTTGAGTGGGCAACTACCATTTACTGGCCAGGACTACTTAGAAATTGCGCAGAAGCACACGCAAGCGCTTTTACCGTCACTCTATGAACTCACGCCGGATCTTCCTGTTGCCTTGGAGCTGGTTGTGAATCGTGCCTTGCATCGCAATCTCAACTACCGCTTCCAAACACCTAGCGAATTGATCGCAGCCTTCTCACATGTGCTCGATGAACGAATATATAGAGTGAAGCAGGTTCCTTTATTGCCAGCGGGTGAGCAAATACGCGCATTGCTTGCGGCACCAAGCAGTAATGCGTTTGGAACCCATACATCCTCTACTGAATGGGGTTCCAAATGCATTACAGGGGAGCCCAAGAACAGTCAGGAAGCTGAACTTCCCTCACAGCCACAACCAACTGCTCATCCTCAAGAAATTCCGTCTGAGAAGAAGTGGCAAATATCTGAGGGCCGGACATTCCCTCCCATTGTAGCCCTTCCCACTTTCTTTTCGAGAAAAACTAGGCTGGTAAGTGATCCCATTGCACCAAACCTAGACGAAAAACCCTTGCGTGCATCAAGAGGGTTTTTGCCGAGTGAATCAAAGATTGATCCAAAGCCACCCATTTCCTCTCTAGAGAGAAGCCATCAGAAAAGTGACAAGCAACCCAATGCGGATGAAAAGTCAGAAGCAGCGGCGGATGAAAAGTCAGAAGCAGCGTCGGCAAGGCATACAGATATCGTAGCCATGGCACAAGAGTTGCACCTGATGATGAGAAAACTTCAAGCATCATTAAGTAAATAAGAGAAGGAGAATCTCATCAATGACCACCAAACCGACGATGAAGCTCAGCGAAAGTCTTACGCGGAAACAACTGATGCAACTTGAACTAGTCATTGCATCAACAGTGCCTGCCGCAGCCATCCTTGTCGCAGCAGCAGCAGGCAGCACTGTAAATTATCAGCCAATCTTCTTTATGCTCGAGGTCCTGACCTGCGCTATTGCCGTTTTCTTCGGCGAACGTTCTATTATCTTGAAAATGCAGAATGAAATGGATGAGCAACTCATGGATCTTATTACCGCTTGCCGAGAATTTATCAAGGGAAATAGACAAATACGTGTCTCGATGTCAGGAGACGATCAACTCGTCCAGCTTGCAAGTACACTCAATAGTCTCTTCGATCACATGCAAACCACCTTTAACGCTTCGAAAGAAAAAGAAAAAGCCGCAGCTGAGGATACGCAGACGCACCTTCTCGATACGACAAGGGAGGATCTAGATCTGATTAATCAGCAGCTTGAACAACTTGTAGAAGATATTAGCCCGGCTCTCAAAGGAGATCTCAGTGTACAATCATATATTGCTGAAGATACTTCTAATGAGAGCGTTGCCACAGTAGTCGATCTATGCAACGCTCTCGTCGAAAAACTTGTTCAGTTTACCAGATGGACGCTCTATGCATCCGGTAAGATTATCAAGAGAGCGCACAATGTGTTAGAGCGTTCAATGGAGATAGCAGAGACCACACAAACACAGATGCTTGCACTGGGCACAATGACCGCAGACGTAGAAAAGATGGCAGCCTTCATACAACGCATGGGCAGTGACCTTCACTTGAACGTTGACATGGCACAGGAGATCTATACTTATCTGCAAGAAAGTAAAGTAGTCGCGACCTCTGATCAATCCTATCACATCTTGGATCAACTCACGACCAACATACAAAGACAGTTACAGCTGCTAGAGGAGATTCTTAATTCTACCCATAGCACCACAGTCATTGCCGATACAGCAATTGGAGACCTTTATGCTTTTGCACAACAATTTCATCAATCCGGTACAGGCATTATCAAGACAGCCGAAAGTATCAATGCGATCGTAACCATTGCTGAGGAGTGGCTTACTGAAGCGGAGAAATTATCTTTACCGGAAGAAGAAGAGTAACTACTCTCAGGTACCAATTGAGCTGATTAACACCTAAAGGTGTACCGCATGATTTATACCCATGAAAGGCACAGGTCGCCATTCGGTAGGCGCCCGATTTATCGCGCCCGCCTATCACCGGTGTACCTTTAGGTATGCCCCTTTAGGGGTGTCACCTTGGGTGATCGCGCCCGCCGTTCCCCTAGCAAATGCATCATTTGACAAGCAGAGATCTATATACGATACTCTGAACATACTCCCAATGAAATGCGGCCCGCCTGATGATATTTACCGGTAAGATCGGGACTTTAAGCAAGGAGAATCTCATCAATGACCACCAAACCAGCTACGAAGTTGAGCGAAAGTCTTACGCGGAAACAACTGATGCACCTTGAACTAATTATTGCGTCAGTAGTGCCTACGGCAGCTATCCTTATCGTAGCAGTAGCAGGCACCGCTGTACAATTTAATGTAATCTTCTTTACGCTCGATGTGCTGATCTGTGCTATCGCCGTTTTCTTCACCGAACGTTCTATTATATTGAGAATGCAGCAGGCAATGGATGAGCAACTCACCGATCTTATTACCGCTTGTCGAACATTTATCAAGGGAAATAAACAAACGCGTGTCTCGATGCCAGGAGACGATCAACTTACAGTGCTTGCAAGTACACTCAATAGCCTCTTCGATCATATGCAAACCACTCCTAGTCCTTCGAAAGAAAAAGAAAAAGAAAAAGAAAAAGAAAATGCTCAGGCATTTGAGGCTAAGACACGCCTTCTTGATACTACAAACGAGACTATAGATCTGATTAATCAGCAGCTTGAACAACTTGTAGAGGATATTAGCCCCGCTCTCGATGGAGATCTGCGTGTACAATCATCTATTGCTGAAGATACTTCTGATGAGGGGGTTGCTATGGTAGCCGATCTGTGCAACGCTCTCGTTGAAAAACTTGTTCAGTTTACTAGGTGGACGCTCTATGCATCCGATAGAGTTATTAGCACGTCTCGCAATGTGCTAGATCGTTCAATGGAGCTAGCACAGACGACAGAAGTGCAGATGCTTGCACTGGGTACAATGACTGCAGCCGTAGAAAAGCTAGTAGCCTTCATACAACGCATGGGTAGTGCCCTGCAACTGAATGCTGACATGGCACAAGAGGCATATTTTCACCTGCAAGAAAATCAAGCAAGTGTGAACTCCTCGGGGACGCGTTCTGTATTGCAACAGCTCACCAACAACACCCAAAGACAGTTACAGTTGCTAGAGGAAATTCTTGAGTCTACACATAACACCACCACCATTGCCGAATCTGCAATTGGAGACCTCTATGCCTTTGCGCAACAATTTCATCAATCCAGCACAGCTGTTATCAAGACAGCCGAAAGCATCAATGTAATCGTAACTATTGCTGAGGACTGGCGCAATGCAGCTGATGCGTTGTATTTACCAGACGAGGATGAGCAAGAGGATCTAACCCTAGAAGATAGCGACATCGAAACCCAAGACCACCTAGGAAGGATTTTGTCCGAAAAATAGAGAAAGAAAAGCTTATGTCCAATAATTCACCGATAGATAAGAATAAATTTCCTGGTATCTTAGATGCACTTCATCAGGAGCACTGGCACTTAACAAAGCTACTGGTGCTACTGATTGTTATTTGTATTGCTAGCTTAGGGTCAATTTCTCTGGCACAAAATTTTCTTCCTACAGGTCCAATAGTGACGGCAACACCAATACCGGGATACACAGATGGCCAGTGCGACGCAAACCCAGAAACCATGTCTAAGCGATACGTACCACTGCCACAGCCCAAATCGTCTAATGTATCTCCCACACCCTCTAATGCATCTTCCACACCTTCTAAAACATCTCCCGCAACGCCCACTGCAAACGCGAATAAAAAGCATTCTTCTTCAGGTACCTCTCATACTACCAATGGTTTTAATGAGCCTGGGATGGAAACACGAGGGATGACACTTCTATCTTTAGCTAACCCTCAAGCCAAGTCCACTCCCACTCCACCACATACACCAACACCTACACCGACACTTACGCCTAATCCTATGCCTACGCCTATGGCAATCGCTGTGCCACCTGATTGGTCTACATACGGGTTCCAAAATGACGATGCTGCCTATGTGGCGGCATGCGCCGCACTCTTTGTGCAGTTATACCATACCTTTAGATTCAACGACCGATCGACATACGAGGCCGCTCTCTATATGACCTCAAAACTGGCACAGCAACACTTTGACCAAGGGGGGCGCGATGATAAGAATGATATCCATGCCCGTAAGGTTACGGAAAAGTCTATGCAAGACAACCAGATAATCGAGCTACCTACCGTTGCTCAGCCGACTATTCACGACATCACTCAATATAATCAACTGTATATTGTAACTGTGACAGTTGATTATATATTGGACAAGCAGGAACTGGGTGTACTAACTAAGCTTACTCTTTCCGATACAATTACACTGCAGACTACGCCAAACCCTTCCAAGGCGTTGCCAAACCAGAAATGGGGCTGGCAAGTTACAGATTGGAAAGATGCAGATGCATGAAGAATGACCAACACAAAATCAATCGCTGTTAGGGACTTCCAAGTTTTTAATTGTCCCATTTGGACTGAGTGATCTGTGGATGTCCTGGGATGATTTATTCTTTGGGAGTCCCTTACTTAGCTCCTCGCGCGAGAGGATTTCCAATGCTCCTGTATCCAATTCCCTTGTAAATGGAAGTGGCTGTGTATCGTTGATTATGAAACGCGTCTTCTTATCTGAGGGGTTAGATAAGAACTGCCCTCCACTTAACGGGGGAGTATTGAAGGAAGCAAGAGGCAAAGGCGGCACTTCTGCTGATACATTTTCCTTTCCTTTAGAGAGAGGAGCCTGACGAATGGTACGAAGCATTGCATCACGTAACATTTCATCAACCTCATCTACAGGGTAGGTATAGCGTATACGACAACGAGTGCGAATACTGTCTGCTAGGATTGCATCTGCTGGCGGGGGAGTAACGATCTTAAGAGAAAACGTCGGCTGACGCCGGTCTGCAGCTAATATGGCCACATAACAACTATACATATCAAGATGGATCAGATCATCACGCTCAACTCCGAGTTCTTTGTGTAGCATCTCGGCATCCTGTGCCGACACGTGGAAGGCGATCAACTGCTTGACGTTTGCCTGCACAGTCGAAAGCAAGAGAGGATTCAACTTCTGGACATATTCGAGTGACTGAGTCGTCAAGAAAAAGGTTGCCCCGTATTTATGCAACTCGGCGAGCGTCCCATAATCAGTTCCTAATAGCATCTCAAACTCGTCAATAATAATGGGCAAATGTATCCGGCTCCCCCAGATTTCCCCTTCAAGACTTAGCTGAATAAGTCCTAGCACGGTCGCTCCAAAGAGAGAGGCAATATCGCCTCCAACAACCCCTTTAGCGAGTTTGAGCAAGATGATTTTCCTCTCCGCAATCATTTGAGCAAGATTGAGTGTGGAAGCGCTCTGTCCGAGAATACGCCGAGCACTCGTACTCTCGAATTTCGCGACTTTGGTAATCAGCGGATTGATTACATCTCGCTGTTGCGCAAATGATAGTGGCTCGTAGTACTCACGCCACCAGCGGTGGAGGTAATCGTCCTGGACCAACTGCAAAACTGAGTGACAAAAAGTAGCGTTGGTCAGCAGAGGCGATACATCCAACAGCGTGTATTGCTGTTTGGGTCCGTTATGTTGATCCTGGGCTACAAGTATCTTGTTTGCCTCAAAGAGCGTACGAAGACTCATCTCAAAGACATTTTCCATCTTGGCACCCCAGCTTGAAACCCAGATGTGCGCAAGCATTTTCAGGAGATCGGAGATGGTTTTATCGCGTCCACGGCCCAAAGTCACGTCAAGTGGGTTGAGGCCAACTGAAGCTGTGGTATCTGATAGGTCAATTAAGACGACATCTTCAACTCGATCTAGTGGCACAATTTTTAGGACATCTTCGCACAGATCACCATGGGGATCAATCAGCACAAGTCCACCCCGTGCCATAGCAGAATGTCCAAGATGTCTCATAAAGGCATTCTTGCCTTCTCCCGATTTGCCAGCAATGAGCGTGTGATGTGAGAAGAATTGCGAGGTCAGGGAAAATGGAAGCTGGTTGCCGCCATGTTCTGAGTGCCCAATTGGCTTGGGGCCTGTAGACTGATTAACAATATCAGCCGATAGAGGCAGTATGAGGGTCTTCCGTGCTTGAGGAACGTCTGGTCTTGATAGTCGACGATTTTGTGGTAGGTGCCACAAAGTCGCCAGGACACGGAAGCTCACAAGATGATCCGATTGGTGCAATCCCTGGTACCACTGACGGAGTAAAAGATGTGCGGTCCTTGAGGAGATTTGTTTGGAAACGAAAGCGATACCGCTTATGGAATGGAATTGCCGAAATGTAGCCATTATGCGCAAGAGAACTTCCTCTCGATTCTTCTCGCTACTAGATGGAAGGCGAGGGAGAAAGGCGATACTAGATGTTTTCACTTCGTCCGGTGATTGTGGCCCGATCACATAGAAGAGTATACGTGTACGATATGCAGATGTTATATCGATTCCCGGTACCTGATCGGGTACCCCCCGCTTGGATCGCGGAAGAAAAAACCGTTTGATGACTTTAACGGTCCCATAGAGGAAGAGACCTTCCACGATCACGAATTCTATTGCACACCAGATGAGTTGTCCAATCTGTGCACCCGTCAAAGCAGGAAATTGTCCCCATAGAACAAACTCCAGCAGATCCATCCCCAACCAGCCCGGGAGCCACGGGCCGAATAATAAAGAGAGAGCGATAAGCATGATAGCATTAATCATTGCCACTACTGCAACGTCCCGACGCGATGAGAAAATGGCTAGTGCAGCGAGAACACCCAATTTCCCAGTGTTGCCCAATCTTCCAGTGTTGCCCAATTTTCCAGCGTTGCCTAAAAGCTTAGAGTTACTCAACTTCCTAGTGGTCATAACACCTGATACGGGAACTAGCCCGATCTGTACTATAGCTCGCATGTGATCTGGCAACTGACCTAGCACGGTAAGCAATCCGAGCAGAGGATCCCTTTGCTCCTTGGATGAGCGCTCGGAGGAATAAACAGCTTCATCCTCTTCCGGTATGAGTTCGACCGCAGAAACGGCCTCGTCTGGGTCAAGGCGGAAAGGATCATCCTCTTCCCGCAGTGGTTGGATGCCGATTTGCGGATACTCTGCACGCAGCAATGCCTCTACATGATCAAGAGCAGCCTGTGTGGTTGCACGAATGATAAAACCAGGTTTAGAGGGCACACGGTTGCCAGTTCCGGCCAGTTCCAAAGCAATTGGATGCCGTGCGTCGAGTACTAGGCTCCGCATGGTTACTTCCATTGTACCAATAAGATCCTCGTCCGACTGGGGCGGAGGAATAATCAGCAGACTACGAGGAATATTTGGTGAAATGTCTTTTCGATTGTTACATGCTGCTTTCATAGTAGCAAGTGGTCCTTTCCTTCAAAAATGCGACAACGCTATTTTTTAGTTTTTTCCGTTTTAGTTTTTCTTTGTAGCCCCCACTTCAAAGAATTTTCGGCTACTTCAAAAAAGGCGACAATGCCATGTATACTAGTACAATTACGACGATAGTAGGCCCGCTCATAGACACACCTAAAGAGGCATATCTAAAGGGACACCACTATTACTGAAGCGCAGCCGCTTCTAATACTATATACCCTGCGTTCCCATTACTCTCCATTTCTGTGAAATAAATGGTAAGTTTCTGATTAGGCACATTCGTGCTGAAGGTAATAGTATAGACAGCATTATCGGCGACCTTGGTCGGATCATGTGTCATATTAAGCGAGGCATCCTTACTCGTTATTCCATTCAATGATGCAGTGAACAATCCTCGTGCCAGATAAGCTCCTACATAGAGCCTCAACGTTCGAGGCTGAGCACTTGCAGGAACAGTGATCGAAAAACCATTATTAAGACCAGTTACAGAAATGGCCCCCGTACTTTTCTTTACACTTTTGAATGGAGTGCCATCAGACCATGTAAAGTTAATGGGATCTACGTGATCACTACCGACAGATCCATTTCTTATAAATGTGACATCACTGATCTGTGACCTTCCACCAGCTTTACGATTTACATCAGTTGCTTTGTTTAAGCCCCAGTGTTCCCAATCGATGGTTCCTTCACTCGTCAGATTCGGTATTAATAGGAGTTGTTGTTGATTGAACTCGCTATAAGGACAGATAAGCGTTGTTTGTGGCGTTGGCGTTGGCCTCGGCGTTGGTGTCGGCGTTGGCGTCGGCGTTGGCGTCGGTGTTGGCGTTTCTGTTGGTGTAGCCACAGGTGTTTGCGGTGGTGGCGCTGGTGTTGCTGCTGGTGTTGCTGTTGCTACTTCTGTTGGTGACGCTTGGTTTGTTCCTGTTGGTAATGGGGGAAGTGCTGGCTCAGTTGTTGGTGCAGATGTAGGCACTGTCAGCGGAAGCTGCGGTGTTGGCGTCGGCGTCGGCGTTGGAGTAACCTGCTTAGTGGCTGGTACTCCCGTGTTAAAGTGCGTATAAACGATGCCTACAGAGAATATCAGTACTCCTACTAGCAGAAGGATTGGTACTATCTTGGATCGAGGTCGAGATTGACGTGGTGGTGGTGGTGGTGGTAGTGGTGGTG
>Ga0193729_1001811_pt1 | contig 10821 bp, 8 predicted proteins | sample U1c2metaG_FD_143036 | JGI IMG/M metagenome (GOLD analysis project Ga0193729, IMG submission 143036) | Soil microbial communities from a riparian zone of the East river system, Colorado, United States - U1c2 | ecosystem: Environmental > Terrestrial > Soil > Riparian zone | place: USA: East River... | reverse complement strand
AATGAGTTCGGCGGGCGCGTTCGCCCGCACGGGGAACCAATTGCCGACTCCGTTTGAGACGATGAGTTTGCTTTCGCCGCGAGTATAAAGTCCGGACCAGTAACGAAACAACGCCGGGCCGAATCCGAGTTGTTCGTTCAACATCAACTGACCTCCGTGCGTGTGTCCCGATAGCGTGAGCGGCATGCCGGCTTCAGCCGCCGCGTCGAAGGCGTGCGGGTGATGCGCCAGCAGAATGGGGAAAACGTCCGGACGACGTTGCTGCAACAGCGCGCGCACAGATCGCGAGATCGCTTCGTCGTGATTCGCGCCATGGCGACGCGTCCAACTTAGGCCCAGTAACTGAACTGGCACACCGTGAACGGACGCAATAGCGGATTCGTCCAGAAGAAAGGGGATGCCGGATGCCTTTACGCGCCGCTCGAATTCGGAGGCGTTTTCAATCAGATCGTGATTGCCCTCGATCAAATACAACCCAAGACGCGGATCGAGCGCGCGAACCAGATCGATTCCTTCGTCGAGGGTTGTGAGCGCATCGTTAATCAGATCGCCGGTCAAGAGAACGAGGTCGGCGCGGAGTTCGTTGACCACGCGAACCATCTCGCGGAGAACACGTCCGGAAGTGAAGCGTCCTACGTGCATGTCGCTCACGTGCGCGATGGTGGTTCCGTCGAGGTCGCGTGGCAGGTCGCGAATCGGGACAACCAAGCGGCGTACCCGGAAGTGATTCAGTTGGCTCAGGGCAATGCCAGTTAACCCGAGAGTAAGCAGCGGCGGAGTGGTGGCTGCGGCAGCGCTAAGAAACTCACGGCGCGTGTAATGATTGCGATGATCCGACAGTTGTTCCTCCGGTTGCCTGCGGCGCCTGCTGATGCGCACCATTTGTTGCACGAGAAAGATCGGTATCAGCGCAACGCCAACCAGTGAGAGCAAACCGAGTCCAATAAAATGCCAAATGAATATGGCGGCCGTCGCGGACTTCGGTAACCAACGGTCCCAACCTGTCTGAAAGAGCCGTCCGCTGATGAGCCATATTAATCCGACCGTTTGGGCGATCATGAAAATCGTGACAAAAGCGCGGGCCCACTTGCGATTCGTCGCGCGCGCCAGGACGCACCACCAGAATATGTCCAGGGCCAACATCAAACCGATGATCGTGAAGATGAAACTCACATTGTTAGGTTAGCCGTCTTCGGGCGATTGTCTGGCGGAAGCATCAAGGTCAAAACGGGGAGAATGCTTGAGGTGCTCGAAACACGAGCGATTCTCGTCAGGTGACGATTTTTCTTGGGTGCGGCTTTGCCGCGAAATATCCCGAAGGCGGTGGCGTTCTTTCGGTCCCGCTGCAGTGGATGCTCGGCCTGCGCAGATTGAAATTGGACGCGATTTGGCTGGAACTTCTACCGGCGACCGAAAATGTAGTCGAAGATCGACATCGGATCGAAAGGTTCCAGCGACGCTTGCGCGAATATGGGCTTAGCCGCCGATATTGCTTGCTGTACCAAAAGCCCGCGTCCGACACGCACGATCTCGACACAATGCAATGCATCGGAATGTCCAAGCGGGCTCTGCTTGAACGCCTGGCCGGACCAAACGCGCTACTCAATCTCAGTTATTCGATTCATCCGCCATTTCTTCTTCAATTTGAGCGCCGGATCTTTTGCGATCTCGACCCGAGCGAAATCTTTTATTGGATGACCAGGATGGAGATGGGCCAGTCTCATCATCACGAATTCTGGACGATTGGTCTTAACGTCAACGGGCGTGACTGTGGGCTGCCGAAATCGTTGCTGCGATGGAAGACATTTTATCCCCTGGCGGACACGGACTTTTTTCAGTGGCGCTCCCGTCCTGTGGCATCCAAATTCACAACCATCGGACAATGGTATTGGGGTGGGGCTGTGGAAGTTAACGGCACATTTCCCGATCTTTCCAAAAAATTCGCATTCGCGCCCTATCTTGATTTGCCCAGGCGAATTCCGGAAGCCCGTTTCGAATTAGCTATGAACATCAAGCCGGATGATCCGGAACGTGCGAGACTTGCCAATCATGACTGGCATGTTGTCGATCCACACCGCGTTGCACGCACGCCCGGTGTTTATCGTCGATACATGGCTGGTGCCCTCGGGGAATTCACCGCTATCAAAGGCGTCGATGTCCTATGGCGGACAGGCTGGTTGAGTGATCGAGCGGCTGCGTTTCTCGCGCTTGGCCGGCCAGTGATTACAGAAGACACCGGCGCTGCAAAATATTTGCCCCACGAGAGCGGGTTTGAGTTCGTCGATGGAATCGATGAGGCGGTCGATGCCGTGAAGAAGGTGCTCGGCAACTGGCCATACTGGTCAAAGCGCTCAAGAGAGTGTGCCTTGGAGGTGTTCGATTCGGCGAAAAATTTGCGGAAAATCCTGGAACTTTAGAGCCGCTGCCGGAAGCAAAAATATGGTTTGTGATTCCACGTTGCAAAACAGTTTTGGGATGTTACTCGTTCCCTCGTTATGGCTGATCTGATGAAAGCGGACGAGCTGAAAGCCCGTCTCAAAAAAATCCCCGAATGGGAACTGGAGAAGAAACACATCGAGCGCACTTTTGAGTTTGATGATTTTGCCGACGCGATCGATTTCGTGAACGCAGTAGCCGAAGTGGCCGAAGATGAAGAGCACCATCCCGACATCGACATCCGCTACAATAAGGTGCGCCTGATTCTTTCTACCCACAGCAAAGGCGGTTTGACCGAGCTTGATTTCGGTCTGGCGGAACGAATCGACACATTAGCCGAGTAGGGAACGTGAATAGGTGCAGCGGCGAGCGTTGACTGCGGCCGGCAATCAGCGTCCCTCATCGGCATCGATAAAGCCGAACATCGTTTCGATATCTGCCCTGTCAGCCATACCGGCTTCTTTTTTGCGGCGTTTGAGAATTTCAGAGCCGTGGTCATTCCAACCAAACTTTCGCATAAATTCATTCCAAACGTGAATTTCCTCTTCTGAGGGCTTGCGGCCGGCATTGAAGCACCACTGCAGGATTTCTTCATCTGTGCCGCCTTGTTTCACACGTTCGACTAACGGGTTGTAATCAACACCCAGGAAGTTAACGCATCGACTGTCGAAGCCTTTGCCAAGATTGGGCTGATAATCAGCCGACAATTCGCCCCTGGGATGCACACGGATTTTGTCGAGCATTCGGCCGAAGTGCACGATTCCGCCGACCTTGGCGGAGGGACTGCGAAGACCGGGGTCTTTCATCTGCAAAATTAGTTTCCGCCGTTCCTGATTGCTTTCAAGGCTGTGAAATAGATTTAGAGATTTAGAGATTCAGTGATTAAATGATTTCAATCGCTAATTAATGCAATGGATCGGGTCGTTGGAATAGAAACCGAATACGGCTGTCTGCTCCGTAAAGAGGAGCCGCATCTCAATTCCGATGTGTGGCCGGCGAAGGTAAAGAATTACCTTTTTCGTAAAGCCAACGCCGGCACGATCGATCTCCATTACAGAGATTACGAAGAACCCCCGGGTAACGGCGGCTTTCTTCTTAACGGCGGCCGGCTGTATCTCGATATGGGACACATCGAATATGCGTCGCCGGAATGTTTGCATCTGCACGACCTTGTTGCCTACGAATTAGCGGGTGACGACCTGCTCCAATCGTCCCTCGCAGCCCTCGGCGCGGAGGATCGCGTGTCGTTCATTAAAAACAATGTCGATCATCACACCGGCGCTACGTTTGGTTGCCACGAGAATTATTTGATGAAACGCGAGGCACAATTCACGCCTCCGATTCTCGGCACGCTCCTCACTTTCCTGGCGACCAGGCAAATTTTCACCGGTGCCGGCCGTGTCGGTCAGTCAAACCCGCTCGCATTCGATTTTGAGCCGCCACAAACAGAGGGACAGATTAATTTTCAGCTCAGTCAGCGTGCCGATCACATCGTCAACGACATCTATCAATGGGTGCAATTCAATCGGGCCATCATTAACGCACGCGATGAGCCGCTGGCGGATTACCGAAAATATCGGCGGCTTCATCTGCTCATTGGCGATTCGAACATGAGCCCCTTTGCCACCGCGCTGAAAATCGGCACGACCGCGTGCATTTTATCGCTGCTCGAGGAAGGCTGTTTGCCGCGGGATCTGGTTCTGGCCGATGCCGTGCAAAGCACGCGTGACATCTCGCGCGACCCCACTCAACGATGGATTGTCGATCTTGAAAATGGCAAAACGATCGGCGCGCTCGACGTTCAATGGGAATTCCACCAACTGGCGCAAAAACACCTGCGAAACAGCAGTGCGGAAACTAACTGGCTGCTGGAAAACTGGAGTTTTGTCCTTGAGGCGCTCGAGCAAAATCGTCAGTCACTGATCGGCGGGGTAGATTGGATTACAAAAAGATGGCTGCTCGAGACCTTCATCGAAGCCGAAGAACTGAGCTGGGACGACCCGTGGCTACAAAGCATCGACCTCGAGTATCACAACATAGATCCTAAACGTGGACTCTTTTACAGCGTCACGCCGGGCAAGCGAATCGCGGAATGGAACAGTAACATCCGCCGACCCGGTGCGACGCACAGCCCGCCTGTCAATACACGCGCATTAGGTCGCGCTCGCGCAGTAGCGTTCTTTCAGAATTGCAGTTACCCATACGTAATCAATTGGGATTCGATTGCCTGCGACAGCCGCGACTCTCTCGTCATGGGCGATCCCTTCCAGACTTACAACCAAGAAGTTGAACAATTTCTGGCCACACCACGGCCTATAGGGGACCTGACCGAAATATAAAAACAGTAAAATTTCGTTTCGTTTATCGTTTCTGTCACACTTGTCCCTCGTCTTCCTCGCACAGAACTACAAAACACTCATAGCAGCGGCTCGCTCTTCTACATCGGATTGGCGGTCGAGGGGGGCGCCGTCAGCGTGCTCCACTCGTCGACCTAGCGATGCTGAATGCGTTCTGGCCGTCCTTCCTCGGAATTATCTCTCTGCTTCTCGCCGGCATGATGCACTATTAGTCAACTAACCAAGTGAGTTGAGTGGCTACCCGATTTGAAAATTAGAAATGTGAAATTAGAAAGTAGAAGACGTTGAGACTCGCCGCACTCGCCATTTCGGTGGCAATTACTGTTAGCACTTTCGGCCAGCAAAACCCTGAAGCAGCGCCGAGCGGCGCACACGACGACTTGCTCTGGAAGAAGCTTACCGATCGTGTCGCCGAAATTGTCGAACGATTTGATGGCGTTGTGGGCGTGACGATTGTCGATCTTACAGACGACCGAACGATTCTGAAGAATGCCGATCGGGTGTTTCCGATTGCGAGCTCCATCAAGATAGCGATCCTGTTGGAGTTGTATCACCAAGATCAGGAAGGCCGCACCGGAGTCGCAGGTAAGGCCAAGCTGGATGACGTTTACACATTCGATCCTAGGGACTTGGTTGAAGACAGTCAGATCATGGCAGGTCTTACTCCCGGTGTGACGCGAGTTACCAACCGGGACCTGGCCCAGTTCATGGTTGCAGTGAGCGACAACGCTGCCGCCAACATTCTGATCGATCGCGTCGGCCGCGAAAACGTCAATGCGATGCTCCACGGTCTCGGTCTCGCGAAAACGATGTTGCGGCGCAAGATGATGGATGTGGCAGCGGCTCGACGCGGGGAGGAGAACATTTCTACGCCGCAGGAAATAGTGCGGCTGCTCGAAGCGATCTACAAAGGAAAGGCGCTCAACAAGGAGTTGACTGCCGCCTTCATTAAACAGCTATCGACGCTGAAGGAAAGTTATATCCCGCGCGAACTGCCGGCAGGTGTTCAGGTGGCGAACAAGCCCGGCAACTTAGAAGGTGTGCGGACGGACTCAGGCGTCGTTTTTGTGAAGAATCGGCCATTTGCCATGAGTGTGATGACGGCTTACGACCGCGACGAGCGCGCGGCCGAACACGCGATCAGCGAGATTGCACTCAATGCGTATCACTACTTCGAGATGCGCGGCAAAACATCCGATTACGGACGCATAATGGAAGAAAGCAGGAAGTAGCTGTCTACGCTCAAGACCATGCCCGTGCCAAGGAGAGCAGAAGTCAGACCACTGTCCTTTGATTGGTCAATCGAGGCGGTTAAGGGCGGAAATACCGTAATTTTCCTGGAGAACCGGGGCTTCGGCCGCTACTTGCGCTGCGTCGAGCTCGATCTGTTTCGGATCTTCTTCGGTCTCAATTTTAATGAACCCTTCGATCGGTTGTTTCACCGCGTCGGCCAGATCGGCTAATGACTTGATTTCTTTACCGTTGACTCTTGTCACGGTCAAATAAGCCAGATCGTCATAGCCGATGGTGGTGTTGGCCGAAAGCACCTGACTAAGGATAACCACGCGCCGATTTCCTTCCGGAAACAGCTCAGATTGGAAACGGTCGAGATAAACCAATCGCTGGGGGGCTTCTCGTTGCCAGTTCAGCCCCCATTCCTTGAGATATTGGCGAGAAAGCTCCTGAAAAATGATGCCGCCGAGCACGTAATACGCGGGCGGCTGATCGAGATTGTACGGTTGGCTGACGTAATCTTTCACGTCTCGGTGGTCGAGCGTCACTTTCAGTTCCATTGGTTTACCGCTGCGCTGAATGCGAAACGGAACAACGTCTCCGGAATAAGCGTGAGCCGTGAGCAGATTGGTAAATTCGATTTTGCCGTAAAGAGGATCGACGTAATTGCCATTTTGATCGATCTCATTGTTCGCGACCGCTGTCACAATGTCGCCGACTTGCAGGCCACCTTTCATAGCGGGCATGTTTGGCTCGACATTCGTCACGTAAACTCCGCCTCCTTTCCCTTTTTCTCCTGCGAAGTCGCGCAGTTCCGGATCACGCGTTGGGAAAAAAGAAAAGCCAGCCGAAGGAAAACCACGATAATTCCGACTCTCGGCTTCCTTCAAAAAATGCGTGATGATTGGGGCCGGGATGGCGTCGAGCAACTGGGAACGCGAATCGTATCGGAGTAGCAATCCGGCGAGCTTGTTGTTCTTCACCAATGGCACCGTGTAACTGTTTTCTCGATACTGCATCGGGATGCTGATGCGATAAGTAAGAAATTGCCCGACATCGATCGGATACTGCGTCATTTGCACAGTTGTGACGAGGCCTTCCGTCGCGAGCAAGGCCCCGGTCGGCTCAAGTTGCCAGGCCGCAAGCCGATCGCCGACGACCGTGTCGGGCGCGATATCGAGCGGGGTGATGCCATCAAGGAATGCTTTCTCCGTTGGCTCGAGCAATGCCAGGTTTGCTTCGTAATCAATTACTTCGACTTTGGCCGCTGTTTTCTCTCCAGACTCGGCACGCTCCAGCTCCACGTAATTTTGATTCGCAACCAGGTCCGCAGTGACAAGGACACGGCCCTTCGAAAGAACCGCGCCGAGGGCGCGCTTCGAGAACGGCGCTTTCTTCTGCCACGGCCGAAAGTAATCGTAGGATTGGCCAGTCACGTTCACGCGGACGAGCGCAAGTTGTTTTTGCGTGCTCATCGACGCGGGCGGAGCCGGTTCCTTCTTCGCTGTCGCGCCGGTAGCCGTTACGAGGAATACTCCAAGCGTGACAAAGAGAACTCTCACACGATCAGGAGCACGATAACTCGCAGCCTTTGAGATTCGGATTTCTGATTTTTCTTCCCTCATCTTATATTTTCTTCTGATCTTCAGTCGTCTTCGCGACGGGCTGTTCCTCGAGATTTTGTTCTTTCAAAACGTTGTAGCGCGCCTTGATCCGCTCGCGCGCAGATTCCACTTTGTTCCGATCCAATACTAAAGGTGGGCCATCACCAATCATACGAACGACAAAGTGGTCGGCATTTTCGGCAAATGCATTCGCCAGCTCATCAAGCCTCCGGATTTTTTTGCCATTTACTTCATCAACAATCCCGCCGCGGTACGGCGCGAGGTAAGTGTTGATCGGGTCCGGCAAAATGTTGGTCAGCACAATGACGTCGGGATGCTGGAGATACAGTTGCTCCAGGACGAAGTACTCGAAGAAGTGGCGAAGCCGCAGATCCGTTGGCCGGTAGGCTTCCATAAGATCGAGATTTAATGGCTGAAAGAGCAAGCCGCCATAAAGCACATAACGAGGACGCACATCGTAACTGTGGCCTTGAATCAGATATGGCCAGGGCGTGTATAATTTCATCGTTACCGTGATCGGCTGCTTGTCGCGCCAGACGTCGAACTTGACCGAATCGCCATTAAATTTTCGCTCCACGACTTCCTGAAAGTCGGCACGCTGGCCTTCCAGTTCGACATTCGAATCGCTTGCGATTGGATGATCGTCGATCGCAAGAAGAACATCACCGGGCCGAAGTACTTCCGCGGACGGACCGGCCGCGACAACCGTGCTAACAAGCACGCCACGGTCTTCGTCCTTTAATCCGAGAAATCTTCTTTGCGCGGGATTTTGCAGCTTGGAAAAAGTGATCCCAAGATCGACATATTTGCCGTAATGCCCGTTGCTGATGTCCTTTAAGAACCGGTTAATGACCGGAGTGGGAATCATGTAGGCCACGCCTTGCGCGACGTCGCCGCTGTAACCCTGAAACGCCACGCCGACCACTTTGGCATTTTGCATCACTGGGCCCCCGCTGTTGCCCGGATTAATTTGGGCGCTGATCTGGATCGCGAGGTGCTGATCGACTGACGAGTGGGTGTAGAGTTGAAAGTCAATCCGCGATACAATTCCCGTCGTAACCGACATCCGTTCGCCGCCGATCGGATAACCGTAAGCCGACACGGTAGACTCGAGCGCAGGAATTCCGCCGAGTTTTAGCGGCAGCATATTTTTGAAAAAGTCCGGAGCCGACACCGTAATCAATGCCAGATCGCAATCGTGTGCGACGAATTGCACCGTCGCCGGATATTTGTTTGGATCACCCTCGCGTTCGACTGTCAAATAGCGGCTGTTGCTGACGACATGCGCGTTTGTGAGAATTCGATTGCCGGTTATGACAAAGCCAGCCCCGACACCGCGTTGGATTCCTCCGGAATTCCATGGCGCCTTATAATCTGGCTCCACTGACGTGGCGGTAATCCGTACCAGGCTTTTTTGAACCGGCCCGTTTGGTTTTGGCGGCGCAATCGGAACTGGGACTGGAACTACTGCTTGCACGGGTGGGCTTGAGCGCCCAGGAATTGCCGGCGGCTGCGCTTGCGGCTCAACGGCGGATGCGGTCGGCGCGCTTTGCTGTGCGTAAAATGTCGATGTCGATCCAACCAGCAGACCAATACAGATAAAAATAAGAGCACGCTTCATGGCCGAAAGTCTGAAAAATTGAAACGAAATGATCGAAAATCAAATCGCGTCCCGACAGCACTGACATGCTCAATGCGGTCGCCGTTCAACATCTGCGGTGGTAGGGCGCGACCGCCGGGCATGCCGAGCTGTTCAAGCAAAAATTAAATTTCCGCGCGATCGAGAAGCGATTTGAGGACTTTTTCAGCCTCGAAAACTTCACGCGCCAAAGCACGGGCGGCACGAGAATGTTTTGCGTAATCGGCATTGATTGTTTTCACCGCATCGACAATCTCGCCCAACGATCCGAAGGACAGCAGCCCCGCTTTGCCGCCATAGTCCTTTGTGAAACCCGTTTCCTGAATTATGACAGGTCGACCGGCCGCGAGATAGCACGCGCTCCGATCGCTGAACCAACCGGTGTTTAGTCGAACGTATTGATCTTTCGCGACTGTGAACTCGCCTTTCGAACGATGAATGTAATCGCGATAAAGCCAGTAATCGACGCTGAGTTGAAGCGGCGAAATCAACCGCCAACCATTTCGCTCAAATTTCCATCGTGTTGGTCGATCCTCAATGTTTGTCGCGAGTTCAAATGTTTCACCAGATTTCTTCGGCGCGGCAACGAAGCGGATAAATTCACGCGATTTGCTCCAAAGATATTTGTCGCCGCGCCAGGTAATGTCTTTTAGTCCGCTCGTGGACCAATTCGCTACCGATGTAAAAACGGCAGCCTCCGGCGGCGCACGATTTGTTTTCCACAGATCAATTACGATTGGTTGTCGTGTGGGCAACCACTCAAATCCATGTTTCGGTACGGGAAACGTTTTTGTGCCGACATTTTCACCAAACGTGAACAGCGCGTGGTGCCGCCACAGATAATCGACGGTCGATCGTACACCCTTGTCGATCTTGATCTGCTCAACGCCGGGATCGCTTTCGATATAAAGAATACGATCCGAAACAAGCAGGTCGTCGTTGAGTTCTTGCGCTCCGCAAATGTTCAGGACCGCGTCGGCGTCGCGATAAAGCTCTCGAATCTTTTGCAGCGATAGGCCTGCCGTCGGCTGACCTCGGAGATACCGTGCACAAAACGCCCAACGATTTTTGAAACCGAATTCGCCTGACAATCGAGTGAGAAGGCCGCCCGCGTAATCGAACTCATTGTTTACCTCGAAGGTCTCAGGGTTGTAGGGCAATCGTGCCGAATCCTCGATGTAATAAACATCGTGCCCGAGGCGCTGAAGGCCGACGATGTAATGAATATGTTGCCAGATCACGCCGGCAATCGGCATCGAGCCCATGAAGCCCATCACAACGATTCTCTTTTTCTTCATCTCGAGGAGCCGGCAGAATGGGAATGGTGATCAGTAAAGCGTGAACGAAAACAATCTGCTCTATTCACCGATCACTATTTATCATTTCACAATTGCCTCACGGTAATCGCAGGATTACCCGCCACCACCGTGTTCGGTGGAACGCTTTTGGTCACTACAGAACCAGCGGCAACAACTGAGTTCTCGCCAATGGTCACGCCTTTCAGAATTACTGCGTTCATGCCGATCCAAAC
>Ga0193729_1001810_pt1 | contig 10823 bp, 9 predicted proteins | sample U1c2metaG_FD_143036 | JGI IMG/M metagenome (GOLD analysis project Ga0193729, IMG submission 143036) | Soil microbial communities from a riparian zone of the East river system, Colorado, United States - U1c2 | ecosystem: Environmental > Terrestrial > Soil > Riparian zone | place: USA: East River... | reverse complement strand
ATGAGAGCATGGCGCCGGTGTTTTACAAGAAGATGGCGTTCATCGCCTTCTTCAATGCCGGCGTACGCGCCCTCGACATTCGCGATCCCTATCATCCCAGGGAAGTCGGCTATTTCATCCCGTCGATCACGGCGGCGACCGACAAGCGTTGCGTCCCCGTTGAAGGCCAGGACCGCTGCAAGGTCGCGATCCAGACCAACAATGTCGAAACCGATGAACGCGGCTACATCTACATCGTCGATCGCGCCAATACCGGCCTGCATATTCTGGAACTGACCGGCCCGGCGCGTGCCGTCGCTGGCCTGCCCTGATGGTGTGAACGATGCGGAGCCTGCCGGTCATCGTGGTTGCGGCGTTGGCGATCGGCGCATGGTCCGCCGTTGCGGCCTTTGAGCATGGCCGGCCGCATGTCGAGGCCTGGCAGGAGATCGCCTGGCCGTTTCCGCGTGACGGCTGGCCCGCGGGCCGCGCGTTCCGTTGCTCCGGTGAGTTGTGCGGTGACGATGTCGAGCTCTATGTGCGGCCGAAAATCGGCTTCTGCAATTGCGACAGCGGCGTCGCCGATGACGATGAAGTCGACCGCGTCGCCGATCTCGATCTGATGAGCCAGCGGTTTACGCCGCTTGAGCCGGGCAAGGTGGTGCGGATTGCCGATATGCCCGGTCGCTTGCGAAGCTATGATCTGAAGATGTCCGATGGCTCACAACATGCCGCTGTCGGTATCGCGGTGTCGCGGCGCTGCGACCTCCTGGTCGCGGTCGCGCAGGGCACCGGCACGGCGGCGGACGTTTCGCGCGTGGCGCTGGATTTTCTGGGCTCAAGCGACATGGCGCGCTGGATGACATCGGCGATGGGTGGGCATTGAATCCTCGCCACCCTCTCCCACAAGGGGAGAGGGAAGAGGGCGGCTTCTCCCGTGCGATATGATCGTGCACAGTCGGCTTGCCGTTTCATCCAACCATGAGTCCCTCTCATGTCCCTTCAGCTGTATCTCGCCTCTCTCGCCGCGTGCATCGCGTTGGTGCTGCCAGACGGTCGGCTGCCTGGAACGGCAGCACCCACCCTGGATACTCAGGGGCAAGGGCGCTGACCTCATCCAACTGCTTAAGCTCGTCCTGGGTGAGGGTGAGTTCGACCGCTGCGAGATTGTCCTGGAGCTGGTCGAGGCGTTTCGCGCCAATGATGACCGAGGTTACCACAGGCTTTGCCAGCAGCCATGCGAGCGCCACACGTGCAGGACTACAGCCGTGTGCTTTCGCGATCGGAGCTATCAGGTCGAGGATCTTCCAGGTCCGCTCTTTGTCCACGATCGGAAAGTCGTAGTCAGTGCGGCGCGAATCCGCGGCCTTCTGGTTGGTCCGGCTGAACTTGCCGGAAAGCAAGCCGCCGGCAAGCGGACTCCACACCAGCAGGCCGACCTTTTCGGATTCCAACAGGGGAACGATTTCTCGTTCTAGATCGCGGCCGGCGATCGAGTAATAAGCCTGAAGCGTGTCGAATCGGGCCAGGGTCCTGAACTCGGAGATGCCGAGGGCTTTGGCGATCTTCCATGCCTGCCAGTTGGAGCAGCCGATGTAGCGGACCTTTCCCTGCTGCACCAGGGTGTCGAGAGCGCGAAGCGTCTCTTCGACAGGGGTCACGGAATCGTTGCCATGGATCTGGTACAGGTCGATATGGTCGGTCTGCAAACGGCGGAGACTGGCCTCCACACCGTCCATAATGTGGCCGCGAGACGCCCCGATGTCATTCGGCCCCGGGCCGACGCGGCTATGGACCTTTGTCGCCAACACGACATCCTTCCGCGCGATGTTAAGGTTTTTCAGGGATTGCCCGAGAATCTTTTCGCTCTCACCCTCGGTGTAATTGTCCGCCGTATCAAAGAAGATGATGCCGCGGTCGATAGAAGTCTTGACCAGTTCATCGGCCCCGGCCTGGCCAACGGTGCTGATGGCCTTGAAGAGCCCTCTGCCGTCCCCGAATGTCATGGTTCCGAAGCAGAGTTTCGAAACCAGGAGACCTGTATGGCCGAGCGTCGCGTATTCCATGGCGTTTTCCTTTCTTGTGAGTCCGGAGTTCCCTTGGCGGGAAGGTGTCGGTCGCCGGCATGGGCGCTTGCCGTTCGAAATGGAAAGCATTGTGGATTTAGTTGGAAGCGTCTGGCCGCTCAGGCGGCGCTGTCGACACCGAGAGGGATCGCCAGGCGAACTCCGGTCGGAGGCAGGCTCTTCTCAATTCGGATCAAGCCATGACCGCTCTTCCGCTATCGATCGTTCGCTATTGCCCGTGGCCGACCAGCACGTCGCGGCATGCGGCAGAAAGCTTCGGACGATTTTCCTTGAGGCAGGCCAGAATGGTAAAATCGCCTTGATCCATCAGCTTGCGGCAGGAAACGCTGCACGTCGTGGGTGCATGCCTGTTGCTCCTGATCCGTGCCGCTATGAGCCAGAGCGCCGGTCGAAGCTGCGACGCACAGCAGGGTGAGCGCCAGAAAGAATTTGTGCATGGTGTTACCTCTCCTCAAACTTAGATGGCTCCAGCGACCCTGGAGGGGCCGGCGCTGTTCATTCCATCACCATCGCATGGTCGCTTTCGCCGGACGTAGGCGCGCTCCGCAGCAGCAGGACGAGGGGAACGGCGGCAAGCGAAAGGATCATCATCAATTTGAAATCATCGATGTAGCTGATGATTGAAGCCTGCGTTTGTATAACCTGATCGAGCGCCGCGCGTCCGCTCGCGGTCCAAGGACTCAAGGCCTGCTGCACGGTGCTATTGTCGAATGCGTGATTGAATGCCGTGACATGGCTTGCGATGGTCGCGTGGTTGACTTGATTGTTTCTGATCAGCAGATAGGACACGACCGATATTCCGACACTCGACCCGACGTTACGGGAGAGGTTGTACAGACCGGTGCCGTCGGCTCGCTGCTCGGGGGCAAGTGTGGCGAACGTGACAGTCGTAAGCGGCACGAACAGAAATCCAAGCCCCGCGCCCTGGATGAAACCGGTCACCGCAATCGTCCATTGCGATACGTTGGGGTTCCAGCCGGTCATGTCGTACATCGCCCACGCGGTCAGCAGCAGCCCCACCACAAGAAGCAATCGCGTATCCACTTTCCCGATCAGACGGCCCACCAGGAACATGCAGGCCATGGTGCCCAACCCGCGCGGCCCCATGACCAGACCCGCCGTTACCACCGGATAGCCCATCAGCGTCTGCAAATAGGGCGTCAGCAACGCCAGTGACGCGAGGTAGGTGACGCCGACGATGAAGATGAAAAATATTCCGACCGAAAAGTTTCGATCCAGAAACAGCTTGGGATTCACGAATGAATCCTTCGCCGTAAAGGTATGAACAAGGAAGATATAAAAGGTGGATACGCAAACGGTTGCCTCGATCAGAATCTCGAACGAGGAGAACCAGTCAAGTTGCGCGCCACGATCCAGAAACACCTGCATCGCGGCGATAGCCACGCTCAGGCTGCCAAATCCAAGCCAGTCCATCCTGGCCGCCGCCGAGATCTTCGTTTCCTTCATGAAGATCGAGATGCCCGTAAAGGCAAGCGCGCCGATCGGCACGTTGATGTAGAAAACCCATCGCCAGCTGTAGTGGTCGGTCAGCCAGCCGCCGATCACCGGTCCCAGCACCGGTCCCACCATCACCGACACGCCGAACAGGGCCATCGCCGAGCCACGCTCCTCGGGGGTGTAGATATCAAGCAGGATCGATTGCCCGATCGGAACCAGAGCCGCACCGAAAAAGCCCTGCAGCAGCCGGAACGCCACGATCTCCAGCAGCGACTGCGCGATACCGCACAGCACCGACGCGGCCACGAAGCCCGCGACGGCCACCATCAGGACGCGCTTGCGGCCGAACCTGTTGGCAAGAAACCCCGACGGCGGCGTCATGATCGCCGCGGCCACGATATAGGACGTCAGCACCCAGTTGATCTGATCGGCGCTGGCGGAAACGCTCCCCTGCATATAGGGCAGCGCGACATTGGCGATCGTGGTATCGAGCGCTTGCATGACCACGGCCAGAATGACGCAGGCCGTGATGGCGGGACGATTGATCGCCTGCGGGACAATGGCGCCGTCAGCCACGATCGGCTCCCGACGATCCGAACCATCCGGTCAGGAAGCTGGGGAAACCCCGCTCATGTCCGGTCGCGACGTTCAGCTCGACGCTCATGCCGACACGCAATTGAGGCTTGCCGGGTGCATTGGCGACGCTGACCCGCATCGGTATCCGCTGCACGACCTTGACCCAGTTGCCGCTGGTATTTTCGGCCGGCAGCAACGAAAAGCTCGACGCAGATGCCGGACTGATGCTGTCGACGGTGCCGGTCCACTGCTGGCCCGGATAGCTGTCGACCTCGACCACCGCCTTCTGCCCGGGCTTGACGTAGGTCAGCTCGGTTTCCTTCGGGCTGGCCTGAACCCATACATGATCAGTCGAAACAATGTTGAACGCGGTTGCCGCCGCGGCAAGGTATTGGCCAGGCTGCAGCGACGGCACGTTGGTCACGATGCCTGCAAACGGCGCGCGAACCACCGTGTGCGCTAATTGGCGCCTGGCTTCGTCGCGCGCGGCCACCGCATCCTTGTACTTGGGATGGTTTTCGATGGACGCCTCGGGGTCGCCATTCAGGTTGGCGGCAAGCCCTGCGAGCTGTTGCTGCAACGAGGCAAGCTTTTGCTGCGAACCCTGGAGGGTGTTGCGGGCGGTATCGAAGGTGGCCTTTGGCGTGAAGTTGTTGGCAATCAGTTGCTCCTGGCGCTGGAAGTTGACCATGTTGAAGTCAACATCCTTCTGCGCCTGTTCAACCTGGGCCTGCATGTTGCGGTAACTGGATTGAAGTGCGACGAGATCGTTGCGTGTATTTCCGACCTGAGCCTCGGCGCGATCCAGCGCCAGTTGAAACTGCAGAGGGTCCAGCTTGAACAGGACGTCGCCCTTGGCGACCGTTTGATTGTCGTGGACCAATACTTGCGTGACGATGCCGGCGACGTCGGTCGACAACCCGACCATGTCGGCCTGGACATACGCATTGTCTGTCGACATGGCGGCGCCGCCGGTCACATAAAAATAGCCGCCTGCAATGAGCGCCGCCGGCAACAGCGCAAACATCAGCGGCCGACGCCACGATTTTTTCGGCGTCACGGCACCTGCCGCAGGGACTCCCGGCAGTTCTGCCGATGGCCTCGCCTCGGGTTTGCGATCGGCTGGGCCGACTTTTGCTTCTGGCTTGGCAGCCTCGCCTGTGCCTGACGAACCTTTGGGCTCCGGCGGACGGCGCGCCAGACGATAGACCTTATCGTCAGGGAGGTACGGACCGCTCTGTTTTGAGCTGGCGCTGTCGATATTCGGATCGATTTCGTTCGGATTAGCCATGACTGCTCTTTTGTCCTGCCACCGCCGCATCTCACGCGTCGGTCAGATTTCGTGTCGAACCGGGCTGCGGCGTTGCATGCGCCTGAATTCGGCCCCGGCCGGTTCCGCGTAACCCGCACGTTAAGACTAACTTTACAAACTGCGTTCATGCCGTTACGAAAAACCAAACCGTATCGTTTATATAAGACAGTTTCAGGGGGCTTTCAAGGAGAAACGCAGGTGACGAAAGATGAAGTGGATGTCGCGGATCTCGAGCGTTTTTCAGCGAAAGTCTGCCCCGGACTTGAGTCGTCCACCGCAAAGCTGCGTTGTTGAGCAGCGCCAGGTAATCTCATGTGTTTTTTTTCGTAAGCTGCCATTCGCCATTTTGACGGTGATGTTCATCCTTGCCGGCTGCAGTTCTCTGCCGCGAACACCGTACACTGCATCCGATGCGGCAGCCTCGACGGTGTTGGATCTTGGCGAACTGCGCCGATATGCGGACGAGCCGGCATCGACGTTCCTCAAGACAGATGTGAGTTTTCGAGCTGGTCCTCTCAGCTATCTCGCATTATCTGGGGGCGGCGCCGACGGCGCTTACGGCGCGGGTGTACTGAACGGTTGGACCGCGGCGGGGACGCGTCCCGAATTTTCGGCGGTTTCGGGGGTGAGCACAGGTGCACTGATTGCACCATTTGCATTTCTGGGCCCCGCCTACGATGCGACGTTGCGAGAGGTCTATACCAGCGGCATCGCGGAAAACCTGCTCAATACGCCAAACATCGTGCACGCGCTGTTCGGATCCGGCCTGTTTGGAAATACGCGTCTGCGTGAGCTCGTTGCCCGCTATGTCGGCCAGGACATGCTTGGGGCCATCGCCGCCGAACACGCCAAGGGCAGAAGACTTCTCATCGTAACGACTAATCTCGATACGCAACGCACCGTGATCTGGGATATGGGCCGCATCGCTGCGATCGGGTCCGCCCAGGCGTTGGGTTTATTCAGGGATGTGTTGGCCGCGTCCGCAAGCATCCCGGTGGTTTTCCCGCCGATGCTGATTGATGCGGAAGCGAACGGACGTCGCTTCCAGGAGATGCATGTGGATGGCGGCGTGACGGCGCCGGTCCTGACGTTGCCGGAAGCATTCCTGTTGCGAAACGGCGCGTTCGCCAGAGGTCTGCGTATGAACCTCTACGTCCTGATCAACGACAAGGTCGAACGGGATTTCCAACTGGTGCCGAACAGCACGATCGACATCGCCGCACGGGCTTCTGCTTCCGTCACCAAGACGCAAATTCGTTCGGTGCTCTACGAGACGTATGACTTCGCTCGCCGCAATAATTTCGGATTCAATCTGACATACATCGACAAGGATCTGCCGTCGCCAGGTTCAGTCGGTTTTGAAACGGGCTATATGCGCACTCTTTATCAATACGGATATGACAAAGCCAAGACCGGCAATTTCTGGGCGAAGGCGCCCCCTTCGGATGACTCGCTGCCGAGCGGCTTTCGTTACCGAAGATCGGCAACGTTGCAATGAGGGACGAAGTCGAGTTCAGCGAGGTCTCACGCCGTTCAGGAAGAGTTTGACGGCGGCCTCTCTGCGCTGTTCCTGAAGCTTCGGACGGGTTGCGATGCCGTGGTCGAGGCGCTCGGACTTCCCCAGCACAAGACTGAGGAACAGGTCGGCCGCAATGGCGGGGTCGTCGATCTTGATCTGGCCGCGGTCAGCAAATTGCTGAAGCAGGATTGCCACGGCCCGAACCCCACGCAGCCAACCCTCTTCATATCCAAGCTTTGCGAGTTCCGGAAACTGGACGGCCTGCGCCGCAAGAGTTCGCCGCAACATGATTACCTCAGGTGTCGAAGCGTGGGCCAGCAGGTGCCGGCTAAGATCGTGCAGCGTAGTCTCTACGCTCTTGGGGTTGACCTTGGCGGCCTCGGCAGCCGCCGATAGAGGAGCGAGCCAGCGTTGAATCGTCGCTCGTAGGACGGCCGCGAACAGATCGCGCTTGTCGCGATAACGAGCATAGACGGTCGGCTTGCTCACGCCGGCCGTTTCCGCGACAGCATCGATCGACGTGCCATCAAAACCTCGCTCCATGAACAGCTTTGTTGCGACGTCGAGCAAACGCGCGTCACGTTTCACAGCCTCCTCACGGGTGGGACGACCGCCTGCTGCACGCCGGACAGGTCGCGCCAGAACGATTGCTTCCTTCGCCATCAAAGCCTCTTGTCAGCCTGCTGAAGTTGGATTATGTAAACGATACAGTATAGTTTTTAATATGACCAGCCGTGAATGGCCTGCATAACATGAGTCCCGAAAAGCCGGATACCCGCGCTTGAACCGGTGACTGAAATGGCTTTCAACCATTCAGCGCCGTCGCCGGCGATCACCGCCGCCCCTCGGTCGCCGCGCCAGGGCCGCCGAGCACTCCGCCCGGCGGCCCTCAGGGCGGATCAGGCAGTTTATCTAGTGACGCTACGCCCGCTCGTCCGGCGCAAAGGAGAGTGTGGAGGACGATCTTTCCCTCGCGATGCGATCGTGCATAATCGCACGGCCATTTGAACCGCACGCGAGCCCCTCTCATGTCCCTCCATGTCTATCTCGCCTTTCTCGCCGCCTGCATCGCGCTGGCGCTGCTGCCGGGTCCGGTGGTGACGCTGGTGATTGCCAATGGCCTGCGCCATGGCACCCGCGCGGCGCTGACCAACATCCTAGGCGTCCAGACCGGCCTCGCGATCGTGATCGGCATCGTCGCCATCGGGCTGACCTCGCTGATGGCGACCATGGGCTACTGGTTCGACTGGGTGCGGTTTGCCGGCGCCGCCTATCTGGTCTGGCTCGGCATCAAGCTCATTCGGTCGCCGGTTGAAGGCGTCAGCGCCGAGGCGCCGCCGCCCCCGCCGCGCGGCGGGTTTTTCCTGCAGGGTTTTGTGGTGCTGCTCTCGAACCCCAAAGTGCTGGTGTTTTTCGGCGCGTTCATTCCGCAATTCATGGACATGAGCAGAGACCATGTCTCGCAGGTGGCGCTGCTCGGCGTCACCTTCATGATCACGGGCGCCATTACCGATTCGATCTACGCAATCCTGGCCGGCCGCGCGCGAAAATTCTTCTCGGCGCGGCGGACGCGGCTGCTGTCGCGCGTTTCCGGCGGCTTCATGATCGGCGGCGGCGTCTGGCTGGCACTGACGCGGGCGCGGTGAAGCGATTAGCTGCTACATCAGCCGCTGCGCGCGCAATGTCGTTTCGATCTCACCAAAAATCCGCGTCAGCCGATCCGCCCATTGCTGCTGGCCGGCCGGATCGGCGATCAGGTCCTGGCGAATTTCGATTCCGGTGTTCATCAGGCCGCGCGCCTCGCCGTGCACGGGGATCGTATAGTCGGTCTCGTCGCTCACCGCATAGGGCTCGTTGTCGCCGACCACCAGATCGCCTTCGCCGCGTAGCTGCTTGAGCAGGAGCCGTGGCAGCCGGGTATCGCGTTGATAGAGCGTGCCGATATGCCAGGGCCGGGCGATGCCGGCGTAGACCGGCGTAAAACTGTGCAGCGCCACCAGCACCGTCGGAACGCCTTCGCGCAGGCGCGCGTCGATGACCTCGGCGATGCGGCGATGGTAGGGATCGAAGATCGCCTGGCGCCGCAGCTCGGCCACATCGCGGCTAAGCGCTTCGTTGGCCGGTATCGTGGTCGCCTCGCTGATGCGCGGGATCGAACTTGGCGCGCCGGGCGGGCGATTGCAGTCGATCACCAGCCGCGAGTAGCGCTGCGCGATCAGATGCGCGCCGAGCCGCTTCGATAGCGCCTCGGCGACGCCGGCAATTCCGATATCCCAGGCGATATGCCGGGTCAGCTCGCCGGCCGGCAGCCCGAGATCGCCGAGGCTCTGCGGGGTCAGCCGGCCGTAATGATCGCAGGTCAAGAGGAACGGCGAGCCGCCCGCGGCATTATCTTCCAGAACCGGCGGAACATCTGCGCTTCCAAGGAGTAAGGATGTGGCGCCGGGGCTGTCCAAAGCCATTTTTCCTCAACTGTTGCCTAGCGAAGCAGCATATCGATTTAGAAATAAGCAGGGATCGGTGTAGATTAGGGTGCACAAAATCACGATGATTGCTTCGACGATGCCCCTGCTGACGATCCATCACAAGACTGAATATCGCTATGCCCACCCGGTGGCGTTCGGCGAACATCGCATCATGCTGCGCCCGCGCGACGGCCATGACCTGCGGGTGCTGTCGGGCAGTCTCGAGATCGTGCCGGAACCGATGTCGCTGCGCTGGATCCATGACGTGTTCGGCAACAGCGTCGCGATTGCGACCTTCGACGAGCGCGCCGAAACCCTGACGTTCAGCTCAACCGCGACCGTCGAGCACAATCCGGCCGAGGAGTACGCGCCGACCCCGGACGATCCGGCGTATTTCTATCCGTTTTTCTACAGTGATGAGGAGTTTCTCGACCTCGTTCAATTCATCACGCCGCAATATGGCGATCCCGACGGCGAATTGTCGGCATGGGCGCGGAATTTTCTCGACGAGGAGGGGCCGACCCCGACTTTCAATATTCTCAGCGACATGACCCATGGCATCCGCAAGGCGTTCACCTACCGCAAGCGGCATGAGCACGGCACCCAGCATCCGCTCGACACCCTGCAGACCAGGTCCGGCACCTGCCGCGACTACGCGCTGTTCATGATCGAGGCGCTGCGGCGCCTCGGCATCGCCGCGCGCTTCGTGTCGGGCTATCTGTTCATTCCGGGCGATCGGTCGCATGGCTATGTCGGCGGCGGCTCGACCCATGCCTGGGTTCAGGTCTATCTGCCGAGCGCCGGCTGGATCGAGTTCGATCCCACCAACGGCATCGTCGGCACCAAGGATCTCGTTCGGGTGGCGGTGGCGCGCGATCCGCGCCAGGCCGTCCCGCTGCACGGCACCTATCTCGGTTCGGCCGACGCGTATGTCGGCATGGAGGTCAGCATCAACGTCGTTTCGGTGGACGTGGGAGCGGAGGCTTGACATGGAAATCAAGGTAGGCTTCGAGATCGCGCATACGGCCGTGCAGCCGACGCCGATGGTGATCATGCTCAGCATTCACCCGTCGCGCTATTCCGACATCATCGGCACCGAGAGCATTGTCGCCGAGCCCGATGTGCCGATCGGATTTTACCGCGACAGCTTTGGCAATGTCTGCGGCAGGCTGGTGGCGCCGGCCGGCGGCGTGACGCTCCGCGGCAGCGCGCTGGTGCGCGATTCCGGATTGCATGACGTGGTGGTGCCGACCGCGCAGCAGCTGCCGATCGATCAGCTGCCCGACGACCTCTTGCTCTATCTGATGGCGAGCCGCTATTGCGAAACCGACAAGCTGACCGACATCGCCTGGTCGCTGTTCGGCAATACCCAGCCGGACTGGGGGCGGGTCGCCGCGATCTGCACCTATGTGCACAACCACGTCACC
>Ga0193729_1001809_pt1 | contig 10823 bp, 9 predicted proteins | sample U1c2metaG_FD_143036 | JGI IMG/M metagenome (GOLD analysis project Ga0193729, IMG submission 143036) | Soil microbial communities from a riparian zone of the East river system, Colorado, United States - U1c2 | ecosystem: Environmental > Terrestrial > Soil > Riparian zone | place: USA: East River... | reverse complement strand
CAATCATTAAAATCAGTAGAAAAGTCTTAAAATGTAAGGCAGGTGAATCAGTCATTGATCGGCGATGCCTTTGATATGCTGGATGTAAGCGTCTAAAGTTTACTATGTTCCTGAATCTCCCCAAATGTTGGAATAGCATTTGGCCTCGCGTTGTTTGTGCGGGGAACGGTCTCTGCGGCATGGAACACCTCTTTTTGATATTCTTTCACCAGGGTGTGCCGGCAGCCACGGGCGTCATGTACCAGGGAAGCCCCGGTCGCGAAGGAATCGAAATGCGAGAGGTGCGATAATTTCGCCGTTTTTCCAGTATTTCGTTCTGGTCGTCGCGGCCATTCCCTTTATTTATTATCTGATCGCAATTTATAGTTCCATAAGATTTTTCACCAGTGTTCCGCGCAATAAGACGCAGAAATCCGATTTCACCCCTCCCATTAGTAATTTGAAGCCGGTTCGCGGCCTGGACCCGGAAGCTTACGAAAACTTCGCAAGTTTTTGCCGGCAGGATTATCCAGACTACGAACTCCTGTTTTGCGTGCACGACCAGCTTGATCCGGCGGTGCCAGTGCTCGAAAAACTGGTTCGTGATTTTCCCGACTGCAAAATCAGGATTTTATATGGCTCTGGCCGCAATGCCATCAATGACAAAGTCGCCAAGCTGGTGCGCCTGGTGAACGAGGCCCAGCATGAAGTGCTGGTGATTAACGATAGTGATGTTCGCGTGAAGCCGGATTATTTTAGGACGGTGGTAGCGCCATTGCAGAATCCTAAAGTCGGCGGTGTGACGTGCCTGTATGTTTCCGTGGACGACACCACCATGGCGCAGAGTTTTCAGTCCATGGGCATGATTTCTGATTTTTACCCCGGGGTCATGGTGGCGTGGCTGCTTGACGGTGTGAAATTCGCATTTGGGCAGACCATTGTGACTACCCGCAAACTGCTTGCGGGTTTTGGAGGATTTCAAGCATTGGAGAGCCGTCCCGCTGACGATTTACTGACTGGCCGCTTGATTGCCGCACAGGGGGTTACGGTGGAGATGCTTCCTTATGCAGTGCAGACGGTGGCGGATTATCAATCGCTCAGCGGACTGCTGATCAAGCGGCTGCGCTGGATGACGGTGATGCGTCATATGCGGCCATGGGGGCACGCTGGTTTGATTTTCACGCAGGGGCTGGCGTGGTCATTGCTTGCGGTGGCAGTGCATCCCACGCTGGCGGTTGCGGCATTTTATTTCGGAACGTATTTGGTGCTGCGAACGGTGATGACTTTGTGCGTCGGTACATGGGGTCTGCGACAGAAAAACCTGTGGAAGACGCTGCCGCTTTTTGTGACTTGGGATGCGACGGCATTTTTTATCTGGCTGGCCAGCTTTGTGCGCCGCGGCATTCGTTGGCGAGGCGTGGATTATATCGTCAAGGGCGGAATGCTGGTGCCCGGACGGCAGCCAGCGCAAAAGTTAGATGAGGTTGGCGTCCGGATAAAATAAGCCGCAATGTAGTTTGCAATTCATTCCCTCATAAGATGGGCGCAAAAATCGCTATAGCTGGGGCCGGGATTTATGGAGCAACGGCGGCAATCCGGTTAGCTGAGCGGGGGCATCGGGTTACTCTGTTCGATCCTCTGGGTGTGATGCGCGCAGCATCGGCCATCAATCAGTACCGCGTTCACTCCGGCTACCATTATCCGCGTAGTCCAGAAACCATCACCGAAACTCTGGAGGCGAGGCGTGAATTTATTCAAGAATTTGCGCCGGCCATCGTCCGAAACAGCCGCCATTTCTACGCCATTCCCCGTGAAGGTTCGCGCACCCGCCCCCAGGAATACGAGCAGATCATGCGATCACATGGGCTGCCACTGCAGGCTTGTCGTCCGGAGTGGATGAGTTTTAATTACATCGATAAGTGTTACGAGGTCGAGGAAAATATCTACGATCCTGATTTACTTCGCTCTGTGATCGAATCGCAGTTAGACCGGCTGAGAATAAAGTTTGCGCAGAAAGAGTTTTTCAGGGAGATGCGTGCAGATTACGATTTCGTTGTTTGGGCGACCTACGGTATGGGTCCCAGCCGCGATGTTTTCAAGATCGCGAAATATCAAGTGGCTGAGAAAATTGTGATCGCATTGCCGACGGAGTTGCATGGGATAGCGCTGGTGGTTGTCGACGGGCCCTTTACAGCATTTGACCCATACGGCAGTTCTTCTCGTTCGCTATTTGGTTCTGCCACGCACACAAATCATTGGACCAGCTCCAATCCGCAAGACTCCATCCCTGAAAAGTATTTGAGAATGTTGAACCAAAGCGAATTTACCCCCTTTGCAGGGACGCGGTTTGAGGCTATGCGAGAAGATTGCTGCCTTGCTGTGCCGGCGGCGAAGGATGCGAACTACATTGGTTCGCGGTTGACCTTGCGTGTGGTGGAAGACAATCCAGAGCAGGACCGGCGGATTTTGTACGTGCAGGATGGTCTCCCGGGCGAGATTCATATTTTTTCCGGCAAGGTGGTCAGTGCGGTGAAGGCGGCCAGAATGGTCTGCGAGAAAATCGCTGGTTATGGATAACGCCACCGGCCCGGCGTATCTCATCGTTGGCAGGGGGCGCTGGGGCGCCAGAATGCACGCGATGCTGGCGGGCGAAGGGCGCCGCGCTGAATTTGCATCGGGCCTGCGCAGGCATGGCAACGAGAGCAGTGACGCTTACGAATCACGATTAGCGGAGACTCTAGCGGACAGCTCGGCGCAGATCGCGTGGCTATGCCTGCCTCCAGGAGCGCACGTGCCACGCTTCATTCGAGCGGCGTTTGCCGCGGGTTTACACGTAATTGTCGAAAAGCCGTGGATATATTCGCGAGAAGAAACCGTTTTGTTGCAAGAGGCTGCGAGCAAAGCCGGGTTCAAGGGCGCGGTCCACTTCGAGTATTGCCTGTTATCCGAGATTGAGAATTGGCGGCGACAGTACGAACATGAGAATGGTCTGAAATTTGGCGGCACATTCAACGTACGTGCTGCCGATCATCTGGGGATTTCGGCCATGCAAAATCTCGGGTCGCACCTCGTGGCCATTCGCGAGTACGCCGTTCCAAATTCCGGCCTGTCGGAAATTCATTGTGGCTACGAGTTACCAAATGAGCGAATGGTATGGCTGGATTCTGACAAGCAGCGAGTTGCGTACCTCGAATTTCTGAACAGCCAGGAGCCTATCATCCAACGCTTTGTGACGCGCTTTGAAAATAGTCTGGACGGGAAGCCGTTCCCGTTTGATTTCGCCTTTGCTCAACGCGTGAACGAAATTATTCGTTAAACAGTGGCTAGCGTTTGGCTTTGCCGGTGCGGACCCCACTGTTTTCGGCGCCACCGAGTGTGGCTCGGGCGGTCATGCTCTTTTGCAGACGGCGGTCATTGCGTGGTTCGCGCCAATTTACCTGCGGCATCATCAGGGAAGCGTCGACGCGGTCGCGATACTTCATCGCGATGTTTACAAGAGAATCCAGCAAAGAGTCGGAGAGCAAGTGTGGTTGCAAGCCGAGGTCGATTAGCTTGGAGTGCTTCGCATTGTAATAATGCTGCTCGGACTCCACACGAGGGTCAGGCAGATGGTCAATCTCCACATTCATCGAAAGTTTTTTGCCTGCGGCTTCCACCATGCGGGCCAGTTCTAACACCGAGAATTGCTCGGTGAATTGGTTGTAAACGCGACACTCGCCTGCTTTCGCAGGATTCTCGCAGGCAATTTCAATGCAGCGCACCGTATCGCGGATATCGAGAAAGCCCCGCGTCTGTCCACCCGATCCATAAACGGTTAGCGGCTGGCCGATGGCGGCCTGTACGCAGAAGCGGTTCAATACCGTGCCGAACACATCGTCGTAGTCGAAGCGATTGATCAAGGCGTCGTCCAGTTCGACTTCCTCGGTCATGGTTCCATAGACCACACCCTGATTGAGGTCTGTGGCGCGAATGCCCCAGATTTTGCAGCAAAACATAATGTTGTGGCTGTCGTGAACTTTGGAGAGGTGATAGAAGGAGCCCGGTTGCTTCGGATAAGGCAGCACATCTTTGCGGCCGTTGTGCTCAATGGTGATGTAGCCTTCTTCGATATCGATATTCGGGGTACCGTACTCACCCATGGTGCCGAGCTTGATGAGGTGGCATTGCGGGCGCAGTTCACGAATGGCGAAGAGCACGTTCATGGTGCCCACGACGTTGTTTACTTGTGTGAAGATGGCATGCTTGCGGTCGATCATCGAGTAGGGAGCGGAGCGTTGCTCCGCAAAATGCACGATGGCGTCGGGCTCAAACGCTTTGATTGTGGATTCCAGGAAATCGTAATCGGCCACGTCGCCCACGAATAACTCGATCGTCTTACCGGTTATTTGTTGCCAGATGCGCAGACGGTCGGAAAGAGGTCTGATGGGAGTGAGGGTTTGCGCACCGAGCTCATGATCCCACTGGCGGCGCAAGAAATTATCCACAATAGCGACGGCATGACCCTTTTGCGACAAATACAAAGCTGTGGCCCAACCGCAATATCCGTCTCCACCGAGTACGGCGATTTTCATATGGCTCCTAATACCGTGTTATCAACCTAGACCGCGTTGGCCGTGTACCGGATTTTTTCAATGCTAGGAACTAAGAGTATGGTATCCAGGATATAACGTTCTGAAAGCTTGGTTCGATACGAACACAACTATTATTGCGGGTATTCGTACAGCCTGTAAACACTTGATATCGAAATCGCAAAAAATTATTTCGGCACGGACAACGACACTTTGTCTGGCAAAGGATGATTGGTCAACACGATTTTACCACCGCTATGCGCCACGGGATTTAATTGCTCCGCAAGCACGGTGCTGATTCGGGGTAGTTGGCCATCTTCGGCGACCAGGTAATAACGGTCCGAAGCGAGCCACAGAGATCGCATCCGCGCATCATCGATAAAAATGTCAGGGGCTCCCGGAGCGTAGGAGCCGTATTCCAAATTGTTATACCGGCCGTTCCAGATCAGAGGGTCACGGTTGGCGTAGAACCACACCGATGAAAATTCATAGTACGGATACGCGGAGATTGACTTTCCTGGGGGAGAACGAAGAATAACGTCCGCGAGCGGCTTGGTGGACAAAAAGGGATCGAACGCCACCATGGCCAAACGAGCGGCATGAAAAAACACGACCATCATAACTGCTGAGGCTAGGAAGGCTCGTTGGCCCTTCCACCATAAATTTCCGATCGCGCCGATGAGAAAGGCCACCACAGCCAGGGCCAACGGAAGGCGGAGATAAGCGAAGGAACGCAAGGTCAGGTCTTCCATATGACCGAGCGACAGAGTGTAAGCCTCGGGATTGTAGCTGAGCGCTATGGAGATGTCCGCCGGCGTGGGAAGATGCCGCACAGCGATCAGAATGCCTGTGCCCGCCACTGCGCAACAGCTGACCAGCATGAAGAGTACTCGGGTACCCACCCTGATCCATTTGTCACGTGTGGCCATCGCGCAGCCCAGTAGCAAAGCGAAAGCTGGATAGCAGGGCATCGAATAATATTCTTGTGTGGTGGAGAAGGTAAAAAATATCAGCAGAAAGCCGATCCAACACAAGGCCAGCAGCCGGGTTTGGCCGGCGCGATCGACGGGCTTGAAAGACAATTTAAAGACCGCCGGGATGTACACGCTCCAGGGGAAAAGCCATATCAGATGGAAGAGCCAGAAATACAGACGCGGAACGGTGTTGTAATCGCGCGGATAACGCAGGTTGAGGAAACGCAAGAATTGCTCATTCATGAAGAAAAACCACAGGAAACCGTGATACTCACCGGGACCGCTGTGTAATGAAAAAGAAAAATACGGCGGATTACGAAGGGTGGCCAGCACATGCCACGGCGCGGCGACGAGCAGTACGATAAGCGTGCCGCTGAAGGGATGAAGGCGCTTCCAGGTCTGACGGACAAATAATTGTCGCGTCACCGCCAAATAAATGAGCGCGGTGAATACCGGAAAAACAATGGCTACCAGGCTTTTTAGCAGCAAACCAAGGCCCAGGCTGACCGCCAAATTGATAGCCCACATCCGAGGGTGGGGCTCCCGCGGATCGAGTGCTCGAAGGAACGCCCACATCGCCAACGCAATCGTAAAGGTCAGCATTACGTCCGGAATTAGAATTCGGGTGAATAGAAATAATCCAGTACAAGTGGCTATACAAAGACCAGCGTAAAAGCCGGCCTTCTTTCCAAAAGCCCAGATACCGAATGCGGTAGTTAGCAATGCGAGGGCCATGGAAGAAAGTGCGTAAGGGACTCGCGCGGCCCAATCGGAAATTCCCAACAACTCGTAAAAGGCGGCATTAATCCAATAGTGGAGCGGAGACTTTTCCAGGTAGATGACGCCGTCCAGGCGCGCGGTCACCCAATCGCCGGAGGTCAACATGTTCCTGGCAATTTGCGCTTGCACCGCGTCCACATCGTCCATCAGGGAGGGAGGGGAGACGATACATCCCAGATAGATTGTGGAGGCGATCAAAAAAACTATGAAATAGACGAGCCAGTTTTTGCGTAAGCCAATACTTTCTGGGTCGCGCGCGGACTGGTTTGAATCTGCCATTTGTTCATCCACAGAAATAGAATCAGTAAACCCCACAGGTGGTAGCCGATATTGGCTTTTCTTTCCAGGTGAAGACGAACAAATTTCAGAAGGATCTCAGAATTAAAAAGTTCAGCATGCTCGCTGGCGCCCGCTTGCAAGGTGTCTACCAACAGGTCGCGGAGCGGTCCGCGCAGCCAGTCGTGGGCGGGGATGTCGAAGCCGATTTTCTTGCGCGTAAGGACGGCGGGGGGAAGCTTGTCGCGCATGAGCTGGCGCAAGATGAATTTCTGCTGCGAACCTCGGATTTTGAGAGCAGCCGGCAAGGACGCGGCGAATTCCACAATGCGGTGATCGAGAAAAGGAGGGCGCACCTCCAAGGAATGGGCCATGCTCATGCGATCGCTTTTGCTGAGGATATCGTCGGCCAGAAAGTATTTTTGGTCGAGCCAAAGGAACGGCGCCAAAGGGTCTTTGTCGGCGGACAACCGCGACATTTCGTCCAGAATCTGATCGAGAGAATGAGGAAGTTGCCCGTGCACCAGAGCGGCTTTTTCGGTATCTGAGAATGTTCCATTCCAATAAGCGTGCGCGTGCCGGGGATGCATCATACTGCCTTCCAAGAAGCGCTGGAGTTTATATTCGAAGCCGATTTTTTCGTCTGAGACTGGCCACTGCCGAATGGCCGCCAGTGCCAAGCGGCGTGCAATGGCAGGGATCGCGCGCGCGTACCGTGAAAGATGATTGGCGCGATAGGTCAGATAGCCGCCAAAAAGTTCGTCGGCTCCTTCGCCGCTGAGGGCTACGGTGGTGCCGGTTTTGCTGAGTTTGGATAAGAACCACACTGGTAATGCGCCGGCATCCGCAGTGGGCTCGTCCGCGTAATAAGCAAATTCTTCTATGGCGCCGCGCAAATTAGTCTCTGGAGGCAAATCCATTTCGTGGTGATCGGTGCCGTACTGCTTGACGACTTGATGGATATATTCCGTCTCATCGAAGCTGCGACCACGGAAGGAGATGGAAAAAGTCTTCAGCTGGGAGCTCGATGCTTGCGCGGCGTAGTGCAAAATTGCGGAGGAATCGATGCCTCCACTGAGCCATACGCCCAAGGGAACGTCGGAGAGCAAATGCTCGCGAAGGGCGCTTTGCATCAGTCCATCCAGTTCTTCTTTGGCAGAATCGAGCGTCCAGCGTTGTGATGGGCCGAATGGCAAACGCCAGTACGAATCCGAAGTCACTTGTCCATCGCGCCACTCCAGCCATTGACCTGGCGGAAGTTTTTCGATGCCATCGACCAGGGTCCACGGGCACGGCACATAATTCAGCGAGAGGTAACAATCCAGACCAGCGAGGTTGATGCTGCGCTCAATTTCCGGATGAGCGAAAATCGCTTTGAGTTCAGAACCGAAGAAAAGATCTTCGCCTTGGCGGCTAATGTATAACGGCTTAATACCCATGCGGTCGCGTGCCAGAACGATTCGTTTCTCGGACTTGCACCACAAGGCGATCGCGAACATGCCGCGCAAGCGGGAAAAGCACTCTTTGTCCCATTCGAGAAAGGCGTGCAGAACGGTTTCGGTGTCGGAGTGCGATGAAAAAGTATGCCCTCGCTCTTCTAGTTCGCGCCGGAGTTCGAGATGGTTGTAGATTTCTCCGTTAAAAACAATTCCGGTGTCGCCGTCGTCCGAAAGGATGGGCTGATCGCCTCCGTGCAGGTCAATGATTTTCAGGCGCGTGGCGCCCATGGAAAATAATTGGGACTCGAAGACACCGGTCTGGTCCGGTCCGCGATGAATCAGCGTACTTGTGGCGGCTCTAATGCGATCCGGAGGTGGTTCCCAATTTTTAGTAGTGAAGCCGGTTATTCCACACAAATTCTGAGGCCTCTCGTCGACAACGTACAAATATTTCGGTTGGCCGGCTTGATCCAAACCCGCTGCGTGCGAAGGCATTTGGCGAACCGGCGATCGTTCCGCCTGTGACGGTGGTGCAGAAGATCAATAGTGATTCGATTCTATCTGTGGAGGTTGCCTGTGAGCAATGTCGTAATGCCTGTGAACCGTAAGGCGGTGACGGTTGTTTAGTCGAACAGTCTGTAAAGGGTTCAGCCTCGCTGCGCTATAAGTAACTTCGCGGTCGTTATGGCTTGTCCTACATGCCTTTGGGTGTGATCGGCGATATGCACGAGAAGACCGGCGACGGTGGTCGGCAGATTCTTCCTGCCGACGATGCGCGGTTGGTTCAGTGTATCGGGCTGTTCGCCTAGCTTGATGATTCTCGCGGAGCTATCTGCTAAGGCCGCTGACAGCTCGCTAAAGATTTCAGCCTTCAAACATTGAGAGTTGGCCTCACCGGTTAATGCCTGTAGTTGTCGTTCATTGAGTTGGCGTCTTTCTGCGTATGTAAGTAATCGATCCAAGCTGTGCGCTATGTGGCGAAGATGAAACGCGACTGATGGTAGCCCCAAAGGGATGGCCATCAATTCTTGTTCGTTCAGTTCGCCGCACCAGGAGGTCAGATCCTCCTGGGCGAGTTCGAGAGCGTGGAGCACCGCACGAGGTACAGCAGGGATTTCTGAATGAGTGCCTCGCAACCACGGCTCAGGTTGGGATTTTTGCATTTGTGATACTCCCGGCGTTTTCACTCACCATATTCTACAGTCTCAGGGAAAATTACTGACTGCGTGCTGGTACAAAGGCAAACGTTATGGATCGGTGGTCCAGCCCCATGGGGTGGAGATCCGGTTATGGGCCAATTTATATTTGTAGGCAATCTTACCTGGTAGCTTTTTTTGTTAGTGGATTGGTTTACAGGTGCCGTTGAGAGCTCGCTTATGTTTTCTTCCGTGGCTTTGCTTGTCGATGCGCTTGGCGGGGGCTTGAGTGGTGCACTTAATTCTTTTTCAGTCGGGATGATGGCGGTTGGGATTGGTTTCGCGGAGTTACGTGGAACTGGGGTTGGTGGACTTCAGGCTAAGGATTTGAGGACTTGAGCGGCGAATTCGGCGCGGGTGGCGGGTAGGGGGCGGCCGGGGCCGCAATCGAGGTAATTGCCGGTGGGTGCGGCGTTGGCTGATGGTGTGGAATGAACGGGAGATTTGGGCGTGAGCTGCGCGGAAGGCTGCGGGATGATTTTATTGGTAGGCGCTCGCCTCGGCGTGGGCAGGGATGTTGTCTAAGAGCTGGCTTCTGTGTACGTGCCACCTGCCGAGTGGGCGGGATTTTCTGGGTGGGGGTGGGTTTCTGGGTAAGTGGTGCGGCGGGCTGGGACGCGGGAGTGGGCCGATTTGGCTTTTTCTCGTTCGGCCAACTGGGCGGCGGACATGGGAGTGCCGGCCCGGGGGAACGGGGTCGTTGTGGGCGGCGGGGAGAGTGCGGAGAAGGAGGCTGGTGAGATAGCCGAGGACGGCGGCTCGGCGAGGCAAGATGGCGTCGGAAGCGAGGAGAATGTAGAGGTGCCTCAGAGAATCGTGGATTCCTTCAGCGTTCTGGAAGTTGCAAGAGTGCTGGAGGAGTTGCAAGGAGAAGTCATCGGCCCCGTTAGGCTGCGCTTGGGTATGACGAGGACAGAACATGGCTCGAGGATCAAGAACCCAGGAGCGGCATTTTCGACCGGTGGCAGAGAGGTAGAGGCAACGATGGTGGCCGGGAACTTGTTTTGCGGATGCAGATTTCATTTTGTGTCCTTAAGCTTGAGAATACGGTACCCACCCCGGGTGTTTTGACCAAATAGTTCGGAGCTTGGAAATTTGAGTTTGGGGGTTCGATCATTTGGCTTGTTGGGAAGCACGCGGCGGCAGCGGTTACCAGGCGGTACGAACGGAATAGCGTTGCGGCGGGGCTAGGAAGGATAGATCGAAGAGAGATTCCTCGACTGGGCAGGCCGGCTACTTCGCAGGAGCGAAGTAGGAAGAAAAAGCCGGTCTGCTCCGCTCGGAATGACCGTTGATGGTGTACTGCGGCGATCATGGCCAATTTTACTTTTTAGATATAGTAAGTACTAATAATAAAAAGAACAGGCGAGGAAACTGTACGAACGGGCAGGACGCGTTGGAAGATGTAACCGACTGTCGGAAATAAAGAATCATGAAGTGCGCGAAAGGGGCTTGATCAAGGCCCGACAACCTCTTGGCAAGCACAAATGACTGGACCGCGCTCCACACTCGGATCGACGTTTGTAATAACGGCTGCAGCGGGCTGACTCCCGGTGCGGCTTGCTCTGATACTGAGGCGTGCGTTAGAGTCTCGATTCGGTTCGAATCCAT
>Ga0193729_1001807_pt1 | contig 10825 bp, 9 predicted proteins | sample U1c2metaG_FD_143036 | JGI IMG/M metagenome (GOLD analysis project Ga0193729, IMG submission 143036) | Soil microbial communities from a riparian zone of the East river system, Colorado, United States - U1c2 | ecosystem: Environmental > Terrestrial > Soil > Riparian zone | place: USA: East River... | reverse complement strand
GTCGCACCCGCGCTGGCATCGTTTCATCATCGCCATCGCCGGTCCAGCCATGAACATCTTGCTTGCCATCGGCTTGCTCACCGTGGTTTACATGATCCACTTCGAATATCCGGTATACATGGATCAGCCCGCGGTGGTTGCATGGGTCGAACCGGACTCGCCTGCCGCCAAAGCGGGATTACAGATGGGTGACCGCATCACCCGAATCGACGGCATACAAAATCCCACTTGGGAACAAGTCGATCCCAAAGTGATGCTCAATCCTGATCAGCCGCTGGAGATTACATTCCAGCGGGGCAACAAGCAGCTTGAAACTACGATCGTGCCCGAAGCTGCTGGCACATCGCAAATGGGTTACGTGGGATGGGTTGCAGACCAGCCCAATACCGTAACCGATCTTGAGCCAGGCATGCCGGCGGAAAAGGCCGGAGTAAAAGAAGGAGACGTAATCGTCGCCCTTGATGGCAAACCAGTACCCGCCATTGCCGCCATGATCCAGGCCCTCAAGCAGACCAAAGGCAAACCGGTTGAGCTGACCGTACTTCGCGACGGGAAACCAATGACTTTCCTTCTGCAGCCAGTCCTGGCCGACGTCCAAGGCGCAAAAGAGAAACGTTATCGCATTGGCATCCAGAGCATTCCTACCAAGGTAGGGAAACTGCCTCTCGCTGAAGCTTTCCAACGTTCCATCGAAGACAATAAAAAGAGTTCGATGTTAATCCTCGAGTTGCTGCAAAAACTGGTGCGCGGCAAAGTCTCGCTCCGCACCGTTGAGGGGCCAATCGGCATCGGCCGCGCCGCCGGACAAGCCGCCAGTGAAAAAGGCTGGACTCCACTGATGGGCCTCACGGCCGCGATCAGCTTGAACCTCGGCATCTTTAACCTGCTGCCCATTCCCATTCTCGACGGCGGTGTCATTCTGCTGCTGTTCGTGGAGAGTTTGATGCGCCGCGACATCAGCCTACCCATCAAAGAGCGAATCTATCAGGCTGCATTCGTCTTCCTGGTGTTGTTCGCCGTGATGGTGATTTACAACGATCTGGCGAAAACGCTTCCAGGAATGATGCAGAGATTGCCTTAAAGGCAGTGGCTAGTGGCTAGTGATTAGTACTAGCCGCTTCTTTCCTCTGTGTACCTCTGTATCCTCTGTGGTTCAAGATTTGTGGAAAGCAAATCCTGTCTCTATCCTTTGCATGGTCCTTAGCACCTACATCCGCATGCTAAACTAGAGTTTCCGCATGGCTAATATCCAGCGTAGGAAAACCGTTACGGCGTCGATTGGCGGAGTGCGCGTAGGCTCCGATGCACCAGTTGTGGTGCAGTCGATGACTAACACCGATACCGCCGACATCGAGTCTACGGTCAAGCAAGTCGCGGCGTTGGCCCGTGCCGGTTCCGAACTGGTTCGAGTCACCGTAAATAACGACGAAGCTGCGGCCGCGGTCGCCCCCATTGTCGAGCAGCTCGAGCGTCAAGATGTGCTTGTCCCCATCATCGGCGACTTTCATTACAACGGACACATCCTGCTGAAGAAATATCCTGACTGCGCTCGCGCCCTCGCCAAGTATCGAATCAATCCCGGAAATGTCGGCATCGGCAGAAAAGACGACTCCAATTTCCGCACCATGATCGAAGTCGCGGTCGAAAATCAGAAGCCAGTACGCATCGGCGTCAACTGGGGATCGCTCGATCAAGCGTTGCTCACCCGCATGATGGACGAGAACTCACGCTTGCCCGAGCCAAAAGATGCTCGCGAAGTCACTATGGAAGCCATGGTAGTCAGCGCGCTGACTTCGGCGAAGCTGGCGGAACAATACGGCTTGCGTCCCGAGCAGATTATTTTGAGCGCAAAAGTCAGCGGCGTGCAGGATTTGATCGACGTCTACCGCTCGCTGGCCATGCGCTGCGATTACCCCCTGCATCTGGGATTGACCGAAGCCGGTATGGGAGCAAAAGGCATTGTCGCTTCCAGTGCCGCCCTGGGGGTGTTGTTGCAGGAAGGTATCGGCGACACCATCCGCGTCTCGCTGACTCCCGCGCCCGGTGGCGATCGCACGGAGGAAGTGCGGGTCGCTCAACAGATTTTGCAATCCCTCGGAATTCGCAGCTTCACCCCGCAAGTCACCGCGTGTCCAGGATGCGGCCGCACCACCAGCACTTTCTTCCAGGAAATGGCGGAGCAGATCCAATCTTACTTGCGCGAACAAATGCCAGTCTGGAAGGGACGCTACACCGGAGTCGAAGAAATGAAAGTCGCCGTGATGGGCTGCGTAGTCAATGGCCCTGGCGAATCAAAACACGCCAGTCTCGGTATCTCGCTGCCGGGAACATTCGAAGAGCCCAAGGCGCCGGTTTATGTCGATGGACGCCTGTTCACCACGCTGAAGGGCGACAGAATCGTCGAGGAGTTTTTTCAAATTCTGGACGACTACGTGGAATCCCACTACGCTCCCAAAGTAGAAGTCGCGGAAAACCCAGTGGCTAGTGATTAGTGGCTAGCGGCTAGTTAGAACCCCAACCGTAGCGCTGGCGGCCCCGCCGGCAACTCCTACCGCACCGCCACTTTCAGCAACGTAAAAGCCGTTACCAGCCACAACGTAAAACCCGCCATGTTTAATGCAATCCGCCACTTCATGCTGTCAATGATGTAATTGTATTTCGCATCCATAACCCACTCTCCTGTTGTTTCCTATTGGACGTGGCAACTAGCCAAACGTTAGTAAACCAGTGGACAGTGGCCAGTTGTCGGTGGCCAGTTTCGACTCGGCCCGTTTGGCTCTGACCACTAGCCACTGAGAGTGTTACGGATGTGGTCGGGGGAAAGTTCCCCAGCAGGATTCAGTTCTAGGCGAGCAATGACAGGTTGGAATTGGAAACATCGCCCAGCGGATCGGCAAAATTCTTAAGCTCCGGATAATGCCGCAACAGCGTTTCCGGCGCCTTCACACGTTGCCCTGTCAACATGTGCTTCAACTGCAGCGCATTCACTCCCGCCTTAGCTTCGAAGTGATTGTTGGTGACCACATAAGTGACTTCCGCCTTACGGGCGATGCGCTCGATCTTATCTTTCCACTCAGTCAGTTCGTTCTCGCTGTAGAGATAGTTGTAGCGATCGTCGCGCTTTTCCGATTCGAACCATTGATCATAATTTCGTCCGTGCAGGCGAACGTATCCCAGAGTGGAGGTAACGTGTTCCGTGGCTTCCAGCGAACGTCCGATTACGGGCTGATCGATGTTGCAGAAAGCAACATTTCTCTGCGCAAAGGAGCGGATGGTCTCAGGATTATCCCAGCTCGAGTGCCGCACCTCCACCACACACGGATACTCGATGAACTGACGCAACAGCACCTCGAGGTATTCCCGGTTCAAACTTGTATTCTTGTAGGAAACCGGAAACTGGATGAGCAACGCTGCCAGCTTCCCTTCCGAGGCCAGCGCTTCCAATCCTTCACGAGCCAGCATTTCGTCTTCATCGCTGGGCTTGATGGTGGCGGCTGAGGTCGGTTCCATCACCGCGAACGGAGAATGCGTAAACGAACGATGCAGTTTGGCGGTGAACACAAAATCTCGATTCACTGCGAAGGCTTTACGCGCCCACACCTTCGCCAGCTCCGGCTTGATATGTCCGTAAAAAGAAGTATTGATCTCCACCAGATCGAAGCACTGTGCTAGATATTCTAGCGGATGTTCCCTTCTGCGCTGCATCCCTGAGGGATAAAACACCCCTTCCCAATCCTTGTAGGACCAGCCGGCAGTACCGATGCGGATTTGCGGAGACGCTTCCATAAGCCCATTTGCAGGTTTGAATAACTAGGCCCTTCTTTTGCTCCCGAACAGCCAAATTATCCAGAGGGAACCAGCGATGACTATCCAGACAGCTAGCAAAATGACGGTAAAGTGAATTGAACTGTTAGGCACGCGAGTTCTAAGGTCGGTAAACGGCAAATTAAAAATCTCAAACTCGCCAGCATTAGTAAGAACAAGGGCGATGTTAGAGAAAAAGAAGAGGAGTCCAATCCAAACAAACGTCGAGCAAATCGCCAATATTTTCAATGTCTTCATGTTGCCGCCCAGCAACTTCTGCACCCACGTATAGAGCTGTTGGATTAATCAATAAAAAACCACCGCGATCCAATACACCCCGCCGGGATAGCTTGCCGTACTCGCATAACAAGCCCCCACCGCAAACGCCCGAAGGCCGCGGTCCGCAATGGTCTTGGCGGCACTTGCAGGCAGCGTCTCCGGCTGCATACTGGTATACCGGAGAAAATACTGCCCGGGATTTGACGACACATTCAAAGAATCCGCCCGCGCCATGGAACATGCGACCGCGCGGACGCCACTGCCGTCCAGACGCTGCAATGGAGAGCGATCGGACTTCTCCCGCATGCGGATTACGTTCTCTGCCACCATATTCTCGGCTTGCTGTGAGCTGCTGACCTGCGAGCCGTGTCCGAAATCCTGCACCACGTACAACGAATCTCCGCTGCGCACAACGCCAAAGCCCGCCACGTTGTAAGCCGGATTCAAAAGGTTCTCCCGATGAGGAGGCGAATGCATCAGGTTGTCATGCGCCTGATCCACAGTGCCAGCATAGGCTACGTTTTCTCCAGCCCGATCAATATGCAGAGGAGTCGCAGCGGCCAATCGCTGCTGGACCGAGGCCTCGCCAGAAAACTGATGTGAAAGTTGCTGCTGTGCCGCCATCGCAGCGGCATGTTCACGCGCAGCCTGAGTCAGTCCTTCATCCCGCTGAAATGCGGGAACTCCGGCTTCTGCCCGGACTTGATTAGCTAGTGCGAAAAGCTGGTTCTCGGCGTCCGCCTCGTAGGCAAACGAAAATTGCGCGACGGAAGCCACGAACGCTGCGGGCTTCGGCTTCCGAGTTTTTGCTGAGGCCGGGCCACCTATCAGAAAAATCGCCAGCGCGGCAGTGAGGGCCCGTTTCATAAAAAGCGCACCCAGTATTTAGGTGCTAAACAAAGCCGAAGTTTTGCTTTGCTTCCCTCAGGCTAGCCTCTAGAATCGGGGGAAGCACCTTACCATGGGGACATTACTGCTGGGCTCGTTGCTGCTGTTAAACCTAGTACTTTTGGCACTGGTCGCGGGGATTTTCCGCCGCCTCTCACGCGCGTCACAAGCCGCTGAAATCACGGAACTTGCCCGGGAGTCGGTGGCGCTGCGCGAATCTCTCTCCCAAAGGTTCACTGCCGCCACTGCCGATATGGCCATGCGTCTGGAGAGCACTAAAGGAGACTTGCGCCAGGGCGTAACCGACCGTCTGGCCGAAGGTTTCAAGGAAATCCGCAACTCGGTGGAGGCCCAGCTAACCAGTGGGCGTCGAGAGCAGACTCAGGATCTGCGGGCGGCGCGGACTGAATTGACCAGCTCGCTCGCGCTGACCACTGCTCAACTCAAAACCGAAATCGATAATTTCAATCAAAACACAGCTCAGTCTTTGGAAGCGATCCGCGATCGCGTCGATAACAGGTTGCTTGCCATCACCGATCAGGTGCAGGCAAAGCTCGATCAGAACATTAAAGAAGGTTTCGCCCAGTTTGAAAAAGTGCAGCAGCATTTGAAAGCTGCGGAGGAACAATTACGTGAAGTCGGCGCCCTCGGCCACTCGATCAACGATTTAAACAATTTGCTCAAGCTTCCTCATCTGCGAGGAGCGTTTGGCGAGGCCAGCCTGGAGCGCCTGCTTGCCGATTTTCTCCCCGCTCATATGTTCGAAATGCAGTCTTCTCCCGGCGAAGGGGGAGGCCGCGCCGACGCCATGATCCAATTTCCCGACCGCCGGCTTCCCATCGACGCCAAGTTTCCCCGCGAGCAAGTGCTCGCACTCTTTGAAAGCAATGTGGAAGCCGAGATCGAAGCCGCCCGTCACGAATTTGTGCGCGTGATGAAGACCGAAGCCAAGCGCATCAAGGCGTACATCCAGCCGGAAAACGGCACCACCGACATTGCGTTGATGTATCTGCCCAGCGAGACACTCTACATGGAAGCGATCCGTAACCGTGATCTCGCCGACTGGCTCAATCAGCAGCACGTATTTCCCGTTTCCCCCAATACCCTGCTTATGACTTTGCAGACGATTGCGCTGGTCCACAAATGGTATGAGGTCGCCAGCCGTTTCGAGAAGAGCCGCCTGGAATTGGCCAAAGCGCAAAAATCCTTCGATTATTTCCAGAACCACTTCGAAAATGTCGGCAAGAATTTGAATAAAGCTCAAGAAGCTTTTGAGACCGCCCAACGCCACCTGAAAACGTATCGCGGACGGGTCACCGTCCTAAGCGGCCAGGAGCAATTGGAACTGGACGCGAAAAACGCCGAAGAGTCCCCGCCGCTAACCGACAAAGCCACCGCATAGACTTAGTCTTTCTAAGTGTGGCGCGGGCGCCCTCGCCCGCGTGCTCCCTCAACACACCTGTCATCCTGAGCGAAGCGGCAGCTTCGCAAAGCGAAGCCGCCGCGCAGTCGAAGGACCCCTAACCCCTGAACGTCATCACCAGCCCATCAAGGCATTCTCACGATGCACTATCGGGTGCCCCGTCCAAGCTCTGCTTGGGCGGGGATTTTGATGTTCATTGACCACACGAACGGATTCGAGTTCAAAGCCGGTATCGCTACTCAACCACCCACTTTCAATTTCGCATCTTCCTTCTGTTTGCGCTCCGCAACTTCGGCATTTAACAGCGCCAACTTCGTCGGATCAGTGACGATTCGGGCATGAGGAAAGATTTCCTGCCAGGTACGCTGTCGGCTACGCCGTGATGAAGCTAGAAACCGGCGGCACCTATGTTTCATGATGTCTCTCCATCCTCGGGAGTTTTCCCACCCTTCCTGCTGCCTTCAGTGAATGATCTGGATGCCAGCTCTTGAATGGTTCGAAGACTGTGCAAAGCGTCGGCAATGGCCCGCCTTTCCCCAGAGCTCCCGTCGTGGTCGCTTCCTAGTTTTAATTCCTCAATGCGTCGTTGTATGGCAGCATGAGCGTCTTCGATTTTTTTCAGCAGTCTGCCCTGATCGCGTTCGAGCATTGCATCCTTGTATGCCTCCTGCCACGGACCACCTCTCGTCAAAGGGGCACCCCCCGTTGTTCCTGAGCATACCCTCGCCACTAAAAAAAGGTGGAAATATTGTGGTTGTGGTTTTCCACAGACGACGAGAGCGAATCAGAAACGCGTCGTATATGCTGCAGACCTCGCTCTCTTTCTCAGTTACGTTCGAAAAGCTCGTCCCTTCTAAAAATGCGCACGGAAAAGAATGGCAGGCTCGCGATTTCCCGCCATTCTTCCCAAGCGAATTACGGAACATGCATTACGGAACAGTGATACGAAGAATTTGCCCTGAGCCGGCGGGAAAGCCGAACCCAAAATTGGAGACGTAAAGTTTTCCATCCGGCCCAAATGTCATCGCTGTTGGGAAAGTGAGTCCAGAAGCAATCGTCTCTAAAGTGCCATCGCCCTTCACCCGCACGACGTCACCGGTTCCCGGGGTTGGATTCCCAGGGACAGTGCTGGTTTCGAGAACGTAAAGTCTGCCCTGAGAATCGAAAGCAACTCCCAGAGCCGTGGTCACACCGGGCTGGAAGACGCTGATCTGACCGCTAACGCGCGTGATCTTGAAAATATTGGAACTCCCCGGAACGACGGGAAACGTATTGAGGTTTCCGACGTACAAGCTTTCCCGGTAGGTTATAGACGAAGGCACGATATGTCCCTGGCTGGCCGAGACGTCAATCACGCGAGTGATGGTGCCGCTGGTTGTGACGTAATCCACCTCTCCATGATTAGGTTCGACGGCGTAGAGCAGGCCCTTCGCGGTAACCATGCCGTACCAGGTTCCGTCCGGTTCAAAATCATCAGGCTCCGGGTTCTTGACGGGATGAGCCTTTTGGAAGGCGCTGAGATCGGCGATTAAGGTCCAGGTGCGATCCGAGTTCACTTTAATCACACCGTTCGTAGTACCTGCAAGTCCATGCGAACATCCGGCGCCGGCAAGCAACGCGTACAGCGTATTACCAACGAATGCGACGTCCGCAACTCCGCTGATGAGACTGCCCAGAGCGGGGCTGGTCTGGCTGGAAGGCAAGTGTTCGGCAACCGTTAAACGTGTTCCGCTCGGGCTGATTTTGGAGATGCGAGCGGTGAAGTCGCCAGTATAGGGACCGACTGGCTCTATCACCTGGTCACACTGCCCTACGGTGGAACGCGATCCTCCCAATCCGCCCTCGGCTACGTAGAGAAAACCGTCGGGTCCAAATTTGATTCCGCGCGGATTGTTGAGTCCGGTGGCGAAGACCGTCACCTGGGCGCTGGTTAAAAGCGACGTGGCTATTAGAAACATTAATAGCACGCAAAAGTAAAATCTACCGCGAAGCTGGCTGCGCATAAATCCTCCTGTTCGGGGGATGGCTGGAGAAACCCGCAGACTTAGTGTGAATCAATTTGTTCGCCACCCGAAATCAGCGGGGCTATTCACTGCTTCGGTTACGGGGTGAGCATGCTCCGCCATCGGCGGGGCCTGAGGATACACCATGTGTCAACTATGTCCTACTGCCTCCTGTCACTCGCGCGTTGTTCTCCAAGCCTTCCCCGTTGACGCACATGAAGCCTGGAGACCGATTCAACGATAGGACCGTCAACGCAACAAGCGCTTCCACAGCAACGCGGCGATAAGAACCGCTATGCCAAGGACCATCCCGACTAACCGCGCACGACCGACCTGTTTCGTCACGATTTGCCTAAGATCATCTGCCTAAGACGGCTTGGCCTTCTGCCGGATGGCTAGATCTTGTTCCGTGGCGTGCAACGCAGTTAAACCGTTACGCTCCACGTCATTCCAGCAGTTATATGTATATTACTGTACGTACACCAATGCACGTACGAAATGTTCCACGTGGAACATTACGCTGATTTGCAACTAACTAAGCTCCCCGCTTGGCCTTCAACTCAACCAGTAACTGCTCGATACGGTCTTCTTTTTCCAGCGCAGCCAGGCGCTCTTCCACATTGTCGGCGGCGATTTCGGATTTGGCCTGGCTCATGGCTTCGCTGTGCGCGACTTTACGTTTCATGCGATCAAACGTCGCCGCTTTGGAATTATCTCCAATGGCGAGCTTGGCATCGCTGGCTTTGCCCACCGCGCGGGCGCGGCGGTGTTGCGCGATCAGCAGATCGGCCTTGGCCTGCGCCTCGGTGAGTTTCTGCTCCAGTTGACGCAATGCTGTCTTGAGATTTTCTACCTGCGCCTTCTGGTCAGTCACTTGCTGGCCGAAGCCATCACTCAAATCGCGATAACTTTCCACGCGTTCGAGAGCGACACGCGCCAGGTCATCTTGTTTCTTGTCGACAGCCAACTCGGCTTTGCGCATCCACTCCGCCACTTTGTCTCCGTTTTCTTTCTGCTTCTTTTCCAGCAGATGCTGATCGGCGATGGCGATGGCCACCTGCGTCTTAACTTGCAGAAGCTGGTTCTGCATGTCGATGATGACCTGCTTGATCATTTTTTCCGGATGCTCAGCCTTGTCGATCAGATCGTTAAGATTGGCTCGGACTAATGTTGAGACTCGCTCTAGTAGTGCCATGGTGAACTCCCTCCTTCAATCGTTTAGGATTTTTGTCTCAGACTTTTTGCGCGACATGGCGGCGCCGATCGCGACTCCAACCGCGATGCCGACGGCCAGCCAAAGGCCTCCTGTACCAAGAGCGACTGCAAAGGCGGCTCCAATACCGGCGCCGAGCGCGATCCCCAGACCGATTTGCATCGATGGTTTGTTCATATCAAAATCCTCAACTACAAAATTCCTCACGAGAAAGAAAGGGGCGAGCGTCAACCCGCCCCGTTACGAGCTATGCAGCAGCTGCGCCTTTCTTGTCGTTGTCAGCAGGCGGAAGCGAATCCGGTTTCGGCGCATGGTCTCCGATGAGGCGCACCTTGGAAAACAGTTCGTGCATACTCATCCCGGATAGCGTTTCAAACAGCGCCGGAACTTGCGCCGCCATCTTGGCAATGTCGCCGGTGATTTTGTTCATGCCGGCGGCATCGCCATTTCCGGTGGAGACGATCGTGATCTTGTCCACGTTGGCCAATGGACTGGCCAGCGCCCTCACCACCTCGGGTAAGCCGGTGAGCAGCTTGTCGACGACGGCGGCCTGGTTGTATTCCTGATAAGCCTCAGCCTTGACGTTCATCGCTTTGGCTTCAGCCTCGCCCTTCTTGAAGATGATTTCCGCTTCGGCTTCACCCTGGGCACGAATCGCGGAGGCGTGACCCTCGGCTTCCGCCACCAGGCGCTGCTTTTCCGCAGCGGCCAGGGTTTCGATTCGTTGACGCTCGACCTGAGCCTGCTTCAGCACGGTCGCTACTAGTTCTTTTTCGCGACGATTGATCTCGGCCTCCTGCACCTTGACCTGCTGCTCTTTTTCAACCTGCTGCACCTTCACCTGCTCGGCCACGACCTGCTGCTGCATGATGTTGGTCTGAATGTCGTAGGCTTTGTCAGCCTGCGCCTGCTGCCGCTTGGTGACTTCCACGTACTGTGCTTTCTTAACTTCCAAATCGCGCGTCGCCTCCGCCTGCTTGGCCAGGGACAAAGTTTCCGCCAGCACGCGGTCCTGATCAGCCTGCGCCTTGGCCACTGCCGCTTCCCGTGTAGCCAGCGCCCGCCGAATCGCGGTGTCACGGTCCGCTTCTGCGGCGGCAACGTCGGCATCGCGCTTGATACGCGCAACGTCCGGCCGCCCCATGTTGATGATGTATTCATTCTTGTCGCGAACTTCCTTGATGGTGAACGAAATGACTTCCAGTCCCATCTTGT
>Ga0193729_1001806_pt1 | contig 10828 bp, 9 predicted proteins | sample U1c2metaG_FD_143036 | JGI IMG/M metagenome (GOLD analysis project Ga0193729, IMG submission 143036) | Soil microbial communities from a riparian zone of the East river system, Colorado, United States - U1c2 | ecosystem: Environmental > Terrestrial > Soil > Riparian zone | place: USA: East River... | reverse complement strand
TAGGAAGCTCCCTTGCCGAAGGAGACCGGCCCGCTTTCCAAGATGAGCCGGGAGCTGCCCAGGCCGGACCTCGCGAACTCGTAGAGGAGGCGGGATTTTCCGACGCCGGCATCTCCGAAGACGGCCATGACCTGCCCATGGCCTTCCGCCGCCAGCTGCCAGGCCTTTTGAAGTTCAGCCAGTTCGTTGCTGCGACCGACGAATCTGGTCAGGCCCCGGCTCGCCGCGGCTTGCAATCGACCGTAGGCGGCTGATGCGTCGATGACTTCGAAGGCCTCGACCGTTTCGACCCTGCCCTTCACCTGTATCGGACCGAGCGCCCTCGCCTGGATGTAGCCCTCGGCGAGGCGAAGCGTGGCCCGCGTGATGAGGATCGATCCGGGGATCGCGGCTTGCTCCATCCGCGCCGCCAGATGGACGCTTTCTCCGACCGCGGTGTAGCCCATGCGCCGGTCGTCGCCGATCGTGTAGACCACGACGTCGCCGGAATTCAACCCCACCCGGATCTGGATCGGCAGCCCGAATGTGCGTTGCGCCTCCAGCGCGTAGTTCTTCACGGCCTCCTGCATCTTCAGCGCGCAGTAGCAGGCGCGTATGCCATGATCCTCTTGCGCGAAGGGGGCGCCGAAAAGCGCCATGATCCCGTCACCGTTGACCTGGCTGATGGTGCCTTCGTAGCGATCCACCGACTCTATCATGAATCTGAGGACGGGATCGAGGATCTTGCGCGCCTCCTCGGGGTCGCGCTCGGACACGAGCTCCATCGAGCCCTTCAGGTCGGCAAAGAGGACCGTGACCTGCTTGCGCTCGCCTTCGAGGGCGCTCCTGGACGTGAGCGTTGCCTCGGGAAGAAGCCTGAAGGCGAAGCGTTCCGGGTCGGCAAGAGGCGCGTCCACCAGCAGGCGTCCGCATTCGTGGCAGTATTTGTGCCCGGGGGCATTTGGCGTGTTGCAGGCGGGACAGCTCACGCTTTCCAGGTGCGCGCCGCATGCCCCGCAGAACTTTGCTCCGGGGGCGACGTCATGCTGGCAGCGCGGGCATTGCTCGCTGTTCATTCTCTTACGAACTCGAGTGCGTTCGCGCGATGCAGCCTCGTCCGCAGCGTCGCTTTCACTGCGTTCGACCAGCCGCGTAGTCTGCCGACCGATTTGCGCGCCGATGCCGACGGCGCATGAGCCGCGAGCTCGCTCCACGTATCCTCGACGATCGAGGCGAGCCGGTCCGATGCGCTGTACCTGCCTTGCGAGAGCCACCACATCACCTCGCCCAGGTGGCCGAACAGCATGGCCTGAACGAGTCGCTTGCCGCCGCTCTCGAAGGTTGGCATGGCCTTCCAGCTCTCCTTCGGTAGGTCCAGCCCCAGCTCACGCAACGCCGGTCGGGTTCGCCGGACGTCCAGGATGGAACCGTCCAGATCCCGCAGGATGATCCGGCTCGGCAAACCGTCGCGGATCGCAACATACACGTTCTGCAGATGGGGTTCGAACCCCATTCCCCAATGCGCCCAGAACTCGACGGGGCCTGTCATCAGGGCCCTGCAATAGAGTTGAAAGAATTCCTCTGTATGGACGCGCTCGCCCGGCCGCAGCAGGGTCCGGTATTCCTGCTTTCCGGACCACAGGTTTATCGCCGGCACGATCGTCTCGCCCGGCAGCGGCCGTACCGGCGCCCGGACGATGGCGCTGAGATGGGGCGCCAGTTCCGGCTCCGCATGACAGACGCAGGCGAGATCCTCCTGGAAGTCCAGCAACGACGCCTCGCTTCCCTTGGCGAGCTGTTTGGCGAGCGTCGACACCACGGGCGCATTCTCGTGGTTGAGCCGATGCAGGAGCCTGCGTTCGCCGGTCAGGGTGGCATCGATGGACAGTTTCAGGTCGAAGCCGGTGGGCGCGACCCGAAGCGTCCGCTGCGATGCAAGCGGGATCGCTTCGATCGTGTGTCGCGAAACCGAGACGTGCTTGCGCGCCAGCAGCTCACGGACGATGGGCGACAGCTCGGCCTGCCACGGATGCAGCGGCAGGAGGGCGGCCGCGCGTGACGTTCGCAAGCCCGCCCAGGCCCGCAGGCACGCCTCGTGGCTGGAGAACACGCAGGATATGACGCGACAGCTTCCGATGTCGAGCAACGGTAGTCGGACCGGTTCGCGGCTGAGATGGGAGCATTCCAGGACTTGGCGCAGGCTCGGGCCGATCCGCAGCGCGGGAAAGGGATAGTACTGGTGCCCCTGGTAGGCGGGCTCGAGCGCGCTGGCCGTCGGACCGAGCGAGGCGCCGACCAGCCGGTTCAGCACGACGTTGGCGACGCTGTTCTCGAAATCGGCGCGCAGGGCCGGCATCACCTTCTCGTATTCGGTGCCGGCCAGGCAGCGCCCCAGGGCGCGGAGGAACGCGCCGGTCGAGCGTAGGCGACGGCGCGCCCCGACGCCGCGGATCCAAGGGCTGCCGACGATCTCGAGCCGGCGAAACGGCAGCGGTCCGGTTGCGGGGGCGCGGACGACGAACCGCCGGCCGATGTCGAGATGCCATCGGCCGCGCCTGTCCTGCGACAGCCGTGTGACCCGGCTTTCCCGATAGATCGCCTGCAGCAGGCGGGAAACGGAATGCAGGAGGGCGCCGTCGTGAGCCCGCCGGAGCTCGAGGGCGGATACGCCATGCGCACGGGCCCAACGTCGCACTTCGTCGAGCTGCATGGGACTAGGTGAAGATGGGGGATCTGCGGGCGATCTCGTCGTCGGTGACGTCGTTGTAATCCCTGATGCGCTCCTTCATCAGGTCGAGGACGTGTCCGGCGTCCGACTCTGCCGCACGTTCGATCAGACGCGCCGTGTAGGCGACGTGCCTCGTCTCGTCGAACAGCAGCGCGTCGAGACGTCGCCGCACCCGCTCGCGCCGCTCCGGCTTGCAATAGGCCAGGAGAAACGGCCGTTGCAGCATCTGATGGATGCGCGTGCGTATTTCGGCGATGTTCATCTGGATCAGCTCGTCGATGGTGGCGGGGTAGGCGAACGTGGCCCCGCTTCTCGCGGCGAGCGGCGTGGACTCGGCGTACTTCGGCGCCATCTCCCGCATCGTCGCCTTCAGTCCCTCGTCGATCGAGAAGATGTCGTCGATCAGCGCGACGTACATGAGCGCATGGCGCGATTCGTCGATGGCGTGGTGCTGGATCTGGCGCGCCACGTCGGCATCGGGGGTCGATGCGGCGAGGTCCCACAGGTCTTGCGAGCCCTTCCCCTCGCTTTGCGAGTTCGTCGCGAGCGACAGCGCCATCCACTGCGGATCGGCGGCGCTGGCCCGGAAGAGCTCGCCATATTCCTTCCGCCCATAGGGCGGCGGATACCTGTTGCAGGAAAGGGCGAGGATGCGCCGGTAGTTCGGCAGCCCCCGGAAGCCGTGGGCCCGCAGGGCCTGGCTGGTGATCCTGGCTACGACGTTCATGAGCGGCCCCCGGGGGGCGCTTGGCTCATCTCGACGGAAGCGAGGCCTCGGAGGCTCGCGGCCGCTTGAAGGGGGAGTTCCGGACGATGTAGCCGACCTTCGACTTCGCTACCCTGCGGAGGATTTCGCAAAGTTCGTCCACCGTCAGGCCCCGCCGGCCCTTCTTCAGGTCGAAGACCTCGATCTTGTCCGGAGGAAGCGTTGTCTTCGCCGGAAATGTGATCTCGGCTCCTCTCCTGGCTGCTGTCTTTCTGGCTGCAGTCTTCGCCCGTGTCCGTGCTTTCTTGCTGGCCGCCATGAGACACCTCCCTGTCGCGGTTCGCCAATGCAGGGTTTCATTGGCGCGGCGCGACGCATGATCCTTGCACCGATCCAAGACAACTTTTACTTGAGTTGATCCGATCTTGAGCAAGGTATTGGCAGTAAGAGTGTGGCAATCCGGTGACCAAGCCGGCGGGCAGGTGGCGTGGCCTGGACGGTGAAGGGTCGGCCTCCTGGCATCAGAGAACGCAAGCAGAAGATCAAAGAGATGATGCTCGATAATGTCCACGGCATCATGGACGTTAACGTCCACGGCATCATGGAGGTTATGGCCTAAGCCGCGGCCTACTGCCGGCCAATTGTTGGTGCTACGGGGTGCTCATATCCATGTAGTTCAGCATCACTAGCCATTGAAATTACTGTATTTTTCTCGGCAGCGTTAGAAGGTCCTTGAAGTACTGCCTGAGCCGCCCCAGCGCGACCAGGGCCCCGCTCTCTCAGAGGCGGAGCGGGAAGTGCATGAGCGGAGTAAACGATTACTTCCCTTCAGCTGCCCGCAGATCGGCTCGACGATCTCTTTGCCCACGCCGATGTTGTAGAGCAGCGTCGCCGCAGCCCCGACGGCGAGCGCGGCGGCTCCCTTCCCCAGTGCCCCGGCGTAGCTCTCCACGAACTTCGTGGTCGCTCTGGCAACCAAGCTCGCGGCCTGCTCCGCCTTGGCGTTGTCCACCGGCCGGCTGAGGAAGTCGTTCAGTCAGCGAAGCTCACCAAGAAAAGACTTCACATCCTGAAGGTAGTCCGCGTCGTCGATCCAGAGTGCGGGTGACGGTCCGTTGTGCCCTCGCCGCGGGTCGAACCCCTCCACCTCCTCGAACGCCGCGATGAGCACTCCAAGATGTTGGATCACCTGCGCCTTGTTGCGGATCGGATGTCGAGGAGGCACCCAGCCGGCGCGCACGGCCATCCTTCACGAGCCAGGAGGGCTTCTCGTGCGGGTCGGCGCGAAGCACCGGGACGCGCTGCTGTAGAGGCACGGGCTGCTCGACAATTATGATGGCGTCCGTGCCCGTCGGCAGGTCGACGACGTGCCGGGTCTCGCGCGTCACGGGCATGAGCTTACCCGTACGCCCGTGTTGCCTGCTCTTGCGCTTCGCCATCGCGTCTTCTCTCTCTCGTCGCCGCGAGCCCGCTGCGGAGCCGTCAGGATAATCTTAGAAGGGGGCCAGGATGTTTACCCGAGTGTATACCCCGGCACCCTGGGCCCTCTAAAAATGGCGTCCCCGAGAGGATTCGAACCTCCGACCTCCGGTTTAGGAAACCGCTGCTCTATCCAGCTGAGCTACGGGGACGTAAGCCGTTACCTAGCAAAAAATATCGACTGTTGGGAGCGTTAAGCGCGATGCTCGCCGAGAGCAGACACGTCGCCGAACACGCCTCGTTTCTTGCCAGCTGAACAGGCCCATACTACGGTCATTCATCACCATATTGTCGGCAAACAAGGGACAGCACGATGATCCGATGCGTTCGGATTTGGACCGGCGAAGATGAGAACTCGCACTTCGAGGAGGGCTGGATCGAGCTCGAACCCGGCGCCCACGGCGACCTTCTCAGCGGCAAGCTCGACACCGCCCATGCGTCGTTCCAAGAAACCGCGTCCGGCGGCACCCTCGCCTGGCATACGGCGCCGGTCCGGCAGCTGGTCATCACGCTGAGCGGAACCCTGGATTTCCAGACACGCGGCGGCCAGCACTTCATGATGAAACCGGGCGACATCCTGCTGGCCGAGGATACGGCGGGCGGCGGGCACACCTGGAGGCTGGTCGACGACCAGCCCTGGCGACGCGTCTATGTCGTGCTGGCGGACGACGTACCGGTTCCGTTCAAGCGCGCCAAATAGACCTTCCGGGGGAAATCGCATGAGCGAAAGCAACGACGTCACGACTGCCGATGTCGTCCTGGTGGGCGCCGGCATCATGAGCACGACGCTCGCCGTGTTCCTGAAAGAGCTGCAACCCCATCTCAGGCTCGAAATCATCGAACGCATGCCCGGCGAAGCGCAGGAGAGCTCCGGCGCCTGGAACAATGCCGGCACCGGCCATGCCGCCAACTGCGAGCTGAACTACACGCCGATGCGCAAGGACGGCAGCGTCGACATTTCCAAGGCGCTCGAGGTCAATGTCGAGTTCGACCTGTCGCGCCAGTTCTGGTCCTACCTCATCAAGAAGGGCGCCATCGCCTCGCCGGATTCCTTCATCCATCCGGTGCCGCACATGAGCTTCGTGATCGGCGCCGACCGCGTGGCCTTCCTCAAGAAGCGCCACGCCGCGATGAGCGCGCATCATTGCTATCGTGGCATGGAGTATTCCGAGGACCACAAGCAGATCGGCGAATGGGCACCGCTGATCATGGAGGGTCGCGATCCCAATCAGGCCGTCGCCGCCACCCGCATGGTCACCGGCGCCGACGTGAACTACGGCGCGCTCACCGCCAACCTGATGAGCTACCTGAAGCGCCAGGACGGATTCAAAGTTCATTTCTCGCACGATGTGACCGGCCTGCAGCGGCGGCCGACCGGCGACGGCTGGCAGCTCGATGTCAGGAACGAGACGACCCACGAGACGCGCCGGATCGGCGCGCGCTACGTCTTCCTGGGCGCCGGCGGCGCGGCGATAACGCTGCTGCAGAAATCCGGCATCCCCGAAGCCAAGGGCTTCGCCGGCTTCCCGGTGAGCGGCATCTGGCTGCGCTGCGGCAAGCCCGAGATCGCCGACCGCCACGCCGCCAAGGTCTACGGCATGGCGGCTTCCGGCTCGCCGCCGATGTCGGTGCCCCATCTCGATACCCGCATCATCGAGGGCAAGCGCTGGGTGCTGTTCGGACCCTATGCCGGCTTCTCGACCAAGTTCCTGAAGCACGGCTCGCTGCTCGACCTGCCGCTGTCGCTGCGGCCCGACAACCTCCTGCCGCTGCTCGCCGTGGCGCGCGACAACTTCCCGCTGGAGGAATATCTGGTCGGCCAGGTCTTCCAGAGTTCGGGCCATCGCTACAAGGCGCTGCGCGATTTCTATCCCAACATGAAGGAGTCCGACTGGGAGCTCGACGTTGCGGGCCAGCGCGTGCAGATCATTCGAAAGGACAAGATACGCACCGGCACGCTGGAGTTCGGCACGGAAATCGTGCATTCGGCCGACTCCTCGATCGTGGCCCTGCTCGGCGCCTCGCCGGGCGCCTCCACGGCTTGCTGGATCATGGTCCACATGCTGGAGAACTGCTTCCACGAGCAGCTGGTCGGCCACTGGGTGCCCAAGCTGAAGGAAATGATCCCCTCCTACGGCCATGACCTGAAGACGGACGCCGCGCTCGTCGAGCGCATACGCAAGGACACGGCCGCGGTGCTGGGTCTGCAGACCGTCTGACGGCTGGCGGCTAAAACCATGTCGGGGCAGAAGGCACCGCTTGCCGAAGCGCTGGAAGTCCTGTTGCGCTTCGGCACCTTGATGCTGCGCGCCGGCGACACCGCCTTTCGCGTGCGCGATTCGATGGGCATGCTGGCCACCAGCATGGGTATCGAGAGCCTGTCGCTGCACATCACGATCAACGGCATGACGGCCACCGTCCGGCGCAACGGCGAGCAGATGACCCTGGCCAGCGAAGTATCGCCGCCCGGCATCAACGCCTGGCGCATCGGCGCCCTCGAGCGGCTCGCGCGCACGCGCCGTCCCGACCTCGCACCCAAAGACCTGGCCGCCGACCTCGACGCCATCGAAGCCGTCCCGCCGATCCATTCGATCATCACGGTCGCCGGCGCGATAGGCCTCGCCTCCGGCGCCTTTTCCTACCTGAACGACGGCGACATGCTGGGAACCGGCGCAGCCATTGCCGCCGGCGGCCTGGGCCAGGCCGCGCGCATGCTGATGTTTCGCCGCCACCTCAACCAGTATGCCGTGACGACGCTGTGCGCGATCCTCGCCTCGGGCGTCTACTGCCTGATCGTGGCAGGCATCTCGAGCCAGGGATTTCAGCCTTCCGATGCGGTCGGCTTCATCTCCTCCGTGCTTTTCCTCGTGCCCGGCTTCCCGCTGGTCGCTTCCTTGCTCGACCTGCTGCAACACCAGACAGTGGCGGGCGTCGCGCGGCTGTTCTACGGCATGCTCATCCTGCTGGCCGCAGCCTTCGGCCTGTCCCTCGTCGCCGCGGTCGCGGGCCTCACCAACGTTCCCACCAGCACGCCGCACGGCGTTGAGCTCGTCCCGGTGCTGTGGCGGGCCGTCGCCAGCTTCGCGGGCGGCTGCGGCTTCGCCATCCTCTACAACAGCTCCGCCCGCACCGTGCTCGCCGTCGGTCTTCTCTCCCTGCTGGGCAACGACCTTCGCCTGGTGCTGCACGATCTCGGCATGGCGCTGCCGCCGGCCACCTTCTTCGGCGCCTTCGCGGTCGGGCTGCTCGCCTCGTTGGCGCGCGCTACGCTGCGCGATCCGCGCATCGCGCTCACGGTCCCGGGCATCATCATCATGACGCCCGGCATCTACGCGTTTCAGACCATCGTGCTCCTGAACCAGGGTGACATTCTTGCCGCCATCCAGGCTGGCGCGGTGTGCTGCTTCATCGTCGGCGGCATGGCAATGGGCTTGGCCGCCGCCCGCTTCATCAGCGAGCGACGCTGGATCATCGAACGCTGAACGCAGCTATTCCGTCGCGACGTAGGGCCTGACCATCTTTGCCGGATCGACGATGCGGTCGAATTCGGCCTCGCTCACGAAGCCCAGCTTCAGCGCCGCGGCCTTCAGCGTCAGGTCGTTGTCCATCGCGTAGTGGGCGATCTTCGAGGCCTTGTCGTAGCCGATGACCGGCGCCAGCGCCGTCACCAGCATCAGCGAGCGATCGACGTACTCCTTGATCTTCTTGAGGTTGGGCTTGGTGCCCTCGACCAGGAACTTGCGGAAGTTGGTGCAGCCGTCGGTCATGATGGTGATCGAGTGGGTGATGTTGAAGATGATCAACGGCTTGTAGACGTTCATCTCGAGATAGCCGCCGGCGCCACCCATGCCGACGGCCATGTCGTTGGCCATCACCTGCACCGCGATCATGGTGAGCGCCTCGGCCTGAGTCGGGTTGACCTTGCCCGGCATGATCGACGAGCCGGGCTCGTTTTCCGGGATCTCGAGCTCGGCGAAGCCGGCGCGCGGGCCGCACGACATCAGCCTTATGTCGTTGCCGATCTTGTAGAGCGAGACCGCGAGCGTGCGCAGCGTGCCGGAGAGCTGCACCAGCGCGTCATGCGCCCCCTGCACGGTGAACTTGTTGGGCGCGCTCACGAACGGCAGCTTGGTGAGCCTGGCGATCTCAGCCGCCGCCGCCTCGGCGAAGCCCGGTGCCGCATTGATGCCGGTGCCGACCGCCGTGCCGCCCAGCGCCAGATGATAGACGCTCTTCAGCGCGTCCTGCAGGCGCTCGATATTGTCGGCCAGCATGCCGGCGTAGCCCGACCATTCCTGGCCGAGCGTGATCGGCGTGGCATCCTGCATATGCGTGCGGCCGATCTTGACGATCGAGTCCCATTCCTTGGCCTTGGCCGCGATCGCGTCGTGCAGCGCCTGCACCGCAGGCAACAGCCGGCCGGTCACGTTGACCGCCGCGGCGATGTACATCGCCGACGGGAAGGTGTCGTTCGACGACTGAGACATGTTGACGTGGTCGTTGGGATGGACCGGCGTCTTCGAACCGAGCGGCGTGTTGCTGAGCTGGCAGCAGCGGTTGGACACCACCTCGTTGACGTTCATGTTGAACTGCGTGCCGCTGCCGGTCATCCAGACATGAAGCGGGAACATGTCGTGATGCTGGCCGGCCAGGATCTCGTCGCAGACCTTCACGATCAGCCCGTGCGTCTTGTCATCGAGCCGCTTGCCGTCATGGTTGGCGTTGGCCGCCGCCTTCTTCAGGATGGCGTAGGAAGTGATCATCTCGCGCGGGATGAGGTCCTTGCCGATGCTGAAATGCTCGAGTGACCGCTGGGTCTGCGCGCCCCACAGCTTGTCGGCCGGCACGTTCACTTCGCCGAGACTGTCGGTCTCCTTGCGTACGTCTGCCACGCGGCACCTCTTTGTTGATGGGTCGACAGTGAGGAACGCGAGAGGGCTACGAAAGCCCTCAAATGCTACACTAAGCCTCATCCTGAGGAGCACGCCAAAGGCGCGCGTCTCGAAGGATGGGCCTCAGGGCATGCGCGTGCCCACCCTTCGAGACGCGCGCTGCGAGCGCTCCTCAGGGTGAGGCTAATCGTTCGACGGCTTGGCACGCAGCGCTTTTACGGTTCCGTGACGTTTCTTGTCGTCGAGACGCCGCCGCTTGCTGGCTTTGGGCGTCTTCGTCTTCTTGCGCGGCACCGGCGGGCGGGCGGCGGCGCGGAGCAGCGCCACCAGGCGATCGAGCGCCTCCTCGCGGTTGCGCTTCTGGCTGCGCTCGCCCTGCGCCACCAGCACCAGCACGCCGTCTCGCGTCAACCGACGCCCGGCCAGCCGTTCCAGCCGCTGGCGCACGTCGTCCGGCAGCGACGGCGAATGGCGCACGTCGAAGCGCAGCTGCACCGCGGTCGATGTCGTATTGACGTGCTGGCCACCCGGACCGGCGGCCCGCACGAAGGTCTCCTCGATCTCGGCCGGATCAAGCGTCAGGGCACCCGCGATCCAGATCGGCGCGGCTTTGGCCGCCGACATCACTCGCGTCCGCCGGCCTTGCGCAGCATGGCCTCGATCGTGGTGTGCCCGGACTGGCGCGCATAGGCGGCCGCTGTGCGGCCGGTGAAGTCCGGCGTGTTGGGGTCGGCCTTCTTGGCGAGCAGCGCCCGCACGATATCGGTGTAACCTGCGCGCGACGCCGCCATCAGCGCGGTGACGCCCTGGCGGCTCTGCACGTTCGGTTTGGCGTTGTGCTTCAGCAATATGTCGACCACCTCGCCGTCGCCGCGCTGGGCCGCCTGGAACAACGACGTGTAGCCCTCCCGGTCGATGGCGTCGACGATGGCGCCCCCCTTCAGCAGCGTCTCGACCACGGTGATCTGACTGGCCATCACGGCAACCATCAGCAGGGGCTGCCCCGACGTGTCGTTCTGGTTGGGATTCTCGCCCTTCAGCAAC
>Ga0193729_1001805_pt1 | contig 10831 bp, 9 predicted proteins | sample U1c2metaG_FD_143036 | JGI IMG/M metagenome (GOLD analysis project Ga0193729, IMG submission 143036) | Soil microbial communities from a riparian zone of the East river system, Colorado, United States - U1c2 | ecosystem: Environmental > Terrestrial > Soil > Riparian zone | place: USA: East River... | reverse complement strand
GGGGCTGGCATTGCGGCCTCGCGAATCGTTGTAAGCGACCACTATTTGGTTGGGGTTATCTGGATTACTCGCAGTGAATGTTTCCGACTGGGTAACATTGGGAGAAATCTCAGCGCCGGTGACCAGGTCCACGTCGGTGGTGCCATATGCAAGGGGGGTCAACAGTGTTTGAACAAGCTGGGAGAAGCTACGCGCAGGCGACGCCGCACCTCCCTGCGCCTCGCCGCAGTAAATCATGATCGCGCCGGCACGCATGTTTTCTTGCTTATCGATACCCAACTCGTGGATCTTAGAGCAATCAAACATGGCAGGCACAAGGGGATCAATGGACTGATTGATAATTGACCGGTTTTGCTGCGCTTGCGCGGAGAATGCGCCAAAGCCCAACAGCGCGATAAACACGCCGGCTAGGCAAAAGACTGAGGCAAGTAAAGTGCGGAGGTTAAAGAAGGCGGATTGTGAAGTGGATTTCTTTTTCATGGTGGAGGTTTGTTGGGATGTCGATTGTTGCGCTAAATGCATGATAGATCAACGCTTTAACTTCGTCTGCTGCGCATGAAAAAGCCGTATCGCGGAGCAAAATTATAGAGTTCTGGCCGGAGGCCCGTCGTAGCCGTGATTGACTGGATCGATGCGGCGCATCGGTTTCTCGCGGATCTGTTCTTCGATGACATGCGCGATCAGTCCGGGCGTGCGCGCGATCATGAAAATGCCGTTGAATGCCGCCGGGTCCAGCCCCAGATCGGCGAGGATCGCGCCGATGACGCCGTCCACGTTGATGGGCAGCGATTTCTTCGCATCGGCGAATGCTTTCTCAACCGCTCGCGCCGCCTGCATGTCAAGCGGTAAACTCGCGAGTTTCTCTCGGGAGTTCTCGCCTTAATCGTTCCAAATAACGCTACGGCCTATGGGCGAGGCGGCGGTGTTTCTGTCGGGTGCGGATGCGGTGTGGGAGTAGGTCTGGGCGTCGGGGTCGGCCCCGCGGTCTGGATTTCCCAAGCCCCACGCCCGTGAGTAGCGGCGCCCAGAATGCGCAGGCTGCCATTGAACGCCACTTGAAAGACCTGAACGTTAGGGAGCCCCGTGCCGAGGCGGCTCCAGCTTACTCCCAGATCGGTGCTGGTATAAACGCCATCCTCTGCTCCGATATAAAGCGTGCTCGGCGAGGTGGAGTCGTTGATCTGAATGGACCAGACCGGCAGATTGGGAAGCGCGCCGCCGCCTGTGCCGCTGATGTTCGTCCAGTTCGCGCCGCCGTCCGTAGTCCGGAAAACATGACCCGCAGTGCTAAAGCGGTTGACCACTGCGTACGCGATCTGGGCGTTAGCGTGATCGACGCGAATCTCATTGACTCTATCGCTGCCCCGCGGCAGAGGGCGCTGCGTCCACATCGCCCCGTGGTTGGTGGTAACGAAGACTTGGCTGGTCAAGGCAAATGTTCCGCCAGTGGAAGCATAGATCGTGTTCGCGTCTGAGGGCGCAATCGCGACCGTATCCACGAAATCGCCGTTGATGTTGAGCACCTGGCTGATCGGCGTCCAACTGTCGCCGGCAGTGGTGGTCTCCCACACTTTATTTGTCCCGTAAAGTACGCGGTTGCCGTTGCCAGGATCGACAGCGAATGGCGCATAGAAATTCTGCACGTTTTGATCTTCCACGATCCCCGTAGTCTTGGTGACCCACGTGATTCCGCCATCGTCGGAACGCCGGAAGAAATTCTCGCCGAAGCTGCCAAAGGGAATCTGGTGATAGGCGCGCATCCCATTGGTGGGGCTGAATGTGGCCAGGCCGCCATCGCCGCCATCGGTGCAAATCCAAATTAGGGTGCCGGTGTAGAGCTCGGTGCCGTTGTCCTGGCTGCCGCCGATGGCGATGAACTGGTTAGTCGGGTGCAGACCGATGCCCTGGAACTGGATCGTATTCTGGTTGCCGTTGAGATTGGTCCAGGTCGGGACGGTAGGATCATCGAGGCGATAGATGCCGCCATCGTCGCCATCGAGCAGCTTGCCGTTGGCATCGAAATCAACCCCGTGATGATCGACGTGGGGCTGCACCATCACGTCAGTATGTGATATGTCCGTCCAGTTTGCTCCGCTGTTAGTGGAGCGCAGCATGCTGTTGGCGCCAGACGCTCCAAACGCATAGACAATGGCCGAGCTCGTAGGATCGACAATGAGCGTTTGATCGTACCCGCCTTGGCCGCCCATGTAGTTAGGCGTCCCGGCCGTCAAGTCGGTAAAGCTGGTACCGCCATTATCGGAGCGCACGAATCTCGCCAGCGCCTCGGCGGGGGTAGATGTCGGGGTAGGTGTCGGTGTAGCTGTTGGTGTTGGTGTTGGGGTACCTCTTGGCGGTGCGGTGGGGGCGGGGGGGGGTGGCTCTGCGGCCGCGATGTAGAGCACGTTCGCGTTCTGGGCTTTTGAAATCGCGATGGAAATTCTGCCAAAGGATGCTCCTACCGGCGCGTGGGCGGCATTGAGCAGCGTCCAGGTCGCGCCGCTGTCGGTGGATTTGTAAACGCCGTTATTAGCGGCGCCAGACTGGGCACCGACTGCTGCATACACGGTGCTGGGCGTGTTTGGATCGACCACCACGTCCGACCAGGGGAATAAGGAGTCTTTTCCATCGGCCATCGTCACGTTCGTCCAATTCGAGCCGCCATCGGTCGTCTTGTAGACGCCAGTGATGCCGTCGGTGACGACGCCGTTGTTGCCCGAGTCCGCCATTGCCGCGTATGCGATATTGGCGTTAGTTGGATGGACAGCGATCCGCGAACAGGTCATCCGATTCGTGTCAAACACGCCGCCGGGCCCCGTCTTCAAGGTAAAACTTGTTCCGCCATTGGTGGAGACCAGGATGCCCCGGCCAAAATTGGTATCTGCAGAGTTATTGGATTCGCCCGTGCCGGCATAGATCACCATCGGGTTGCTTCGAGCGATGGCCACCGCGCCCATCGACAACGTGCTCTGCGTATCCGTTAACGCGGTCCAGTTTGTTCCGCCATTGGTTGTCTTCCACACGCCCCCGCCGGCTGGCGCCACATAGATCGTGTTGGCGTCCGTGGGATGGGCCGCGATCCCTGTGAGGCGACCGCTCACGTTTCCGGTAAAGGTGGCGCTGTTCAACGGCGCAGGACCGATTGCCGTCCAAGCCACCGTGCTGAGCTGGATTGTCGGGAGCAATGGCGCCTGCAACGGTGGCAAAGGCTGCGTCCGCGGCGTCCAAGGCGTCCTCCGGTAAGGGTGGAAAAGGGGCGCTTGAGTTCCGGTTTGCGCCAGATTATCTTGATTCTGGCTTGGGCTCTGGGCGGTCGCGCTCGAAAACGCTCCGGCACCCAGCAACGCCAGAAACACGCCCGCAAGAGCGATGAACAGACCGATGAAAACCCGCAGGTTTAAAAACGCAGATTGTGAATTAGATTTCTTTTTCATAAGTGGAGCATGGGCCAGAGCACACGTGATTCGCTGGGTTGTCGTCGCCTTCGCGAAGGCGCCCGCGCGCTGGCAGATGAGGAGTGAGCAGCTCAGCAAGCCACTCAACGATTTTTTTTGATCTGTTCTGGGTTGTCATCACACAGATCATGGAGATTACATGTTAGAAGCTTTTACTAAAAGCGCCGCAAAAGTGTCAAGACAATTTTAGAAAATTTTTCCAGGAGAAGATTCAAGCTGCGGGGAGTCGATTTTTCTTAGATCGCGATTTGCTATTTGGTGAAGGTAGAGCAAGCGTCCCCGCCCGCCCGCGGCGGGCCAGAGGCATGCGCTGCTTTGAACCGGGATTGGCTCCTTGATTGACGGATGCGGGTGGTAACGCCAACTCAGCGACGGAAACTTGCCCGCCCCGGCCGGCTATTCGTGAGATGGGTTCCATGAGGGCGACTTACCAGAAAGCGTTCTGGCCGGCAGCGCGTCGTAGCCGTGATTGAGCGGATCGATGCGGCGCATTGGTTTTTCGCGGGTTTGTTCTTCTATGACATGCGCCACGAGTCGGGGCGCACGCGCGATCATGAAAATGCCATTGAACGCCGCGGGATTTACTCCAAGATCGGCGAAGATCGCGCCGATGGCGACGTCCACGTTGATTGGCAGCGATTTTTTTCGCGGCGGCGAAGGCTTTCTCAACTGCGCGCGCCGCTTGCATATGAATGCCACCCACGCCGGCTTCACGCGCGAGTTCGAACAAGGTGCCGTGCGCGGATCTTTGGTGTGCAACCGATGAGCAAATCCCGGAAGGCCGATAAGAGTAACGCTTGTCGTAAGTGGTAAAATGTACGACGTTTACTACAACGGAGCGTCTTCTGAAGAAATGGAGTAAGATGAAGTTTGCACCTGCGGTTATCTCTCTGGCATTGACCGTTGCGGCCGACCTCTGTGCTGAGACAGTCCAGTGTTTACCACAATATGTGAAACCGACCGACGTAGTGTCTACTAGGCTCGTCCAAACCGATGGTCGGACTCTCGTCGAAAAAATTACTGTCGAGCAAAAACTGACGGAATTGAAGGCGAACTGCAAGAACGGAAAACTGGTTGATGGTGCGGGAACTGAGATTTATTTCTATAAGCTGACGGGGTGCTGGGGAAATCCACCGCGCAACTATCAAGAGATTTTGAAGCGTCAAGAGGCTGAACTGGCGATACTAAGGAAGCAGTACACGGTTATTGAGATGACGTGCAACCCCTCTGGTCTTCCAATTCCTTAGTGATTGTGACGAAATTGAAGGCCACGGCCCAGTCTTGGCCGGGTGGGCGAAGAGGAAAAACCAGAATGGCCCCCGCTCCGACAATGACGATTCCTAACGAATGCAAAGCAAGTTGTCGTTCCTTGTGAATCAATGCGCCGTGCCTGTATATGATCGCCGCCCTGAACTGCATTGATCCCGTCAAATCAGCAGCGGCGGCGGCATTTCGGGCACCGACCGCAAGAATCTTTGATCAACGATTGGAACTGCGCGAAGCCGGAGATCGTCACCGACTTTGCCGGCTCTTGTATCTCTGGCCGTGGATAACGCGTCAGGCGTTGCTGTAGAATCTGTGGAGCTGGCGGAATGTAAGGCAGGTCTCGCAGGTCCTTGTTCAAGGCAACCGGGCCGACTCAGCGACTAAAAACTTGCCCGCCACGGCCGGCTATTCGTGAGATGGGTTCCATGAGGGCGACTTACCAGAAAGCCTTCTGGCCGGTGGGCCGTCGTAGCCGTGATTGACTGGATCGATGCGGCGCATCGGTTTCTCGCGGGTTTGTTCTTCGATGACATGCGCGACCAGTCCGGGCGTGCGCGCGATCATGAAAATGCCGTTGAATGCCGCCGGATCCATCCCCAGATCGGTGAGGATCGCGCCGATGGCGCCGTCCACATTGATTGGAAGCGATTTTTTTGCGACGGCGAACGCTTTCTCGACTGCTCGTGCTGCTCGCATGTGCACGCCGTCCACGCCGGCTTCACCGGCCAACTCAAATAAGCGCGCGGTGCGCGGATCTTTCGTGTGAAGGCGATGGCCGAATCCCGGCATGCGCTCACCTGTTTCTCTCATCGCCGCGAGCCTGCGCGTAGCAGCTTCGTCCATTGAAATCGATTCACTCGCTGCGAGGTCGGCGATTGCTTTGAGTTGACGCGCGCAATCTTCAATCGCACCGCCGTGGTGTCGATTGATCGACATAATGCCGGCGGCAACTGACGCGCTCAGCGACGCGCCGGTAGACGCAACTGTCCGCGCAGCCAACGCGCTGGGAGGTGTTGCGCCGTGGTCGATCGACGAGACCAGAATCGCGTCCATCAAACGCGCGACGGCCGGCGGTGGCAATTCTCCCTGCAAAACTAAATAAACCGCTGCGCCAACTGAAACGCGCCCCATGAGCTCGGCGATGTCGTATCCGCGCACTGCTACTTTGTTGGGCTGAACGCGTGTGATGGCGGTATTCCACACTGCGTTTTTGTCGGCTTCACTCATCAGACTTTCTCCTTTCATTTTCTTGAGAATCTCCACGACCGCGTCCGGCAGTTCGCCAAACGCATCAACCACGGTGGCGCCGGCTTCGCGCAACGCTTTCACTTTCCCAGCATGCGTGCCCCGACCACCTTCGATGATCGCGCCCGCGTGACTGAAGCGTGTGCCTTCGCGCGCAGCCTTGCCGCCGATGTAAGCGATAACAGGCTTCGTGATTTTCCGGTCGATAGTGAGTTGTGCGAGTTCTTCTTCCTGTGAAGAACCGATTTCGCCAAAGATAACGATTGCTTCCGTGAACGGATCGGCCTCAAACATCAGCGCTGCATCGGGGAGACGAATTCCAATAACCGCATCACCACCGATGTGCACGATCGTCGAAATCCGCACGCCCGCTTGCCCGAGATAATAGCCCGTGCTCGAAGCCATGCCGCCAGAGCGGCTGATCACGCCAACCCCTTTCGGAACGCCTGGCTTGAACCACTGGCGCGCGCTCTCCGCGCGGCCGCCGATCATGCCGATCACACCTTTGCCCGGGCTCAACGCTCCGAGCGTGTTCGGTCCTAGAAACGTCGCGCCATTTGCTTTCGCTGCCGTCGCGATCTCCATCGCATCCCAAACAGGCACGCGATCCGGGACTAATACGGTCAGTTTGATTCCTGCATCAATCGCGGAAATGGCTGCGTCCTTTACACCGGCCGCCGGCACGAAAAGCACGGAGATGTCGATTTCCCCTAACGAATCCACCGCTTCCCGCGGTGTGTTAAACACTGGAACGCCAAGCACGTTCTGGCCGCCTTTGCCCGGCGTTACGCCAGCGACCACGTTCGTTCCGTATTCGCGCATCAGTCGCGTGCGCGCCCGGCCTTCGCGCCCCGTAATTCCTTGCACCAGAACGCGCTTTTTCTCGTCAATCAAAATTGCCATCGCGGTGTGATGTTGGTGAAATCATGGCTGTTCTGCAAGTTGGTTAGCCTTGCAGAATGGAGCACAGCCATCTTGGCTGCGAGGCCGGCGGGCATCTCGCCTGCCGAGGAACCTGTCAAACAGGCGAGACGCCCGGTTGCCGCACAGGCAAGATGCTTGTGCTCCGGTCATGCGCTAGCCAGCAGTTGATCCAGTCCGGGAATATCGAGCTCTAAATAGAAGCCTTCGATTCCGGCGAGCCGGCATTCGACATCGCAGGCAAGCAACTCGGAATCTTTGGTGGCAAACTGCTCGCTCGGCAATGCTCCTGCGGGCGCACCTTGGCGATCGACGATCAATCCGCCCGAGTGCGTTTCGACTACGGGACGAATCTTTGGCCATTGTGCGGTGTCGATCCAGACACGACCATTTTTCACAGGTAGCGTTGTGCCTGATCGATTTTTGACAAACTTCGGCACCAGCGGTAGGCCGGGTTTCCATTTGGCGCCCTTTCCTTCAGCGACGAGCTCCGCAAAGCGCGCGGCAATCATGGCCGGTGTATCGGCTTTACGATAGCCCTCCACCGGCACGCGAAGGAGTTTTGATATCCGTCGCAAAATGTCCACCGCGCGGTCTTCGGTGTTGCCCCCCAAACGAATAACTGCGGGAATGTCGAGACCGAGTTCCCAAAATGCCTTGGCCAGCCCGTAGGCAGACCAATATTGTTCCTGGCTTGCGACGCCGGAGCCGGAACCGAAATAGCCGACCAGATCCGGCTGCGCCAAAATGATTCGCGCAGCGCGATATACTTTTGACGCCGACGGATTGCCGCTTGTGTCGGTGAAATTCGCAATCGTAAATCCAGCGGTCACGATCGCGTCCATCGACATCATCGAACCGCCGCCGCCCGCACCGTGAAAACCAACCAAACCTTTTGAAGCCTTGGCAGCGGTCGCTGCCAATTGCGCGAAATAAAATGTGCCGCGATGATCGCTTTGTTCGATGGCGTACGCGATACGCTCCAGGGGCGTTGGCGGATGGTCGAATTCGCGTGCGATTTCGATGCCCAGTTCAGGATGGCGCACCACTGCGTAATCATCAATCGTGATCCGGCAATCGGCCGCGACGAAATCGCCGCTTTTGCTCAACACCAGCGGGTTGATTTCCAGCGAGCGCGCTTCAACGCTGCGCGCTGCAGTGAATAATTTTCGAATCGAGTCACCGAGTTGCTTCGCGTGTGCCGGAGAAAGGCCGGATCCATCAACGGCTTCGTTAAGGGCCGAATCGAGAGGGCCGCGGTTTACGTCGCAAGGAATTCGCCTCGTTGAAGCAGCGCGCTCTTCAATTCCAGTTCCGCCGCCAACGGCGAAAATAATAACCGGCGCGCGAGCAGCGTCATCAATCGCGAACGAAAGAAAAAACTCGCGTTCGATATCGATCTTCTCTTCGACCAGCACCGCTTCGACTGGAAATTGTCCCACTTTCATCGCCAGCATGCGCTCAGCATGCGCTTGCGCGTCATCTGCAGTTTTCGCGAACGCGACACCGCAAATGCCCGCGCGCCCCGTAGTCCACGCCTGAATCTTGATCACAACTTCGCCGCCGAATTCCTTCGCTGCTGCGACAGCTTCGTCAGCAGATGAGGCCATGCGGCCGCGTGGAACCTTAAATCCGTTCGCAGCAAGAATGGCTTTGCCTTGATATTCGTGCAGTCGAGCCATGATTGAGTGCTATTTCGGATGGAAACACCCAACGTTCAACGCTGAACGTCCAACATCCAACTCAGAAGTGCTGAATTGAACGTTGAGCGTTGGGTGTTGAGCGTTCGACGTTGCTTTGCCTATCCGCCGACGGCCTGATAATGGCCGAGGCCGCGTTTCCACATGGCCTTCGCGCAAGCACATGTGAGTAAGAGCCAGCCAGTCTGGATCGCCAGCGCCTGCACGAGGTCGGCTCCTTTTAATCGGCCAAGAAAGATCGCGACCGGACAAAACAGCTCGTAGTAAAACGGCAGCCACTTCATCACCGCCTGGATCGCGGAGGGCATGATGTCGATGGGGAACATCTGGCCGCCCAGGAAATATTCGAACGAATAGACGATGAATACGATGGTGGTGATCTCCAAAATCCAGAACGCGAACATCGCCAGGCTGTAAGTGATAAAGAATTGAATGAATGCTGCCATCAATATCGACACCGTCGTAAACACGTAGGTGAGGGGATCGGCTGGCAGCACGATGTAATCCCTGAAATAAACAAAGATCAGCGCGATTGGCGGAAGAGTGACGAATGCGTAAACGAGGCGGCCACTCAAAAAAATGCTGAACCGGTAAGCCAGGTAGCTCATTGGCTTGGTGAGAAGCGAGTTGATCTGGCCTTCGCGAATATCCGCAGCAATTTGCCATTCGTCTTCTGTCGGCACGACGAGATTGCTGACCAGGATCGTGAGCAAATAATAATAAATCATTGAGCTGTAATCGTACCCGTGCAGGCCGCCTCCGCGCTCTTTGAAGACTGCGCTCCAGAGGAACACCGTGCCAGCCAGGGGAATCAGGCCAAAGAGGGCGCGCAGAAAATAATTCCACCGATACACGAACGTGTTTTGCAGCCCGATGTTAAAGACCGAAGCGTATTTCTGCAGGCTCATACTCCTGCTCATAATCGTACTCCTGCTCTCCTGTCGCCTGCCAATGACGAAATCAGAATGACGAATGACGAAATAATGACGAAATCCGATTTATTAAACACGCCTTGATCGCGGTTCGTCATTTGGGCATTCGGAATTTCTTCGACATTCGGCATTCGTGCTTCGTCATTATTTGCCAGCGATGTGTCGACGCCGCTCGACACGGCATCGCGCCAGCTCCACCGCGAGATTGATCGCTGCGATCAGGCTGTCAGGTCGCGCTAGACCCTTGCCGGCAATATCAAACGCAGTGCCGTGATCAGCGCTGGTTCGAGGAAATGGGAGTCCCAACGTGACGTTTACGCCTTCGTGAAAGCCATGCAGCTTCAGTGGGATCAGTCCTTGATCGTGATACATGCAAAGTACCGCGTCGAATTCGCCTTCAATGGCGCGGTGAAAAACCGTGTCTGGCGAGTGTGGACCAGAAAACAGAGACGGATGATCCGTGATCAGTGATCGGTTCAGTTCCTCCATTGCTGGCGCGATGATATCGATTTCTTCGCTTCCGATCTTGCCTGATTCGCCGGCGTGCGGATTTAATCCGGCAACGGCGATACGCGGTCCTCGCGCTGCAGGACTCGATCGATCCATCTTCGGTCGCCGCGGCGACCTGCGGCGTGACAAGAAATCCGCAAGCAACAGACCGACGCGCACAATCTCCGATTGCGTAAGCGCGCGTGGAACTTCGCTCAATGGAATGTGCGTTGTGACCAGCGCGACCGTGATTTTTCCTCCCGTCAAGCACATCGCGAAATTTTTGACGCCGCAACGTTCCGCGAAAAATTCCGTTTGCCCTGGGAACTTGAAACCAACGTCGTACATCCGGGCTTTATGAATCGGCCCTGTTACGATTGCATCGAGCTCGCCGCGTCTGCCGAGTATAACGGCTTCTTCGAGCGCAGCCCCAGCGGCACGCGCAGTTTCCGCCGTGGGATGTCCGGGTGTGCAGTCAGGATATTTACCAATGGTTTTGTAATCGGCTGATTTCGGGACTCGACCAGATTTCAATGCAGTCTCGACAATCTCCGGTCCGATTCCGGCGCAATCACCAAGCGTGATGCCGATGCGCGGTTTTGTTGTGCTCATGCTCCTACATTAATATCCTCTGTTAAGAGGCAAGCATACACAGAGTGTGGAGTGGCAGCCGCCCTCGGTTGCTGGAGGCTGGCCGCCAATGGTATAGCGAGACTCCGTGAGGAGCGAGCGGACGCCCAGCCGGAACAGGCGCGAGTGGAGCGAGAAACAGAAGATACTAATGCAGCTATTCGCTCGCGCTCAAGGCGGGGCTCGCCACTACCCG
>Ga0193729_1001804_pt1 | contig 10832 bp, 6 predicted proteins | sample U1c2metaG_FD_143036 | JGI IMG/M metagenome (GOLD analysis project Ga0193729, IMG submission 143036) | Soil microbial communities from a riparian zone of the East river system, Colorado, United States - U1c2 | ecosystem: Environmental > Terrestrial > Soil > Riparian zone | place: USA: East River... | reverse complement strand
TTCTACCAACTTGTGAGAGCAGAGTTAGAGGTTACCTGTGAGCTTCATCTTTCCCACCAACTCTGCAAGGACCTACAACTGGGGAGGGGATTTTCATAGGAGGAATGTGGGATGTGGCCTCCGGTGTATGGGAAGCGCACATCAACCCTCATGGCTCACCACATAGCGAGCCTAGGGGAAAGTATAGTGGGATTTCATGACGAAAAGTGGGAGACGTGCACGCTTGTTTTGGAGAGAGGTATGGAGGGAAAAGTAGGATATGGTGACGTGAGCGGGCGATAGTTCTCACATGTAGCTCTCATAACAGAGCTACATCGAAAAATGAAGGGAACATGGTAGTGTTAAATGTCAATTAGAATGCGAAAGTAGAGTGCATAATCTGTCTGAATTCTTTCCATCTCATCATAGAGCACCTCTTCTTCACCTACTGTCTACAAAGACGCCTTTCGTCATCTTCCATATAAAGTAGAAATATACTAATATTTTCATGGTAACTATATATTTATATTTAGACTCTACAATTATATTTTTTATAGAGTGCTTCTTGTAGCGCAAAAACCAATAGTGGCTGTCAATAGAAAAAGAATCTCCCTGCTCGACAACAGGGGAACATGAATGAAATGGAGATTCGATGATGCACTATGATATATCCATGAACACAGGTTCAACATTGGCACTGCAAGATGAAGACCTGCTTCATCTGACACTTCCAGGGCTTCTCCCAGAACATGCTCGTCTCATTGTGGATCGTCGTCTGCATATCGTCTCGTTATTACACTGCCAGGAGGGAGCAGCGAGGATACGTGTTAATGTTCAGGTTTTCGGGTACTGAACAGACTATCACCATGCTGCCACCTGAAGGAGGCAGCTTGTCCCTAGACCCGGAGGTCTGAGACGATAGGACGGGTGCGTTGAGCCCAATCAGGCTCTAGCTGCTGAAACAGCCACCCCACAGCGAAAGGAGTACCGAGGTTGGTCTACCGATACGGAGCGTTACCACTCACCCTGCTGATCGCTACATGTTCGCGTGTCCGCCCAGAGGCATCTCCTGGGAGCACCGTTGTCAAGCAGGATGACGAACACACACAGTACCGCACATCCATACAGATGTATCAATGCAGAAGGGAGGCAGCAGGGAACCCCAATGCTCAATCCCTAACAAGGACTCGGCATTCCCCCGTCAGTTGAAGCAGACAGTCCCCTGCCTCGATTTTCTATGGATGAAGCATTCTTCGAATTCCACTTACCAAACTTGTTGCCCGAAGGCCATACGCTCGTCGTAGCGCCAAAGATGCATATAGCATCCTTGCTCTATCTCAATGCAGGTATGGCAAGTATACGTACACAAGTTCAGTTTTCCTCTAGTGCAACCCTTATTCTTGTACCACTTCTACAACTGTATCCTGAGTATTGCACCTATGAGGCATTGCTCTCGTGTCTCTTTCCTTTGTCTCTTCAGCAATGCCGTTCCATAGTCCACAAGGCACAAGGAGGGGAACGGGAACTATTGCTCAGGCCACTACGTAGAACCATTGGTAGCCTTGCGAATGGCTTACATCAACTGGATTTAGAAATCTGTTCAATCCGAAATGTCGGCTACCTCATCAAATCACGTGTATCAGATGATTTGCTCTGCTGACATATTCCGGGCTTCGGCCCGTCGCAAGCCACGCCGTTTCAACGGCAGTGGGAAGACGTATTCTGGATTCCATCCCTTGCTCTCCCTAGATAGACGTGCTATAATACATATGTTCGATACGACCGTTCTGAAGGACTTTGAAGCTGCAATCGCTCGCTGTCTGAACGGTGCGGCACCTTTCCAATTCAGGTAATGGGTTCCACGGCGGAGGGCTGTGGGTAAAATCTGAACCGTCATGGTGAGAAACACCTTTCTGGCCCGGACGGGGCCATCGTTGAGAGAGTGAGAGGGGCGAGGGACATCCACCTCGTGAGTCACCACTCCTGTTGAAACGAGAAGCCGCTGGGATTCATCCTATGCGGAGTGTCACTGATACGAAACTACTGGTATGGGGCAACATACCATTGGCGAAAGTCCATAGAAGCCCCCGCATTCATGCATGGGGAGTTGTCACGATTGTCTCTTCTATAGCCAGTGCCAGTGCTGGCAAATTTCGATCATGTGTGACATGATATCTCCGAGCGTCTCTGTTGAAAGAACACGCTGGGTGAAAAGTTCATTGATTGGCTCAGGGACGACTCCAGAAGTGATCATTTGTAGAAATGTCAACTGCCTTCTCAAGCCAGTTGAACAGGGCTTTCCATTCCAGAAACAATCTCCGTAAACATCCTGACAAGACCAATCCTGTATAGATAAGATATAGTCCAGCATCACTTGCCAAATAAATGTGAGTAACGGTGCAGGGTTCGACAAGAGGGGGAGACAGGGAACTAAAGCTTGTGTATACCTCCATGCCTGCTCCGGTTCTAACGTGACTTGCGTAATGGTTTCAAGTGCCCGCATACGTTGCTGTTCGCTCAAACGAGGTGCCAGGAGCATGAAAGCTCTCACACGTTCCTCCTCATCAGGAAACGCAAGCACTCCCTCTAATGCACGTTCTAGCATCGCACCTGTCAACTGTGGAAGAAGGTCTTCTAACATTACTTTGTGCTCTGATGACTCCTCAGGCATGAGGGCAACCTTCAGCCCTTGTTCTAGAGAAGCAAAGGTTCTCAGTTGCTTCACCCATTCCATTTCCCCTCGAACACTCGCTGTTTCCACTTCTTGCTCGATTATCTGAGCACGCTGCTCTTCTGTCAACTGTGAAGTGAGAGCAATCACTGTCTCTGTGTATGACCGCATATGCCTCTCCTCTATGTGCCGCTGCCCCTCAAGAGCAAGAGTAGCTACGAGTGCTCGTTCTAACAGAGTGTCCCGTAGTTGTGGTGCCAACCGTGCGAGTGCCTCTACACGCCAATACAGATCTTCAAGAGCAAGAACGGCTTCCAGACTGCGCTCTAGTAGGTCATCTCGTAACTGCGGAGAGATAGCTACCAATGCCCCTGCACGCCGCATCTCATCAGAAATAGTCAACACAGCCCCCAGTGTTCGTTCCAGTAGATCTCCTGTCAAGTAGGGAGCGAGAGCTTCTAGTGCTTCCAGACAGTCTTCTGTATAGTCTAGATTAATAGCGGCATCAAGACTCCGTTCCAGTAATGGAGCATCCAGTTTGGAAGCTACTGTTACCCATACATCTCTCAACGCCCATGCTTCACCCTTTGCCAACAGCATTTCCATTGATGTTTTAAACTTCTCATATTCCAAAAATGGCAGTAATGCTGCCAATGCTTGAGGCTCCCCCACATCGAGGAGTCTCAAGGCAGCTTCCAATGCTCGTTCCAGCATATTCCTCATCAACTGTGGTGCGAGTGCCGCTTCCAAAAATGGCAGTAATGCTGCCAATGCTTGAGGCTCCCCCACATCGAGGAGTCTCAAGGCAGCTTCCAATGCTCGTTCCAGCATATTCCTCATCAACTGTGGTGCGAGTGCTGCTACCAAAAATGGCAATAATGCTGCCATTACTTTTGTCTTCCCCGCATCGAGAAGTCTCAAGGCAGCTTCCAGTGCTCGTTCCATCATATTCCTCGTCAACTGTGGTGCGAGTGCCGCTAGCAGATCTTCGCACCACTCTTCTGGTTCTGTATGTCCAAGTCCCTCAAGTGCGAGTGCCAATCCAAACACTTGTTCGAGTAAGTCCCCCTGTAGATGCGGAGCGAGCGTTATCAACCACATTCCACGCCACTCGTCTTTTGCGAGCCTCTCTAGCTCTTTTCGGAGAGCATGCATGCGTTGCTTCTGAGGCGATTGTGATACCAACTTGCTTTCTGAAGAGCAATCTTCAAGTGAACCTGCAAGCGGAATTGATCTCGTGACAATTGCATCACTGAATGCAAGTTGGTATAAGGCCAACCAGTCTTCTGCTTCTGCGAGCATTCCCCCTAGCTCTTTTCGGACAGCATGCATGTACTGCTTCTGAGGCGATTGTGAGGCCAAGGTTGCCAATACGTGCATATAATCGAATCTACGATGAAGAAGAGGCGGCTCCACGAAATATCTCAGCGCCCGCTCGATTTGGTCATCCGTTAGCTGTGGAGCGAGCAGAGCCAGGCTTGTATAGTCCCGCCGACGGAGAGTAGTCTCCAGAGCAACCTCTCGTGCATGCTCACGGAGATCTCCGGTTAATCGTGGTATCAACTCCATCAGCGTTGACAAATCTACGTCATCTGTCAGGGCGATTTCCAGACTGCGTGGAAGCAGTTCATTTGTCAAACAGCCGCCTCCGTCCTGACACCACATCCCCTGAATCTGAGGAGCTACGTCGAGGAACCATTCCAACGTTTGAGTGCGTAGACGCTCAGGAAGCCACGGAACTACCCGTACCAATGCGTTCACGTTCAGTTGCTTTACGTTCAGTTGCTCGTTCTCAGGAGAAAGAACCCCCTCCAAATAGTGTTGCATTGCTTGCTCACATCGCTCTTGAGGGAGTCGAGGGGCAAGTGCTACAAGTACATCTGCACGACCTCCTTCATATGGTATCATGAAAGCTGTTTGCAGCACCTGCTCCAGTTGTTGGTCCATCAGATAGGGCACTAGTTCCACTAGCACATATGAACACCATCTCTCATTCGGGGTTGCCAGAGCTTCTCCTAGGAGTTGTTGGAGCGTTTGTATGCGTCGCTGCTCAGACATGTGTGGAGCAAATATTTCAACTGCTTCAGCACACAACATTGGATCACTCTCTGAGAGAGCAGCATCCAAACCTCGTTCGAGCAGATCATCACTCATGTAAGGAGCTAATGGATACAGGTAACAGAGACGGTTCCATTCCTTGATCTGTGCGAAGAAAGCATCTAAGCGCCGTTTGAACAAGTCACCGCTCAAGTAAGGGGCTAATCTCGCTATTGTCAGTAGAAGCCACCACTCCGCTTGCACTATGGCTTCGTCCAGGCACTCTTGTAAGAGGGAGATACACTGTTCCTGGGACAATCGGCAGGCTAACGCAGGCAATACTTGTAGACGTATCCTCCTCTCAGTGGATGCTAAAGTAGTTATAGCTGCGAGACACTGTTCTCTACTCAAACAGGGTGCCAGTTGTGCTAGCACTGCTCGGCAAGCAGACTCACCCTCATAATCTTCCATGCTCAACGCTATTCTTAATACTTGCCATTGCACATCTTCTTGCTGCTTCTTACTTAACTTACCTGTCTTGAGTAAAGCAAGGTACATATCTGTCCGTCCCATTGCACCACCATACCTAGCACGTGGTACTTTTGCAGCTACGCTGAGTGCTCGATCCACTGTCCATAAACCAGTCTCAACAGCTCTAGCTACGAGTTCAGGAACATGATTTCCTGCAAGACTGTTGACACTTGTGCGAATAAGGAGATAGCGTATGCAGTCTGACAAAGCTGCTGGGCATTGTCCGTTCTTGATTTGTTGCCTTGCCTCAGCATCAGCACACTCCCATGCTTTTGAAAGATCGTCAAGATACCCATCATAACTGTAGGAGCACTGTGGAACTCGTACAGAGAGCCAGCATTGGTCTGCAAAAAGGGCTTTGAGTTCGTCGTATGCACTCACCGTTTGCAAATGATACACTAAGTGATCGTAGAGGTAGCCATCATCCTCAACACTCGGCCACCCACCTTCCTTCTCTAATGTTCGGTAAGCACCTAGCAACGCTTGATGGGCAACGCGACCTTCCTCACCCAGTTCTATGCCGATCAGTTCACGTATGAGGTCATGTAACACAACCCTTCTCAGTGACTGGTCAGTTGTCACATCGAGCAGTGCCCGTGCTGCTAAGTCATCAATGAGATCATCCGTCCTGTCACTATCCAGATCTGCAAGACCCTGCCAGAGTCGCCTGATCGCAGTTTCAGGAGTTGCCTCGTCCTCTTTAAAAATAGCCAGTGCTCTATAGAGATGTCGGGTATCCGCGTCAAGGGCATCAAAGCTGAGAGCAAAGGTTCGCTCCAAGCTCCCATGCAGCGTTTCTGGACGCGGAGATTTCAACGTGTGTGCGTCGAATGTTTGTAACCATTCAACAGGTGGCTTGGTTCGTAACTGTGCACCAGCGAGCTTGATGGCGAGCGGCAGATATCCAAGTCGCTGGACAATACGATTTTTCATCATGGAGTCGATATGTGTGAGCCGACCATCTGCCCACTGTTCGAGCAATTGGATCGCTTGGGTCTTTGTCATAAGCGGAATGGAGAGCACTTCGGCACCAAGCTCACAGGCAATGGCAGCATCGCGTGTGGTAAGCAGCAAGCGACAACGAAGACCACCTACATGGAAATAGTCGGCATGAGTATGCTGCCAGACGTCATCCAGAATCAGAAGACAAACCCGATCTTTGAGGATCTGTGCAAGGGTAACTTTCAGACTCTCTATGGTGGGCACATTTTCACTAATAAATCCTCCAAGCCTGTCCACCCACTGGCGCATGCTGGCAACAAGATCAGGGGTTTGACCAAGTGTGGCCCATAAAATGCCATCGGGAAAGGCGGCCTGTACTGCCGGATCATCGCAAAGAGCACGAGCAATGACACTTTTGCCGATTCCACCCATGCCATGAAAAGCAGTAGGCTTGCCTTTTGCGGCAGAGGTTAGCACAACAGTGGAAGTCTTTGAGAGCAGCACTTGGCGAACATCGGCTAACACCTCTGCTCGCTCAACATAATTAGGGGGAAGGGAAATGTGCTCATAAAAATCATAACGTGCACATGGACCAAGCGGGGAGGGAGAGGGTGCTGATGTACTATTCGGTAACGGTTCCTCCTCATAGTGAGCAGCCCAAAGGAGTCGATTCCTCCTCAAGAGATTAGGATGCTCCGGATCACGACTCAGTGCCTTAGCAATTTTTATAACCGTGTCTCTACTATCTGGACGGGAGTTGGGTCCTACTTCCCATGCATAAACCGTCCCCGTTCCCAAACCTGCTGCATCCTCCAACTGCTTCCGTGACATCCCTCGTTCTGTACGCCATTCCCTTAATGCCTGCCCAAACTCGTTCTTCTTATTAGAACCTTCGGTGTCAGTGTCCACGGACGTTCTCCTCAGTGATCAATTGACAGTGGATACGAAGAGAATAATCCCCTTCAGTATAGAACAGAACGGAACATTATGACAACTTGATACGGCAACCACTCTGTACAGGAAAAAACAGGAAGGGAAGAGAGAAGATGAGCAAAAGAAGAAGAGGAGAGAGTCTGTGAGACTCTCTGGTTAGGGATGCATCGTCACGATCTGCGCCCAGTCACGCTGGAGATACCAAGAGGAGCCACCGTTTGCTACATACTGCGCATCAGGCTCACCATCAAGCCGCAGCTTTACCGGCACCTGATATGTAGGACAAGGATGAGGCGGAGGAATGCTAATCAGCAGATAGAAACCATCATCTGAGATCCGGAGATCCGGTCGCTGTTTTTTAATTCTGGCATATTTGACAGACTTGTCCAGATCACGGGGAATGGAATAGGGATGCTCAAATTCCAGCACTTGCTTCTGCGTAATCGTAACGTTCCGAAGCCTGCGCATTCTCGGATCAAGCTTCGCCCTTCCCCAATCAAGCGTGAAATACAATGTTCCTGTACGCGGACAAGGAAAACGCGTGACGGGATTGATGGCATGAAATTGAAACTCAAAGGCAAAGGCAATCTCGTTCGTACCAGGCGCAACCTCCTTCGCTTTTGCATCCAGGGAAAAACAGGGGGCTTCCTCTCCGCTAGCGAGAAGAGTATTCGTACGAGCATCATGGGATGTAGATAGGGTGCGATGAGCTGATGCAGGGGAGTCATCTCCAGATAGAAAGATACTGAAGAGGGTACAGAAACAAGCAAAGAAAATCAGTATATGCTTATACACAGCTATTTACCTAACACAATAGAAGAATTACATCATTATCACTATTTTTATAAATAATACATACTATACAATAAATAATAAAAGAATACCAGCTTTTTATTAAGAACAGGACTTTCGCTTTTACCCAAGAGCGAAAGCGGGTATGGAGGGGGAGCACAGTTGCGTCTGCAAAAATGAGCGAAAGAGACCGGCTCGCACGGCATACAACGTGGTTTTGAGAGCGCGTGCCAGAAGTTTGAGGGAGAGCCACGCATGATAGCAACAGGCAAGGTGGGTGCGCTGTGATCGAGCCTTTCGGCATTGGCATTTCTCGGTTCCCGTGAGTTGCTTGAGTTCTCGATGCAACTGCTCCCCATGCCAGCGGATGGCATTCTCCTTTTGAACGTCCTGCGCGGTCAGGGCGGGCTCTGAGCGATTGGTGATCACCCAGTCAATGTCACCGTCTGGGGTGACGATCTTGAAAAGCTGAACGAGAAAAGGCACCTCCTGAAGTTTGACCGGAATGCCGTGCTCCAGCCGCTCTGCCGTCCATTCGATCTCATCCAGATGCACATACCCCTCTGCTTTGGAGAGGCTCACCAAACGATTGGACTTGAGCGTCGTCACGAAGATCAGTCCCATCCGATGCACCAGCTTGAGGTTCTTCACCGAGGCATACCACGAGTCAAAGAGCACCCTCTGTGCTTGGATCCCTTTGTGGTCTTTGGCTGCCAGCAACATCTCGCGAAAATGCTCGTTTTTGGTCTTTCCATCCGCTTGAGGACGATAGATCCGATAATCAACCGGAAAGTACTCTTCTCCCGTGATCTGCACGAGATTCACGATGTTGATGCCTCGTATCAATCCATGCTCTGCTCCACTATATTGCCGTTTCACCAACTCAATCTGCTGGGAATATTGCTTGTTCTGGACACTATCGTCAATGATCAGATAGGACTCCGCTGTATTCTCCAACAGCGGCTCCACCCGCTCCCACAGGTCGTGTGCACTGAGGTGCTCACGGTGCAAGTCGTCTGAGATTGCATCATGACTGACTCCCTCCAGATGCTCTGCTAGATTGCTACAGGTGTAGTTGATTGGGGTATGGATCAGGTACTCAACGTACTGCTTCTTGGTAATCATGCCCCTACTCTATCACATCTCTGCACTCTCCCTCTCAAGCGAAAGTCCTGAAGAAGAAGCTCTTGCTCCCATCAGGATTGGTTAGCGACTGGTAGACCTCTCCTTAGAGAAGCGATCATCACGTTCTAAGAAGCCTTGAGTCCACCGTTTCCCCAGAGCATACCTCATGTCTGATTGCCTTAAAGATCACCTCTACGCCTTTCACCTTCAAAAAACAAGACAAATTTGGAAACTCATATCTTATTCAGATAACATTCATATCTCATTCAGATGACAGCCATAGGAGAAATTCAGTACCATTGATAAGAGAGGAATGATCCATCTCGATAAGGCTCCATCAAGCTTTTGACTGGCACAGGAGTCAGGCACATGACAGGTCATACGTAACTAGTCTCTCCTCGGAGATAGCAGCAGAAGGAGGGGGAAAACAGCAGAAGATTTCATACAGTCATTGGAGGTCTCTCAAGGAGAGTATATGGCTCTACATCCTTCCGGGCGATTTTGGTTGAAAATCAAAACGCCAGAAATTCTTTGCTCTGAATAATAGCTCCTGTGCTTCTTCGAGTTTCACCCTAAAGGACGTAGAGCCGAGTATATCGTTCCTAAATACCAATGTTGGCATACCACCCTTGTAGGTATACATCTCTGAATACTGGGTTGTCTACTCCATTTTCATGGCAACAAGGAGCAAGCATATGAGCTTCGATTACACGGTCATATTGATGCTGATCATGTTCATCCTGGGCATGATCATTGGCATCTTGTTGGCCCGCCCAAACTTCATCAGGCGATGATGTCTACCCGAATATAGGAGAAGATGAAGAAAGCAAGTGCACGCATGGGCACCATCATTATTATCGCGTTGTGCTCATTCATATTGGGGCTGCTTCTCGGTGTTGTCCTGACCCGCCCCAATATTGTCTCTTAGAAGAAGCACACCTTTGTATTGCGAAGCAGAGTAGGTCAGCAGCAGTAGATGACAACAGTGACTATTGTCCGAGGTCTCGAAAAGATAGCTCATGTGATGGGAGATGGAAGGAACCTGGATATGATCCATCTGATTTCCTTCCATCTTATCATATAGCACCTTTTCTTCATCTACTGTCTATAAAGGAATCTTTCGTCATCTTCCATAGAAAGTAGAAATATACTACTATTTTTCCTAGTAACTACCTCAGGGGCAACCTCTTTCTTGCGGAGGTGCTGGGGAAGCAGAGGAGCATTTTCCTATGGGACCTTCGGATGCTTTCAAGCCCGCTTCCCGTGGGTAACGAAAAAGCGTTGCCTCTGAGGTCGTGACTCTACATTTCCCATTATAACTCTCCCATTCTGTCTCTTGGAGAATAAGCCTCGTAGTGCGAAAAGGAATAGTGGCTGGCAATAGTGCTATGAAAAGGAAGCTGCTCCCTGCTCGACAACAGGGGAACATAGATGAAATGGAGATTCGATAATGCAACATAATAGACCTATCAACACAGGTTCAACATTAGCACCGCAAGAAGAACTGCTACATCTGACCTTCCCTGGGCTGCTGCCAGGATTTCACGTCTTGGTCATCAATTCTCAGCTCTGCGTCGTTTCCTTGCTCTGTCTCGACTCTAGCGAGCCAGGCATCCGCAAGCAGATAGTATTCACCACCTCGGGGATGGCGGTATTGGTTCCTCTCTTGCAGTCTTATCCTACGTATTGTCCATATGAGGTGATCATTTCACACCTCTTCCCTCTTCTCTCTATCGAGGATTGCCGCACGATGATCCAGACAGCGCAAGGAGATGAGCGGGAGTTGTTGCTCAGGCCACTACGCAGGGCTGTAGGAAATGTC
>Ga0193729_1001803_pt1 | contig 10836 bp, 10 predicted proteins | sample U1c2metaG_FD_143036 | JGI IMG/M metagenome (GOLD analysis project Ga0193729, IMG submission 143036) | Soil microbial communities from a riparian zone of the East river system, Colorado, United States - U1c2 | ecosystem: Environmental > Terrestrial > Soil > Riparian zone | place: USA: East River... | reverse complement strand
CGGCTTGCCGTTGTTGTATTTGGCAGAGCGCTCTTTGAGTTCTGCCGAGACCAGGTCGCCGATGCCGCCGAGTTTCACGTGCCCATATGCGTCGGTCGTTTTGTCGGAGAACACCATCTCGCCGCCTTCGAACATTGCCCCTTCCGAAACAATGACGACCGAATATTGGCTCGGATGGCGCGCGCGATCGGAGGACAACAATTCAGTCAGATGTTCCATGTCGAATTTGTACTCGGGGATGACGCACCGATTCGCCGCGCCCGCCATCGTCGGCAGCATGGCGGTGAACCCCGCGTACCGTCCGAACACCTCCATAACGAGAAATCGTTCGTGAGATCCGGCCGACGTGCGGAGGCGATTCGACAACTCAATGGTCCGGCTGACGCAGGTGCTAAAGCCGATGCAATAATCGGTGCCCGGCACGTCATTGTCCATGGTCTTTGGCATCGCGACAATCTTGACGCCTTCCCCGGACAAGCGGCTCGCAAAAGAAAGCGTGTCATCTCCGCCGATCGGAATCAGATAGTCAATGCCGAGCCAATCCAAGTTCTTGATAACTTCCGAAGTGAGATCGTTTTTGCCTTGGTTGAACGTTGCGCGCAACGGCTCAGGCACATCTTCTTTTTTCACTGCCGACGGGTTTGTACGCGAGGTATGCAGAAACGTGCCGCCGGTGCGCCCCGCACGATTGACGATCTCTTCCGTCAGGATTTGATAGTGCTTACTGTTATCGGCATGCTCATCGCGCAGGATGCTGATCGCGCCAAGCCAGCCACGGCGGATGCCGACGACCTGATAGCCTTCGCGCAGGGCGCGAATGGTGACCGCTCGGATCGCGGGATTCAGCCCCGGCACATCCCCGCCGCCAGTCAGAATACCGATTACGCCCTTTTTGGTCGCGATGTTGGCCATACTGCATTTAACCTTGAGGGATTTCCGACAAGTTCAAATTGGACCTAAACCCGCTCGCGTCCCCGTCGGCTCCATTGATGCGCTCGCTCCCGCGAGACTTATCTGTTACCCTCACAGACTTGACCGTCCATCTCGCTCGTTCCCACGGCTCGGTTCACTCGCTGCTCCCTTCGCAGTCCGGCAGCCGCCGGATCGCTCATCCCATTAGCTCCATTGTATCTCGGCTGCTCCCGCCGCGCTCGACCGCTAAACACTCCTCCCAGGTCGCGATCCCAACCCACCGGCCATGTCGCTCATCCCATTCACTCCATTCACCACCAGGGGAAATTCGGGGTAGATCTAAACTCTTGGCATTTGCTCAACCGAGCAAGGGAGATCCCGACATCAACTCCGCTGATTTGAACTGTTCGCTGCATCTCTCGGAGCCTAAACCGCGCAGCGCACCGAGATAAGCTGGTTGACTGACCAGCGCCTCAGAGTTCGTTTTTCCGGCGTTCGCTCTTACAAACCGCGATGAGGATGCGAGCCGTTTACAGGAACGAGATTGTCTTTTCGGTGCTCGTTGATCCACACTGCAGTTGGACATCGCGGCTATGCGTCACTCCATCAACCGAGAGAATAACTTGTGCTGGACCTTCGAAATCATCAGCTTCGTCCAGCAAGAGAAAATCAGGGCCGAGCTGCGAAACTTGCAATTTCGAGCCATCGCGCACGACATGCATTTTTACTTCTGCTGAATGGCCGGTGTGATTGTCTGTCATGGATGAGGACCTGGATAGTCTCGCTCAGCGATATGCGCTCAGACGCAATATCAAACTAGGCGAGCGGTTGGGTTTTGGCATCCATGGTACTGTCTTCGCTGCCGAAGACAACACAAAACCAGGATTTTTCGCGGTAAAGTTTCACCGTGAGGAGCGCCCGTTCGAGCGTGAGTGCGGCGTCTATCAACGTCTGCGTGAAGAGCAAACCACGCGAATTCTCGGCTTCAATGTGCCTAAGTTGCTGAGCATTGATGCGGAATTCCGCGCGATAGAGATGACGATTGTCTGCCGGCCATTTCTTCTCGACTTTGCAGACGCTCTTCTGGATGTAGCTCCTGACTTCAGCGAAGAGGTTCTTCGACAGTGGGAGGAAGAAAGAGCGGAAATTTTCGGTGAAAGATGGCCAGAGGTTACTCGCATTCTCGCGGCGCTACAGGCGTTCGACGTTTATCTGCTCGATATTAATCCACGCAATATTTCCTTTCCTGAAGAGACTCGAAAATGAAAATGGGGTCAGTCCTCACTTTTGACACTCGGCATTCATTTTCTATTCGTTAGGGCGTTGACCGTCCATTCAGCACTGCCCCGTGCTTGCGCCAGCTACCCTAGCTGCATTGCCGTCTACCCGCGCGATTCCCGATCGCGACGTGTTCTATGTCGCTCATCCCATTCGCTCCATTGTATCTCGGCTGCTCCCGCCGCGCTCGACCGCTACCTCAGCTCCATTCGACGAGGCGGGTGCAAGAAACGGTCCAATCTCGGCAAGATGTTGCGCGCGCGAGCACGTTAAGAGACCGATCTTCGCAGCACTATGAACGAACTAACTAACATAATCGTCCAGAAAACTGGAATCAGTCAGGAAAACGCGCAGAAGTCTGTGCAAGTGATGCTTGGTTTCTTGAAAACCAAATTGCCGGCTCCACTCGCGGGGCAGTTGGATTCATTCCTTATTGCGAATCCGGTAGCGTTCGGCGCCAAAGCCTAAGTTTAAATCGGGGAAATATCGGACCCGATCCACAGAGCGTGGGTCGGGTCGGGTAAGGGCAGCGAATTGAGGGGCGACGTAAGATCATGATCTCGAAAATTATTAACCGCGCGGCGTGTCTGAGAGAACTCGCTTCCAATCCCAAATCCTTTTCCAATTGTCCAGACTTGCACGGTGGTGTTCCGGACTTGCCAGGAGTTACTCGTCCAAAAGGAAAGGCTAGCATCGCTCGGTTAGGCTTCGGTCGAATACGTGCACGTCAACAACCCGATTCCGAAAGTTTCGGGGAACCGAATCTCGCGCTTTAAGGCAGGATTCGCGCTTTGAATCCAGCTTTGCGAACAGCGACCCTAGACTTTTGAGCAAGAAATTTTTCTCACCCTTCTTGTATAACGGAGCCCGCCTTTGCGCAGAGCGGGTATGCCCACACAGGGGGGTGTCGTTGATTTCACTGCAACCGTCAACCCCGTACTCAAACCGACGTCGGACCCTAAACCTATGGAGCAGATAAAACCTAACTACTTCGGAGGCGCGAATTTCGAAGCCCGCACAGTTAAGGACATCATCGAGCCTGCGAAGAGCATTTCTAATAAGGTTTCTGTAAGGGCGGCTTTAGACCAAATGCAGGCGCAGGCAACCGATTCGTCACCTGTAGTCGATCAATGCGGTGAATTATTGGGTATCCTGTCGAAGAACAAAATGAACCGGAACGTGGGTGGTTTCGGACACGACCCCAAGACAGAACCGGTAGAAGCACACATCGAAAAAAACAATGCCTATTGCTTCGAAGACCAGACGATTGCGGAAGCGGAGCAAATGATGCTCAACGCAAAGATCGGCGAAGTTTTTGTAGTAACCCGCGAAAAATTGCTGGTAGGAACGATAAATATTGAAGCAATTGCACAGGAGGGGAAGAAATTGGGGTCGCGTCTCAACTCCGAAAGTGTTGACTCATTCGCTCCCACTCATTTGAAACTCGTTCGCTTCCCAGCTCGCTCGCCACTACCCATCGCGGCTTTGCCTTCTATGTCGCTTTTCCCAAAAGCTCCATTCGCCCTCTCGGGTTGCCCATGATCACTCGCACTGCCCCGTGCTTGCGCCAGCTACCCTAGCTGCGTTGCCGTCTACCCGCGCGATTCCCAATCGCGACGTGTTCTATGTCGCTCGATTCCCCTCGGCTCCATTCGCGAGCAGAGCATTTGAGACATCGCTTCGCGAACGTTGAATCGTTAAAGCGTTACATCGGCGAAGCCGCATGACGACTTGGAAGCAGCTCTCTTGCAATTGACTCTTTGATTCGCTGCGCTCCCGCGGACGCTCACTCGGGCCCTGCGAGCTTTACCGTGTATCCGCCGTCTTCCCAGCGCGACGTATTCTATGTCGCTTATCCCATTCCCTCCCATTGTAGAGGGCCTTTTATCTTTCCCGAACTTCGTGTTTGTTTGCGTCGCCTGAATCCTATGTAATCCAAAGCGATGGAACCAGGTGAAGCCCTCACGAGCGCCGCTCAAATCGCGGTGGCGCTGGCCGGGTTTGCCGGGGTGGTGGTGGCGTTTCGCAGCAGCTCGCTGCACGAGTGGTCGCTCTTGGATAAGTATCGCTTGTGGCTTTTACTGGGCAGCGCCTTGGTCCCCCTCTTCTCTTGTTTGTTCGGCATGCTCTTGCTGGCGATCAAACCGACGCCGTTTCCCATCTGGCGCTGGTGCAGCGGGTTTTCGCTCCTGTTGATTTGCAATTTTGGTTTTTTGAGCCGGCGACACCAATCACAACTAGGCCCGGCGGTAATTAAGGAAATGGGTGCCTATCGTTATCTCTTTTATGTAATCGCTATCCTGGGGATAGCAGTTGGCCTGTTGCAGGCTTACAACGCTCTGGTCTCGGGAGTTTTCTGGCTCTTTTATGCCGCCATCATGTTCCAACCGGCCATCGGCACTCTGCAATTTGCCCGAATGATTCTTCTGCCGCCGCACACGACGCAGAGTTAGATTCGCCGGAAACGGAAATCGGTCAGATCTCAACATTTGACATATTGCTTCGCGGACCCTCAAGCGTTGAATCGTTAAAGCGTTACATCGGCGAAGCCGCAGATGTAATGTTGGAAGCAGCTCGTCAACAGTTGAAACTCGCTCGTTGCCCGCACTTGCTCGCTGCTACCCTCGCAGCTTTACCTTGATCACTCGCACTGTCCCGTGCTTGCGCCAGCTACCCTAGCTGCGGTTCCGTCTACCCGCGCGATTCCCGATCGAGACGTGTTCTATGTCGCCTGCGTCCCCGCGGCTCCGTTCGCGAGCAAGCGGGCTGCAGCTAAATCGCAGGCGGCACGCCTGCCACTACAGTTTTCGCGGTCGCCGCGGCGACCGCCACTACAACGAATCGCTTATGCATCGTAAGCGGCTTATGATGGATACTACCGGGAGGCTGATGAAGGTGCGCTTGACATATTACGGCGGCGCGGTCTCCCGCCTCTATCCTCAGATTTCCCCCGTTTGGATTGACGCCTAACGGAGAAAATGCTCAGATCGCGCAGTGAGAACGAATCGTACTACGCTAGCGGCAGTGGCGGTGTTGTTAATAGCAACCGCAGCAACCTTTGCTGCCAATCCCTTCATGGGCACTTGGAAGCTCAACGAAGGCAAATCGAAGTTCGCGCCCGGCGCAACCAAGAATACTACGGTCGTCTACGCCCCAGCCAAAGGTGACATGATAAAATGCACGGTGGATGGGGTGGATAAGGATGGTAAGCCCATCCACTGGACCTGGCTGGGGAAATTCGATGGCAAACCGTACCAAATTAAAGGGAGCCCATCCTTCGACACGCTCACCTATAAGCCAGTGAATGACCGCACCAATAAAACGACGGCCACGAAAGCCGGCAAGGTGGTGATGATGGGCACGATCACCGTGGCGCAAGACGGGAAGTCGCGCGTAGTCAGGCTCACGGGGACGGATGCGAACGGACAGAAGTTCACTGACATGACTTACTACGACAAGCAGCACTAAGGCGCGAGTGTCGCAGAGGCGGTCGCGTCTAAACTCCGAATACCGAAAGCGCTGAATCGCGCAAGACGACGGGAAGAATGAAAAAAGTTCGCGATCACGAGGTGCTATTGAAACTCGCTCGTTGCCCACACTTACTCGCTGCTTCCCTAGCAGCTTTACCTTCTATGTCGCTTTTCCCGTTCGCTCCATTCGCCGACACGCGTGGGCGCCCATTAACAGCTCAGGACAAGCTCACGCGCTCCCCGATCGAAGACTGATTCGTTCTCTCAGCGCCTTTTCGTTAGCGAAAGAAGAGCAAGTAAACGAGAACGCTTAACGCGACCACGGCCATAATAATCATTCGCTGCATATATTTCGCATCAAAGGGCCGCGACGGAATTGCCCCCGATGCGGTAGCACAATGACGGCAATGATGATCGACGGTGGAAAGCGCGTAGCCGCAGGTGGGGCAAGGTTCCAGTGGCATACGATACCAATCGCAGACATTGACCTAATAGCGAGGAATACCCGAGAGGAAAATGGGGTCGCGTCATCGCTTCGCGGACGTTGAAGGGTTGAATCGTTAAAGAGTTGAAGCGTTGAAGCGGGACCAAAGAAGATGTTGAGAAGGTGCAGAAGGCCGAAGTGAAATTTCGCTCGTAGAAGCGCCAATATGACAGACGAACAGCTAAGTTTTTCCGGAGCCATCCCGGCTGCGTATGATCGATACCTCGGGCCAATGTTTTTCCAGCGTACGCCGAGGATCTGACGGCGCGCTCGCTTCGACATTAAGCCCAACGGCAAGGCATCATAGGTGTACATACACGCAGGATGATTGGAACAGGCACTGGATCCGCCTACGAATTTGCTTCCGGTCTTCGTTGAAACTTCGACGTGACGAGACGCCGCTACAGCCGGAAAATGCGGCGGGACAATCGCAGGGCGTTTTGGCAGGCTGCCGGGTGTAGTGAAATTTCAATTCAGCAATCACGCGCTGAGAACGTTAACTGAACGCGAGATTCTCGTTGTCGCGCCCGGTGTGATTCTCGACTACAACGAAAAAAAGGAAGTCGTTGGGGTCGAGATGCTCCACTTGTCCAGGCGGACGCCAAATTTAAAAACCACGACGCTCGAATTTGAGGCGGTGTAGCCGGCGCGCTGGACACAAGAATTCTTGGCGCGATTGAGACCGAAACTGGGGGAGAAAATGGGGTCGCGTCTAAACATTTAACATTAAACCTTCGGTGACGTGAATCGTTGAAACGTTGAATCGTTACATCGGTGGCGGAAAAAAACGGGGGATCGGGGTCAAATCTAAACGTTTGACATTGGCTCACTCGGCGTGAGCGCAATCCAATCAGCGCCCCACAAATTTTGCGGCTGACCTATTCGACAAGCTCAAGGCTGGCTCCGCCGCCGCTACAGATCTCGCAGGCGACACGCCTGCCACTACAGCAACCCGCGCACTCATGCATCGTAAGCCGCTTATGATAGATGGCTAACAACCATTTACCTGTGCTTTGAAACTCGCTCGCTGCCCGCACTCGCTCGCTTCTTCCCTCGCAGTTTTACCTTGATCCCTCGCACTGCCCGTGCTTGCGCCAGCTACCCTAGCTGCGTTGCCGTCTACCCGCGCGATTCCCGATCGCGACGTGTTCTATGTCGCTCATCCCATCTCGCTCCATTGTGTTGATCGGCGGTAACCACGAGCCGCTTAACCGGTTGGCCCTTAACGAGTCCATCCACAATCTCCGGGACGTCCGCGACCGTGACGCGTCCGTAAAAAAAGTGATCGGGTTCGACTAAAATGGTCACGCCGGTTGCGCATTGATCGAGACAGCTCGATGTGCACACGCGCGCCTCTAGCTTTGCGAGTCCGCGCGCGGCAATCTCCCCTTTCAACGCTCTATACACTTCTTCCGAGTCCTTGGCCGCGCAGCATCCTTTCGGGTTCTCCTCGGCCCGACGATTGATGCAGACAAAGAGATAGCGCTTGCGTTGCAGAGAGGTCAGAGTCGAATACGCCGAGGCGGAGGTCAAAGGCCAAAGATCAGCCGCCGGTGTTATCGCCGCTGATTCGAAAAGGTAACCTGCAAACGGAAATCATAAACTGAACTCAGCAAGCTCCGACACGCGCAGCTTGCAATCGTCGAAGCCGACTGCTTCGCTCTCATTGATGAGCAAATCGTATCTCCTTTGGGCTGTCATTGGGATGATCGGCTACTCTGTGACCGCGACTCTGGTCAAGCTCGCCACCCAGAGCGGCCGATTCTCCAGCTACTTCGTTCTTATGATCTCCTCCGCCATGGTGGTGGCGACCTCAACCACCATCACCATCCTCCGCGGAGACATGAAAACATTCTCCCGAGACAATCTTGCAAGCGCCGATGGCATGCTTGTGCTCGGCGCGGGCGTGGCCTTGGTAATTGCGGTTGTCTTTTATTTCCTCGCGTTATCCGAAGGGCCGACCAGCGTCGTCGTCCCGATCTATGGCATGTTTATCGTTGTCGGCGCCGTGCTCGGATTGGTTTTCCTGCACGAACCGCTCACCTTCCGCAAAGCTCTTGGTATCCTCCTCGCCGCCGTCAGCATTTATCTTATCGCAGGCCATCCGGCGCAGTGAAGCCGTGAAGCGAAGAAAATGGGGTCGCGTCTAAACATTTAACATTCGAAATCGTCGAAGGCAGCGCCTACCCGACCCCGACACAATCGCAGCCGATCTGAAGCGATAGCAGTGCTCGACGAACTTCGTGTTTGTCCGTTTCGCCTGAATCCTATCTAATCAAAACGATGCAACCCGGTAAAGCCCTGACGACGCCCGCTCGCGAACGATGCGCCTGAGTCACCCTATGAAAATACTCACGATCCTCATCGGCACACTCGTGCTCAACATGTTCGATGCGTCCAATTGCCGTGCGGATGAGACCGTTACGGAAGCCATGTTGCGGGCGGAGAGCCTGGGCAAACTGCGCCTCGGGCTGTCGGAGATGGATGTGCTCAAGCTTCTTGGATCACCAGCGACACGCGGTGAGTTGGTGTTCCAGGAAGCGGACGGAAACTACGTGCAGGATTGGCATTATCCAGACAAAGGCATCGAACTTTTGATGAGCGCAGGCGGGAAAAAGTCAGGGGTGAAGACGATCGCCAACATTACCGCATCCGCGCCGTGCACCTTCGCGACCAGAAAGGGCATCAAGATCGGGGACGCGGAGAGCGCCGCGCGTAAGGCTTACGCCGAGCATGTCGATCGCGAAACAGGGGCCGATCCCGGCATCCTTGTCGTGGGTTCTATCTACAGCGGCATCATCTTCAATTTCACCGAAGGCAAGGTGAGCCGCATCTTCTTCGGCGCCGCCGCCGAATAGACGGGTCCGACAAAGAAACAGGGGTCAGATCTAAACTTTTGACATTGGCTCACTCGAAGATAGCGCCAAATCTCCCTTGATTTGGGATCAAGGGTTGCCCGGCTTCCCTAGACACACTCAAAGTCTCGATGCCTCCCGCCGTAAAGCTGGCAGCCGCTAACGCGCGCGGCCAGCGCTCGATCCCGACATGATCGCAGCCGATCTGAAGCGATAGCGGCACTCCATGAACTTCGTGTTTGTCCGCATCGCCTGAACCCTATCTAATCAAAACGATGCAACCAACTGAAGCCGTGTCGATGGCTACCAAATAGCGGACGATCGGAAGCGCTAAGACACGACGTGGTTAAGAAAATCCTTTTAATCGGCGGAATCTGCCTGGCGCTCGCTGTTGGCGCCGTGGTCTGGTTCTTCGTCGCTTTTTTTGTGTCCATGGAAAGAGGCGAAGAGCATCAGCGCCAATTGGGGGAGGAGCAGCGCTCGGGAAAATGGGACTTTGGCGAGCAGCCGGCGCTGTTCGCTGTCGCTCAAGCCATCGTAAAAAACGATCAAGACGCAATCCGCGTGGCAGCGAAGACGCTTCCAGATTTGCAGGCGCCCGCACGTGACGGCGCGACGCTGCTCTACTTCGCCGTGACGCAATCGTGGCAGCGCCCGGAATTAGCCGAGGCTGTTAGAACTTTGCTTTCGCTTGGCGCGAACCCGAACTACACCAATGGCAAGCGGAACTCCTTCGCGATGGCTAACGCAGTGCATGCCTCGGCGCCTGTTCTCCGCGCGATGCTGGAGGCGGGTGGAAATCCGAACACTCGCGACGAGTTCGGTCGGCCGATGATTCTCATGAACTGGTATTTGGGTTACTACCCGGATCAGGCGCGATCGCGATTTGACCTGCTCCTCGACCATGGCGCCGATATCAATTCCGCGATGCCGGAGGATGGATCGGATTCTTCCGGTTATCCGTTGCTGCTTTACCGCACGAAAATGGGACTCGACGATAAGCTCGCTTATGCGGATGCGCTGACCCTGCTCGAGCGCGGCGCCGATCCGAATCGTGCCGGAGCTGACGGAATGACGTTTGGAAAGATGCTAACGGAACACCGTGCGCATTTCGGACGAACGCTCAAACAGCCTCCGGCAGAGGTCGCCGCGCTTTGGGACTGGGCCGAGAAACACGGGATCATCCAGCAAGCGCGCTAAAACCGCGCGGATGTAGTTGATTCGTTTCCAGGTACGAAAGAAAGATTCAGATGTTTCACTCTCATTCCAGAGTGTTAGTGCTGGTGGATGAATCGAACGTCGGCAGTTCGGCAGGCGCCTGGTTACTCGCTCGCGTGGACGATGTAGCTACCGACTTGTTTGTCGCGCTCCAGCTTTAGCAGCCCACGCTTTTGCGCTTCGAGGAGGAGTTCGTTGAAGGCACGGAACCCATGCGCTCGCTCGTTGAAACCGGGGTTCTGACGTTTCATCGCCTGTTTCATGAGTGAACCGCGAATCGGATAATCCTCGCCTCGCTCGGCGCGCAGCGCTTCCAAGGTTTTCCTCAGAAGATCGAGCGCTCCGTCGATTGAAGGTCCATGATCTTTACCAGTTTTCGCTGCTGGCGCGGTCGCGGCAACGCTGGGACGTTTCTTTGCTGGCTCCACGCGCACGAGATCGTCGTAATAGATAAATTCGTCGCAGTTGCTGATGAATAGATCGGACGTGGACCTTTTAACGCCGACGCCGATGACCGTCTTGTCGTTCTCGCGCAATTTGCTGACGAGCGGCGAAAAGTCCGAATCGCCGCTAATGATGACGAAGGTGTCGACGTGACTCTTGGTGTAACAGAGATCGA
>Ga0193729_1001801_pt1 | contig 10837 bp, 6 predicted proteins | sample U1c2metaG_FD_143036 | JGI IMG/M metagenome (GOLD analysis project Ga0193729, IMG submission 143036) | Soil microbial communities from a riparian zone of the East river system, Colorado, United States - U1c2 | ecosystem: Environmental > Terrestrial > Soil > Riparian zone | place: USA: East River... | reverse complement strand
CTTCATTGCCGCAAGTTACCTGGTCATGTGCAATATCAAATATGGAATGAACCTGCGTTACGCAAACGTGTGGGATCTGCCGTTGCGTGTCCTCGCCTTCAGCCAAATACTGGTCCTGATTGGGTTCGTCGCACAACGATGGCGCAGCATCGCGCTGTTTGTCGCTGTCGGACTAACCTGCGCGTTCGAAATGCGCAATTACATCGTCATGGCTGTGAAGTATCCGCTTTACGAACTGGTCAGCCCGGAGCTGATGCGTGGCTTAAAGATCCTAAAATCGCCGTCGGATTTGAAGTGAGAACTCGGTAACCGCTCGTTCGCTGATCGCATTTTCCCCTGCCGGCACGCCCGGCCTAGTTGGAGCGATCTACTCTCCGGTAGATCCAGAGATCGCCCGGCATTACTCTGTCGATTAAAGCAAAGCCATACGCCGCCGCTTCCGGCCAATCCTTCGGGAACAGGACATAGCGGTAACCCGCCTTCTCCAGCAGCGGCAGGTCAGGCGGCAAAAACAAAATGTAGAAGTCGGGATAAACCAAACTCGCGCTCACTTCGTGGGACTTCCTCGGCACCTCGCACCCGATATTTGCGTAGCGATTATAAGTGGACTCGTTTGCGCCGGAATCGAGCTGGTGGAGAAGCGCCAGATCGGGCACAATCATAGTGCCATTGAAGACTGTTGCACCGGTCGCCTTGACCAATTGCGCGAAATAACGAGTGTGATAGATAATCCATTTTCCATCGGGATCCTCCGCTCGAATGCGATCGATTTCTTTAAACGCTTTCGATCCGAGCAAAGGTCCAAGGCCAGACATGACCGGATTGATTGCGGCATTGCTGAAGATCAAGAGCGCGCCCAGAACTGTTGGCAGCCAACGAAACCGGAGCGCTTCCCAGAAAAAGAGCAGGAGAATAGCGGCACTGATCGCCAGCGGCTGGATCCAGTGCCATGGATCGCTGAAATAGACGGCGTTCGGAGTCCGTCCTCGCAAGAGAAGAAACACAACTCCGAGCCAGAGAACGGCTCCACAGATCGCTGCAGTCGGCTTGGACAGAAATGACGCGCGATATCGATCCAGGAAGAAGCAGCACAAAAAAATGTTTGCGAGTCCAATGGCAAGAAGAGCGCGACGTTCGGTGGCGAGATTCAAAAGCGTCGCGCGCAGCAACCAGACCGGCAGCGGCATCACGCAATAAAGACTGAAGCAAATGAGAAAGATCGACAGTGTTGCCAGTAACGGAGAGATGCGCGTCCTATTTCGAAAGCGAGCGAATAAGGTCGCAAGAACGACCGCGGGCCAGAGCGGAAAAAAATTGCTCGCTTCGCATATGTTGTCGTACACAGCGGGCACGGTTTGTTCGGATTCGAAAAAACCGAGTACGCCCGAGAATAATTTGAACAGCGACAGATCTCCGCCTGCGCTGCGACGCTGTCCGGGATAAACCGTGTGTGCCACCATTTCGAGCGTCCCTCGGACGTCAATCCAATATGGAATCAGAATGATTGCGATTGCTAACAACCCCGTTCCGATGAGAAGCAAGGCACGGATTGTCGATTTGGAATCTTGCTTGTCACAGTTCTCGAGCCATACACCGATCAAAATGGCGAGCATCAAAAGCGTGAGCGGAATCTGATAAGGCGGATAAAGACAAAGAACGAAATTGGTGCCGCAAAAAATGAAACCTGCCAGCGCCAGCCCCAATTTTCCGCGATGTCGATCTTTGAAAAAACACACCGCGCATCCCAGGCAGATCGCCCAGGTGGTGATCATTTCGGGAAGCATACCTGGCGACGAAAACCACCATTGCACGTAGCTGGAAAATAGTACCCAGATCGCGCCGAAAATCGCCAGCGCGTAGCTTCGCACGCCGATCTGTCGCAGCGCCCACGCAACCGCTAGCAGTAATCCGAAAACCTTCGTGCACCAATAAAACGAAAATCCATGTTCGAAATCGGAAACGAAAAAGCCCCACAACTGCGGACGGAAAAATGTCGTGTAATAGGCGACCGGAACGCTCATGAGAAGTGGCGCGCGTCCAGCTCCGAGACTGGGATTTTCGATCGGAAACGGTGGATTCTGGCGTGCTTGCGAGAGCATCGCGGGCGTCCAGATGGCCCATTCGTCAACTCGCAGATGCTTCGGTGAGGATAGAATCAGGCCCCGAGCAATTCCGGGCTCGGTGAGAAGATTGCGCCACATCCCCACCGAGGAACCGTTAAGTTTCAACCCGACGGCGAGACAAAAGAAAAGGGCGCTGCCAACGCAGCAGGATCGCACCAAACCGGGCTTGATGTTCGCGCCTAACCGATACAAAAATTATCGCGTTTTCCCGAGGACCGAGTCCGCCGTGGCGAGAATCGCTTTGTCGTCGTTGTCCCGTAACGAATCGAGAAGAGTGCGAATGCACCGGAAGGACCGGCGTAGGAAAAGACCGGGCGCAGAGGAATCGCTCGATGCGGCGTTGCCATTGCGTTGAGACGCCTGCAATTCCGAATCCCACCGGCTGAGCGTACAGGTAGATGCGAAAAGTTCCATGGCTACGCCTGCGATTCGCTCTTGGATTAATTGCATGTCGAGCACCGGCTCGCGATAAACGACGAGCGCGCGATTGACCGAGACATTGAAGCGCCGGATCAATCGTCCAAGTTCGCTCGCGAAACCGCGTAACTCCGCGCTCGATACCGGCACACCTGGCGTGCGCACAGTCGCGTTCATCCGATTCATGCCAGCGTTCCACGCTTTGCCGATTCGATTCAGCGCGAACGAAGTCATGGTGTCGTAGATTTCCTTGAACTCCATTCCCGGGCCGCGCATCCCGACCAGCGCGATGAAGGATGTCAGCACTTCGTTCGAGCCTTCGCCGATTTGATTGATCCGTGCGTCCCGCAGCATGCGTCCCAGCGGATTATCATCAAAATACGCGGAGCCGCCGTGGATTTGGAAGGCATCGTTGACCGCTTCCCATAGCCGATCGGTGGTGAAAACTTTCAGCATCGCGGTTTCGATCATGTAATCTTCCAAGCCACGATCGATGAGCGATGCGGTTACATTGGTCATCGCTTCCATCGCGTAAACGTCGGCCGCCATGCGCGCGATTTTCTTTTTCACCAGATCGAAATCGCCCAGTGTTTTTTTGAATTGCTGACGCGAGTTGGCGTGCTCGATCGCCAGTTGCAGGCAATGTTTGGCCGCGCCGGTGCAACAAGCTCCGAAAGTAGTGCGCCCGAAATCCAAAACGGTCAGCGCGACGCGCAAACCTTTGCCGAGCGGACCGAGAATATTTTCTTTCGGCACGCGCACGTTGCTTAAACGAAAACGGCCGGTGGCAGTGCCGCGAATTCCAAGCTTCGGCATTCGTCCTTCGATCATTTCCACGCCCGGCGTGTCGGGAGTGACGAGAAACGCGGTAATCGCGTCTTTGCCCGGCTTGTCCGGAACCGGCGTTCGCGCCATTACCGTCCACACCTGTGACACTGCTGCATTGGTGATATAACGTTTCTCGCCATTCAAAACGTAGTGCGAGCCGCCGTCGGTCGGCGTGGCTGTCATCCGCACATTGGCGGCATCCGAACCAGCCTCGCGTTCGGTCAACGCGAACGCCGCTAGTTTTTCTCCAGCGACCAGCGAGGGCAACCATTGCGCTTTCTGTTCACGGGTACCGAACAAGATCAGCGCACGGATTCCGATCGAGTGATGAGCATTAACAAACACCGAAGTGGACGCATCGCGTTTCCCGATCTCCTCCAGAATGCGGCAGCATTGCATTTGCGAGAAACCACGCCCGCCGAATTCCCGTGGCGCCGTCATCCCGAGAACACCGGTGCGGGCGAGGCCATCGATGAGGTGGCGCGGGATGTCGGCATTGCGATCGATCCAGTCCGGATCGAGGTCGCGATCGAGCATTTGGCGCACTTCGCTCAGTGCACTCTCCAGTTCCGTCTGCCGGGTCGGGTCAAGCCTCGGATACGGCATCACCCAGTCAGCTACAAAATTTCCCAGGAAAAGTCCTTTGGCGAAACCGAGTTCTTGCCGGCCGCTAAAAAGCAGCTCCTCCGCTTGCTGCATTTCCTTCTGACGCTGAATTTCTGCTTCGCTTTGTGCCATGTTCAGGGGTCGCCGCTTGGCGAGTCACAAACTGTATTCACTGGCGTCGTTCTGTCCACTAAGCACGCGCAGAACGCCTGACACAATTTGCAGCGCAGTTTTGTGGCCTTCCGGCCATTGACTGGCCCGCGGTCCGGCCACGTTCAACACGATTGTCATCGCGGCTCGGAATGACAAACGAGAGATGAAAGCGAGAGCCAATCCAATCGCCTTGCCGATATCCACTACCTCGCTGTCAATCAGCAGATAGGGCTTCCGCATTTCGATACAGCGATCAACCGTTTCACGGGTTCCGCCGATCGGCTCCCCATTTGAGATAATCAACGTGGCATCCGAATCCGCCACGTTCCTCGCGGTGCGTGCGGCGTATCCGGCATTCGCCAATTCCACCACTGGATAGTGTTCCGGAATTGTCCCATCTTCGGCCAACCGTTCCGCCGGGCACCACCCGCCGCACTCAACTTCAAATGCAAGCGCGGCGTCGAGCGCCCCGCGATCAACGCCAGTTTGTCCCCCAGAAATGATTTTCAAAATTCCTCGTCTGAGGTCCTGTTTTTCTCCCGCGCTTTTAATCCATAAACCAATCACGGACTCGAACGGGATGCGAAACCAAATCGCCTCCAAAGAGACTGCGCAGTTCCCTGGTGCGGTTTCCGTTTCGTTCATGGCATTGGGATCAACCGGCAAACGAAACCTTTTTTTCGAGTGTTTGATCTGGGGAATCACGCACGACGTTAGAGATCCGAAATATCAACGGCCGCCCAAGCATCCATTGTGCTATTCCATGCCCCAGCAGCACATGCCCAGACTGACTCCCGCGCCCATGAGAACCTCCACCAAAGCAGCTTTTCTCGTGGCCCTTACCGTGCTCGCTTATCTGCCAGCGTTCCGCAATGGCTTCATCTGGGACGACGATGCGTGGTTGATGCACAATCGCACGCTTGAAGGACTGAACGGTCTCTTTCGGCTCTGGTTCGATCTCCTCGCCTTGCAACAATATTATCCAATCACCGGCACTGCCTTCTGGATACAATATCAACTCTGGGGATTTCATCCGTTGGGCTATCACACCGTGAATGTCGCGTTGCACGCACTGAACGCCGTTGTGTTTTGGTTCGTCCTGCGAAAGCTCGGCCTGCGCGGCGCCTGGTTCGCCGCCGCTGTTTTTGCAGTGCACCCCATCATGGTGGAATCGGTCGCGTGGGTCACTGAAATCAAAAATCTTCTTTCGACCGCATTTTTCCTTGGCAGCATTCTCGCCTATCTCAACTTTGAAAACTTGGAAACACGCGACCTGCCGCGTCGAGGGAATTGGTTTGTTCTTTCTTTGCTCTTCTTTATCTGTGCTCTGCTTTCCAAGAGCGTGACCTGTTCGCTTCCGGTCGTGATTGCTATTCTTATTTGGTGGAAACGCGAACAAATTCGCCCGGCGGATTTTCGCCCGTTGCTTCCCTATTTTCTAGTCGGTTTGCCGATGGGGCTGCTGACCGCGTGGCTCGAAGTCCATCACGTCGGAGCAGCCGGGGCTTTTTTCAACCTGGAGTTTTATCAACGTTGTATCATCGCAGGCCGGGCCATTCTTTTCTACTTCTTCAAGCTACTCTGGCCTAACGATCTCACTTTCATCTATCCCCGGTGGCAGGTGACCTCGGCCTGGCTATTACTTGTTCCCGCGTTTGTCGCGCTCTGCCTCCTTACCCTCTGGTTCCTGCGCAAACGCATCGGCAAAGGACCCTTGGCGGCGGCTGCCTTCTTTGTCGTTACCCTGGGACCAATCCTTGGCTTCTTCAACGGCTATGCCTTCCAATTCTCCTTCGTCGCCGATCACTGGCAGTATCTGTCGAGCCTGGGAGTGATCGCTTTGGCGAGTGCATTTCCTAATGTTCTTTCTGGCGTGAGCCGCTATGTTCGAGGCGCGACCTTGGGTTTCGTCCTCGTTGCGCTTGCCCTGCTGACTGCACGACAATGTTTCATTTATAAGAGCGAGGACACAGTCTGGCGCGACACGTTGCTCAAAAATCCGAATTGCTGGCTGGCGCACAACAATCTCGGGGTCAATCTGATGGAAGGCGGCTCTTCAGGAGGGGCGGAAGAACACTTTCGTGCGGCTGTCCGGCTCAATTCGAGCTTTTACCAAGCGGAGAACAATCTTGGAGAGGTCTTGCTCGCCCGGAACCAGGTCGAAGAAGCGGCGCGACACAACGACCGCTCGATTGAGATAAAACCCACCTATGCCCGCTCGCATTGGAACAAGGCGCTGATCCTGGCTCAACAAGCTAAATGCGATGAGGCATATGAGATTGTCGATCAGGGCTTGCAACAGCGGCCGATTTATCTCGCCGGTGTAAATGCTTTCGCCTGGTTGCTCGCCACCTCGCCGGACGAGCGAGTGCGCAAACCACGAGGCGCCGAAGAGCTGGCCCGGCGCTGCTGCGAGGCGACCGGATATGCTAACCCGCGCTTTCTCGACACACTGGCGGCGGCCTATGCCAGTCAAAATCAGTTCGATCGAGCGGCAGAAACAGCGTCGCAAGCTGTTGATTACGCTGCCCAGCTTGGCCAAGCAACGCTCGCCTGCGAAATCACAAGGCGACTTGAGTTATACAAAACAGGCAAAGGCTATCTTTCCTTCCGGCGTTAACTGAAAGACGTATCTACAAATGTGACTTTCGGCTTCACTCGGACATCTCGGCGCCAAGCAATTCCGGAATATCTCGCATTTGAGAGACGCCGACTTTCTCTTCAACAAAGTGTATGCGCTTCTGCAGTTCGTTGATGGAAAACGCAAGGTTGGCGAGACCATGACAAACCAGTCTCATTTCCGCTGAAGTGGCAAGCCGGCCTGCATCCATGAAGCTTCGAATAGCTTCGCGAAGAACCTTGTCGTCATAGACGCTTTTCATTTGAACCTCCTGCGCGGCATCAGCTATCTCCCTGACTCGTATTAGACACGCTAGAATGGCCGCTTATCGGCGGCCTCTTCTGACGCGCTGAAATTCGGTTGTTCGTTAGTGCGTCGTCGTAGTTCTTTCTCACAAATTGCCCCTCCGCTGATCGAGCTGCGCGCGATTGTTTTCTTAGCATTCTAATTCCCCTTCTAACTGGTCATACCTAGCTGCATCCCTGGCTCGTACCGCACTCGGTGCAAACCCCGCAAGCGCCGGCGCGGATTACTTTGTCGCTCCCACAATGCGAGCAGACGATATCCATGAACATGTTGCCGAGCGCTTCTTTCACTCGGTCCGCGTGAGTGTAGCCGGTAGTGATTACTTTCGGGTTCCCTTCGCCGGGTGAATGGCTCGTGATCACGTCGATCAATTCTTTCTCGGCCGTGCGCGGCAATTCGGCGACAGGACGGTTGATCGCCTTCTTTTCCATCTCCGCGATTTCTTTCAGCGGAAACTCTGACTGCGCGCGGTTAGGCGAAGTCGCTTCCTTGTAACCTTTGATGAACTGGCAACCGAGATAGCGGAAAACATAGTCGGTGATGCTGGTGGCATTCCGGATGTCGGGGTTCTTGGTGAACCCGCTGGGTTCGAATCGTTGATAAGCAAATTTCTTCACCAGACTTTCCAGCGGCACGCCGTATTGCAAGGCAATCGAGGTCAACGTCCCGACGGTGTCCATTAAACCGCCAATGGTGCTGCCTTCCTTCGACATCGTGATGAAGAGTTCCCCCGGCTGGCCATCTTCATACAACCCAACCGTGATGTAACCTTCATGGCCCGCGATCTCGAACCGGTGCGTCAACGACATGCGCGTGTCCGGCATGCGGTGACGAATTGGCTGGTCGAGCCGGCTCCGCAGCATCGCGATTTCTTCTTCCAATTCGAGAATGCGTTTCTGCAGTTCTTCCGGCTCAGCGATTACATCCATGGCACCATCGAAAGCTCCCATGTCGCGCGTTTTTCGGGTGTTAAGCGGTGCGGAACGTTTCGAGCCATCGCGGTAAATGGCGATCGACTTCAACCCGAGCCGCCATCCTTCCACGTAAGTGTTCATTATGTCGTCAACGGTCGCGTTCTCCGGCATGTTCACCGTTTTCGAGATTGCGCCGCTGAGGAAAGGCTGCGCCGCCGCCATCATTCGCAGATGGGCCATGTAATGAAGACTGCGTTCACCGAGGTGCGCACGAAAGGCGCAATCAAAAATCGGGAGATGTTCTGCTCGTAATGGCGTCGGATAAAGCCGGCCCGCCTCCGCTCTCCCGGCCAGAACCGCGCTGTGATCGGCGCCGGGCGTCGCATCCTCTATGGTATCGAAAAGATCGACGTGCTCGATGATATGCGCGATCTCATCTTCGGCGTAACCGAGATGTTCCAGCGCCGGTCGAATTGTTTGATTAACGATTTTTAGCATTCCGCCACCGGCCAGTAATTTGTACTTCACCAGCGCAATGTCCGGCTCGATCCCGGTCGTATCGCAATCCATCAGAAAACTGATGGTCCCGGTGGGCGCGAGCACAGTCACCTGGGCGTTGCGATAACCGTGACGTTTGCCCAGGTCCGCTGCGCGATCCCAGGCACGAGCAGCTTCCTTTTTCAAATAAGCAAATTCCTCTGCATCCGGAATTTCCTCGACCGCGTCCCGATGCAGATCGATCACTTCCAGCATCGACGCGACATTATCTTTCGCCAGCGGTTTACTCACCCCGCTGCAACGCGCCTCGTGATAACCCGGGAACGATCCCATCGTCTTCGCCAGTAACCCGCTTTGTTCATAAGCTTCGCCGGTCATGATCGCGGTGATCGCGCCACAAAGTGCGCGGCCCTCGACGCTGTCATAACCGTAGCCGTAGCTCATCACGAGCGAACCGAGGTTGGCGTAACCGAGCCCGAGCGTGCGAAAGATATGCGAATTCTCCGCGATCTCCTTGATCGGGTAGCTGGCGTTATCGACAATAATTTCCTGCGCGGTAATGAAGATACGCACCGCGGCTTTGAAGCGTTCGACGTCAAACACGCCGTCCGCTTTTTTAAACTTCATCAAGTTAAGCGAGGCCAGATTGCAGGCGGTGTTATCGAGGAAGAGGTACTCCGAGCACGGATTAGTGGAATTTTGCCGGCCTGTTCCTTTGCAGGTATGCCATTTGTGAATGGTGGAATCGAACTGCATCCCGGGATCGCCACAGATGTGAGTTCCTTCCGCGATTTTGCGAAGCAACGTGCGCGCATCTTTCCGTTCGCAGGGTGACCCATCACGCACCCGCCGCGTCCACCATTCCCGGTCTTCCAACGCTGCGTGCATGAAGTCGTCGCTCACTCGCACGCTCAGATTTTCGTTCTGATACATGACCGAGCCGTAGGCATCGCCGTTGTAACTGCCGTCGTATCCTTGCTCGATCAAAGCCCAGGCTTTTTTCTCTTCCTTCTGTTTGGCATCGATGAATTCTTCGATGTCTGGATGCCAATCTTTCAGCGTGTTCATCTTCGCTGCGCGCCGGGTTTTGCCGCCGCTCTTCACCACGTTGGCGACCTGATCGTAAACTTTCAGGAACGAAAGTGGGCCGCTGGGTTTGCCGCCGCCACTTAATTTCTCGCGCGTGCTGCGCAAGGTAGAAAGATCGCTCCCGGTCCCGCTTCCATATTTAAATAGCATCGCTTCGCTCGTCGCCAGCCGCATGATGTCTTCCATTGTGTCATCCACCGATTGGATGAAACAGGCACTGCCTTGCGGATATTCATATTGGGTCGCGGCGCGATCGGCCGTTCCCGTCTCGCGATTGTAAAAGTAATTGCCTTCGCCCGCCCCGTCGCCGATGCCGTATTGTTGATAGAGACCAACGTTGAACCAGACCGGCGAATTGAATGCGCCGTGTTGATTGAGACAAAGCCAGGTCAGTTCATCATAAAAAAGATCCGCCGTCTGCGCATCGGCGAAATACCCGTCGAGCAATCCCCAGTCAGCGATTGTGCGCGTGACTCGGTGAATTAGTTGTCGGACCGAAGTCTCGCGTCCGCCCTGTTCCGGATCTGTTCCGTTGGCGATGTCGCCATAAAAATATTTTGAGACTGCGATTTTCGTCGCCAGCTCGCTCCAGTCAGCCGGCACTTCGATATTGTCTTGTTTGAAGATAATCTTGCCGCTGTCGTCGGTGATTTCGGCGGTGCGACACTCCCATTCCATCTCGGCGAAGGGGGCGCATTTCGCATCGCTGAACACTCGCTTGAAATGCAAGCCAGCCCGTTGCGCACCCGTATCGCGGCGGGTGCGCGTGCGTGCACGCCCCTTGCGTCCTTTGTTGAATTGCGATGCGGAAATGCCGGGTTTCAACTGAATCATGGGAAGTGAGAATGGGTTGAAGATTGCGAATACATGGCGAATAGCAGTGAACAGCCCAGGCAAGAACCTGTGAACAACGGCGAACAACAAGTTATTGCGGGAGCTACCCTGCGGACCTACAACATGCGGTAGAAATGCACCCCCGCTCAAGTATTTATTTGTAAATTTTTTTGGCCTGCCGGGTAGCCATCGCTAATCGCCTTAATTCCGCCGTTCCGGCATTCGCGCCCAGATATCACAAACCATCATCTCCGTTTGCTTTGCCCGCGGCGCGTTCGATAATTAGCGCCGCAACTCCAGAGGAAGGGTGGCTGAGTCCGGTTTAAGGCACTCGACTCGAAATCGAGCGTGGGGCAACCCACCGTGGGTTCGAATCCCACCCCTTCCGCCGATCCTATATTTTGCTCGATCTTCCCTCGGGAGCGATTAACATTGTACTTTCGAGAGCA
>Ga0193729_1001800_pt1 | contig 10837 bp, 11 predicted proteins | sample U1c2metaG_FD_143036 | JGI IMG/M metagenome (GOLD analysis project Ga0193729, IMG submission 143036) | Soil microbial communities from a riparian zone of the East river system, Colorado, United States - U1c2 | ecosystem: Environmental > Terrestrial > Soil > Riparian zone | place: USA: East River... | reverse complement strand
ACGATCAGGATGATGGGTTGGATGGAATCCATGAGTAATTTTCGGCAATGGCGATGTGCGCCATTTATTCTCACTCAAACACGCCATCTCTCAATTACGAAGATATTACTGGCAAGTTTGGAATTGCCGAGAAGAGCGACGGCCGACGATTACATCGGCTCGGCCGTCGGCGCGGCCTGGTAGAATAACCGCGGATGACTACCGCGCCGGCGGTGTTTCGTGATAAGGCGAGCCGGATTGATAAAGGGCGATCTTACTTCGCAGCGATTCGGCGAGAGATGTGATGCCGTTAGCATTCGCGATTTCGAGCGCGTCGTTTGCAGCTGCTATCGCCTTGGTGAAGTCACCATTTTCCGCATAGGCAGCAGCCAGCGTGTGAAGAAAGACGGGATTATGTCCGTCTGTGGCGAGGACGGCCTGTTCCGCTAGCTCCACGGCCTTTTTCCCATTCCGGAGTTTGGGATCAGCTGCGGTTGCAAGAAGCCAGGCCAGATTATTTTGGGCTGGAACAGATCCCGGATTACTTTTTAGAGCTGCTTCATATTCACGCACCGCTTCTTCGGCCCGTCCTTGTTGCCGAAATACATTGGCCAGATTGTTATGGGCATCCGCGTAATCGGGTCGCAATTCCAGAGCCAGGCGATAGTGAAGGATCGCATCGTCGAGCTGTCCTTTCTGGCGGAATGCGTTTGCAATGCTGTAATGGCTCTCGGCGTGATCGAATTGAAGTCCGAGCGTCGTTGAGTATGCCTCGATCGCAGCGTCGATGTCGCGCTTCTGTAAAAACGCATTGCCGAGGTTGATGTACGCGTCCGCGTGAAATGGCCATTTTTGGACCGCTTTGCGCAAATGAGATATCGCCTCATCCACATCGCCTTCCTGCAAATAAGCAGCGCCGATGTTATTCTCCGTGTCGGGATCGTCCGGCGAAATTCTGAGAGCAGTTTGAAATTCCTCCATCGCTTCACTCATTCGGCCCGTTTGGAGAAGCGCCTTGCCGAGATTGTTATGGTCTTTGCTTTGGTCCGGCCGCAACTCGAGCGCCTTTCTAAAATCGCGAATCGCTTCATCGATACCCCCGCGCTCTGACAAGAACGAACCGAGATTGCTATAAGCCATCCAGCAATCGGGATTGCGCGCAATGGTTGTGCGCCAAAGAGTTTCAATGTCGCGATAGACGTGGCTTTGTCGCCAAGTCAACAGTCCCAGAATTAAAATCGGCGCAATGGAAATCGCCGGCCGCAGAACCCCTTTTGTAGGCGCAATTGAATCCAGGGCCATCGTCAGTCCGGCGGCGAATAGTGTGAGCGGAGCGATGCATGCGAGGTACTGGAAGTGGTCGGCGACAAAAGAATAGATAAAGGGAAAGACGTTGATAAAGCCGAGGGCCGGGGAGAGTAGACCAAGAAAAAGAAGTGTAGCCGCGAGAGGTCCGCGAAATTTGCGCCTAAGCTTCCAGGCAATGGCGAGCAATAGAATCAGAGCCGCCGGAAAGAGATACTGCCACCACACCGTGCCGCTAATGTGCCAGCGTGGGTAAATGAAAGTGAGCTTTGTCGGCCAAGCGAGTTTGAAAAGGTAAAACCAAAAGTCGCGCCCGGCGATAAGACACCGCTGTAAGATCGATAATTGAAACGCGGTCCCCTGTGCACCGATGAAAATTCGCTCGAGCCAGGCAGTAAAAAGGCCCGCACCGACGCCGATGACGAAGAACGGCAGCAACGGCGCCAGGTCCTCACCCGGGCGAACGCGTCCTCGTTTCCACCACAAAACCACGGCGATTATTGCCGGCAAAGGGGCAATCGCGGTCTTGCAAAGCAAACCCAAGATAAAAAGAGCGAGCGAGCTGATGTAGGCGAGGCGATTTCTGCGCTCGTCGAAATTGAGATAGGTGAGAATCGAGCAGAAAAAAAATAAACCAGAGAGGGTGTTCTTGAGTTCTGAAATCCAAGCGACCGATTCAACTTGGACAGGATGCAGAGCAAATAATGCCGCGGCCAGCCATGCGCCCGGAATTTTGAGCCGCTGCAAAATCTGGAGCAAAACAACTGCGCCCAAGCTGTGCAGGAGAATATTGACTAGGTGATAACCCAGGACCGAATCACCCCAGAGCTTCTGTTCGATCCAGAAGAAGCTGTGAACCAGCGGATAATACTGTTGAGTCGCTCCAACGCGTGTCCAGATGTCGGCTAGGCCTTGCCATGACCGCAGCGCTGGCTGTGTGATATGCCGATTGTCATCCCAAATCAGCTTACCATTCCAGGCCGGCAAATAGGCTGCCGCGGTAATAGCAATCAGCGCGAGGGCGCAAAGCCAAACCCGCTGCGAACTCTTCTCTCTCCTTCGGACCTGTGGCTTTGCCATTCAGCTTGCGCTCAATTTCGAGCTCGAATCTCCCGCTTCCAGCATGCGGACGCGTCTGTCAATGTGGGGCAGGCGAATCGTCAAGGTGAGTCCTTTACCTTCACTGCTTTCGATCGACAGCTCGCCGCCGTGCTCGCGCACAATTCGGCGAACAATCAAAAGGCCGAGGCCGGTGCCGCTGGTCTTGGTTGTGAAATAGGGTTCGAACACGCGACTGAGATTCTCCGCGGAAATTCCGCCGCCCGTGTCGGTGAATCGAACGATCACGTGCGATTCGTCCAGGTCGGTGCGGATCCGCAAAATTCCGCGGCTCTTCATCGCTTCGAAACTGTTTTTGATCACGTTGTAAAACGCCTGTTTTATCTGGTCGCGATCCAGCTCGAGCAGCGGTAGATCCGAGCGCAGCTCCTGTTCGACGACGATATCGCGGTCTTTGATTTCGAGTGCAAAAAACCGAACCGCTTCTTCGACGATCGTATTAATGTTTTCCGGGCGCAGCTGTGGACGAGTCGGACGAATCGCCCGCAGGAACTGACTAATGATGGAATCGAGCCGGTTAATCTCGGCGCGCGCGACTTCCACCGATTCCTGGAGCTCGGCGCCCTTTGCTCCGTCCAGCTTGCGCGCTTCGCGTTCGATCAATTGCAAATGAATATTGAGTGAGTTCAGCGGATTCCCGATTTCGTGGGCCACCCCAGCGGCGAGCAAAGTCAACGCGTTCAGTCGTTCCGACTCGATCGTTTGCTGCTCGGTGCGCCGACTTTCAGTAATGTCGCGCAAAATAATCGCGTGTCCGACCCGTTCGCCTGTAGCTGCGGTCGCCGACCCTGGACCGGGGACAGCGTCCCCGGCTACAAAATTCTGGCGCTCGATCACGAGCGGGACGCTGTAAAAATTAATGAATCGGTTGGTGGGATAGAATATCTCCATGTCGCGGCTGACCGCGCCTTCGCGCGAGAGAGCGTTCCAATCCAACCCGCGAACGCGCTCGTCCAAACGTTTTCCGAGCGAGTCTTCCGCTTCTAATCCGAACAATTGGCAGGCGGCGTCGTTGAGATAAGTGATTCGCCCTTTCGAATCGGTAACGATGATTCCTTCCTGGATGGAATTGAAAACCGTTTCGAGAAAACCTTTCTCCTGCGCGAGGCGCAGAAAATAATTCTGCACTTCCTCCGGCCCGATCTTGCCGAGGCGGCCGATTAGTTTTTCAACGAACCCGGCTTTCATGCCTCCGGCTGAACTTCGATTCTGGACATCTCCAAGCGGAGATAATTCAAGATCACTGGCGCAAGCACCATTCCAGGGATGCCCATCAGGCGTTCTCCGATGATAAGCGCGAGCAGTGTCAGCCAGATCGGATTGCGGATGAGATCGCCGATGATTTTGCTGTTTAGGAAATATTCCAGCTTGTGGATCGCGATCAGGAAAATGAGAGCTATCAGCGCGATCTTCAACGAAACGGTGAAGGCAACACAGACAATGATCGTGTTACTGACAAGGTTACCGACAATGGGGAGCAAACCGCAAAGAAATGTTAGGGCGATCAGTAGCGGCGCGTCTGGCAACTGAACTCCCAGGACAAAAATCGCAGTCAGGACGGTATTGATGAGCGAGATCGTGATTTGTGCGCCCATCACCGTGGCAAAGCTTCTATAGAAATCGCGGAAACGATCGGAAAGTTCGCCGCAAAAGACCGAATAAAGATTGTTCCTGGACGCGGGAACATTACGAGAAAGATCCAGCTGGCTGTTAAAGAAGAGGCTCACCGCCGCGACAATTCCAATTGCGACGAATATGATGAACGTGGTTGCGTTCCGGGCGAAGGTGGCGACGTCTTTGAGATAGTTTGCTTCTTCCTTGAACGCACCGATCACGAATGCCTTCAGACTATCGAAATCGGTAAAAGGCAGTTCGATTTGCCGGGCCTGGGCCCAGGCGCTGGCCGATGGAAGAGAACTGTCGGCGACTTCGGGCAATTCGCGGATCGCAGTCCGAGTAAAAAACGCCGCGCCACAAGCGATTCCAGCGACAACCAGCAGAAACAAAATTAACGCGATCCACTTGTTTTTTGTAAGGGCCAGTAGTTTGGACAAGGCAAAATAGGAAAAAAGAATTGCCAGCAGTGGCGGGCCCAGATGCAACCCTCCGGCCAGCACCAGCATGAAAACAAGCACGGCGTAGGAGATGCGTCGCGGCGTCAACATGATCGGCCTCCGGTAGCTGTTCTTATTACAGCCTTCACGACGAAGTGAAACTCTTCACTTCATTCGGAATAACAAGAGAAGAATCAGTGCGTCTCGGCCGGAGCCGGCTGGCCGGTTTCTTTTTCGGCCCGTTCCTTCAACGCGGCTTTGCGCGAAAGCTTGACGCGACCTTTGTCATCGATCCCGATGCATTTCACCCAGATCATGTCGCCGATTTTAACAACGTCTTCGGTGCGTTTCACTCGGAAATCGGCCAGCTCGGAAATATGGACGAGGCCGTCCTTGCCCGGCAAGACTTCGACGAATGCGCCGAACTCTTTTGTCGATACAACGCGGCCTTGATAGGTCTCACCGATCTCGATCTCCTTCGCCATCCCGCCGATGATTTCCTTGGCGCGCGCCATCGATTCGCCACTGGTCGCGTAGATGTGGACCGAGCCGTCATCCTCGATGTTAATCTCGGCGCCGGTTTCAGCTACGATCCCCTTGATCGTTTTGCCGCCCGGTCCGATGAGCGCGCCGATTTTCTCGGGATTAATTTTGATCGTCTCGATCCGTGGGGCGTATTTCGACAACTCCGTCCGCGGGTTGTCGATTGTGCCGTGCATGATTTGAAGAATCTTCGTGCGCGCTTCTTTGGCGCGGGTGATCGCTTCGGCCATGATCTTGTGGCTGACGCCGGGAAGCTTCAGATCGAGTTGGAACCCGGTCACGCCGTTATCCGTACCGCAAAGTTTGAAATCCATGTCCCCGAAATGATCTTCCGAACCGATAATGTCAGTCAGCAGTTCGTAACGTTTCAATTGTCGATCGTCGCTATGCTCAGTCACCAGTCCGACGGAAATTCCGGCGACCATTCCCTTCACCGGTACCCCCGCGTCCATCAGCGCGAGCATTCCCCCGCACACGCTCGCCATTGAAGTCGACCCGTTGGATTCCATGATCTCACTCGAGATTCGAACCGCGTATCGAAAATCGTTTTCGCCCGGCACAATCGGCTCCAATGAACGCTCAGCTAATGCGCCGTGCCCGATTTCGCGCCGTCCCGGTCCACCGGTGCGACCGGTCTCACCGACACTGAACGGCGGAAAATTATAATGGAGAATGAAACGCTTCGAAGTTATTCCGCCACCGTAGGCATCAATGTTTTGCGCTTCTTCAATTGGCGCGAGCGTCACGAGGGCAAGCGCCTGGGTTTCGCCGCGTTGGAAAATGGCCGATCCGTGCGCGCGTGGCAGCACGCCCACTTCACACGTAATCGGTCGCAAGTCCTGGTAACCGCGGCCGTCGACTCTCTTTTTCTTGTCCAGAATGCTGATGCGAAACGCTTTCTTCTGGACGTGATCGAATGCCTGCGAGATCGAGAATGCATCAGTCTCGGGATGTTTTTCCAAGATCGCCATCTTCACTTCTTCGCGCAGCGCTTCGATTGCTTTGGCGCGGGCGACTTTGCCCGGTGTGTAAAGCGCGCCTTCGATTCGATCGCCCGCCACTTGGTAGGCAATTTCGAGTAACTCCGGCTTGATGTTGAGTAGCGGCATCTCGCGTTTTGGTTTCGCAATTTGCGACGCGAGCTCTTTTTGAATGCGAATCATTTCCCGCGTCTGCCCATGCGCGAATTCGAGCGCTTTCACGAAATCCGCTTCCGGAATTTGGTTGGCCGCGCCTTCAATCATGATCACGTCGTTTTCCATTCCGACGTAAACCAAATCGAGATCGCTTTGCTGCCGCTCAGAGTGAGTCGGGTTCGCTATGAATTGGCCGTTAACGCGGCCCACCCGCACCGCGCCGATCGGGCCGGCAAAGGGAATATCCGAAACGGATAGCGCAGCCGATGCGCCGTTGATCGCAAGAATATCGGGATCGTTCTCGCCATCAGCGCTGAGTAAGATCGAGATGATCTGCGTGTCGTAAAAATAACCTTGCGGAAAGAGCGGACGCAGAGGGCGATCGATCATCCGCGACGTGAGCGTTTCCTTTTCGGTGGGGCGTCCTTCGCGTTTGAAGTAACCGCCGGGAAATTTTCCAGCGGCGGCCGCTTTTTCACGGTAATCGACCGTGAGCGGAAAGTAATCCTGACCTTCCTTGATGCCGGTGGCGGAGACCGCGCTGACCAACACCATCGTATCGCCGCACGACACAATGACTGCGCCGTCGGCGAGCTTGGCGATTCTGCCTGTTTCTATCGATATCTGATTAGACCCAATCTGGGCTGTGACCTTCTGTTGCATATAATTATCCTGGATGTGCGAGTTCCAGGTCGGTCACCCTGACTGTAGGTTTTAATTCCGATCCCGCGGTCGCGGGACGGGCGGACCTAAAACCTAAATTCAAGGTGCCTGGCGACCTGGTTGTCGCGTTTTTAGTTTTCGAATCGGCGTCGCACTGAAACGCGGACGCTAAAGATCGACATCTGACCGGCGGCTATTTCCGCAGGTTCAGTCCGTCGATTAACTTTTTGTAGCGTTCGGCTTGGGACCGGCTCAAATAATCGAGCAAACTCCGGCGCTGGGCCACCATTTTCAGGAGGCCGCGGCGCGAGGAATGGTCCTTGGCGTGGCTTTTCAAGTGTTCGGTCAATTGCCCGATCCGGCGTGTCAACAGCGCGACTTGGACGTCTGCGCTGCCGGTGTCCTTTCCGTGCAATTGGAACTGCTTGATATCCAACGTTTCCGTATTCTCAGCCATTTCGAAGCGCCTATTCTAGACCAAGGCGATGGAATCGCAAGGCCGCTACTTGAGTTAAAATGGAATCGGCAACCGGTCGGGCGGAACCCATTTGTCGCGTGCTGCTTGCGATCTGATGAGCTCTCGCGAGTAATGCGCTTCCACCGGCTTGCGCTTTGTCCAGTCTTCAACGATCAAATTGATCCGCCGCCAAAGTGGAAGATCCACATCGGACGTGCGGGTGACGTGCTCGAGCAGCCGCATCCAAAAAGTCGTCAGCGTTTCGTGATAAAGATTGCCGACGCCGTGGTGCGCGGCGAAAGCGCGGATCTTTTCGCGCATTCGTTCCAATGCTTGCTCCTGGGGAAATGAATCCAGATAACTCAGGGCGACCGCGATGTGGGCGGCGTGAGTGAATTCCGATGCCGGAATGGTCGCGTTTTCAAACGCAGAAACGAGCGTGGCGACCTCGCTGTTGCTGGCGAAATCCCGTGTTCTCAATGAACGATCGCACCGCCCCACTTGCCCCAGGCCCAGAGCAAGATGATCGCGCCGATGATCGACATGATGAATCCAGCCGGATGAAACGCCGAGCCAGGTGTTGGGCGCGAAAAGAGCCGCCCGATCAAACCGCCCAGGATGGATCCGCCAATACCGAGAAGCGTCGTCATGATAAAGCCCAGGTGCTGCACACCCGGCATAATCGCGCGCGCGCACAAGCCGACAATGAAACCGATAATGATCGACCAAATGATGTGTAACATGGGAGCAATGCTAAGCGGCCGGCCGGCTCAAAAGCTATCCTTTTCTCAAGGGTAGATCTATCCCGCTGAGGCTACGGCGCGGCAAGCATCTACTTACGTTGGCGATTTGCTTCGTCGATCGCCAGATATTCGTCGCGCGGCGGACTGAAGGTATCGAGCACTCTCGTCTCTTCGATGGTCTCGACACCGTGGGGAATATTGGCAGCGAGATAAAAGGAATCCCCCGTCTTCATTTCGTGCGGTGTCCCATCGACAATCAATTTCATTCGCCCCGACAAAACATGCACAATCTGCTCCTGCGAATGCTGGTGCGCCGGCATTTTGCTGCCCGGTTCGAGTGTCGCCAACATTTGGTACATTGTTTTTCCGCTCGCAACCGTTTGTCGTTTGATGCCGGGGCAGATTGCAATCCAGGGGTTGTCGTTTTTCATAACTTACTCCTTCTGCTCGATCTTAATCCGAAAGTGGTAGGATGAAATGCTCATTCGTTTGGAAAAATAAAACCGATGGGCATCGAACCTCTGCACGCCGGAATCGAGCTCGAGATTCTCGTAATCGTGATCCCGCGCCTGTTCGATTAACCAATCGAGCAATTCACCCCCAAAACCACGCGACCGGTCGCTTTCACGCGCGACCAGATCATCGACATAGAGAAACTTTCCCGAAAAAAGCGATTCGAGAAATCGATAGCCGGCGACGGCGCAAACTTCGCCTTCGGATTCAAGAAACGCGAGCCGGTAGCCTTCTTTCTGCTGCCGCAGCACTCGCTCGACAAATTGTTCCGGCTCTTGAAAGAGGGGACGCAATTCGCGCATAACTGGATGGCAGCGCCGAATCTGTTCGGGCGTAGTCGCGATGGCGATGCGCGAGTTCCTCATGGAGTGGATCTCGATCTTCTCTCGCGTTTCCCATCATACCAAATATGAAGACCCTCACGCGATCGGGCGGCGCGCGGGCCGCGGAGAATGACGTTCAGAGAATTCCCCAGGATTTCGCGGGCAGAATACATTCGCAATTTGCGACCAGAAGTAACGACCGGTTCCGGCAAGATCCGAAACCGTCCAACCTTTCGCAGCGCCATACTGAAATAGACTTCTTCTCCGATGAAAAGTTTTTCATCGAATCCACCGATCGCATCGAAGTTTTTGCGCGTCGTGAAAAGAAAAGCCCCCGCGCCGAACCCGAGTCCGAAGTAAACCACGGAGAAAGCTTTCACAACAATCTGCGCCCAGAGCGGAATGGTTCCGCCAACGACGACGCGCGCGCCGCCGCCGGCGTAGCCTGCGTCGAGCGCCGCAACTACCCCGATGAGATGTTTCTCGTTAATCCGAGTGTCAGCGTCGACAAAGAGCAAAGTGTCACCTTGCGCATGGCGCGCCCCGGCATTGCGCGCAGCGGCAATTTGCCGCCGATCTATTGAAACAACCTTTGCGCCTGCGTGCCGCGCAACTCTCGCAGTCGCGTCAGTCGAAGCATCGTCGACTACGACGATTTCGTATTGCCGATCCTGTACGGCGGCACGAATGGAAGCGATCGTTGATGGCAGTTCCAGCTCTTCGTTGTAAGCCGGAATAACGAACGAAAGCATCGACTGGACTGTAGCGACAGCCGCGGTCGGCTGCATCTATTGCGTTCCCGTATCTCCCCGGAGCCGCTAATCCTGGTCGAATTTCACTCCGGCCTTCTGCACTTCACGATATGGCAAGAGCCAGATAAGGGATTCATCGTGAAGATCGACAACCTGAACCCGATTGCCCCATGGATCGCGAAAATCGCAACGAAATGGCGGCTCGAGTTTCAGTTTGTATTTGCCAGTTAATTTCTTCCGAACCTCACCGAGCTGTTCTTCGTCGCGCACCATGATTCCAAAATGCCGCATATTTGCCGGCTGAATCTTTTCGACTTCGAAGATGGCGAGGAATTGGTGTTCGCCGAGCTTGAAGAAGGCGTCGCCTTCGCCGCGGTCGAGCCTTTCCAGGTTGAAGACGTCTTTGTAGAACGCGACCGCCTTGTCGATGTCATCAACCTCGATCGCGACGTGATTGCATCCATAGACTTGCACGCTCATTTCCTAATTTACATCTGTCGGACGCGGACCAAAAGGTAAGATCGACATGGATGAGTTCAGTTATCTCTCTGTTCTACATCGTTGTCCTCTACGCCCGAATGCGCTAGGCGTTGCCGGTTCGAGTGCGGCTGGCGTGAGACTATTTTCTCAGCCGCTCCAAAGCTTGGATCATCTCTTCGCTTCGATCGCGAAGCTCCTTGTGGAGCACGCTGGCCAAATCTTCAATCAGCTTCTCGCCTTTGGCAGTGAGTTGAACATGTCGCTGGCGCCGATCAGTCTCGCCCGCTTCACGGGTGATCAATTTTGATTCAACCAAACGATCGACAATATTGACCGTGGAGTGGTGTCTGACCTGAAGCCGCTCGCTCAATTCGGAGATGGTCAAGCCGTTCGCCGAGGAAGAAGCTTTCATTGCCAGGAGCGCTTCGTATTGCTCGGGGCTTAGGCCTGCCTTGGCGCGAAGGAAATCCTTACTAAAGCGCAGGAATTTGCGTCCCAGGTAGCGAAGCTCTGCGAGGGCCTCGTAATCGTCGGAATGTAGGTGTGTCATCTGGCAATCAAATATCGGGTCGCCTCCGGTGAAATATCGATCTTCGATATATTGGCATGCCGGCTGCTATTTTTGGTATACTATTATGAATATATCCACGGCAAGATCGCACAGAGGCTTCACCCTGGTAGAAATCATGATCGTGGTCGCAATCATCGCATTGCTGGCCGCGATCGCGGTTCCGGGGTTCCTCCGGGCGCGCAAACGCTCGCAAGCCAGC
>Ga0193729_1001799_pt1 | contig 10841 bp, 11 predicted proteins | sample U1c2metaG_FD_143036 | JGI IMG/M metagenome (GOLD analysis project Ga0193729, IMG submission 143036) | Soil microbial communities from a riparian zone of the East river system, Colorado, United States - U1c2 | ecosystem: Environmental > Terrestrial > Soil > Riparian zone | place: USA: East River... | reverse complement strand
CCCGAGGCGCAGATCGCCGCCTTGAGCGACGACATCGCCTACAACAACCACGATATCGACGACGGCCTGCGTGCCGGCCTGTTCGAGATCGCCGACCTGATGGAGCTGCCGCTGGTCGGCGACATGTTCTCGATCGTGACGCAGAAATATCCCGGCATCGGCCACGCGCGGCTGATCCACGAGGCGGTGCGCCGTGTCATCAACGCCATGGTCGAGGACGTGCTCGACGAGACGCGGCGAAGACTCGCGGAAGCCGCCCCGAAGTCGGTCGCCGACATCCGCGCGCTCGGCCGGCCGGTGGTAGCCTTCTCGCCGCACATGGCGGCGACCGACCGCACGGTGAAGGCGTTCCTCTACAAGCGCATGTACGAGCACTGGAAGCTCAACCGCTCGCACTCCAAGGCCCGCCGGGTCGTCACCGACCTGTTCGGCCTGCTGTTCGCCGAGCCCAACTGCCTGCCGCCGCCGTGGCGCGAGCGCGCCGAGCAGGCCGGCACCCAGGCCCGCGCCCGCCTGGTGGCCGACTACATCGCCGGCATGACCGACCGCTTCGCCCTCGACGAACACCGGCGGCTGTTCGATCTCTATGAGTAACGACAAGGCTGTCATCCCGAGGCCGAAGGCCGAGGGACCTTTCCTGCGGCCTTAAAGGTCCCCGCTGCGCTCGGGATGACAAAGGGCGCGGTTTCGGCAATACCCGCCAATCATGAACCCCTACCGCCATTTCATCGGCGAGATCGCAGGCGCGCTCAAATCCATGCAGGCGGCCGGCGAATTGCCGGAAAAGCTCGACTTTTCCGCCATCACCGCCGAGCCGCCGCGCGATCCGGCGCACGGCGACATCGCCACCAACGCCGCCATGGTCTTGGCCAAGGCCGCGGCCAAGAGGCCGCGCGACATCGCCGAGCCGTTGCTGGCCCGCCTCAAGGCCAACCCCGATGTCGTCGACGGCGCCGTCGCCGGCCCCGGCTTCATCAACCTCAAGATCACCGACTCCTTCTGGCGCGAGCGGCTGCGCGAGTGCCTGAAGCAGGGGATCGCCTATGGCGATTCGCAGGTCGGCGCAGGTGCGAAGGTCAACGTTGAGTACGTCTCGGCCAATCCGACCGGTCCGCTGCATGTGGCGCACGCCCGCGGCGCGGTGGTGGGCGACGCGCTCGCCAACCTTTTGGCGAAAGCGGGCTACGCCGTTACGAAGGAATACTACATCAACGACGCCGGCGCCCAGGTCGACAAGCTCGGCCAGTCGACCTACCTGCGCTATCGCGAGGCGCTGGGCGATCACATCGAGCGGATTCCCGAAGGCCTCTATCCCGGCGAGTATCTCAAGGAAATCGGTGCGGCGATCGCCAAGCGCGACGGCGCGCGCTGGATCGACAAGCCCGAGGCCGACTGGCTGCCCGAGATGCGCGCCTTCGCCATCTCCGCCCTGATGGCCGAGATCAAAGCCGACCTCGAGACGCTCGGCGTCCATATCGACGTCTATTCCTCCGAGCGTGCGCTGGTCGAATCAGGCGCCGTCGACCGCGCCTTCCAGGAGCTCGCCCGCCAGGACCTGATCTATCAGGGCCGCCTCGAGCCGCCCAAGGGCAAAGCGCCTGACGACTGGGAGGATCGCGAGCAGACGCTGTTCAGGGCAACGAAGTTCGGCGACGAGGTCGACCGGCCGCTCAAGAAGTCGGACGGCAGCTGGACCTACTTCGCCAACGACATCGCCTATCACCACGACAAATATCGCCGCGGCTTTGCCGACATGATCGACATCTGGGGCGCCGACCACGGCGGCTATGTGAAGCGCATGAAGGCGGCGGTCCGCGCCATCACCGAGGGCAAGGGCGAACTCGACGTCAAGCTCTGCCAGCTGGTGCGCGTGATGAAGAATGGCGAGCTGGTACGCATGTCCAAGCGCGCCGGCAGCTTCGTCACCCTGCGCGATCTTCTGGACGAGGTCGGTCCCGACGTCGTGCGCTTCACCATGCTGACGCGCAAGAACGACGCGTCCTTCGACTTCGATCTCGTAAAGGCCACAGAACAGTCACGCGATAACCCGGTGTGGTACGTGCAGTACGCCCACGCACGGACGCGCTCGGCGATGCGTCAGGCGGCCGCCGCCGGCATCGCCACCGACGGCCTGGCGGCGGCGCCGCTCGATCGTCTTTCCGATCCGGGCGAGCTGGCGCTGGTCCGGCTGATCGCCCAATGGCCGCGCCAGGTCGAGGCGGCGGCGTCGGCGCACGAGCCGCACCGCATCGCCTTCTATCTCTATGACCTTGCCGCCGCCTTCCACGCCCACTGGACCCGGGGCCGCGAGGAGCCCGGCCTGCGCTTCGTCGTCGAGGGCGAGGACGAGCTCAGCCGGGCCCGTCTCGCATTGGTACAGGGAATCGGTTTTGTGATAGGATCAGGTTTAAAGGTCTTCGGCGTAACACCCGTCGAAGAGATGAGATAAAAAATGCACATCCGCCGGTCCCCCTCCGGCGACGGTCCAACGATCTACCGGCCGAATGAGTCGGCTGCCATGCGGCTCGATCCGCCGCCCAGGCCCGTCGCGAACGAACCCGATTCGATTCCCCCGCCGCCGCGGGACTCCCTGCTCATGCGCGTCAACCGACGGCGCAGCCAGATCCTGACCTTTATGGTCTCGGTTGCCGCCATCGCGAGCTTCGGCTCGGTCGTGTGGTGGGCCCATAGCCAGGACGTCAAGGCCGGCGGCAAGGGCCTCGAGCCGCTGGTCGTGCAGGCGCCGACCACGCCCTCGCGGATAAAACCCGAGAATGCCGGCGGCCTGGTGCCGCCCAACCAGGACAAGGAAGTCTATAACCGCATTGCGCCGGGCGCCGTGCCGATCCAGCCCGAGAAGCTGCTGCCGGCCGCGACCAATCCCAAGCTCCCGGCCAATGGCCTGCCGAACCCGGCGGCCCCCAAGCCGCCAGAGGCCGACGCTTCCAAGACTCCGACGCCGCTGCAACCCGCGGCGCCGGCCGCGACATCGGGCAGCGGGCCGACGCCGCCACCGCCCGGCGCCACGACGCCTGCTACGGCCTCAACGCCCGCCACCACGGACGTCAAGCCGGGAACGACCGAGACCGGCCCCAGCATCGCCAGCCTGATCGACAACATCTCCGGCCCGACCGGCGGCTGGCGCGTGCAGGTCGCTTCGGTCAAGAACGAGGACGTCGCCAAGTCGACCTGGGCGCGCCTGCAAAGCGCGCATGGCGACGTGATGACCAACCTCCGCATGCAGGCGGTGCGCGTCGATCTCGGCGACAAGGGCGTGTGGTATCGCGTCCAGGGAGGGCCACTCGACGAGAAGCAGGCCCACAGCGTCTGCAGCACCCTGAAGGGCCGCAAGACCGACTGCGTCGTGGTGGCTCCGGCGCGTTAGGGAGCGCTCGTCTGCCCCTCAGCGTTCCTCCCCCGTCATACGGGGGAGGGTAGGGAGGGGGAAAGCCACGGACGAGATTCCTGAATCAAGATGATCATGATCTGAAACTTGCGGATGCCTTTACTGCGGCCTTCCCCCTCCGGTCCTGCGGACCACCTCCCCCGTAAGACGGGGGAGGCATGATGACGCCCAGAGCCGTCATCTTCGGTTGTGCGGGCCCCGACCTCACGGCCGACGAGCGCGCCTTCTTCCGCGAGGCCGATCCGCTGGGCTTCATCCTGTTCGCGCGTAACGTCGACACGCCCGAGCGCACTTATCGGCTGGTCGAGGAACTGCGTTCTTCGGTGGCGCGCGCCGAGGCGCCGGTGCTGATCGACCAGGAAGGCGGCCGGGTGGCGCGGCTCAGGCCGCCGCACTGGCGCAAGGCGCCGCCGGCCCGCCTGCTGGGCGAGCTCTATGCTCGCGATCCCGAGCTTGGCCTGGAAGCGACCCGGCTCAATTCGCGCCTGCTGGCCGCGGACGTGGCGTCGGTCGGTGGTGACGTCGATTGCCTGCCCGTGCTCGACATCGGCTTTCCCGAGACCCATGCCGCGATCGGCGATCGCGCCTATGCCGACCGGCCCGAACCCGTGGCGGCGCTGGGCCGCGCCGCCGCCGAGGGGCTTTTGGCGGAAGGGGTCATGCCGGTGATCAAGCATATGCCGGGCCATGGCCGCGCCACCGTCGACAGCCACGCTTCGCTGCCCCGGGTGACCGCCACGCGCGATCTGCTGGAACGAACCGACTTCCTGCCCTTCAGGCTGCTCGCCGACCTGCCGTGGGGCATGACCGGACACCTCCTGTTCGAGGCGGTCGATCCCGAGGCCGCCATCACGGTATCGGCACGAGGCGTGAAGGAGGTCATCCGCGACCATATCGGCTTCGATGGCCTGCTCCTCACCGACGACCTCTCCATGCAGGCGCTGGGCGGCTCCCTGGGCGACCGCGCCGCCCGGGCCCTGGCCGCTGGCTGCGACGTGGCCCTCCACTGCAATGGCAAGATGGCGGAGATGGCCGATATTGCCGGTCGCACCGGCCCAATGACCGCGGCGGCGGGGCGGCGATTCGACGCCGGCCGCAGCTTCCTGGCGCGTCATCGGGCGCCGGCCGGCAAGGCCGGATTGGCCGATGCAGCCCACAGGCTTGCGGCACTTCTGCCGGAATGGGGATAAGGCCGACCCAAATCATGTGGCGGTATCGGCCACCGCTGGATAAACCGAAGCTGCAATGGACGAACCCGCCCAGCCCACCACCTCAGATGGCTTCAGCGCCGCCGGCCCCGACGTGATCGCGCCGGGCGAGGGCGAGCTGATCGTCAATCTCGAAGGCTTCGAAGGTCCGCTCGACCTGCTGCTGAGCCTGGCGCGCGACCAGAAGGTCGATCTGCGCCGCATCTCGATGGTGGCCCTGGTCGACCAGTACCTGGCGCATGTGGCGCAGGCCCGGCGGCTGCGGCTCGAACTCGCCGCCGACTATCTCGTGATGGCGGCGTGGCTTGCTTACCTGAAGTCGCGCCTGCTGCTGCCCGAGCCGCCGGCCGGCGAGGAGCCGACGGGCCAGGAGATGGCCGACGCGCTGCAATGGCAGTTGCGCCGCCTCGAGGCGATGCAGGAGGCGGGCGTGCGGCTGATGGCCCGTCCGCAGCTCGGCAAGGACATCTTCTCGCGCGGCCAGCCCGAGGGTGTGGTCGTCGTGCGTCGCGCCGTGTGGGACGTGAAGCTCTACGACCTGCTCGCCGCCTACGGCCATCCGCTGAAGCCGAAGGGCGCCGATACCTATCAGATCGAGCCCATGCAGTTCTTCTCGGTCGAGGAAGCGGCCGAGCGGCTGGGCCGCATGCTGGGCATCGCCATCGACTGGCAGTCGCTCGAAGCCTTCCTGCCGGCCGGCCTCACCGATCCGACGCGCCGCCGCTCGGCCCTGGCCGCGACCTTCGTGGCGGGCCTGCAGCTTGCCAAGGACGGTTCGGTCGAGCTGCGCCAGGCCGAGCGCTTCGGCCCGATCTATTTACGCAAGCGTACCGAGCAACGGTGACGGCCTGTCCTGAGCGAAGCGAAGGATCTCATCGCGATTGCAAGCGGCACATTAGGTAGTGAAATGTCTGAAGCCGATACTGAAAACGTGACCGACGTCGTCTCTCCCGACCACGCGCAGCATCTCAGGCTGCTGGAAGCGCTGGTCTTCGCCGGCACCCAGGCGCTCGACGAGACCGAGCTGGCCGACCGGCTGCCCAACGACGCCGACGTCAAGCGCCTGCTGGCCGACCTGGCGGAGATGTATGCCGGCCGCGGCGTCAATCTCGTGCAGGTGGCGGGCGGCTACGCCTTCCGCACCGCGCCCGACCTCTCGGAGAAGCTCAAGATCGAGCGGCCGGTGACGCGCAAACTGTCGCGGGCGGCGATCGAGACCCTGGCCATCATCGCCTATCACCAGCCGGTGACGCGCGCCGAAATCGAAGAGGTGCGTGGCGTCGGCCTCAGCAAGGGCACGCTCGACCTTTTATTCGAGCAGAACTGGATCAAGCCGATGGGCCGCCGACGTGCGCCCGGCAAGCCCGTCACCTGGGGCACGACGGAGTTCTTCCTCGAACATTTCGGCCTGCCCAGCCTCGACGATCTGCCGGGTCACGAGGAACTGAAGGCCGCAGGCCTCTTGGACCCGCGCTCGCAGCCCCCCATATTCCGTCCGGAAGAGCCCGATCTGCCGCTCGAAGCGGGCGACGACGAGGCCGAACCGCTCGCCGCCGAAGAAGTTGTCGACGAAACGGGGCGCTGAGCCCAAATACCGCCTTATTCGATTGGTTGCCGGGCCTTCACACGCGGTGCCATAATCAGGCTCGCGCCGATCGCAAACGTTTTGGGAGCATTTTCACATGGGTAGCTTCAGCGTATGGCACTGGCTCATCGTGCTGGCCGTCGTGCTGCTGCTGTTCGGCGGTCGCGGCAAGATCTCGTCGCTCATGGGTGACTTCGGCAAGGGCCTGTCGGCCTTCAAGAAGGGCGTGGGCGCACAAGAGGAGCCCCCGCCGTCGCAGGCCGGTCAGCCGGGCGACACAGCCAAGCCGATCTCGGCTCAGGCCACGACCACGCCGCCGGGCAGCCAGGTCCATCAGGACGCCAAGGTCTGACGGACCGGCCGCAGGTTCGCGGGCGAGGCTGATCGCCGATGTTCGGTATCGACAGTTCCGAGCTGCTCCTTATTGCGATCGTGGCGCTGGTCGTCATCGGTCCGAAGGAACTGCCGGGCCTGTTGCGTACCTGGGGCAAATGGATGGCCCAGATGCGCGGCATGGCCTCGGAGTTCCGCGGCCATGTCGACGAGATGGTGCGCCAGTCCGACCTCGACGAGGTAAAGAAGCAGCTTACGGCCTCCTCTGGTCTCGACCTGCAGTCGCTCGATCCGACGAAGGAGATCCGCAGCCACATCGAACAAGGCATGGCCGAGGGCGAGAAGGCCATCGCCGAAGGCAAAAGCGTGTTTGACAATCCGCTGGCCGAGCCTGAATCGGCGCCGCAGATCGCCGTCGAGACGCCCGCCGAAACGCCCCTCGAGACGCCTGCCGAGACTGCACCTGCGGCGCCGGAGACACCGGCGGTCGTGACGGCCGAAGCGGCGCCAATGCCGGTACCCGTGCCGCCAGAGGAGCCGGTGCAGGAAAAGCCCGCCAAGGCCGCCGCCGAATAGGCGCCAATTAGCACTTTGAATTGGGGCGCAAAGGACGGCATAACGCGCCACTCAATGCCGCGAACCCTACATTGACCCAGGCGCACGACGGACCCGAAGACGACAAGCCGATGCCGCTGCTCGATCACCTGATCGAGCTGCGCAAACGCCTGATCTATGCCCTGCTGGGTTTCTTTGCCGTCTTCTTCGTCACCTTCTATTTCGCCAAGCCGATCTTCTCGTTCCTGATCCAGCCGGCCGTTCAGGACGGCTACAAGGTCAGCGTCTTCGACATCTTCGAGTTCTTCTTCGTCACGGTGAAGCTCTCGGCCTTCGTCTCGCTGATCGTGGGCTTCCCGCTGATCGCGGTGCAGATCTGGCTGTTCGTGGCGCCCGGCCTCTACCGCAAGGAGAAGCGCGCCTTCCTGCCGTTCCTGATCGCCACGCCGTTCATGTTCTATGCCGGCTGCGCGGTCATGTACTACATCGTGCTGCCGTACGTGATCAATCTGATGCTGGCGCACTATGTGCCGCCCGACATCGAAAAGACGCTGCGCTCCTCGGACTATCTCTCGCGCATCCTGCAGCTCGTCTTCGCGTTCGGCTTCGCCTTCGAGGTGCCGGTGCTGCTGACCCTGCTGGTGCGGGTCGGCATCGTCACCACCGCCGGCCTGCGCTCCAAGCGTCGCTTTGCCATCGTCTTCGCGTTCATCATCGCCGCGGTGCTGACGCCGCCCGATGTCGTGAGCCAGCTCGCGCTCGCCGTGCCGCTGCTCGCCTTCTACGAGATCAGCATCCTGATCGGCAGCTGGATCGAGAAAAAGCAGGCCGAGGAGGACAAGAAGGCCGAGGAGGCAGAGAAGGCCGAGGAAGCCGAGAAGGCCGCGGAAACGCCCGGCAGCTAGCCATGCATGACATCCGTTTCATCCGCGACCATCCCGAGGCCTTCGACGCCGGCCTCAAGAAGCGCAACCTGCCGCCGATCGCGGCCGAGCTGCTGGAAATCGACAAGCGCCGGCGCGCCGCCATCTCCGAGAGCGAGGCGGCGCAGGCCAGGCGCAAGGCGCTCAGCCGCCAGATCGGCATGGCCAAGGGCAAGGGCGAGCCGGCCGACGCGCTGATGGCCGAGGTCGCCGCCCTCGAGGAGAGCCTGAAGAAGGGCGAGGTCGAGGCGCAGCGCCTCGACGAGGAACTGACGCGCCGCCTCGAAGTGCTGCCCAACCTGCCGTTCGACGACGTGCCCGACGGCACCGACGAGACCGGCAATGTCGAGATCCGCCGGGTCGGCAACCAGCGCAACTTCGCCTTCGCCCCCAAGGATCACGTGGCGCTGGGCGAGGCCACGGGCGAGATGGATTTCGCCGCCGCCAGCAAGATCTCCGGCTCCCGCTTCGTGTTCCTGAAAGGCCGGCTGGCGAAGCTAGAGCGCGCGATCGCGCAGTTCATGCTCGACCTGCACACCAGCGAGGAGGGCGGCTACACCGAGGTCAATCCGCCCTTCCTGGTGCGCGACAATGCCGCCTACGGTGTCGGCCAGCTGCCGCGCTTCGCCGAGGACATGTTCCATACCGACAACGGCTTCTGGCTCATCCCGACCGCCGAAGTGCCGCTCACCAACCTGGTGAACGACACGGTGCTGGACGAGAAGGACCTGCCGCTGCGCTTCACCGCCTGGACGCCGTGCTTTCGTTCCGAGGCGGGCGCCGCCGGCAAGGACACGCGCGGCATGATCCGCCAGCACCAGTTCCCCAAGGTCGAGCTGGTAAGCATCACGACGCCCGAGCAGGCCGCGGCCGAGCATGAGCGAATGACCGGCCGCGCCGAGGAGGTGCTGAAGCGTCTCGGCATCGCCTACCGCACCATCGTGCTGTGCGGCGGCGACATGGGGCCGGCCTCGCGCAAGACCTTCGACATCGAAGTCTGGCTGCCCGGCCAGAATGCCTATCGCGAGATTTCCAGCTGCTCCAATTGCGGCGACTACCAGGCCCGCCGCATGGGCGCGCGCTATCGGCCGAAGGAAGGTAAAGGGACGCGCTTCGTGAACACGCTGAACGGCTCGGGCCTCGCCGTCGGCCGCACGTTGATCGCGGTGCTCGAAAACTATCAGAACGAGGACGGCTCGGTGACGATTCCCGAGGCGTTGCGGCCCTACATGGGCGGGCTCGCGACGATCCCCGGTCCCGTGGCCCGCAAGTGAAGCCGGCCGACATCGCCAAGGCGCGCATCCTCGTCACCAACGACGACGGCATCCATGCGCCGGGCCTCGAGGCCCTGATCGAGATCGCCACCCAGCTCTCGAGCGATGTCTGGGTGGTAGCGCCCGAGGTCAACCAGAGCGGCGCCGGCCACTCGCTGTCGCTGTCGCGGCCGATCCGCTGCCGCGAGGTGAGCGAGGCCAAGTTCGCGCTGGAAGGCACGCCGACCGACTGCGTGCTGTTCGCCGTGAAGCACCTGTTGAAGGACCGCAAGCCCGACATCGTGCTGTCGGGCGTCAATCGCGGCACCAACATCGCCGACGACGTCACCTATTCGGGCACCGTCGCCGCCGCCATGGAAGGCTGCCTGCTCGGCCTGCCCTCGATCGCCTTCAGCCAGGCCTATACGCACGACCATCCGGTCAAATGGGGCACCTCGACACATCACGGCGCCGCTGTGGTGCGCCGCGTGTTCGACACCGACTGGCCGCGCAACGTGCTGGTCAACATCAATTTCCCCGACGTGGTGGCGGGTTCGGTCAAGGGCGTGCGGGTTACGCACCAGGGCACGCGTGGCTTCGGCGGCTACATCGTCGAGCGCCGCGATCCGCGCGGCGGCACCTACTACTGGATCGGCTACCAGCCGCAGGAGAGCGAGATCGACGAGGCGAGCGACATCGCCGCCATTCGCTCCGGCCACATCTCGGTGACGCCGCTGCATCTGGACCTCACCCACGAGGGCATGCGCCGCAAGCTCGCCGCCCAGTTCGAGGCGGCTCAACTCGAGACCGAGTGAGGCAGGGCGGCCGTGAACGTTCCGGCCCTGCAACGCCTGCTCGCCGAGCTGCGCAGTTCGGGCATCGCCGACGAGAAGGTGCTGGGCGCCATCGCCGCGGTCGACCGCGAGCGCTTCGTGTCGCCGACCTTCGCCGAGCGCGCCTGGGACAACACCGCGCTGCCCATCTCCTTCGGCCAGACCATCAGCCAGCCGCTGGTCGTGGCCGCCATGACCGAGGCGCTGCGCGTCGGCCCGCGCATGAAGGTGCTCGAGATCGGCACCGGCTCGGGCTACCAGGCGGCCGTGCTGGCCAAGCTGGCGCGCCGCGTCTACACGATCGAGCGCTACAAGCCCTTGTCCAAGGAGGCCGAGCGGCTGCTGATCGCGCTCGGCATCTACAACGTCGTGTTCGATGTCGGCGACGGCAGCAAGGGCTGGCCGGGCCAGGCGCCGTTCGACCGCATCATCGTCACCGCCGCCGCCGAAGAGCGTCCGCAGGCGCTGATCGACCAGCTTGCCGTGGGCGGCATCCTGATCGTGCCGGTCGGCCGCGATCCCACCGCGCAGGTCGTCGAGCGCATCGTCAAGAGCGAGAGCGGCCTGAAGCGCGACACGCTGATGCCGGTACGCTTCGTGCCCCTGGTGACGGGCGCGCTGCCGGTGCTGGGGCAGGGCTAATAATCGTCCTTGGCCCGATTCCCGCCGGAATCGTCCTGCAGTAGAATAGACTCATGAAAAGAGCCCTTCGCTACCCCTCGCGATGGGCGGGCTGCTGGCGCAC
>Ga0193729_1001795_pt1 | contig 10857 bp, 13 predicted proteins | sample U1c2metaG_FD_143036 | JGI IMG/M metagenome (GOLD analysis project Ga0193729, IMG submission 143036) | Soil microbial communities from a riparian zone of the East river system, Colorado, United States - U1c2 | ecosystem: Environmental > Terrestrial > Soil > Riparian zone | place: USA: East River... | reverse complement strand
GCCGCTGCGCTACGAATACCGCCTGACGCAAAAGGGGCTCGATCTCTATCCCATCGTCATGTCGATCGTTCACTGGGGTGACGTGCATATGGCGGGGAAGAAGGGTCGCCCGCTGCTCCATCAGCACGTCAATTGCGGCAAGACCTTCGACCCGGTGATGATCTGCTCGGAGTGCGGCGAGCCGCTCAGCCCCAAGCAGGTGCATGTCCATCGTGGCCCTGGTGCCACCAGTCCGCGCCACCTGCCGCCCAGCCTGCAGACGGCCGACACCAAGCGACGGCGCCCGAGCCGAACCTCGCGCAGCCAACACTAGAAATCCGCTTGCGCGGCCTCGTGAAAGGAGTCAACACTTGTCGGTGTTGTTTTCAAACGGACCATAGATGCGATTGAACGGACCCGTCGCTTTGCTGGTTGGCGCCGGCGACGCCATCGGCGCCGCCGTGGCCCGTCGTTTCGCCGCCGAGAAGTTTCAGGTGTGCGTCGCCCGCCGCGATGCGGCCAAGGCGCAGAAGCTGATCGACGAGGTCGCGGTGGCCGGCGGCAGCGTGCGCGCCTTCAGCGTCGACGCCCGCCAGGAGGGCGAGATCCAGACCCTGTTCGCCACCGTCGAGCGCGACGTCGGGCCCATAGAAGTCTGTCTTTACAACGCCGGCTCGAACGTGAACACGCCGCTGGTCGAGACGACCGGCACGCTGTTCCGCAAGGCCTGGGAGCTCGCCTGCTACGGCGGCTTCCTCACCGGCCGCGAAGCCGCGCGCTACATGGTGCCGCGCAGCAAGGGCACCATCCTGTTCACCGGCGCCACCGCGAGCATGCGCGGCGGGCCGGGTTTCGCCGCCTTTGCCTCGGCGAAGTTCGGCCTGCGCGCGGTGGCCCAGTCGATGGGCCGCGAGCTTGGCCCTAAAAATATCCACGTCGCCCATCTCGTGATCGACGGCGGGGTGGACAGCGAGGCGATCCGCAAGCGCATGCGAGCCCGCCTGGGCGATGCGGTCGATTCTCTTCCGGCCGACAGCCTGATCCAGACGCAATCGATCGCCGATGCCTACTGGACGCTGCACGTCCAGCCGCGCAATGCCTGGACCCACGAGCTGGATCTGCGCCCCGCCATTGAGAAGTGGTGACGAGAGGTGGTGACATGACCAACGACCCGCCGCGGCTCATTCTATGGGGTGTCAGCACCGGCCGCACACTGCGTGCCCTGTGGGCGCTGCACGAGCTTGCGCTCGACTACACGGCGCGCCCGATCCAGCCGCGCACCGGCGAGACCAAGAGCGAGGAATTCACCCGCATAAATCCCCGGCAGAAGATTCCCGTGCTGCAGGACGGCGATTTCACCATCGCCGAAAGCCCGGCCATCATCGCCTACCTCTCCGAGACCTACGGCACCTCCGAAAACCGCTTGGTCCCGACAGATCCAAGGCAGCGCGCCCAATGGCTGGAATGGTGTTTCCATATCGCGATGGAACTCGACGCCACCAGCCTCTACGTGATGCGCCGCCATCGCGAGCTCAAACACATCTACGGCGATGCGCCGACGGCGGTCGAAAGCGCGAGCAAATATTTCCAGACCCAGTTGCACCATGCCGTGCAGGCGTTGAGCGACGGCCGGACTTTCCTGGTCGGTGATCGCTTCACCAGCGCCGATATGCTGCTCACCACCTGCCTGGTGTGGGCCATCGCTTATGACGTCCCCGTGCCACCGGTGTGCTGCGACTATGCCAACCGCATCGCCATGCGACCGGCCTACCAGGCGGCCCTGCGCGCCAACTTGCCCAAGCCTCCTCCGGCGGTGGAGACGCTGCAATGACTGGAACAGTACGAATGGAACGCGACGGCCGGATCTGCAAGATCGTTGTCGACAATGTGGCGAAGAAGAATGCCTTCACGCCGGACATGATGGCTGAGCTCTCGAACGCCTTCACGGCGTTCGACCGCGACGACGAACTGTGGGTCGCCGTGCTGGCCTTTGCCGGCGACCACACGACGGCCGGCCTCGACATGCCGAAATTCTTCGACCCCAACGCCGAACGTCGCGACAGCCCGGCCGGCAATGTCGATCCCTTCGCGCTCAAGCGCCGGACCCTGAAGCCGGTCGTCGCCGCCGTCCAGGGACTGTGCCTTACCGTGGGCATCGAGATGATGCTGGCGGCCGACATTGTCATCGCCGCCGACACCGCGCGCTTTTGCCAGATGGAGTCCAAGCGCGGCATCGCGCCCCTGGGTGGCGCCCATTTCCGCTTTTTGACGCGCACCGGTTGGGGCAACGCGATGTACCACCTGATGCTGTGTGACGAGTTCGACGCCGAGCGTGCCTTGCAGATCGGCCTGGTGCAGGAGGTCGTGCCGGCCGGCCAGCAAGTGGCGCGCGCCAGCGAAATCGCCCATCGCATCGCCGGCAACGCGCCGATCGGCATTCGTGCCATGAAGGAAGCGGCGCTGAAATTCATCCAGGCCGGCGAGGCGATGGCGATCGCCGGCATCCCCGCCATTCACGCCGCAGTCATGGGCACAGAAGACGCCAAGGAAGGCATCCGGTCGTTCGTCGAGCGCCGCGAAGCGCAGTTCCAGGGTCGCTGACCCGCGCTCAAGGAAGCCGGCATCAAGGTCATCCACAAATGCACCTCGGTGCGCCATTCGCTGAAGGCCGAATCGTGGGTCGATGCCTCCAGCAGCGCGGTGGCGCGGCTGGGTCGCCGATACAGCCACCGGCGCGGGCGCGCCCAGCGCCCACGTCGCGCAGGCCCTGCTGGCGGCGGTGGCCGGGCTCAGCGGCGCCGGCGCCGTCGTTCGCCTCGCGCCCGCGTGGACGGAGCCGCTGGTGCTGTGGCAGGCGCTGGTCGGCCGCCCGTCGAGCGGCAAGTCGCCGGCGCTGGCGCCGGTGCGCGCCCTGCTCGCCACCTTGCAGGAGGAGCTGGGCGGCGGCGACGCCGCCGGCACGAAGCCCTTCTTCCTTCTGGCTGACGGCGCCGCCGAACCACTCGCCGAAGCATTGGCCGCCGCGCCGCGCGGCGTGATGCTGTGGCGCGACGAGCCGTCCGGCCGCCTCGCCTTCCTCGATGACAGCATGGCCAAGGATCGGTCGCGCTGGCTGGAGGCATGGCAGGCGGGCCCGGTCGTGCTGCAGGGCGCGCGCCACGCCTCGCGGCACGAACGATGCCCGATGAGCGTGCTGATCTCGATCCGCCCCGACCGACTCATGGCGGCCCTCGGCAAGGACGATCGGCGCAAGGGCAGCCCGCGCCAGGACGAGGACGGGCTGGCGGCCCGGCTGCTCTATGGCTGGCCCGACCCGCCGGCCTTCCGCCCCATCGCCGAGCGCCGCGCGGCGCGCGACGAGCAAGCGCTCGACCTGCTGCGCAGCATCGGCCGCGTCGCGCGCTCGCCCGCCGATCCCCTCGTGCTCGCCCTCGACGAGGGCGCCGCCAAGGCATTCAACGCCTTCCTGGCCGGCCTGCACGGCCTCGTGCAGCGCGCCGAGGGGCTGGAGGCCGACTGGCTGGGCAAGGGCTCCGGCACCGTGGCGCGGCTGGCCGGCGTGCTGTCGCTGCTCGCCTGGGCCGGAAGCGGCGTCGGCGGCGCGCCGGGCAAGGTCGGCCTCGAGTCGATGGAGGCCGCGGTGCGCCTGTGGTCGGACTATTTGCGGCCGCACGCCTGCCTGGTGTTCGATCGCGTCGGCCCCACCGACACCGAGCGCCACGCGCGCCGCGTGGTGCGCTGGCTGAAAGTCCATCGCCCGGCCGACGTCTCGCGCGAGGATGTGCGGCGCCGCGCGCTCGGGCGCACCCTCGACGCCGCCCGCACCGAGCGCGTGCTCGAGCGTCTGTGCGCCGCCGGGGCGCTGCGATCCAAGCTGCTTGTCTTCTCCGTGCAGGGCGGCCGGCCGGCGCGACGCTGGGAGGTCAACCCGGCCTTGCTGGCCGCCGCGGACGCCGGAGACGAAAAATGAGCGGCGGAAAGGGCGGAAAGGGCGGAAACCTCCAATCCTTAGGAAATAGGGGCCTTTTTCGATGAGGGCGCGAAGCGGCTGAAACTGGCGGAAACCTCCTTGCCGGAGCGCGGACCTCCAGGTCCGCTCATTGCTGGGAGCGCGCAACTCCAGTTGCGCATCTTCGTGGATCACACAGTCCATGAGCGCCACTGGAGTGGCGCGCTCCCAGCAAAGACTATGAGCGGACCTGGAGGTCCGCGCTCCGTTATGAGCGGACTTGGAGGCCCGCGGTCCCGGAAGAGTCTAGCCGACCTTCTCCTTCACGCCGGGCGCGATCGCGAGCTTGGCCTTGGTCTTGGCCTTGACCTCGTCGACCGTGACGCCGTCGGCGAGCTCGATCAGGGTGACGCCGCCGTCGCCCGTCTTGTCGACGCTGAAGACGCCCAGCTCGGAGATCACCATGTCGACCACCCGCTTGCCGGTGAGCGGCAGGGTGCATTCCTGCAAAAGCTTCGAGGCGCCATCCTTGGAGACGTGCTCCATGGTGACGATGACCTTGCGCACGCCGGCCACGAGATCCATCGCGCCGCCCATGCCCTTCACCATCTTGCCGGGGATCATCCAGTTGGCGAGATCGCCGTTCTCCGCCACTTCCATGGCACCCAGGATGGAAAGGTCGATATGGCCGCCGCGCACCATGGCGAAGCTGTCGGCCGAGGAGAAATAGGACGTGCCCTTGAGCTCGGTGACGGTCTGCTTGCCGGCATTGATGATGTCGGGGTCGACCTCGTTGTCGAGCGGGAAGGGGCCGACGCCCAGCATGCCGTTCTCGCTCTGCAGGGTGATGTCGACATCCTCCGGCACGTAGTTCGACACCAGGGTCGGAATGCCGATGCCGAGATTGACGTAGTAGCCGTCCTTCAGTTCCTGGGCGGCGCGCGCCGCCATCTGATCGCGGGTCCAGGCCATGGCTGTCTCTCCTCAAGCCTTGCGAATCGTGCGTTGCTCGATCTTCTTGTCGTAGGGCGCACCGCAGAGGATGCGATTGACGAAAATGCCGGGCGTGTGGACGTGGTCGGGATCGATCGCACCCACCGGCACGAGCTCCTCGACCTCGGCGATGCAGAGCTTGGCCGCAGTCGCCATCATCGGATTGAAATTTCGCGCGGCCTTGCGATAGACGAGGTTGCCCGACGCATCGCCCTTCCACGCCTTGACCAGCGCCAGGTCGCCGACCAGGCCGCGCTCCATGACATATTCATGGCCGTCGAAGACCTTGGTCTCCTTGCCCTTGGCGACTTCGGTGCCGACGCCGGTCTTGGTGTAGAAGGCGGGAATGCCCGCCCCGCCGGCGCGGCAGCGCTCGGCCAGCGTGCCCTGCGGGTTGAACTCGATCTCGAGTTTTCCTTCGAGGTAGAGCTTGGCGAAGGTCTTGTTCTCGCCGACATAGGACGAGATCATCTTCTTCACCTGGCCGGTCTCGAGCAGCAGGCCCAGCCCCTCGCCGTCGATGCCGGCATTGTTGCTGACGCAGGTCAGATTCTTTACACCCGAATCACGCACCGCGTGGATCAGCTTGTCGGGAATGCCGACCAGCCCGAAGCCGCCGCACATCACCATCATGCCGTCGTGCAGCACGCCCTCGAGCGCCGACTTGGCATCCTTGTAGACCTTGTTCGCCATCACCCCACCCTTTTCCTCCCCCGCTGCGCGGGGGAGGTGTCGCCGTCATACGGCGACGGAGGGGTCAAGGGCAACAGAAGTCGATGTCATGCCGTTGCCTTGACCACCCTGTGAGCCGGTATATATATGCTTCTATATGATCACGATCGCCAATTCCCGCGCCGAGAAAGCCGCCCGGCGGCTGGCCAAGACGCTCGACACGACCATCTCCGAAGCGGTGGCGGTCGCGTGCGAGCGGCTCCTGCATGAGCAGGATGCGGCCGCGCGGGGCAAGCGCCGACGCGCACAGCTCGACCGCGTGCTCGCCGATATCCGCAAACGCCACAAGCTTACGGGAACACCGGCTGAACGCGCCCGGCTGGCCGATCATAGCGACCTGTACGGACCTGACGGCTTGCCTCGATGAGCGATATCGCTATCGACACGTCTGCCATTGTCGAGGAGTTGATAGAAGGGCCGCAGGCGGCCGCGGTTCGCGACGCGCTGGGCGCGGCCGGCATGGTCTTCGCCACATCGGTCGCTCGCGTAGAGGCGGCGATGGTCATGATGAGTCGGTTCGGTTGGGACAGGGCCACGTTCGATCGAGCCTGGCAGGCGCTGGGAGTCGAAGAAGTGGCCGTCGACACGCCGCTCGCCGCCTTGGCGATCGACGCGTTCGAAATGTGGGGCAAAGGTCGCGCCACGGCCGGGCTCAATTTCGGCGACTGTTTTTCGCACGCGCTCGCCATCGCACGTGGCGTGCCCCTCCTGTTTGTCGGCGACGATTTCGCCCAGACCGGCCTCGATCGGGCTTAGGCTCAAGCTGCCTTCTTACCGTGATGGCTGTGCAGCTTGGCGCCGAGCACGCGACGGATGGCATTGAACTCGGGACTCGACACGTCGCGCGGGCGCGGCAGGTCGAGCGCGTTGTCGCTTTCGATGCGGCCGGGGCCGGGCGTCATCACCACCACGCGGTTGGCGAGGAAGATCGCCTCCTCGACGGAGTGCGTGACGAAGACCACTGTGAGCTTTGTGCGCTGCCAGATTTCCAGGAGCTCGTCCTGCAGGCGCTCGCGCGTCATGGCATCGAGCGCGCCGAACGGCTCGTCCATCAGCACCAGCTCGGCGTCGTTGGCCAGCACGCGGGCGATCGCCACCCTCTGCTTCATGCCGCCGGAGAGCTGGTGCGGATAGGCATTGGCGAATTTGCCGAGGCCCACCAGCTCGATAAACTTGTCGACCGTCTGCTTCACCTGCGCACCCGCCAGGCCGCGCGCAATGGGGCCGAAGGCGATGTTCTCGCGCACGCTCAGCCACGGGAAGAGCGCGTAGTCCTGGAACACCATGCCGCGAGTCGGGTCGGGCTCGGCGATCGGCTTGCCCCACATCAGGGCCTCGCCGGACGAGGGCTGCTCGAAGCCTGCCATGATCCGCAGAAGGGTCGACTTGCCACAGCCCGACGCGCCGATCAGGCAGACGAACTCGCCCTTGGCGATCGAGAGGCTGGCGTCGGAGAGGGCGTGGATCGTCTGGTCCTGCAGCTGGAAGACTTTCGAGACCCGCTTGATCTCGACGATGGGGCCCGCCGCGTCAGCCATGGTGGTTGGGACTCCAGCGCAGCAGCCGGTTGCCGATCAGCACGACGACGCGGTCGGAGAGGTAGCCCGCGACGCCGATCACGATCATGCCGCAGATCACCAGCTCGGTGCGCGACAGCGTGCGGCCGTCCATGATGACCGCGCCCAGGCCCTGCGGCACGCCGGTCATCTCGCCCACCACGATGACGAACCAGGCGAGGCCCAGCCCCAGCCGCAGGCCGGTGAAGATGGCGGGCGTCGCGGCCGGCAGCACGACCTTGTAGAACTGCGCGTTGCCGCGGCAGCCCAGCATCGAGGCCGCCTCGAACAATTTGGGATCGACCGAGCGCACGCCGAAGACGGTGTTGAGCAGGATCGGATAGAAGGCGCCGAGGCAGACCAGCGCGAAGGCCGACTTGGCGCCCAGCCCGAACAGGATCATCGACAAAGGCAGCCAGGCGGTGACCGGGATCGGCCGCATGACCTGCAGGAAGGGATCGAGCAGCAGGCGCGCGGTCGGCATGCGGCCGACCATGATGCCGATCGGCAGGGCGAAAAGTGCCGCCAGCGCGAAGCCGCCATAGACCCGGCTCATCGACGCCAGCAGATGCGTGAGCAAGGTTCCCGAATAGGCATCGTCGTAGATGCCGCCCACGGCGAAATCGACCATGTACTCGGCGACCGCGTAGGGTGTCGGGATCAGCAGGGTCCAGCGCTGCGTCGTCGCCACCTGCCAGAAGGCCAGCAACAGCAGCGGCACGATCAGGGCGAGGACGACAGGTCTTACGCGGCGCCACAGCGACTTCGGTCGGCCGGCGGAAACAACCGCCGGCTCCGCGCCCGTGTCGAGGCTGGCGTCCGCGATCGTCATGGGACCTAGCTGCTGCCGAGCTCGTTGGAGAACGTCGGATTGAGGAAGGTGTCGAACTTGGGCAGGGCGCGGATCTGCTTCAGCTCGAGCATCTGTTGGGCATAGGTCTTGGCCTGGCCCTGCACGGTGCCGTCGAGCTTCCAGACATACTCGACATTGTTGGCGCCCAGCGCCTGGTCGACGGCGGCGCGGTTGGCGCCCAGCTTCTGCACCGTCATGTCCGTCACCATGGGCTTGTTGGCCATCATGAACTCGACGGCCTGGCGATGGGTCTTCAGCATCGTCCGCACGAGGTCGGGGTTCTTGGCGACGGTGTCCTCGTGCGTGCCGAAGATCATGTTCAGGCCGCCCATCGGCGTGCTGTACGGATATTCAACGAGCTGGCCCGCGCCCGAGGTGATCGACAAAGCGGGGCCGGGCTCGGCGCCGACATAGGCGTCGACGTCGCCGCGCGCCAGCATGGCCGGCATCTCGCCGAACGGCACGCGCACGGCCGTGACGTCCTTGATCGACAGGCCCTCCATGCGCAGCCGCTCCATGATGAAGACCTCCTGGGTCGAGCCCGGCCAGATGCCGACCCGCTTGCCCTTGAGGTCCTTGACGGTCTTGATGTCGGAGCCCGCCTTGGAGATGACTCCCATGCCCTTGTTGGAGAGCGCCCCCACGACGACGACGGGCTCGCCAACGGCGCCGCCCAAAATGGCGGCGGCGATGCCGAAGGTGCCGAAATCGACCGACTTGGTGACCACGGCGTTCTTGCCGTCGGTCGGGCTGTCGAACACGATGATCTCGATCTTGAGGTCGGCCGGCGCGAAGCGCTCATAAAAATAGGGCGGCATCGAATGGACGAGGCGCAGCGCCCCCATCTTGACCGTGCGCGGCTCGGCCCGCAGGATCGACGGAGCGGCGAGGCTGGCGGCGGCAAGGCCCGCTCCGGCGAGTAGGCGGCGACGCTGGATCATGAAGGGGCCTCCCGGCTTGGTTGCCCACCGGCTCGCAACAGCCGTGCCAAGTCCGGTCAGTCGAGCAGGAGAAGCTGTTGCGTCAGCTGGCCGTCGGCATCGCGCAGTTCATGTGTGATTGTGAAATGGTCGCCGCCCGCCACCGGAATCAGCACCCCCGGCAAGTGCTCGGCGGCCCGCTTGGCGTGAAGGTGACGGCTGTCGGCGACCAAGGGCGGCAACTCCGCCGTGCCGTAGGCGATGGCCAGCGGCTTTTTCACCATCGGCAGCCGCAAGGGCGACAGGGCCTCGATCTCCTGATCGGTCAGGCTGAGCTTTTCATTGAGATAGGTGTCGCGGATCGGCCCCAGCTCGAAGACGCCGGAGATCGAAAGGCCGGCGCTCACGCGGGCATGGCCGAGGCAGGCCGCCGTCAGATGGCCGCCGGCCGACCAGCCCGACAGCACGACCTTGCCGGCGATGCCGTGCGCCGGACCGTTCGCGGCCAGCCAATCGAGCGCCGCATTGATCTCGGCCACGATCTCGGTCAGCGAGGCGTCGGGCGCCAAGGTGTAGCCCGGCAGCGCCGCGGCCCAGCCGTGCGCAAAGGGTCCGGCGATCATGCTGGCGAACTGATCCTTGCTGTTGCGCTGCCAGTAGCCGCCATGGATGAAGACGATGCAGGGCGCATTCGTATCGGCGGCGGGGAAGAGGTCCCACGTGTTGCGCTCCCGCGGCCCGTAGCGCAGGTCGAGATGCTTCGCATGGGCTTGCCGGAACGCGGCCGATGCCGCGATGCGTGCTTCGTTGAGCGCGGGGCTGTTCTTGACCGCGTCCGAATTGTTATAGGCCGCGTCGCGTTCGGCGCGGCTCATCATTCCCCAGTTCATTTTGCTCTCTCCACGATCACGATCGCGATGCCCGCGATCACCAGCATCGTGCCCAGCACCAGCGGCCAAGTCACGGCCTCGCCGAGGAGCACGGCCGACGAGGCGATGCCCAAAAGTGGCGTGCCTAGCATGCCGAGCGAACCGGTGACCGGCGGCAGCGCGCGAGCGACGGAGACGGCGGCCCACGTTCCGGCCGGACCGGCGAACACGCCGATATAGAAGAGCGCGATCCAGAGATTGGGCTGGCTGAAATTTAGATAGCCGCGGGGCTCGAAGACGAGAGCGAGAATCCAGAGCAGGATGGTCGCCACCAACATCTGCCAGGGCAGCACGTCGAGCGGCTGCATGCGCCAGCGATGCCGGCGTGCGTGCAGGACGGCCAGCGCCCAGCTGAAGCCCGCCAACAGGAGCCAGGCGTGTCCCTCGACGACGGCGCGATCGCTCCAGTCGAAGCGCAGCGGATCGATCAGCACGACGATGCCCAAAAGGCCGAGCAGGGCGCCGGCCACGCCGCGCCAGCCCACAGGCTCGCCGACCATCAGCGACAGCGGCACCATCCACAGCATGGTCGTGTAGGCCAGCACGCCCGAGCGGCCCGGCGGCACGCTCTGCACGCCGAGATTGGCGAAGGCGAAGAACAAGGTGAGCTGGAAGGCGCCGACCGACAGCACGATCGGCCAGTCGGCGCGGCCGGGCCAGGCGAGGCGCCTGAGCGCTGCCAGTATCACGAAGGCGGCGAGCGCCGACAGCGTGGCGCGCGCGGCGGCCAGCCACACCGGCGTGCTGGCCGACAGGCCGATCTTGATGGCAGGCCAAGTGAGCCCGAACAGCACGACCGTCGCGCCGAGCTGCAGCCACGCGACGCGCGGGACGCGCGCGGTATCCGCGACGGTCATTGCTGCTACGCGCGCTTGGCTTCGGCCGTGGTGAGCGGCTGCGGCAGGCGCGACAGCATCTCCTTGGGAACGACCTGCCAGAAGTGGTC
>Ga0193729_1001794_pt1 | contig 10862 bp, 6 predicted proteins | sample U1c2metaG_FD_143036 | JGI IMG/M metagenome (GOLD analysis project Ga0193729, IMG submission 143036) | Soil microbial communities from a riparian zone of the East river system, Colorado, United States - U1c2 | ecosystem: Environmental > Terrestrial > Soil > Riparian zone | place: USA: East River... | reverse complement strand
CTTGTGCGATGCATCCATCGAGCTCCTCGGCGGGGACTTCTAGTCCGCATAAAGAGATTGGCACTGAAGCCAGAGCACGCACCGGTTGGGAAACGTGCTTGCTTCGGCAAGAAGCCGCTTGACGCTGTAGTGTGGCGGGAGCGAAGGCCATCAACGAAAGTTCGGCGCTCACTAGTGTTAAACCCGTCGTGCGCGAGGGAAAAATATTCGGCTCTCTACACTCTGCGGACGTCTTCACTGAAAAAGACGACAAATTCCCCGGCGCAAGGCTTCGGACGAGGTTCGAAAAATTGACTTTTTCAAATGTTTTCGGGTGGACCCTGAAAACTGGCGAGTTTTGAGCCCGCGCAACAAAAGGCATCAACAACAAGCACGGGGCCAAAAACTTTGGAAATCGAGAAGTGCTCATCGAGGCGCCATGGATCGTGATGCTGCAAGGGATGGACCAATCGAGGCGAACCGCGGAAGGTGCCAAGCAATTGAAAACAAGTTTGTTGGTCAGGTTCGGGACCATGGCGAAACGGAATACATCCGACAATTCGGAGCGCCTCCGACATCTCGTGTTTAGAGATGTCTTGTAAGCATTCAGAGGGCGCGAAGACAAAAGTAGCCAAAACTCGGAACGGGGCACCCGTCTTTCTATATATATATTTTTTTTCTTTTTTTTCTTTTTTTTTCTTTTTCGCTGTGAATAATCAAGATTTGAAAGTCGAATCGAAGGACGTCACCGCGGTCCTCCGGCACGGCCACGTTGAGCATGAATAGGTCTAGAAACGGGGTGATGTTATTTTCTTCTCAACATCTCATCTGTTACGGGTAAAGAATTTGCGGCTACTCGATATTTCGGAGCTTTCCCGAAACGTCGGAAGGATCGCCCTACACCCACATCTGTAGAAGGAGTGAAGCTCGCGATTTTCGCGTGCCGCTCGGGTAGGCGCGCAATCGATACGCACGGAGACAACCTTCCCTCAAGAACCTTCGCAGAGTTGGTCTCAAAGACAAAAACCGCGGTCCGTGGCTGCTCTGTACAAACTGACAGGTGTTATCCAGACGCAAATTGGGGACCCTTATCTGCGCAGCATCGCAGAGCGCCATTGCGGGAGAACCAATGGACTTAAAGACCCAGCCAGAAGCCGTAAGTACACCTGCCCATTATTCATCGTCACCTCGTGAAGTCGCCAAAGTCCTCTGCGACCACTCGTCTGGCTCGAACTGGATAGACCAAGGTATGTTTCGGAATGCCGATCCTGCCTGGTTATTAGAAGCTGTACCCGACGTCATTTCTCTTGTGGACAGCGAAAAGGAGAAGACGCTTGGATTTAGGCCTCACGAACGGATTGGCAGGCCGGTCGAAAACCTCATTCCGGAAAAGATACTGGCGGAAATTTCAGGCATATTCATAAACCTTGAGCCGCAAAAAGTTGATGGTCAGATCAGAGGAAGCCAGAAACGAATCTGTGAATCGCTTGGCTTGGACAGCAGCACTCTGTTTGAGTTGTCCCGTGATGGCAGCGGCGTAGTTGTCACACATCGTGGGCCCGCAGAGGGAATCGTCGATACTCCTCCGCCTTTATCCGCTCAGGACTTTCCCTGGTGCGCGCGCGTCTTGCTCAGCGGGCGCCGTTTGAGTTTGACGCGCATTGAAGATTTACCGGAAGAGGCAGCGATAGATAAGGAAACACTTCGCAAGTATGGGCCTAAATCTAACATCAATTTTCTAGTGCTGTCGAACGGAAGGATTCTAACTTTTGGATCGATGAGCACAGAGCGGGAATGGCTCCCAACCCGAATAGAGAGGCTCGATTTGGTCGCCGAAGTTTTTTGCAACGCGCTCGCTGGCGCGCGAGCTCAAGAGGATCTACGAAGGGCCTATGTAGAAATCGAACAGCTCAAGCAGCAGCTGGAGAAAGAAAGCGTCTGCCTGCGCGAAGAAATAACACTAGAGCATCATCACAATGAAGTGATTGGCAATAGTGAGAGCATCCGCCGCGTCCTCAGGCTCGCGGAACAGGTGGCGGCGACTGATTCAAATGTGCTCGTACTCGGTGAGACCGGTACTGGCAAGGAGCTAGTTGCGCGCACGATTCACGAACACAGTCGCCGTAAAGGACGCGTCATGGTGAAAGTGAACTGCGCCGCGTTACCCGGAAGCCTGGTCGAGAGCGAACTGTTCGGACGCGAAAAGGGGGCGTTCACCGGTGCACTGACCAAGGAGATCGGTAGATTTGAGTTAGCCCATGGCTCTACCATACTTCTCGATGAAATCGGGGAGCTGCCGATCGAATTGCAATCCAAGCTGCTGAGAGTGCTTCAGGAAGGTGAATTCGAGCGGCTGGGTGGACCTAAGACAATCAAAATAGACGTGCGCGTGATTGCCGCCACCAGCCGTAACTTACAAGCGGCAGTCCGCGAAGGTAAGTTCCGTGAGGATCTGTTTTACCGGCTAAATGTGTTTCCGATTACCATTCCGCCTTTGCGCGAGCGGCGAGAAGATATTCCGCCGCTAGTTTGGCATTTTGTGAACGATCTTAGCCAGCGAATGGGACGTTCCATTGAAACCATTCATCGCTCCACGATGGAGGCGTTCAAGAGCTATTACTGGCCAGGAAATGTCCGTGAACTCCGCAACGTCATCGAACGATTCTTAATCACCAACACAAATCCGGTGTTCCGGGCTGAATTGCCGGCTGTGGATCCAGATAGCATTCTTTCTCACGCGCAAACGTTCGAAGACGTCGAGCGAAACCACATTCTTCGCATTATGGAAATGGTCGGATGGCGCGTTCGCGGTGAGGGTGGGGCTGCCCAGATCTTGGGCCTGAAGCCAACCACGCTCGAATCTCGGATGCAAAAACTCGGCATCGAGCGACGCAAATAGGCATCCGACATTTCGGAGTTCGCCCGAAATATCGGACGACTGGTGTTTCTCGGACCTTAGTTTCTCCGTCCTGAATCGCGCACCAGACTGTCGTTTCAGGTTTTATACCTTTCAAAACTGACTCCTCATGTTTGGAAGAGTGCTTGCTCCTTTTCTAACCAGAAGGCTCCGTTCGTCCACCCTTAGTACGGCCAAGTGGGTAATCGGCGAGGAAACCAATTTGATCATCGAGAGCTTGCGTATCGTAGTTCGGCCGGCAAAGGTCGAAGAAGTGCGGCGCGCCTTTGCAGCCTGGATTGGACCGACTCAAGTGGAGTCTGGATGTATAAATCTTCGAATCCTTCAGGAAACCGGCCAACCTCATTCGTTTTGCTACCAAGCGGAATGGGCAAACCAGGACGACTTGATGCGCCACCTGCGTTCGGAGCACTACAAACGTCTACTTCTTCTCATGGATCTCGGAGATGAGCCACCAGTCGTTGAGTTTCATACCGTCACCGAAACCAAAGGTCTTGATTTGATACAGCATGCCCGAAACGTATTTTGAGCAATTGCTGTGGTTAAAGATGAAGGCAGCTCGATCAGTAGCATTGCGGAATCGATCCGCTGCGGACCTGAACGGAAGTGCAAAGCTGGTCATGCAGCGATTCGCATTCTGGAAGGAAGGGATCTAATGGTGAGTTCATTACGCGCAAGCGCTCTGCTTTTGATTAGCATATGCGCTCCACCTATGTTTGGACAGAAGGCGAATCAATCTGACCCTCAGGGGTTCGAAGAGCATGCGTCTGAGGTACCAGTCGCACAATCGTCATCTAAGGATTCTTCTCAAGAAGACACCACGCCCAAAAAAAAGAAGAAGTTGGGTGGAGACGGCTCGTTTGTAGTGGTGCCTCTTCCGATTTCAAGCCCCGCTATCGGTTCCGGAATCGTGCCTGTAGTGGCCTATATCTTTCCCATTAGTGCGAACGACAAGATTTCACCTCCTTCCACGATCGGGGTCGCCGGTCTCATCACAAACAACGGCAGCCGAGGCTTCGTCGTGGGAGGACAGCTCTTTCTCAAGGAGAATACATATCAAGTCACCACCGGTTATATACATGGGAACATACAGTACGACATATACGGGACCGGAATCGCAGCGAATCTTAAGCTGCCTCTAGTGCAAAGTGGGAGCGGATTTCTGGGCGAAGTCTTACGCCGCCTTGGATGGAAATTCTTCCTGGGTCCCCGATTTGTAACTGGACGTTCGTTTATTACAGTGGCGCCAGGCAGTAACAGTACGGTCCCGATCCCTCCGGAGGTCGGACTCCACACAAACCTCACGGCTATTGGCATGAAGCTGAACCGTGATACCCGTCCGAACCACTTCTATCCGGTTAGCGGGACTTATTTCACATTCACATCAGATTTTTTTTCCCAATCACTAGGTAGCAAATATTCTTTCCAATCGTACAAAACCGAGTTCGACAAGTATTGGAGCTTGAGCAAGAATCAGGTCATCGCCTATGACGCCGCCTTCTGCGCGACCGGTGGGACGCCCCCGTTTTACGGTAATTGTATATACGGGACCAGCAACGAATTGCGGGGATATGCAGCCGGGCGATACTTCACTCGCTATATGCTCACAACACAAGTCGAGTACCGTTTGGTTTTGCCAAAGCGTTTTGGTTTGGTGGCATTCGGCGGTGTGGGTGGAGCGATTCCTGGTGGTGAGCAATTGTTGCAGAAAGCGCAGACTAGTCAGTTCCTACCGGCCGGGGGCGCGGGTTTGCGATTTCAGCTTAGTAAAAAATACCACCTGAACCTTCGAGCGGACATCGCGCAGGGCAGGGACGGTCACACGTTCGGCCTAGGAGTTGGTGAGGCTTTCTGATTAATTGCACATCGTCGGTTGTGCCGCCGAGCTTAGAAATCTTAGGCCGCCCGCTTCCAGCACAAATCTTTTCGAGCGTCGCATATCCGAAGCCTCGCTAAATTGTCGTCATTCGAAGACTCATGAACGACGCCGCCCCGGCTCCGACATATCGGGTGCACTCCGAAATTTCGGGCGAAAAGGATCACCACGTCTTGCCTGATCTGTTCAGCTCGACTGCGCAATTTGAAAGAGTTGCAAACGCTTAGCACCTGGCGATGAAAAGGTGCGCTTGGTATTCACCGTGCTTGGTCAGTTGTGAGATCTCACACCAAAGCTGTGCTCGATCTGTCAAAAAGCGGGTCATCTGCTGGGGATATGATAAGGGGAACGTAATTCCATGGATCGAGAGATCGCCGCTTGGCCCATAGCCGTCACTCTGCTGATCGGCATGTTGGTCTGTCTCGAATTCGGTCGCTATCTGGGAGCACGTAGGCTCGCGACTGATCCGCAGGGAGCCATGTCCGGTTTAGGCGCGGTGGAAGGAGCTATGTTCGGCCTATACGGTCTCCTTTTAGCATTCTCTTTTTCGGGCGCTGCTGGTCGCTATGATGCGCGTAGGCAGTTGATTGTGGAGGAGGCTAACGCGATTGGCACAGCTTACTTGCGAGTCGATCTCTTACCTCTTGAAACGCAGCCCGCCGTGCGTGATCAATTCCGAGGCTATGTGGATTCTCGACTGGCAATTTACCGGCAGTTTTCAGATGCTGCAGCCGTTAACCTGGAACTTTCCCGCTCCGAAAAACTGCAGAAAGCGATCTGGGCTCAGTCCGTGGCGGCCTCGGCCAAACCAGGTGCTCATACTGAGGCGGGCAAGCTACTCCTCCCGGCGTTGAATGAAATGATCGACATTACAGCCACGCGAATGATGGGGACCAGAATGCATCCTCCGTCGATCATCTACGTGCTTTTGTTTGTTCTGGCTCTGATTTGTTCCGTTCTGGCAGGACACGGCATGGCAGCCAGCAAGAACCGCAGTGTGTTGCACACGATCGCCTTCGCATTCATCACGGTCATTTCCGTTTATGTTGTTCTCGATCTCGAGTACCCACGTAGTGGCCTGATACGCATCGACACATTCGATCAAGTGCTGGTTGACGTGCGTGAAAGCATGAACTAATCAGGAAGTTTGCCAGGCACAAGAAATTAAAGAGGACTTTAGTGTGCGCACTTTTAGAAATGCAGCTTGGCCGTGAACTGTGCCGACCGGGGGCCGCCAACCGCGTACAGTGCGCTCTGCTGCCCGCCAAAGCCGAGGCTTACATCGATGTTCGTTGTGGACGTGCCAGGGCACACCTTGCCGAAAGCCGAACGTACCGTGCCGCCCGGGCTGCCCCAGAGGCTATCCGGATTACATTGCGATCCTGGACTTCCAAACATCGGATGGTTGAATACATTGAAGTATTCTGCGCGCAAATCGAGCTTGACGCGTTCAGTGAGGCTAAACTGGCGGCGCAGCGCGAGATCGGTCTGGTTGAGCGAGTATGGACTACGCAACCCGTTTCTGGGGAAGTTCCCCGTCTGCCCAACCGATGGTGAGGCGAAAGCAGCCGGATTCAACGCTTGACCACTCGGTTGTGTGGGGTCAGCAATCCAGTAGGGTTGACCGGCCACGATGTCAGCCTGAGCGGTATAGCGGCCAAGAACGGGTGAGATTCCGCGGAGGAATATGTTGATCGGTGGCGCAGAAGTCGCGCGCACAAGTCCATCGACGGCCCAGCCTCCCAAAATGGCTTTGCCTGCCCGGCCCCAAGAAGGTGTCGGTATCTCGTAGGAGACCGCGCCAGCGAGCGAGTGACGAATGTCGAAGTCCGAGGGCGTCAACGGTGGGAGCACTATGTCGCTTATACGCGCTGCGACAAGACCGTTGGCATCAGTGGAACCAAGGTCTCTCGATTTTGCGAGGCTGTACGACACCAGCGCCTGCAGCCCCTGCGACATTCTTCGCTGGAACTGTATCTGTAAAGCGTTGTAGTGCGAGTACCCGGCGTTCCTTGTTGTGAGAACGGGTGCGTTGCTACCGAATTTCAGAAACAGAGGACGAAATATGTCCTGCCGCAGTAATTGTCTGGCGTCTGAACCCACGTAAGTTGCTGTCAGCGTTTGTTTAGCTCCAAAATCCCGCTGAATGGCAATATTCCATTGCATGGTAAACGGGAGACTCAGGTTCGGATCAACGGCAGTCAGTTGAAACACGCTTGAATCGATGGTCGTTGAGAACGGTGGAGGCTGGAAAGCCGGGTTGCTCACATCGAAAGGCAGCGATGGGGAAGCAAAAATAAACCTGGAACGCGCGTATGGAAACCCAAAGGCAGCTTGGCCGACGTTCCCATAGCCTAGATCATAGAAGAGGCCAAACCCTCCACGCACCACTGTTTTGGAGGTGATCTGGTATGCGGCTCCGATCCGGGGAGCGAAATTGCCGTACTTGGTGTGCCAAAGCGGTCCCGGTACCGCAGCGAGCGGATTCGAGTCGAATACTCCTTCCAGCATGTAAAGGGGTTTTCCTGACGTTGTCGAGATCGGCGGTGTGTTGATCTCCCATCGCAACCCATAGGTCAGCGTCAGGCGATTCGTGATCCTCCAGGTGTCCTGAGCAAACAGCGAGTAGTTGTTCATTTTCACAGAAAAAGGATCGTAGCTGCTCAAAAGGACCGCACTCACGGTTCCTGCCACCAACTCCGCGTACGCAGACGTAACAAAAGCATACCCGGTACTTTGCTTGGCTGTAGGGCTTTGACGACGATAGTCGATGCCGAACCTGAATTGGTGCACGCCAACGGCCCACGAGAATGTTTCCACGAAATTGAGCTGCCGCTGGACATTAAAATAACCCGTACCCTGCCTGACGTCCATGTCGGTGCTACCGGCGGATGAAAAACCAACGACGGCTAGACCTTTTTCAGGAGTAAAAGGAGACGAGGGCGGGAACAGAACGGAAGTGGGCGGCACCACGGCCCCAGCAAAGTTTGTAAGAGAGATGACGGAAGTGGCGGTGTTCCGACTCCAGTTCGCACGGAAGTCGTTCACTTTGTTAGGAGCGACCAAGATAGTCGCCCCCGCGGTCAGGGTGTCCATATTCGCGTGGTTGTATGACAACTCCTCCCAAAACCGGGTCGTGTCATAGGAAGGCGCGTGGTTGTAGCGTGCGAACAGGATGATTTTCTTGCTCAGGTTGTGGTCAATGCGGATGCTGGTTGCATTGAGAGTGGAAGGATGGGAATAGCCGACGGTAATCTTTGCGAGGCAAGGATTTGTGATGTTATCGCAGGAGGGGTCGAGGAGGGGTGCGTTCGGACCGGGAAGCGGCAGCGCATTGACGATTGGCAGATAGGCCGGTGCAACCGCGGCCCGGGCGGACGCCGTAAAAAACTCACCTGAGGCCGTCTGCGGCAGCAGCAATCGCAGGCCTTCATACGAAAAGAAGAAGAACGTTTTGTCTTTGAGGATGGGGCCACCAAGAGTACCGCCAAAGTCATTCTGGCGCAGCGGCGGCTTGGGAAGTGGGGGCACGTCAAAATAGTTCCGGGCGTCGAAAATATCGTTCCGTACGTAATCAAATGCCGTGCCATGGAACCGGTTGGTGCCGGATTTAGTAACGATGGAGATCTGGGCTCCAGGGGTACGTCCGAATTCGGGCGCGTAGGATGAGGTCTGGATGCGGAACTCCTGCATGGCGTCTACGGACACCAGTCCGTTCGTTCCGCCTTGGGCGGTTAATCCCGGTGTTGCGCCTCCCATCGTCTGACCGAGCCCACTGAGTCTTACGCCAAAATTTGCACTCACACCATCCACCATAAAATAGTTCGCGTTGCTGCGCTGTCCATTCGTGCTGAACTGGCCATCGCCTAGACTTGGTGATGTGAATACTACGCCCGGCGTCAGCGCGATCAAGGACTGAAAGCTACGCCCGTTCAGTGGCATGTTTTCCACGAATTGCTGGTCCACCACGGTACTAACCGCCGCCGAATCGGTCTGTAGCATTGGTGCTTCGTCGACGACCGTGGAGGTGTCTGACACGGATACGATGGTCAGCTTAAAATTCTCATTGACGGCATCTTGCACATACAGCTGGAGGTCTGGCTGCACGACTGTGCGAAAGCCATCTTTCTGAATGGTCAGCCGGTAAATGGCAGGACGCAGATCGGGTATGACGTAGATGCCATCCTCATTGGTGGTGGTGGTGATCGAGGCATCCGTCTCGATGTTGGTGATCTTGCACTCGGCGCCGGCGATCACAGCGTCAGTCTGGTCCGTCACCCTGCCGGAAATCCGAGCGCCTTCTGTCTGTGCGAAGGCCGCCACTGCCGTCAGAAGGAGAACAACCACAAGCGCTTGGGACTTCATCTGCGTTCTCCCTAAGTGCTTGCACCAAGCAACTAGTTTGGCTGCGTACTAAAATTGCTGACGAGCATATTCTTGTCGGTGGTTTCATGCAAGCAGGCAAGCTACCAGGAAGGAGGTAAGGCAGGCTCAGCTGGGGTGTCTAACTACGAATGATTGGCTGTGCCCAGATAGGCGTATAGCATCTTGGGTCCGCCGCGTTGCTTTCCGCCGGTCGCGGACCCTGCTGTGACGTATACGGAATTGATCCCTTTTACCAGCTCCGGGCTCTTTACATTCAACACCCAGCGCCCCGGCGCTTTGGCATCCGCTTGTAGGAAGCCCAAACTGCGCGCTGAGTTCTTACTTCCTTCGGGCACTGCCCAAACCTGGAAACTACTCTTGGTATTGAGACCATTATCTTCATTCAAATCGAAGGCATAAAAAGAGAAGGATTTGCCTTCGGTCAGGAAAACGCGTCCAAACGCTCTACTGGGCTTCCCGTTTGAGTCGGTGTCGTGGACATCGACGACATGCAGCTGGCGGGCCACCATAAGTTCGCGGACATCCTGACCTGCTGTCGCGAGTTGCCGTTCCATATCGAGTGTGGCGCTCGCGATCCGCAACTTGTTCGAGAGTTCCGTAATGCGGGCCTCCTGTTGCGCCAGGGAGGCGTCATCATTGAGGCGCAGCTGACTGATACGAGCCGCCTCGTCTCGTGCTTGGGCCAGCAATTTCTCCTGGGTGCGGGTTTCGTCTAGCAACTGCGCGTTCTGGCTGGAGGACCGTGCTGCCTCTCCTCGTGCCTGTTGACTATCGCGTCGTAAGTTCTCAACGGTCGTAGCGGCGTTTGCCAATTGTGCGCGCAGGTTCTGGATCTCACGCTGGCCGGCCACGAGCGACTTGTTTAGTTCAGACAGGCTGGCGGTAAGCGCGGAGTTTTCCTGTCTTAGGCGATCTGCTTGTTGCTGCGCCGGTGCTGGATGTGGGTAATAAGTTCCGCGGAAAACCACAGCCACGATAATCGCTACGGCCAATGCCGTCGCAGCCGTGACGAATAGGCCAACCCGCCTGCCGGGACGGCGAACCGACCCGTTTACACCTGGGGAGAAGCTAATACCTTCGAGCCTGGCGCGTTGAAGGAATCGCGAGCGCATTACCCTATCCGGCCAGGTCTTCATTTCATCTACTGTTTGGCGAACCGCACCTACCGTCAGCGGCAATCCGAAATGAGCGAGCTCTCTCAACTCCTCCTCGGCCCTCAAACAATCGGGGCAGGTCTTGGTGTGATCAGAGAGCTCAATGCGCTCGGCGTCCGAGAGGAATCCGCCCGCTTCCAGAGCGGCTAATTCTTCGTAATGGGAATGATCAGTCATTGCCGCCCGCTGCCTTTTTCATCTCCGCCGTCTGTCCGACAAAGGCACGTAGTTTCTGAAGTCCGCGGTAGTAGTGGTGTCTCACGTTCACTGATGAGTCCCCCGTCTTGGCGGAAATCTCCTTTATTGAAAGCCCGCTCGAACTGGCCAGTTCGATCACCCGCTTTTGGGGGGCACTCAGAGTTGCGAGCCCTTGCCGCAACAAATGTTTCAACTCGCTTTGCGTGAGCCTGCCAAGTGGGGACGCTGTTTCTGGCAAGCGATTCTCGACATTCTCCAGATTCGTCTGATTGTAGAAATTCCTCGCGCTCAGATGTTGTCGGCGATTGATTGCGCGATGATATGCGTACTGCAGAATCCACACCTTAGTAGT
>Ga0193729_1001793_pt1 | contig 10862 bp, 8 predicted proteins | sample U1c2metaG_FD_143036 | JGI IMG/M metagenome (GOLD analysis project Ga0193729, IMG submission 143036) | Soil microbial communities from a riparian zone of the East river system, Colorado, United States - U1c2 | ecosystem: Environmental > Terrestrial > Soil > Riparian zone | place: USA: East River... | reverse complement strand
GGTGTTTGTTTGGCCCTTCGCATCCCGCGACGAAGGCGCGGTCTATCAAATGGTCAGTTTTTTGTCAGGGCTTAACATTAGCCTCCGCGCCCCGTTCGATTGCCAAGAGAAGGTCGGCGGATGGAAATTTTTCTTTCATGGCATTAATAAGGGTCTCCGGATCTTTGGCTTTTTTGAGTTTTTCTTCAAAAACTAATAAATAGTTTTCGGTAAAATCTATGGCGGTACTCGCGTCCAGGGGAGCTCCAACCTTGCTATGTCCAGGAATAACAACCGCAGGTTTGAGTTCTCTGATTTTATTCAATGAGTTCAACCATTTCCCTCTAGCATCAGTGTCCGTTTCAGCGGTGTAAACGTGCATGTCATTGAATAAAACATCGCCAGCAACGAGAATTCTCTGTTCAGGAATCCAAAGCATCGTGTTTTGATCGGTGTCGCCTTGGACGTTTTTACGAACCTCTATTTGTGAGCTCTCAAATTTAATAAAGTTGCCGTCGAATTTTTCGATAGCAACCACGTGAGAGGTTGCCGCTGCGCCCAAGAGCTGTTTCCATTTATCTAGTTTCTCTTGATAGACCTTGTTGATTCGGTCTACTACCGCTGAATTCGCGACAATCCTCACTTTTGGGTAGGCCTCCCTAAAAACCTCCAAGCCAAGAAAATGATCGGCGTGCTCGTGGGTAATGTAGATAATAGACAGCGGTTTTTTAGTTTCTTTGATTTCTTGCAATACTCTTTCAGCATTGGTTTTTGTTAACTGCGCATCGACCAACATCACTTCATGTGTTCCCTCGATAACGACGGAGTTAGTCCAAAACTGATCGTCGCGGGAGGTAAACACCTTGATTGAAAAACCGTGCTGACCATCCGCGAATGCAGATGAACTCGAAATTAGGAATAAGAGACTGATCACCGCTGAACAAACAGCAAGACGCTCCATAAATTCTCCTATCTTGATTATTTGCCGATGATGAGTGGGAATTTGACCCCACGAAATACATGCGGCCACTGGCGCTGGAGCATTGGGCCCAACTTGACCTGTCGGCTTGGCGCGCAGCCTTCCTACTTCTGCGGTGAAGGCGCGTTCTCGACCCACTGATCGGTAAATTGCACTGGTGTCCAGTTATAGCCACTTCCCTCCTTGTGCAGGCGACCTAGGCCAGGAAACAACATATGCGGCCCGGCGATCACAACATCCTCGCCCGCGAGCTTAGATAGCAATTGATTCCGTCTCGCTGCAGCCGCAGAGGGGTCGATGTCGAAAACCACCGTGACCTCGGGGTGCTGCAGCTGGACGCGCTGTGCATGGATGGTGTCGCCCCAAAACAGGATTTTTTGACCCTGTGACGAGAATTCATAGCCAGTGTGGCCCGGAGTGTGACCGGATAGGGGGACGAGTTGCATGCCGTCGATAATTGTTTCGGAGGCGCTAAACGTGTGCCACTTGCCAGCCTTGATGTATGGCGCCGCGATGCCTTGCGCACTCTGGAAGAATGGCTGGGCGTCCTTCGGCGCCTTGGCCGCGAGTTCCGGGGACAGCCAAAAGTCGCTTTCTGCCTTCGCGACGTAGATCTCGGCATTTGGAAAGATGCGCTTTCCGTCCTGAGTGGTGAGGCCGCCGACATGATCGGAGTGGAGGTGCGTGACCAAGACAACGTCCACTTCTTCCGGGGTGTAGCCCGCGCTTCGAAGGCTTCGCACCAAGTGCCCGTACGCTCCCCCACCAAACCAAGTGCCGGAGCCCACATCGACAAGGATTATTTGCTTGCCGGTGTTCACCAGGAAACCCAACTCAGAAACTTCCAGCATGTGCGGATCTTCCTGCAGCGCCTCTGCAACACCATCCATCGCCGCCTTCGTTCCCTTTAGCCAGTCCTGCTGAAATACGCCGGGACCATCGAATAGGGCCGTCACTTCGAGGTCGCCGACTTTCAATCGGTAGTAGCCCGGCGCCTGATTGTGATGCTGGTGTGCAGTAGCCAGAGCTGCGTTCGGAACGGCGACAAAGCTGCCTAGCACGGCCAGAAGAGCGGCGGCGAAGCGTATCGAATTTCTCTTGAGCACGTTCCTGGTCGGCCGTGCGAAGACTTCCACTGTTTCGTCCATGTTCTCCATTGGTATGCATCCCTCCGTTGAGTTTCAATTTGGCTTTCATATTCCGGTTGCATGATGCAACCACTCATAGGATGCGCGAATCTGGTATAATGATGCAACCAGAAGTTTGGTTGGTGATTAAATACGAGTAGGGAGCTATGCGACACAAATCCTTCAAAGCCAACCTGTGCCCGGTGGCACGCTCGCTCGATACCATCGGTGAATGGTGGTCTCTGCTCATCGTTCGTGACGCCCTCACTGGCACACGACGGTTCTCCGATTTTCAGAAGAGCTTGGGATTGGCAAAGAATGTCCTGAGCGCGCGTCTTAAGAAGTTGGTTGCGTGCGGAGTCATGGAACAGGTGCCGGCTTCGGACGGCAGTGCCTACCAGGAATATGCCCTAACCCAAAAAGGCCGAGAGTTGTTCCCGGTGGTCGTTGCTTTGCGTCAGTGGGGCGAAAGTCATCTCTTCTACCGCGGCGAGAAACGTTTTCAGGTTCTGGACAAACGCACCCGAAAACCCCCGAGACTGGAAGTGAAAAACGCGAAGGGGGAAATCCTTACCGCGGACGATCTGGAACTGGTTACAGTTAAGAATTGAACGGAGGACTGACTACACTGCGACGGTGTTCGTGGCACTGAACCCCTAACTAATGAGACGACGTTCTCGTATTTTGACCGCATCGGTGTCTCGTTTTGGCGAGATCAGGAGAGAGCCCGCCTCGCTGGAAAGTGCCTAGAGAGCGCTCATCGCAGATGCTGAGGCGACGCAGGGGGAACATTAGGGGATGATGCGCAGATCGCGAAGTCTGGTGAGCTGCCGCCTAAAGCCTTGGTGGGTGTCGAGGCAATCCGCAAAGCCTGCCTGACGAATCTTGATGGTGCTCAGGATTGTCTCTTCACGGAAGTTGAGCATCCAGTCCACGAACGCCCAGTTTGCAATCTGATCGTAGGGCGTGGCATGCAGGCCATAGCGGGCTACCATGGAATCCCACAAAGGAGCCTTCTCGTTCATCTCAGAAACAGTGGACATCGCAAGCGGCTCTGCGATGGGAAGATCGTAGAAGGCAGCAAGCTCATTCCACAGTTGCCTCCAGCGATAGACATCTCCGTTCGATACGTTGAAGATTTCATTGCGTGCTTTGTCTTCATCTAGAGCCCACAAAGTCGCGCGGCCGAACAATTCTGCGTCCGTTGTCTCCTGGAGAGTGTTCCATCCCTCCCTGGTGCCAGGAAAGCGTAAGGGCAACCCAAGTTCGCGACTCATCGCAGCGTAGGTCGCGAGACTGGTGACCAGGTTCATTGGCGAATTCAGGCTTGGCCCCATGACCAGATGGGGACGCAAGACCGTCCAGTTAGCTCCGTTCTTAGCGGCCCACTTAGCCACAATGTCTTCTTGCTGGTGGTAGTGGATCGGCGCAATGAGTCGTGGCTGTGTCTCCTTTGCTGGAGCGTTGTAAGGTTCCAAGACTGAAGCCGTAGGACTTGGCGCCGCCGGCAAGCATGATCGCCGAAGGGGCACATTGCGCGCGGCGAGAGCGTCGAGGGTATTTTTCAACATTCTGGCGTTGGGCTCAACCGTTTCAGCCATGGTGGGTTTCTCGACATACGCAGCGAAGACCAGATCGGTCACCTTATCAAGAGATGAAAAGGCTTTGGTTGTGCCCTCGCGGTCCATAAGATCAACGCTGATGTGAGGGGGCGCCGACTGCGCCCGGTACGTCGGCGGGGGTCGACGCGCAGCTGTGGTGATCCCCCATTTGGGGTTCTTTGCGACGGCGTCGATGACACCTGTACCGAGGACGCCGTAGGGTCCCACAAGCAGGATGTGGCGTTCCGTGATGGGGGTTTCAGAAGTGGCGGGCATGACAATGTTCCTTTTCAAAGTTTGGTCGTGCTTCTTGCGGTCCTACGAGTACGGACTGAGTGTGTGCGTCGGTTTAGGCGTTCATTCCGCCATCCACGGTAAGATTCGCACCGGTAATGTACGAGGACTCCGGGCCGGCTACAAACGCCACCATCGCAGCAATCTCATCAACGTGCCCGTAGCGGTTGAGTGACGTAGCGGCCTTCTGCGGTACCGCCCAATCGCCAGCCGCGGGATTCAACTCCGTGTCGATCGGACCCGGCTGGACGTTGTTGACCGTGATGCCCCGGCTCCCTACCTCTCTAGAAAGCGCCTGAGTGAACATCTTGACGGCTCCTTTCGTGGCCGCGTAGGGCACCAGCCCGGGCGCAACGGCACGCTCGCCCACTGCCGAACCAATCATGATGATGCGACCACCCTCATTCATGTGTTTCAGCGCCGCCTGCGTGGCGACGAACACGCCGCGGACGTTGATGTCGAGCACGCGATCCATCTCTTCCAGCGTCGTCTCCTCGAACGCTTTCGGGATGGCGGTGCCGGCATTATTCACCAGCACATCGAGCCGGCCGAAGTTCGCCACGGTCTTTTCGACCGCGGCTTTGCCGGCTCCGGCATCGGCGGCGTCCGCCTGAATCGCAATGGCCTTTCCGCCGGCGCGTTCAATCTCCTTGACTACCGACGCGGCCGCGTCGGCACCTTTCGTGTATGTAATGGCTACCTTCGCTCCATCCGCCGCCAGACGCTTGGCGATTGCGGCACCAATGCCACGCGAGCCGCCGGTAACGAGTGCAATCTTTCCTTCCAATTTCTTTGACATTGTCCCTCTCCTTTACGCTTAGTAATGCCGAAGTCTCAGACGTATGCTCATCAGGCATGAGTTCAAACTTGGTTGCTCGCCTGATGCATTCCGAGTTCACCTTGTTAGATGGCACATTTAGTTGGTGGTAACGCCGTCGAAGCATACTTTGTTAAGCTGATAGCAATGCTTTAGAAGCATGGGAGTCGGAATGGAATTAAGACATCTTCGTTATTTCGTCGCGGTTGTCGAGGCCGGTAGTTTGACGGTGGCAGCACGAAAACTGCACACCTCACAACCTTCGTTGAGCCGGCAGATTCGAGATCTTGAGGAAGAGATTGGCGCCCAACTCCTGACGCGCCGCGCTCGCGGCATTGAACTGACACCTGCGGGGCGAGCCTTTTTCGATCACGCGCGCTCGGTGTTATCGCAGGTTGAAGCGGCAGCCGAAGCTGCACGCCGGGTCGCTCATCCTGCCAAACCATGCTTCGTCATGGGTTTTCTGACCGGACACGAATCGACGTGGATGCCCGAAACCATGCAGATCTTGCGCGACAAACTGCCTAACATCGACGTGATGATATCCAGTCAATACTCGCCGCAGCTCGCGAATGCTCTTTTGAAGGGAAACGTCGATGCGGCTTTTCTTCGACGGGAACGAGGGCTGCCCGACTTGGCGTACCGTGTTCTAATCAAGGAGCCCTTAGTGGCGGTCTTACCGAAAGACCACCGTCTCGCTGCGCTCAAGGCCATCAGTCCGCGGGATCTAGTGGGCGAGACATTCGTGGGCGTATCGGACACAGCTCCTGTGCTGCGCGGGGTGATCGACAATTATCTGAAGCGGTCCGGAATCAAAATCACGCCAGCTCACGAAGTGGACCACGTCGTCATGGGAGTGTCATTAATAGCGTCAACAGGCGGGGTAGGGGTGTTACCTGCTTACGCAGAGAACTTTCTTACTTCGTATGTAACGAGTCGCCCTCTGAAGGGAGACGCGCCAACTGTCGACCTGGTGCTCGGCTACAAAAAGTCGAACCAGTCTCCCGTCCTAAAGCTCTTGCTTTCAAGATTGGACGAGCTGGTCGCTCGTGTCTCGAAGAAGGGACATTAAGCTTCGTCCCGTCGCTCGCGCAACATGCTTTCAGGGGAAATTTGATGTGTAACTTTAGTGTTTCAATAGTCCCTGACGGAGGAAGCACCGAAGGTAGGAAGATTGGAAACGTTCCAGCCTCCTCCCAGTGCTTTTACGAGGAGCACACTTGCGTCCAACCGACGTCGCAGGATATCAATGGCGTTTCGCTCGTTGGCGAGCTCGATCGTCTGTGCGGTGATGACCTGGAGGTACGTGTCAACGCCGCCTTTGTAACGATTCGTAAAAAGTTGAAGAGATTCCTGCGATGAGGCGACGGCTTGCTGTTGCTGTTGCGTTTCGTTCTCGAGAATGCGCAAAGCGGCGACGTTGTCTTCGACTTCCTGGAACGCTGTCAGGGAAGTCTGACGATAGGTGGCGACCGCGGCATCGTAGTTGGCGCGGGCCGATTCGGAAGTGGCGCGCCGGCGCCCCGCGTCGAACAGCGTCTCGGCGAGCGCTGGACCGACAGCCCAGAAGCCGCTCGGCCAGGTAAACCAGTTTGAACCCTGCGAGCCGGAAAATCCGGCGGAGCCGCCGAGGGTTACGGTGGGAAAATATGCCGCGCGGGCGATGCCGATTTGCTGATTCGCCTCAGCCACTCTGCGCTCGGCGGCGGCGATGTCCGGGCGTCGCTGCAATAGTTCAGAAGGGAGGCCAATCGGAGTGCTCGGGGGTTGATAGTTGAACGGTGCTGCTGCGAGGTTGAATTCCGCGGGCGGTTTCCCGATCAGAATTGCAATAGCGTGTTCGAATTGCGCACGCTGCACAGTCACATCAGTGTCCTGTACGCGAGTAGTGTCCAACTGGGTCTGTGCTTGCGCGACGTCGGCCCTTGGAGCCACGCCTCCTTTGAAGCGATTCACGGTGAGCTCGACGTTGTTGGTATAGGCTTTTACCGTGTCGTCGAGAAGTTGTTTCTGCGCATCGGCGCTGCGCAATTCAAAATAGTCCATGGCCAGTTCCGCCTCAAGGCTGAGCTTGGCGGTCTCGTAGTCGGCAGCGGTTGCTTGCGCTTCTTCCCGCGCGGCAGCGACGGTGCGCCGCACGCGTCCCCATAGGTCGATCTCGTAGGAAAGGTCGAATGGGAGGATGAAATCGCCCTTGCTGGATTGCTGGATCCTCGACGGAAAGTTCGGCGAGAAGTCTGAACTCTTTACATAGCTCGCGCTCGGAGAAGTGGAGATGGTTGGAAATTGCGAAGCGCGATTGAAGCGAATGGCCGCACGAGCTTCGCGGAATCGCGCTTCCGCTACTTTTAGGGTCTGATTGGAACCCTCGATCTGCTCTTCCAGTTGATTGAGTTGCGGATCGCCAAAAATCTCCCACCATTTTCCGTGGCTCGTCTGGTCCCCGGGTTTTGCGGGCTGCCACTGGTCTGCGTCTTTGAATGAAGCTGGCGCCTCTTCTTTATACGTCGCTGTCGTGGGGGTGGTGGGCCTGATGTATTTGGGACCAACGGTGCAGCCCTCAAGCGCCACAAACAGCAGCACTAGAAGCAGCGCAACGATTCCGGTAACAATGAAACGGGCCACCGCCAGCACGTAACTCATTGCTTCGACCCACCTGCGGTTTTGCTGCTTAGGCGAATGGGCATGCCGGCGACTAGAGAGTCCGATGGATCGACAATGACGGCGTCCGTTGATTGCAGGCCTGAGACAATTTCCACACTATTGCCGTAATCGCGACTGATCTTGACCGGTATCAACTCGGCTTTACCGTTCCGAACCAATCCGACCTGCAAGCCTTCTTTGCGGAAAATCAGCGCATTCGATGGAACGGTTACCGAGCGAGTTTGGTCGGGCAACTTGAGATGCACAAAGACGTAAGCGCCCGGCAAAAGCTGGCCGGTCGGATTGTCAACATCGACTTCGACCAGCAGAGTACGCGAGGCGATGTCGATGGAGTTGGCGTTGCGAACGAGAGTGCCATGGAAGATTTGGCCCGGGAATTCATCGAGGGTCAAAGTGGCTGGCGCACCGGAGCGCGCGGCACGGGAGTACACCTCGGGAACTGCAACGTACAAGCGCAGCTTACGAATGGCGGCCATGTGGAACAGCTCTCTCGGTTGTGTGCTGGCTCCGGCATCGATGAGTGCTCCGATATCCGTATTGCGGGCGGTGATGATCCCGTCGAAGGGGGCATAAATCTTTTCGAACGATTGCAGCTGTTCTAGGCGCCGCACGTTGGCGGCACTGGATTCAGCCGCAGCTTTCACCGCGCTGAGATTGTTGACGGCTTGGTCGGTTTCCTGCTGGGACACCGAGCCGTTGCTTACGAGGTCCTGCCAACGAGTCGCGGTAATCTTGGCAATGTTCAGGTTGGCCTGTGCGGTATCCAGGTCCGCTCGAGCTTGCAGCAATTGTTGGTCGACTTCAGGGGTTTCAATCTCCGCGAGCAATTGACCTTTCTGGACATGCGCGCCAATGTCGAAATACCAACGTTTGAGATAACCGCTAGTTCGTGCATAAATCGGCGCATCGCTGAATGCCTGTGTGTTACCGGGCAGGATAATTTCCTGTGTGGGAGCGCCTTCTTTGGGAAAGACCACGGCGACGGTGGGAATGGCGGCTTCTTGCGTTCGTTGTGTCAGCCGCGATTCGGCCACCGCGCGCGAGTGGATGCCGGAGTAAATCATGAGAGCGAGAACGGCGAGCGCGGCTGCCGCGACAAGGATTGCGGTTCGGCGCTGGGCTCCGGAGCGAGTTTGAAATCCCTCCGGGCTTGATTGTACGGGCTGCGCTTCGATTGTTTCTGGTTCGGGGGTAGTGGTCACATTTTCCTCGCTCGATGTTTTACGCTTTCCTCTAACTCACGATTGAATTGGTTGCGCCGCGCCCGAGGACTGTTGCTGTTCAGCTGAGGGATCGCGCCGTCCGTGAAGCAAACTGAAAACTGCTGGGACGAAGATCAATGTGGCCACAGTGGCGCACAACAGGCCGCCAATTACGGCACGGCCAAGCGGTGCATTCTGCTCGCCGCCCTCGCCGAGCCCGAGCGCCATGGGGATCATGCCGATGATCATGGCCAGAGCGGTCATGAGCACGGGGCGAAACCTGGTGAAGCCGGCTTCGATGGCCGCTTCAACTGGATCTCCATGGTGCAGGAGCCGTTCTTTCGCGAAAGACACCACAAGAATACTGTTCGCGGTTCCGACGCCCATACACATCACGGCGCCCATCAAAGCAGGAACGCTGAGTGTTGTATGCGTGAAGAATAAGAAGCCAACGATGCCGGCAAGCGCGGCCGGGAGCGCGGTGATGATAATGAAGGGATCAAGCCACGACTGAAAGTTCACCACAATCAGGAGATAGACGAGAACAATGGAGAAGATGAGGCCGCCCAGCAAACCGAGGTAAGAGCTGCGCATTGTTTGCAGCTGGCCGCGAATGGCAACGAAGCTGCCGCGCGGCAGAGACTTTCGGTTGGCGTCCACGATACGCGTGATCTCGCGGCCCACCGCTCCTAAATCTCGCCCCTGGATGTTGGCGTAAATATCGACCTCGCGGCGAATGTTGTAATGCGAGATCACTTCCATCTCGTTCGAACGGGTAATGGAAGCGACATCCGCAAGAATTTCGGGGCGCGCGGCCGTCGAGGAATTCAGTGGAGTGTTCTGTAGGTCTTGGAGAGATTGAATCGAATATTGCGGAGTCTGAGTTACCAGGTTGTAGCTCACACCGTTATTCCAATTCAGGAAGAACATCGGGGTGATCTGGAAACTACCGCTGAGCGAGTTCAGCAAGCTACTAGCTACATCGCGCTGAGTGTAGCCACCCTGGGCGGCCTTGGTACGGTCCACAGCCACATCGAACTCCGGATAATCAAACGCTTGCTGTATGCGCGCATCGGCGACACCCGGCACACGTTCGACTTCTTGCAGCATGCGCGCGGCGACTTCGCGATTGCCCTGAATATCGGTTCCCTCGATTTGAATATCGATGGGGGCCGGCAAACCAAAGTTCAAAACCTGAGTGACGATGTCGGAGGGCAGGAAGTAAAAGGTGGTGCCGGGATATTCGCGGGGCAGCGTCTCTCGCAGGCGCTGAACATAGTCTGCCATAGTGTGGTGATCTTCGTTGAGGGACACCAGGATATCGGCGTCGCCTGCTCCTATCAGGCCGGAGGTGCTGTGCATGAAATTGATGGAGCTGTAAGGCAGCCCGATATTGTCCAGGATGTTGTTTACTTCGCGCTCGGGGATTTCGCGACGTATGGTGCCCTCAACGAGATCGCACAGCTTCGCGGTCTCTTCGATTCGCGTGCCGCTCTTGGCGCGGAGATGCAGGATGAATTGACCGCTGTCGGTGTTCGGAAAGAAATCCTGACCGAGCCACGGCACGAGGAGAAAGGCCGCAGCGCAGACCAGAAGAAAGGCAGGTACAAAAAGCAACCGCCGGTGGACGAGCGTTGTCAGTAGGGCGTGGTAGGAATTGCGAAGCCGTTCGAATCCACGTTCAAACGCCAACTGGAACCGCACTAGAGGATTCCGTGAGCTGGCGCGGTCGTGGTGTTTTGCTTTCAAGAGATACATCGCCAGCGTAGGCACGAGCGTGCGGGATAAGATGTACGACGCAAGCATGGCGAAGACCACCGCTTCGGCGAGTGGCACAAAGAGATATCGTGCGACGCCGCTCAAAAGAAACATGGGCAAAAACACGATACAGGTGCAGAGCGTAGAAACCAGGGCGGGCACAGCGATCTGCGCCGCGCCTTCCAGGATGGCGACGCGTTGGGCATGGCCTTCTTCGAAGTAGCGCTCGATGTTTTCAATCGTAACAGTCGCGTCGTCCACAAGAATTCCGACGGCGAGGGCCAATCCGCCGAGGGTCATGATGTTGATGGTTTCTCCAAGAAAGCTGAGGATCATGACGGAGGTCAGGATGGATAGCGGAATGGAGACGGCAATGATCAAGGTGCTACGCCAGCTTCCCAGGAACAGCAGGATCATCAGCCCCGTGAGACACGCGGCGAT
>Ga0193729_1001792_pt1 | contig 10865 bp, 6 predicted proteins | sample U1c2metaG_FD_143036 | JGI IMG/M metagenome (GOLD analysis project Ga0193729, IMG submission 143036) | Soil microbial communities from a riparian zone of the East river system, Colorado, United States - U1c2 | ecosystem: Environmental > Terrestrial > Soil > Riparian zone | place: USA: East River... | reverse complement strand
GTCATTGCTCATGGGATACTCCTTTTCTGGTAAGATTTTTTTGCTTTTGTTCGGATTATCCCATGTCTTGACCCCCCTTTGCAACCCCTTTCCCTCTTAGTTGGAATCAATGCGATGGTTATAGCAAGAGCAGGATCAGAAGGTATTGAACGCTGCGCATACTGGGATTGGCTCAAACACATCAAAGATCCTGATACCAATGATTTGGTAGAAGTTGCTGAACAGTACCGCAAACTTCTATGGACAGCAGTCCAGGAGCGGATTCGTGGTTGCACCCTTGCACACTTATCTGGCGGTATGGATTCGACATCCATCGCGCTCTTGGCACAAGATGTCATTTGCTCAGGGATTGGCGAAGCTCCCTTGCACACGGCTTCGCTTGTATATGACCGTCTTCCTCTTCTAGCGCGAGAACGGCCATATATAGAAAGTGCCTTGTATTACGAAACTGCGATTGTTGCACATCAACTGCCAGCAGATGACTTCCTGCAGTTTGACGTTTTCACTGATCCGCCCCTTCATGATGAGCCATACACTGCGTTGTCCAGTCTTACCATGGAGCAACCATTTGTCACTCTTGCATCTGAGATTGGCGCTCTCACCATACTTACAGGTCATGGCGCCGATGAGATTCATCATCTCCTTCCTTTCTACCTCGCCGATTTGTTACGACAGCATCACTTCCATAAAGCCTGGAAAGAAGTTACGAAATGGGCAAAAGCACGCAATTGTAGCCCATGGAGTATTTTCATGACATTTGGCTTCAGTCCCATTGTTTCCCTATGGGCGGCTGGTACCGGATGGGCATGCTTAACCACAAAAAAGGATGCCGACTGGAGTGTTCCCCTCTGGATCATGCCAGACTTTGCTCGCCGCTACTCACTACGGAACCGTGCTATCGAAAACGCCCGGCAAATCTATCAGCAGTGTCAGCAAACAAGCCTGTCTGTTACCCTAAACGCAATTACGAATAGAGCAGGAGATATGTTTCGGTGGTCAGTCGCTGCTCCTCTTGGGATTACCAATGCCCATCCGTTTCTCGATCCCCGGCTCTTATCTTTTGGTTTAGGCATGCAGACGAGGATTCTGCCAGAGCCAGGGAATATGAAGCCAGTGCTTGCTGAAGCTATGCGTGACAAACTTCCAGATGCGATCAGGTACCGACAGCGGAAGGGGGGTTTTAATGAGGTATACTACTTGGGGCTGGCACGTAATCTGCACAATTTGGAAACGATGGTTCGGCAAGCCCCTATTGAGGGAATGATAGACAAAGAACTCTTGATCCAGTACCTCCAGGAAGGAAGTTTAGCTGGAGTTCCTCCACGCCAACTGCAACACACTAACTATATGCTCTCACTGCTCAAGTGGCTGTGTATGCAGGAAGAATGGCTGCATATTCATGAGAAAGTAAGTGTTACTTACAAAATAGAATTTTAAGTGTATTATTAAATTAGGAATGACCGACTCAAACAGCAACATGAGAGTCCGCAGTACTGGTATTTTTCTACAAGCATCTCTAGCACTTCCTTCCCGTTTTTTAATGCATCCTCGTATGTTTCTCCGTAGGTGCTGCAACGGGGAAAATCTGGAAAGAGAACAATATATTCATTATCTTCGTCACTTCATTCTATGAGGATTGAGTATCTCAGTGCTTCCATTCTTTTTCCTCCAATGCTTTCTTGACGAGCAAAATTTGCCATTTGTTCGCATCTTTCCCATCATGACTACAGACTCATTGCGTTGGAAAGCATCGCTTTAGCAAGGCAAGGACTTCCTCCTTATCCGAGAGGCAAGCCAGTTGGCGGGAAAAGTTTCTCAGTTGTGCCACATCTTGGATAGGAGCCATAGCTTGTCGGACCTGCACATAAACAGACATAGAGAAGCGAGCCTCAAGGAAATCTAAGATCGATTCCTGCACTCCCTTGATCTCACCCTTTATCGCCTCATCCTTCAATTCCTCATCCAGAACAGCTGAAAACTGGGCCAGCAAGGGATAGACTTTTTGCTCATCCGACACCCGAGCCAGTTGGCGAAGAAGGTTTCTCAGTTCTTCAATATTGTGAGAGGGGGCGATGGTTAGTCGCACGTGATGCACCATTGAGGCGGAGAAACGACCAGTGACGAGGTCCACGATCGATTCTTGTAGGGTTTTGACAGCTGTCTTGGCAGCTGCCTCAGCGAGTCCTTTGGCGATTCCCTTAGTGGTTTCCTCTGCAATCACGTTCTGAATCGTGGGATTCTCGGCGAGCAGAGGATGAAGTTGGTATTGCATTTGCACATACTCCTGAATGACTTGTTTCTTCCCCTTACTATTTGGACTGCCTTTGTAGCTACTCGGCATCAGAGGAGATGACAGGATGTTCTCTCCATCGCATGATATCTGAATAATTCTGTTTGGGTCTGGACTTACCATCTAGTATAGTACAAATGTTTCGCAAACACAATAGCAAGTGTGCCTGTCGTACACTCTGTGCCTGTGAATCGAGGAAGTGGATTGCCATTAATATTCCCTCTCTGAGCTAGTGTTTTTTCTTACTAGTAGAGGATTAACCTTTGTACTGTACTATTATACTGGGTAGTTAGCATGGCTGTCAATACGCTCATCGACGATCAATAGAATATACGTTCTCCTTACCCATTAACCTGCTGAAGCCAAGTCCAACTCGTTGGTGGTGCGGAGAGATTCGCTTGGTAAAATGAGATTGCATAGTTAGTCGTATCGCCATTACGATCAAAGCTGTGCGTTCCCGTAGCTCCTGTGTAGGAAAAATGCTGCCTGAGCGCCTGCAACACGGCCTGACGGAACTGTGCACCCCCAGCATGATCTTGCGTTCCGTGCGGGGTAGATGTACCTTTTTGCAAAGCCGTCTTGATGGCCTGGATCAGCATTTTGGTACAATCATAGGCTGCAGCTGCATAAGGACGGTAACTATTGTAACCATTTGCCCTATAATTGGTCTCAAAGTCTGCTCCCGTGGCTGTGCCTGAATGAACTGGGTCCTTGACGGGTAGGCTGACATAGACTGGAGCATCCCGGTGTAAGCTGGCAACCGTCCGCGAGAAATTACTCTCCATAAGGCCGTCTCCTCCGGCAAAGGCCACCGTCTTCAAGGTAGGAATGTTGGAGAGCGCCTGGAGGACGTAGGAACCATTGGGGTCGTTACCTGCGAAGTAGATCAGGTTTGGTTGGAATGAGGCTGCCGTCTGCAACGTGTTCTGATAGTCTTGCACGCTGGTCGCACTCTGTGGGAAATCTACTGGAATAACCGGGCCTCCGATGCGTTGCCATTCTGTCTGGAAGGCCTGAGCGAGGCCAAAGCTGTAGGCGTCCGTATCGTCCTTGAGCAACAAAACCTTGGAGTAGTGTTTGATTTGGAAGAAGTAGTCAGCGGCGGCCTTGCCCTGTCGAGCATCGGTGGTGGCTAGACGAAAGAAGGTAAGCTGGCTGGTGGGACGCATCTGTGTCACGATATCATTAGTTCCGGTACAGTTGGGATCATCAGCAGCACTCTCGGTCAGGCAAGGGAAGGTTGTGCTTGGACTGAGTAGGGCCAGAGGTGCCTGATTGGCAAGAGGCAATTCTTTTAAGGCAACCGAAGAGTTACCTGGGCCGATCACACCAACGACTAGATTATCAGCAATGGCCTGTTTGAGGTTATTGGCCCCAACCTGCGGATCAGGACGGTTGGCAGTTCCCGCATCATTGTGGGCGACCAGTTGAAGGGTATAGCCGGGCAAGAAGTGTACATTGTTGGCCTCGGTAATGGCCATCTGCACGCCATTTTGCAGCGGAAGGCCATCGGTAGTGTGTTGGCCGTTCGTGGGGAAATCACTGGCAATCTTGATAGTCATAGATACAGGTTCTTGAGCATTGCTCGCAGGGTGAACGACAAACACCATTATTCCCAGAACCATCCCCACAATGAGAAGAGTGCAGAGGAGAATACAAAGCGTAACCAAGAGTTGCTTGCGGAACCTGAGAGATGCTATGGGGACAGGTGGACCTAACCGCTTGTTGTTTGTGCCAAGGTTGCTTTGGTCAGGAGGAGGCTGGGAAATCGGCGCGTCGAAGTCATCAAGGACCTTCTGGCCCTCTTTAGGTGAGAGAGGTGGTGGCACTTGCATTTGAGGAGTTCTGCCAACAATCTGGGATGCTGGAGTATCTACTACATTTTGAATCTGTGGGGACATTTGCTGATTATGTGTAGGCTGGAGAGGTGCTGGTGCTTGCATCTGAGAAGTTCTCTGAGGGAGTGTTTGGGTTGTGCCTCTATACGATTCATCAAAGGGAGCAGTATTATCATGGAATACGGGGTTCATTGGGCGTGAAGAACTTCCACTGTTTCCATGGGGATAGTGGGTCCTAGGAGAACGACCAATCCGAGGTATTCTTAGGGTGTCCTCATTTACATCCCGAGCTGCTGTATCACTCCCTGTTTGACCATCGGAGCTAGGTAAACTCTCAGGTGCTGGTGTGTCTACATCTGCTTGTGTGGGGGAAACGGGTGACTGCGGAATCCGGGACAAAGTGATAGTGAATGTTTGCTCACTTGGCCTGATGTGTGGCTCTGGTAAACCTGCTTCCTGCATTTTATTCCGCATGCGTGGTATACCTGTGCCTATCCCTTCTACAAGTCCAGCTAGATAAAAAAACCACATGATCTGGGAATTTCTGGGATGACTGTCCTGATCTAGAGGAAGAACAGGTGGTCCGCCAGGACTCTTGATTTGGACACGATCGCTGAAAATCTCCACCTGCACGCCCTCTGTTCGAACCACACGGCTTGGTTCAGTGGCATACTCCCGGTGGACTAGTGCGTTTGCCAATGCTTCCTCCAACACTCGGAAAGGAATTTCCGGTCGTTCGCTGGTTCCATCGTGCTTGCTTCCATAGGCAAGATGGCTTCGCAAGAAGTTGCCTGCCTGCGTGAATTGCTGGAATAAACTCCCTCGATATTCCTTGTCATCCAGTTGACTATCCAGGCGTCCGGTATTGTTCCAATAAATGCATCGCGTGTAGGCTCCCTTAATTTGACGCGAGGGATCGTGTCCAAAATAGAGTAATGCTCCATAGATAGGATGCTCACCGTGCAGCAGACCCAATGCCTGCATCTGAGCATGTTCACTAAGATCAGCCCAATAATTGCGCTGAATCTTAGCCTGCATCTGCTTCAGAAACTTTCCGACTTGCTCAAGATCCAAGTCGGCAAAAGTTGCTGGGCTGATATCCATATCAAAGGGCTGTTTTAGGGACTCACCAGATTTTAATTGTCCCACTTGGACTGGCTGGTCTGTGAGTGGCTTGGACTGATGAATTATTTTGGTTTTCCTTAAAGAGGGTTGAGGATAGCCCTCAGAATTCCTCGATACCGGGTTTTCCAGTGGGTAATGGGCCAGAATCCAGGGGTCATTGAACGTCCCTCGTAGAACTGCGTGCTGGCTTCTAGGTTCCAGTGTTCTCATGTGTGTTTGCAAATAGACATGCAGCATCTGCAAAGTTAGATTTCCATTGCGATCTAGGGCACTCCGATCATAGCCACTTAATGAGTCTATGATCAAGCCTGTCATGAGCGCGTGCCCTTCACCATTCTCATATATGCCTTCGTAGGCGTAAGCACCTTTCTCAGTAGAGGCTAGGATTGCCCAAGTTCGATGAGATGAGGCAGATGATGGCTCTGCCCTCTGAGTGTTCTCCGCAAATGCCTCCAATGATTGCGCAATTTGCATGTTGGAACGAGGGGATTCCACTATATACCCGGCATCGCAGCAATCTAATATACAAATGACATTTGCCTCCTTCTGGTATTCATAGAGCAATTTCCGTATGTCGTCCAGAGAAAGGTAGTCACTTGGATTGGCCATTGCCTCATAAGGGTTAGGACTGAAATCAGAAGTTACCAGATAGACTTCAAAGCTTCTCTCCGCGATCTCGAGCGAATACCCATGGCCGATAAAGAAGAACAGCAGTAAATCTTTTTTGCTTTTGTTATCAATTAAACTGATAATTGCTTTGCGTACATTCTGTGCACTGGCTGCTTCCCCAATTAGAAGCCCGTTGGGAAAAGCAAAGTTACACTCTTTTCGGCTCAAAAACCAACTAACGCCTATCGCATCACTTTCTGCATACTGGAGTGCTGACAAACTACGTACCTTGGCTGCCTTGTTGACACCGACTACCAGGGCATATTTCTTTCCCTCGTCTTCCTGTGAGGCTTCTGTTACCGAACTACCACTATTCACATCGGGCATCGTCAAGCACCCTTTCTCATTGTATCGCCAACATCCCATGAATAGTAGCCGAGGAGGCTGTCCCTTCACAGACAGCGAGAGCGCCTTGCCATCGTTGCGGTGCAGTCAGGCCAGCCCCTTTTTTGCGTCACGCATTCAGCTATTCAAGAGTTCCCATTCTATACAGGCGAAATGGCATTGTGCCGCATATTATGGATAGCCGCGTGAAACCTTTATGCTGATAGTTACTTCTATTTCCTTCGTCATTCCAGGCAGATTCAGATCGGGAGCTGTCTCTTCTAAATGCTTTGCTCTATTTGTTAGGTCAGTTCTTGCTTTATCAAGAGCATCTGCAAGAAGCCCTTTTGTATTTACATCATCACCGCTAAACAAAGATTGAACTTTGACATCAGACTCCAATTTGCTGTGTTTCCCTCTCCTGATATTCTCAAGAATTTCTCCAATTAGGTCAACTACTTTCTCAGCGGCCTTCTCAGCCAATTTGTCGGTAAATGGCCGTACAAACGGTCCTCCAATGAGAGCAATCAAAATCAAAAATTCGGTAGTAGCTGACATTTCCCCTGTGCCATGAGGTTCAATACTATAGTCTGATGCTTGATCGAGATGCTCAAAGATATCATTTGCGATTGCCCGCGCTAGTGTGCGATTTTCAAAGCTCTGCTTTTCAGGCAATATTTCCAGTCGGACCTTAATCTTACCTTGAGAAGCGTCTGTTGGTGTTTGCATGACTGAACCCCCCTTGTTCGTTTGATCAAATTTTCTCTTGACTACTGCGATGAGAACATAAATGTATGAATATAATCCATTGTACAATAGCAGAGGTCAAAAGTCATTAACTGGACCCATTTGTCCTACTCTCTCTCAATCTCAAGAAGTAATTGTATTTTTAAAAAAAATTGTTCTACTCTCATACGACGGAATAGACTGACTGACCAGTACACAAGGTAATGCATGTTTATGCGCTAACCTGCTGAAGCCAAGTCCAGTTTAGGGGAGAAGTAGAGAGGTTTGCTTGGTAAAATGAGACTGTATGATTAGTCATATCGCCATTGCGATCAAAACTGTGCGTTCCCGTTGCTCCCGTGTAGGAAATATGTGCCCTGAGCACCTGCAACACAGCCTGACGGAACTGCAGTGTTCCAGCATGATAGTGTGTTCTACACGAAGAAGATATACTTTTCTGCAAAGCCGTCTTGATGGCTTGGATCAGTATCATGGTACTATCATAGGCTGCAGCTGCATAAGGACGATAATGGCTGTAGCTATCCGACGTATAATTGGTCTCAAAGTCTATTCCGGTTGCTGTCCCCGAGTGAGCAGGATCCTCAATCGGTAGACTGGCATAGATCGGAGCATCCCGGTGCGAACTGGCTGCTATCTCTAAGAGACCACTATTCATAATGCCATCACCGCCAGCAAAGGCCACCGTCTTCAAGGTAGGAATGTTGGAGAGCGCCTGGAGGACGTAGGAACCGTTGGGGTCATCACCTGCGAAGTAGATCAGGTCTGGTTGGAATGAGGCTGCCGTCTGCAATGTATCCTGATAGTTTTGCACGCTGGTTGCACTCTGTGGGGAATCTACCGCAATGACGGGGCCTCCCATGCGTTGCCACTCTGTCTGGAAGGCCTGAGCGAGGCCAAAACTGTAGGCGTCTGTATCATCCTTGAGCAACAAAACCTTGGAGTAGTGTTTGGTTTGGAAGAAGTAGTCAGCAGCGGCCTTGCCCTGTTGATCATCGGTGGCGGCCAAGCGGAAGAAAGTCAACTGTTTGGTGGGGCGCATCTGCGCCGCGAAATCATGAGTTCCGGTACAGTCGGGATCATCAGCAGCACTCTTGGTCAGGCAAGGGAAGGTCGCGCTCGGACTGAGTAGGGCCAGCGGTGCTTGGTTGGCAAGAGACAATTCTTTCAAGGCAACCGAAGAGTTGTACGGGCCGATCACGCCAGCGACCAGATTATCGGCAATGGCCTGTTTGAGGTTATTGGCCCCAACCTGCGGATCAGGACGGTTGCCAGTTCCCACATCATTGTAGGCAACCAGTGTGAGGGTATAGCCGGGCAAGAAGAGTTCTTTGTTGGCCTCGGTAATGGCCATCTGCACGCCATTTTGCAGCGGAAGGCCGTCAATAGTATCTAGGCCACTCGCGGGGAAATCACTGGCAATCTTGATAGTTGTGGATGCTGGCTCATGGCGAGACATTGCAGTTAGTAAGTAGCTCTGCTTGTCCACAGCATAGGCGCTAACCATCACTGCCAGAACCACCGCTGTAATGAGGAGAATGTAGAGTGTAGTCGAGAGCGGTTTGCGGGACCTAGGAGAGGCCTTGAGAACTGGGCGAACCAGCAGCTTGTTGTTCTTGTCAGGTTCTACTGGCATGGCCCGGGGTGAGGCGATTCTTCTAGGAACTGGGCGAACTAACTGCTTGTTGTTCCTGTCAGGGTTGCTTTGGTCGGGGGAAAACAGGGGGATCGGCGTGACAGGGTTGTCATAGACCTTCTGGCTCTGTGCGGATGAGGGAGGTCGTGGTACTTGTGTCTGGGAAGTTCCTCGAGCAATCTGGGATACTACAAGTTTTCGTATCTGCGAGGGTGGTAACAGGAACGTTGGAGGCAAAGGAGATCTTGGTGCTTGTGCCTGAGAAGTTCTCTGAGGGGCCTGCATGTCTGCCTCTGCTGGTGCTAGTAGAGCAAGTGACCGCACGGGCCGAAATAAAATGATGGTGAACGTTTGTTGACTCGATCTGATATCTAGATCTTTCAAACCCGCTTCCCACATCAGACGCTGCATACGCTTTATCCCTGTGCCTAATTTTTCCACATACCCAGCCAGATAGAAAATCCGCATGATCTGGGAGTTTCTGGGATGACTTTTAGGATGCTCTGTGTTTAGAGGAACTGGTGGTCGGCCGGGGCTCTTGATTTCGATGCGATCACTGAAAATCTCCACCTGCACGCCTTCTGTTCGAACCGTGTGGTCAGGTTCGGTGACATACTCCCGGTGGATCAGCGCATTCGCCAATGCTTCCTCTAATACTCGAAAAGGGATTTCGGGCTGTTCGCTGCTTCCACTACGGTCAATTATACGGCTAAAGCGGAGGTGGTTTCGCAAGAAGTCACGTGCCTGCGTAAATTGCTGTAGTAAACTCCCTCGATATTCCCTATCATCCTCCCAGCCGCTCAAGCGTCTGGTATCGCTCCAGTAAATGCATCTTGTATAGGCACCCGCGATCTGATGCGAGGGATTGTGTCCGAAACAGAGCAAGGCTCCATAGCTAGGATGCTCGCCTTGCAGCAGGTCCAATGCCTGCATCTGAGCCTGTTCGCTGAGACCAGCCCGGTAATCCCATTGGATCTGAACCAGCTGCTTTTTCAGGAACATTTGGACTTGCTCAAGATCTAGGTCAGCAAAAGTTGCTGGGCTGATATTCGTATCAAAGGACTGTCTTGAAGGGATTTGAGGATAGTCATCAGGACTTCTCAGTACCGGGTTTTTCGAAGGGTCATGGGCCAGAATCAAGGGGTTATGGAATGTTGCCTGCAATATGGGGTGCTGCCCTCTAGACGCAAGCATTTGCATTTGTGTTTGCAAGTAGGCGTACAGCGTCTGCAGGGTCAGATTTCCATTATCATCTAGAGCATCCTGGGCGTCGCCGCTTAATGCGTTTATGATCAAGCCGGTCATGAGCGCATGGCCTTCATTGCAGTCATTGATGTGTTCGTAAGTAGTTGCGCCTTGCTCGGTAGAGGCGAGAATTGCCCATGTTTGATGAGATGAAGCAGACAATTGTTCTGCTTTCCAAACATTTGTCGCGAGCGCCTCCAAGGATTGCACGAGTTGCTTCTCGGGAGGAGGCGATTCTATCATAGACCCGGCATGGCAGCAATCCAATATACAAATAGCACTGGCCTCCTTCTGATATTCGTAGAGCATTTTCCGTATATCGTCCAGAGAAAGGTAGGCTCTTGGATCGTACTTTGCCTGATCAGGGTCGAAGTCAGAAGTTACTGGATAGACTTCAACCCTTTCCTCGTCGATCTTGACTGGATACCCATGGCCGATAAAATAGAACAGCAGCAAGTCATTTGCGTTTTTGCCATCAATTAGATAGCTTATGGCCTTACGCACGTTTTGTGTGCTGGCTGCTTCGCCAATCAAAAGTCCGCTGGGAAAAGCAAAATTACACTCTTTTCGGCTCAAAAGGTAACCAATGCCGGTTGCATCGCTTTCCGCATAGCGGAGTGCTGGTAAACTAGGTACCTTGTTAGGTTTGTTTACGCCTACTACCAGTGCATATCTCTTCCCTTCGAATTCCCTAAACGAGGCATCGTCCGAGAAGCTATCGCCATTTGTCTGAGACATGAATAAACACCTTTCTCAAGAGTACCATTTGCCTATGGAGATGCTCTATTCCTACTAAAAAACTCCTGTCGAGTGCAATAGAGATAACTCACTGAGCTTGGCAAGGCACCTGTGATGTGAGACTGTACCCTGATTTTGCACTGACGGAAAAACTCAGTTTGCATTAAGAATTACTTACTTATTTTAGCATACTAAAAGCTAAAATGCATCATTTTTTCCCGTATTAGCTATGGCTTGTGAATTCTCGATGGGTAGC
>Ga0193729_1001791_pt1 | contig 10868 bp, 14 predicted proteins | sample U1c2metaG_FD_143036 | JGI IMG/M metagenome (GOLD analysis project Ga0193729, IMG submission 143036) | Soil microbial communities from a riparian zone of the East river system, Colorado, United States - U1c2 | ecosystem: Environmental > Terrestrial > Soil > Riparian zone | place: USA: East River... | reverse complement strand
CCTGAAAGCCGATTCCGAGGGGCCTCCCCTCATCTATCGCGCAGCTTATCCACACGGTTTGTTAGTTCATGATCGAACTCCTTATCCGTGTGCTTCCTGCAGCACACTTTGGTCAAAAAACTCGTCCTGGCCGCTGCCCGGGGCCAGAAGATCATTCCTCTGTGTACGTTGATGATAAATCAGGCCCGGGAGGTCTTTTGCCAGAGGAGATTCCCGCCATCCTTAATATATGTTGCTGATCGTGAGCCGACCGCCAGCTGTCCCGTCGACTCTTATGCCGCTTCCCTCTTGTAGTACTTCAGCAGGCCTCCCAGTCGTTCTCGACATCGCACTGCTCCCATGTTCTCCCTTGCCTCTGGTCGCGAAGGAAACAGAATCCGATTGTCTTTGCCCTGATGGTTGCGCTCCCCGTGGTATTGTTCCAGATATTGCTGCAACGCTCGCCGCAGCGACGATTCTCCAAACAGGATCAGCCTCGACAGACATTCTTCTTTGACCGACTTCACCCAGCGTTCCGCAAACGAGTTCAGATTCGGGCTTCTTGCTGGCAATCGAAGCGGATTCACACTTCCCGTCTTGATCAGTTCTCGAAAGGATGGGCAGAACTTCGCATCTCGGTCGTGCAGCAGATAGCGGCAGCCTTTGAGGCTTCCCCACTCCTCCATAGTCATGTTTCGCCCCTGTTGCTCCATCCACCCCTGATCCGGGTACGGCGTGAATCCTGCCAGTGTCACTTGGCGAGTCTCCAAATGAATGAAGAACAGCACATAGTAGGTCGTCAACCCTTTGAGCGTTAGGACTTCCGTCGTGAAAAAGTCCATTCCCACCAAAACGTCCCAGTGTGCGCGGATAAAGTTCTTCCAGGAGACCGTTTGCTTTCGCTTCGGCGCTGGAGAAATGCCGTGCCGACGCAGGACGTTGCCCACCGTCTGATCGGATAGACCATGGCCTAGATTTGTCAAGGCACCTACGATCCGATCATAGCCCCAGCTCGGATTTTCCCTCGCCATCTGCACAACCAAGCGCTCTGTTTCCTGATCTACTTTTGGGCGCCCTACACTTCCACGGGATTTAGACCCATCAAATTTGTTCGATGAGCTTCCGATACCAACCCAGAATCGTTTCGGGCTTGGCCGTTGCCGCCACGTCCTCCAGCACCATTCGACCCAGGCGGTGAGCGATCTCGGCCAGTGTCGCCTTTTCTCCTTCCGAAAGCAGTAACCGACCCTTGATCTGACCTCGCAGGATCCGGTTCTCCGCCGTCAGATATTCGTTTCGCAACAGCAGTTCTTGATCGACTGTTCCGGTGACATAGGCGAGCAGGCGCGCCCAAAGCATTCCAAGGCCTCCCTAAACTTGATCGTCGAACCCGGATTGTACATGCTCTTGAGGTTTCAGAAACCAGCTGTGGGAGAAAATTGCGAAACCGGAAACCAAGCCTTTTCAATGCGTTTGAGATTTTTGACCATACGGGGTGCAGCTTTGCAAATCACGTGGGAGATGGTGAGTGGTGACGCCACGACGATGACGCTCCCCGCCAAGATCGTGAAGAACAAGGAGCCAATCACTCTCGCCCTCACGGCTGAACTGACAGCGGTGTTGAAGAAGCAGTTCCGGCAGACTGGTCAGCCTGTGTTCGACGCGACGAATCTCCGGCGCGAATGGGCCTCAGCGACCGTAGCCGCGAAGTGCCCCGAATTGCTCATTCACGATCTGCGTCGTTCTGGTGCCCGTAATTTGGTTAACGCCGGGGTGCCAGAGACGGTCGCTATGAAGATTGGTGGCTGGAAGACCCGTTCGGTCTTCATACGCTACGCAATCGTCGCAACCAAAGACATCCAGAACGCCATGAATGCCCTCGAAAAGAACGATGGAACTTTGATGGAACCTGACGCCAAGTTAGCTCAGCGGTAGGTCACTGGCTTCAGGAACTCTTTTGTTTTCTTTGAGTTTTTGGAGCCGAGGGCGAGAGTTGAACTCGCGACCTGCCGATTACGAAAAGACCCAACCTTGCGTATGTTGTTGTGAAGTATAGGTGTGATGCATCCGTTTTGGTGCATTTCAGGGGGTTCAGGGAAGCGTCTGTGCAGCAGTTTGTGCAGCAACCCAGAGGTGCGGCCGGCTTCCAAGTACTGCTCACGACAGACAAGAATATCCAGTATCAGCAAAACCTGGCTGGCCGCAAGATCTCCGTTTTCGTGCTTGCGAACTCGCAGTGGCCGGTAGTGCGTTTGCATCTCGGCAGCATTGCTACCGCGGTGAACGCGGCAAAGCCAGGCGGCTAACCCGAAGGGGAGATTCCCAAGCGATAAGTCCAGCCCCTGGGCTGCTGCGAACGAGTTATATCGCCGGGCGACTGGCACATCAGCAACATGTGTCGGGAGTCGGGGGTTCCGCTCGTCATTTCGAAAGAAGTGAGCCGTGGTTTGTGCGTATCCACTGCTCAACGTCCTGCTGCAAACTCTGCGCAATCCCGATCATCTCTTCGACTTCGCGATGGGAGATTCCGCCGCCAATGTCGTAGCTGCTCACGTTCCTCTTTTTCCGGAACGCGTCAAAGGCGCGGATGAACTTCGCATCTTTCCCTAGGGTCAATTCCAGTGACTGAATCACCCGGTAGTGATGATTCTCGCGGGATGCACGATATCCGGCGGCCGCAAGGGCCGCAGTCGCGGCCTGCAAGGCTGCGTTGTAAGCGATCGCGAAGCGCCAATCGTCGGACACATCTTTCGCCTGGCTGTCTTTTAGGTCCCGCGCCACAATTCCGAGCAGGTTGGCGATCTCCTGCTTGCTGTTCTAGTGCGCGACGAGCCAGCCGTTATTGACCCAGTCGGCGAAACTCACGCTCGTCTCCAATCACAAAAAGTTTCTTTTCCTTCGCCACGGTGGAAAGAAAGTGATTCTTGGCCGCGAGCTTTTCGTGAAACTCGCGTGGACCGAAGACGGTTGGATTCACCTCCCGGCCTAGCTTCCGTTCGATCTCGCTGAGAGCGGCCACCACGTCCTTGAAACTCACGCTGCCCACGACCATCAGATCCACGTCGCTCGATGCCTTTTCCTCGCCTCTCGCAATGGAACCGTACACAAAAGCAAGTTTAACTCGGTCCGCCAATCGAGCGAGTCCTTCCAGCAGAATGTCTCGTATTCCGGACGTCTTCGCGAGAATGCTTTTCAATTCTTCGAAAATCGGATTCTCGCGATTCGCCCGGTAATAAACCTGATTCCCACGGCGAAGCCTGTGGAGAAGTCCGGCCTCCGTCAATTGTCCGAGTTCTCGCTGCGTCGCTCCGATCCCTGTTCCGGCGCGACGTGCGATTTCACGGAGATAGAACTGTTCATCGGCGTGCCCGTAGAGAAGCGCGAGGATGGACCTTCGGCTTTGTCCGAAAAGGAGTTTCGATAGAGAAAGGACCTGTGTACCCATTCCAGGTACAATTGTACCTAACTTGGGTACGATTGCAGCGGCGGAGCTATAAGTACGCCATCGAAAGGTTCATCGCCTTGTCTTCGCCGCTTGCCAAAAATGGACCGGCTTTGCTCTCCATCGCACCGTTTGAGAAGGGTCTGAATTCTCTTCCTCGTAGATCGGGCTGGACCCAACAAATTTTGGAGCCGAGGGCGAGAGTTGAACTCGCGGCCTGCCGATTACGAATCGCTTTTAATCCAAACGAACCTAAGCCACCAACCCTAAGCCCAAGCAAGATCAAGGACTTAACTGTTGGTGGCTTTGCTGTGTTTAGGCTCATTTTTGGCGGTTTGATGGAACTTTGATGGAACCTTGTCGAGTTAGGGCATTGATTGCATCCCTGTAATTCGTACCGTATCTATCGAATCTGAAGCAATTCTGTTTGCGGCGCGACGGTCGTCCTTGTCTCCACCGTAATCCGGCTGAGTCCAATTGGGCACGAGGCTGAGAATCGCTGTCTCGTAATTTCCTGGCACACTTTCTGAAACCTCAGAAGCATGTACAATCTGGGTTCGACGATCAGGTTTAGGGAGCTCTCGAATGAGTAAGGGATTTGCGTGCTCGCTGCAAGAGCAATCGGAGCACGCGCAATTGACGTTTACGAGCGCGAGAAAAGAATAGCTGGGAGACCTGGACTCGAACAGACCATCTCAGACACTCGAAGTTCGTAGGTCTGCGCGAGGACAAGAACCCACGCTCGGTGACCAAAGAACATGCAGGTGAGGGTTGAGGGCTATGACCGATGTCTCTGGAAGACGCCCTTCTGAATGTCTGGCGGCAGTCCTTGGTCGAAAACAAGAAGACAGTCACGCTCGAAGAAGAGAGCTTCCCCGTTCGCTCAACCGCTAAGCGAAAGCTAAAGCAAATCGATTTTCAATTCGATGGAAAAGATTTGCGAGGACTAGAGCAGAACCCTGATACGAAATCTCGGCGGGCAGCAAAGCTGTCGAGGCTGCTTTGACGGGCGTTGAGCAACGCACCGTGCCGGGTTTCGCGGGAACACCCGAAGAACTCGACACCTTGCTCGCTGAAGGGCTTGCATCAAGAGCAACTCACGGAAGATCAGTTTTGGAGTTCTGCGAGCAATCAAACGGATGCCCTCCTTGCTGAGCATAAGACCGGCCCGAGTTCGTGAAGCTCCTGTACCGACAGACCGCTAGCGACGACATCGTACGTCCAAAAGTTAGCCAGTTGACGGTCACCCATAAATATGGGAACATGCAGGGCATGAAGACGACGCTCGAAATTCCCGACGCTATTTTTCGCCGCGCCAAATCCGTTGCTGCCGAACGTGGGATTCCGCTTCGGGCGCTCATCTCGGAGGCTCTCGCTGACAAACTCCGGACTGACAACGGCAGCGGCAAGCCGTGGATGGCTGCTTTCGGCAAGCTCCGGCGCCTGCGCAAGGAAACGGCCAGGATCAACTGCATTATCGAAGAAGAATTCGAGCAGATCGAGGCCGAGGATCGGCTGTGATCTTGGACACGAATGGGCTTTCAGCCGTGGCAGATGGCGAAGGGGCGCTGGAAACCATCCTCCGCAAAGCCGCTCAAGTCGCTATTCCCGTTATTGTCTTGGGCGAATACCGGTACGGCATTTCGCACTCCCGCGATCGGAACCACTACGAAAAATGGTTGACCGAATACCTCCCGAAATTTCGAATCCTCGATGTCGACGAACGGACCACCATCCCGTACGCTGCGCTTCGCACGGAATTGAAGAGGGCTGGAACGCCGATTCCATCCAACGATGTTTGGATTGCGGCGCTCTGTCGTCAACACTCCCTTCCGCTTTTGAGCCGCGACCGTCATTTCGACGCCGTGCCCGGACTCAGAAGACTGGAGTGGTAATTCTGCTGTACCGCGGGAAAGAGTTGTGCTGCGCAAAAATCTCGCCCTAGTTCGTGGCCGACCGGCTTGTCACTTCCATTTCCAAAACAACTTGAAACCCTTGCGATGCCAGCCAATCAGGGTCTCGGGTTTGACGATGACCAAAACCTCTTTCCAATCGCAGAGGCGAGACCAGAGGATAAGAGAGAAACGGGCGGAGTCGTTCAATCGTCTCGCTTGGATCTGCCTCTTCTCATAGAAGGCCAGTTGCTTTCGCAGGAAGAGGACCTCCACGCTCAAGGATGTGCGCGAGCGGAAAAGGAGACGGAAGAAAAGAAGTCCGTCCGCGACCAGATCGGTGATCAAGTTAAGCAGAGAATCCAGTGAGCGCTTTGTGTTCTGAAAGAATCGAAACATGGCCTGCCAGGATGGCATACGGTCAGCCAGCTGAGAAGTGTTTTCTGCCAGACAGGGCTGGCTTCTTGCGTTTTCTAGCGCAGGGAAGCTGACAAATAAGTGCCAACATCTCTGTCAGATGGGAGCTGGTGGAATTTTTGCGTACCACAGGAGCGCTTTATGAATTCACGACGGCATATGCGTCTTGGATCTTCAGTCATCGGCGTGACACTTTGAGCTCAATTGCGCGAAATCCGCCGGCTGGCACTCGAACCGTGAGAGATTGTCCCGCGGGTGGAAGCAAATTTTGCGTAACTAGGTCAATCCAGTCAAAGCGGCCATTGAGACTGGAGCCCATAGTCCGAATTGTGATTTCCATTTCTTCTGCATTGTGGTTAACGATGGCAGCCGCAACGCCGTCAGAGGTTTTTCCTATGGCAGCATCAACGCGTTCATTCGCCCCCAAAAGATCCACGGAGCGCCCGGCGCCGGCATTTGACAGGGCGTAATCAATGGCGTCGCGAACGAGTTCTGGAAATCGTTGTGCCGCAGTTAAGGTGTCGGGGAGAATTGTCACGATCTTGCCCTTGCCATACGAATTCACTAGGATCGCCGCCGATCCATCCTCAAACTTAGCTATCACTCTGCCTGTTCCAGCTACCCAGGAGGGACATCGGACGCTTTGCAGCGGGAATCGGCTTCCTGTGTTGATTCGGCTGCCGACCACCTCCAGAACCACTATCGAGCTGTGCAGCTTGCTCTCCGCGGGTTCTCCTCCGAAGAGTTCACGACGTTCATAACTCCGCCCCATGGGAATCTCGGGACCAAAGGCAATGAGAGCACCTCCTTGCTCAACAAACGCTTTAATGAGGTCGCTGTCGGTTTGCTGAAATCCTGAAACGTTGGGCAACACAAGCGCGGTTGGCTCTCTAAGAAGGCGATCCAATACGTTCTGGTTCATATGAATCGGATAGTACGGAAGGAGTGACTCGGCCAATGGCGGAGCATAAGGCAGGACATCCACAGGAATGCCAAGGATTCGGAAAGCGTCGAGTGCTGGCAGGAAGGAATTGGACCAGCGTTCGACTACCCAATCCGAATACGGGAAATACAATGCCAAGAGATTCGGCTTGCGAGAGATGCGGGAGGCGATCAAATTCAAGTCTGCAAGGCTGTCCAGTACCGCATTCCGGCTCACCAATACCTCTGGATGTTGCTTCACCATGTCGTAGATGTGGTACTGATACGTGAACAGCATGATCCCGTCGCTGTCGCTGGCAGTTGCCGCGCTGAGAACCTGCTGGTAGATATTCTTGTAGCCCGTTGTGGGAATGTCGGGCGCAAGGCGCTGTTCGAGATATCCAAAAAGCTCCACATGCGTCAAAGCGATCTTGCCTTGCAATCGCTTAGCGCCCATGGCAAGAGAACAGAAATCTCTTACTCGTCGCGGCGGGTATTGCTTGCGGTTGTCGGAACGATAACTTCCCATAACTCCCGCTTGCCAGATAATGATGTCCAAATCCTTCAGCGTGCTCAAGTACCCGGCAAGCAGCGGATCATCCACATAGGGAGCGCATGCTACGAGGAAATTTTCATCGAGACTCTTGGCGTAGCGGCTGAAGTCGCGTATGTAGGGAACGTAGTATGTACCGCTGCCCTCCTGAAACGAATAGAATCCCGCCAAGGATGGGTGCTTGAAGTATTGCCGAAACATCTCGCTCATGATATCCCTGGTCTCAGTCGTGCGCTGATCGTACGGTGCATCCTGAGTCAAGTCCCAACTGACAGAGAGCAAAACGGCGTAGCCGCGTTTATCGGCTTGGTTAAGAAGTAGTTCGACGAGGTCTTTTTGGCCCGGATCGATACCATGCTTACAGACAGCGCAAGGAAAATACGCTCTCTCTGGAGTAATGAGATTGTGGGCAATCAAGAAGTTGCCGCCAATCCGATGAAAGTCATCGAGGTAAGCATTCAGGTCACTCGCCGGATCCACTTTGTCGAGTGCGGAGGCAATAAGAAAATCGCCGACAAGTCTGCCTAACAGAAAAGTCGCCTTCCCCACCGTCGACGGATGTTCATCGTTCCCTGTCCAGGCATGGAGCACGTAAAGACCGTGAGGCGCGCCTTTTGGTAGTGAAATGTCGGCTGAGTACAAGCCCACGTGGTGGGAGACTGGATGCAGCGCCAATGGCTCGGTTCCCGCCGATGGCTTCAGCAGTGCTGCACGAACCGGCTCAACGGAAGCTTCTCCGTCCCGCTCCACACTAATTTGAACGGAAACTGTTTGGCCCGGCTCAGCTCTAGATTGACTTACAGAAACTGCAATATGATGTCTTGGTGCCGCACAGACTGGGGGAACCCAGCTTGCGACCACAAGCACAAAGCCTACTGCCACAGTCCGAACGAGCATAACTTGTCTCATGCGAAGAGATTCGAGATCCGTCCGCTGCGCTGGATCATCCTTTCGACCGCGAGGAGGCTCAGCATCAGGTGCCGTGGATGGTGGTAGTTCTCCACTCGTTTCGGCAACTTGATGAACTCTTCGAACGACACCTTGCGGTCCGACTGATACATCCAAAGCGAGGACCCGTGCGCCTTCAGGAGATATTTCGAACGAACATACTCATACATTTCTTGGAAAAGGTCCTTTGCCCATTGAGCGCCGGTATGCTCGATAACGAGCAGCGTCCCGGTGAGCACTTCTTCCTGCACCCACAGCACTTTGCCCATGGTGAAGATGTTCTGATCAACATCCTTTAGGTCATGAAAGACGCCGCCATACACTCTGTCTTTGGCAACTTCGACGTGGCGCCGGAAGCGCTCTGCAGCAGTTTGGAACAGGAATTTATCTTTGCGCCGGACCGCCTCTTCCAGCAGCATCCATGAGACCTCTACCGTGTGACCTGGATAAACGAGCTGTGCATACAGGTTTGCAGGGCGCGAGAGATCATGATTCAGCAGTTCATTATTTAGCCCAAACTCTGGGTTGTAGTGGTAGCGAATGATGGCTTCCACACAGCGATCAGCAACGGCTTCGATTTCGGAATCGGGCCGTTGTTCAAGCATCTGCGTCGCCAGGCGGATCAACACCATCCACGCCCCCTGGATGCGAGCTCCGGGAAACAAGGGGGCATCCGGTCCGAGATATGTGCGCCCAATGGGCGGGTTGTAATCCGGCCGATCGTATATGCGTAAGCACTTTTGCATCAGACGTTTGGCATGATCGAGGTGTGCAGGCGCTCCGGTGGCGGATGCATAAGCCGTAAGACCTTCCGCAATAAATAAGTCTCCGTAGATTTCGCTATCTGGGCCGGTAAGTGGCTTTCCCTCGCGAGTGAATTGCCGGGCCCAAAGCACATCGCCAGACGGTTCGTTCTTCAAAACGAATTCAAGCGAGCGGCGAGCAACTTCGAGATACCTGGGGTCACGCTCAAAATGCCCGTAAATGAAGGAATACACCCAGATCCCACGCCCTTCGAACCAGTCAAACTTCTTCTCGTCGCCTCGCGTGCCGTCGTAACCGGTATCACACATGAAGCCGCCGTATTGATGGTCGACCACGTACTTGTCCATAAACGGCAAGAAGTCGTCGAAAAGATCCTTCCGCAACTGATCTCGCACTTGTTCTAAGGAGTGGCCAGCGAGCCTGCCAATAGTCTCGACTCGCTGGTCCGCAGATTGAGGACTTTCTCGAAATTCCATAACAGCCGGATTACAAGCCAGAACACTGCGAGCAGCGATTGCTCCCGCCAAGAAGTTACGTCGCTTCATTCTTCGCGTCTCCAGTTGCCGGTCATTTGGCAAGGCATTGACAAGTGCTTTCTTTGGATCTGCATCAACTGCTGTTGCAGCTGCTTTGTCTTTTCTGCGGCAGCCCGTGGAGACCACTCGTAGAATCCGCGTCCGGACTTAGCTCCAAGCTGATTGCAGCGCAACTTCTCATCGATGAGGAACGGCACAGTACTCTCGTCATTGAGCTGGGGAAAGAGATTGCGCATCACCTCCGCCCAGACGTCCAATCCCCCCAAATCCATCACCTTGAAAGGTCCCAGCACAGCAAGGCGCGCGCCGATACTTCCCTGAATGGCACGGTCGAGTTCGTCGGCTGTCGTGATTCCTTGTTCCAAAAGAAACAAGGCTTCGCGGACCATAGCGGCCTGGATTCGATTAACGACGAACCCGCGAATTTCTTTGAGTAACACAATAGGGGTCTTTCCAACAGAAGCTAGCAGCCGGCACACCTGATCAACCACACTGGTACTGGTAGCCGGAGAAGCAATGACCTCAACTGTGGGCAGAATGTGAGCTGGGTTGAAGTAGTGAGTGACAATGAGCCGCGACTCATCTCTAAGGAGGTGACCCATATCCGATAACAATAGTGAGGAAGTGTTCGACGCCAGCACCGCACTCTCTGGCGCAAGATTCTCCAGTTCCGCGAATATCTTCTGTTTCAGTTCCAGTCTTTCCGGAATAGATTCGGTCACGATTTCTACATCGCGCACCGCGGCTCGCAACTCTGGCACCGCGACTATGCGCTTGACGGCTTGCTGTGCTTCTGTGGCTTTTATGAACGAAGCCTCAGACATGGCTTCCAGGCTCTGGTGAATTTTGCCGATTGCAGCATTAAGAGCGCGTGGATCGCTATCGGTGATCCGAACCTCGCAGGCGCCAAGTGCGAACACCTGCGCGATTCCGCTTCCCATGGTGCCCGCTCCGACAACTGCAACTTTTTTCGTTAGCACCGTCACACTCCTATTCGTGAATTCAATCCTGCGCCGGTGTTTCAAACTGCAACAGTCCGTCGCGAAAACCATGAGAAGCATACGCGGCGTAAGCCATGGCAACGGCGAGGCACAGTATTCCGAAGAGCTTGGCCTGAAGGCTGAGATTCCACCAAAGGAATAGGCAAATCGAAAAACCTGTTACGGGCGAAAGAAGATGCAGGGGTCTTCTCCTGGGTTCATTGTGGAGCTCACGTGCGAACGCCGCCGCGTTAACACCCATAAATGCAACAAAGGCCCCGAAGTTGAGTAGCTCAGCGCCGCGCGTATAGCTGATCGCACAAGCCCCCATTAGTGCCACAGCCCCGATGAACACTACGTTGTTAGCAGGAATCCGACGCCGCGGTTCAAGCACACCAAAAAACTTCTCGGGAATCGCTTTCCCACGACCCATAC
>Ga0193729_1001790_pt1 | contig 10869 bp, 10 predicted proteins | sample U1c2metaG_FD_143036 | JGI IMG/M metagenome (GOLD analysis project Ga0193729, IMG submission 143036) | Soil microbial communities from a riparian zone of the East river system, Colorado, United States - U1c2 | ecosystem: Environmental > Terrestrial > Soil > Riparian zone | place: USA: East River... | reverse complement strand
CTCCGGTTCCACCGGCGGAGGCTTCAGCCGAATCAGCGCCTCCTCGAAGCCCTGAGCCTCGAGCGTGCCCGCGAAGGACTCCTCGACCACGAACACGACCCGGGCTCCGCGGGCCTGGAGGACCTGCCCGATCCCGACGCAGTTGTTCGTCGGGCCGTACGCTCCCTCCGGGAAGAAGACGAAGGTCGGCCGGTCGCTCAAGCCGTCGACAGGGCGTTCTTGAGGTCGGCCCAGAGCACGTCAGGATCTTCGAGCCCGACGCTCAGGCGCAACAGGTTGTGCGGAACGCGATCGCCCTCCCAGCGGCTGCGACTCTCGATCACCGAGTCGACGCCGCCGAGGCTCGTTGCGTTCGTGATCACCTTCACCGAGGCTTCGACCCGGCGGGCGTCCCCGTTGACGTCGAACGACAGCAACCCGCCGAAGCCCGGGTAGCGCACCTGCTCGACCGCCGGGTGCCGCCGCAGTCGGTCGACGAGTTCTCCCGCGCTGGCCGTCTGGCGCTCGATCCGAGCGCGGAGTGTCTTCAGGCTGCGCAGGAGCAGCCAGGCGGAGTCGGGCGTCGCGACGATTCCGGTCCGGCCGCGGAACTCGCGGAGTCGGCTCGCAGCCGCCTCGTCTCGGCTAACGACCGCGCCCAGCAAAAGGTCGTGGTGTCCGCCGAGGTATTTCGTGGCGCTGTGGACGACGTAGTCGGCACCGTGCTCCAGCGGCCGAAGGTACACCGGCGTCGCGGCGGTCGAGTCGACCACAACGCGTCCGGAGTGCGCGGCCGCGGCCTCGAGATCCGGCATGGTCAGGAACGGATTCGACGGAGCCTCGAGCCAGACGAGGTCCGCGCCGTTGGGAGGCGGGCCGGTCTGGTCGAACTCGACAAACCGCAGGCCCCAGCGCTCGAGCGAGCGGAAGAGAGCGCCCGTGCCGTAGTACGCGCCCTCGGCCAGCGCGATTGTCTGCCCGGGCTCGAGCTCGGCGAGGACGAGCGCAGTGATCGCGGCGGATCCGGAGGGAAAGAGAAGCGCCTCGCCGCCCTCGAGCTCGCCAAGTGCGCGCTCGGCCTCGACGCCCGTCGGGTGGGCATAGCGCTGGTAGTAGAACTCACCTGGCTCGCCGTCTCGGTAGGGCCAGATGGTCGAGCGGTCGAGAGGCTGCACGAACGCAACTCTACGTTCCGATTTGACCCTGTCCGACGGTTGTGCGTATTGTCCAGCATCTCGGTCGAGAAAGCAGATAGATAAGGAGAGCGAATGAAGCGCATTTCACTTACTTTCTTGCCCCTGGCGGTGCTGGCCGCGGGCGTCGTCGTCGGCGCGAGAGCCGCGACCGCCGGTACGACCTTGAGCCTCGTGGCGTACTCGACGCCCAAGGACGCCTACGGGAAGATCATCCCGGCGTTCCAGGGAACCGCTGCGGGCAAGGGCGTCTCCTTCAATCAGTCCTACGGCGCCTCCGGCGATCAGGCACGTGCGGTGGGCGCAGGCCTCAGTGCCGACATCGTCGCGCTCTCGCTTGAGCCCGACGTCTCCACGCTCGTCAAGAAAGGCATCGTCCCGAGCAACTGGAACCAGAACAAGTACCACGGGATCGTCACCGACTCCGTCGTCGTGTTCGTGGTCCGCGACGGCAACCCCAAGAACATCCACACCTGGGCCGACCTGACGAAGAAAGGCGTCCAGGTGATCACTCCGAATCCGTTCACCTCCGGAGGCGCCCGCTGGAACGTGATGGCCGCGTACGGCGCGGAGCGCGCGCAGGGTAAGACCGACAAACAGGCGATCGCCTACCTCAAGAGCCTGTTCAAGAACGTGTCGGTGCTGCCGAAGAGCGCACGCGAGGCGACGCAGGTCTTCGCGAGCGGCAAGGGCGACGTCCTGCTCACCTACGAGAACGAAGCGATCTACGCCAACAAGAAGGGCGTGCACACCGAATACGTCCTCCCGAAGCAGACGATCCTGATCGAGAACCCGGTCGCGCTCACCAAGAGCGGGCTCAAGCACCCGGAGGCAAAAGCCTTCTTGAAGTTCCTCTGGTCGTCGAAGGCGCAGAAGCTCTTCGGAGACACCGGCTACCGGCCTGTGCTGAAATCCGTCGCGAGCAGCGCCAAGTACCACTACAAGCAGCCGAAGACCCTCTTTACGATCAACTCCAAGGCCCTCGGCCTGCGTGGCTGGAAGTCGGTCCAGTACCGCTTCTTCGACCACAGCAGCGGGATCATGGTGAGGGTGATTGGCCAGTAGCCCGGCCGTAAGCGTTCCCGCCCCCGGCGTCGTTCTCGGACGAGCCGGGGGCGCTTTGGCGCGCGGAATCGCGGTCTGCTATCTGAGCCTGATCGTCCTCGTGCCGCTCGCGGCGCTGATCTGGAGCTCGCGCTCGCAAGGGATTCAGTCGTTCTGGGACGAGGTCACGAAGCCGGAGGCGCTGGCGGCGTTGAAGCTGACGCTCGGGGCGGCTCTCCTCGTTGCGGCGTTCAACGCCGTCACAGGTACCGCGATCGCCTGGGTGCTCGTCCGCGACTCATTCCGCGGCAAGGGTTTCTTCAATGCGGTCATCGACCTGCCGTTCGCCCTGCCCACGATCGTCGCCGGACTCGTCCTTCTGGAGCTCTACGGGCCCAACAGCCCCTTCGGCGTCGACGTCGCGTTTCAGAGAACGGGGCTGGTGCTTGCGCTGCTCTTCGTGACGCTGCCCTTCGTAGTCCGCGCCGTTCAACCGGTGCTGCTCGAGCTCGACCGTGAGATGGAGGAGGCGGCCGAGTCGCTCGGCGCCGGCCGGATTGCCGTCTTCCGCCGGATCGTCTTCCCGAACCTCCTGCCGGCGATCCTCTCGGGGGTCGCGCTCGCCTTCGCCCGAGCCGTGGGCGAGTTCGGAGCGGTCGTGCTCATCTCCGGCAACGTCCCCTTCAAGACCGAGGTCTCCTCCGTCTACATCGCCGGGCAGATCGAGTCCGACAACCCGGCCGGCGCCGCGGCCGTCTCAGTCGTGCTGCTGCTGATCTCCTTGGGAGTCCTGCTTCTGATCGGCGCCTTCCGGCACTGGAGGACACGGCATGATCGCTAGGTATTCATTGCGCTTCGGCGCGCTCGGCTACCTCGCGTTTCTGCTGCTCGTGCCGGTCGGGCTCGTCTTCTACCGGACGTTCGAGCACGGCTTTCAGCCGGCCTGGGACGCCGTGACGAACCCCCAGGCGCTGCACGCCCTCTGGCTGACGCTGCTCATCGCGGCGATCGCCGTTCCGGCGAACACCCTGTTCGGCGTCGTGCTTGCGATCGCGCTCGTCAGGCACCGCTTCCCGGGCCGCGGCCTCGTCAACGCGATCGTCGACCTCCCACTGGCGCTCTCGCCGGTCGTGGTCGGGTTCTCTCTGTACCTCCTCTACGGCACCGGCGGCTGGCTCGGCGGCCTGTCCGACCACGGAATCAAGATCCTCTTTGCGCTGCCGGGGATGACGCTCGCGACGATCTTCGTATCGCTCCCCTTCGTCGTCCGCGAGGTCGTCCCGGTCCTCCGGGAGATCGGTACGGACCAGGAGCAGGCGGCCGAAACACTCGGCGCCGCGCCGTTCACGACCTTCCGCCGGATCACGCTGCCCGCCATCCGCTGGGCGGTTTGCTACGGCGTGGTGCTGACCACCGCCCGCGTAATCGGCGAGTTTGGCGCCGTCAGCATCGTCTCCGGCCGGATCGAAGGTAAGACCGAGACGCTTCCGCTCTATGTTCAGTCCCAGTTCGAGGGGTTCAACACCACCGGTGCGTTCGCAGCGTCCGTCGTGCTGGCACTGATCGCGTTGGCGACCGTGCTGGCTATGCGTATGTTTCGTCCAAGGGAAGGTGTTGGTTGATGGGAATCACCGTGGTCGAGGTAACCAAGCAGTTCGGAGATTTCGTTGCGCTCGACGACGTCTCTGTCGCGATTCCGGAGGGCTCGCTGACCGCGCTGCTCGGCCCGAGCGGCAGCGGCAAGTCGACGCTGCTCCGTGTGATTGCCGGCCTCGAGGAGCCCGACCGCGGTCAGGTTCTGCTCGGCGACGACGACGTCACGCAGCAGCCCGCGCGGGCCCGTGGGGTCGGGATGGTCTTTCAGCACTACGCGGCGTTCAAGCACATGACGGTCTGGGAGAACGTCGCGTTCGGACTGAAAGTCCGCAAGCGCCCGAAGGACGAGATCCGCAAGCGGGTGCACGAGTTGCTCGAGCTCGTGCAGCTCGAAGGGCTCGCGAAGCGGTACCCGGCTCAGCTCTCGGGTGGCCAGCGGCAGCGGATGGCCCTGGCGCGCGCGCTGGCGGTCGACCCGGAGGTGCTGCTGCTCGACGAGCCGTTCGGCGCCCTTGATGCGCGCGTTCGCAAGGAGCTGCGTGCCTGGCTCCGCCGCCTCCACGACGAGGTGCACGTGACGACGATCATCGTCACCCACGATCAGGAAGAGGCGATGGAGGTGGCCGGGCAAATCGTCGTGATCAACCAAGGCCGAGTCGAGCAGGTCGGAACGCCGCGCGAGCTCTACGACTCGCCCGCCAACGAGTCGTCATGAGCTTCGTCGGTCCGGTGAACAAGATCGGAGACACGTTCGTGCGGCCGCGCGATATCAGCCTCACCCTCGAGCCGGAGGGCGAGTCCACGGAGGCGATGGTCGAGCGCGTCGTTCATCTCGGCTTCGAGGTTCGGGCCGAGCTCGTGCGTCATGACGGCCAGCATCTGATCGCGCAGCTGACGCAGGAAGAGGCGCAGCTCCTCGAGCTCGAGCGCGGCCTGATCGTTTACGTTCGGCCGAGCCGCCAGACCGTCTTCACTCGCTGACCGCGGATTTGTCGTCCGCGGCCTGAGTCAGTGCGGGAGCCACGCGTCGGGGTCGGCGGCGATGGCCGCGACCTCGTCGGGTAGGCGTCCGGCGGCCAGATCCGCAAGCGTGACCACCTCGAGCACGGCCCGCAGATTTGCGCGAACCGCGATCCAGACTTCCCGGAGTGGCGCCGCCGGACCGGCGTACTCGACCAGTTCCGGTCGCTGGCCGCGCACATTCGCGATCGGGCCTTCAACCGCGCGGATCACGTCGGCGAGCGAGATCTCTTCCGGCGGGAGGGAGAGCCAGTACCCGCCGTCGGCTCCACGCTGGCTTTGCACCAATCCCGCGTGCTTCAGATCGACCAGGATGTTCTCGAGGAACTTGAGCGGGATTTCCTGTGCGTGGGACAGGCGGTCGCCTTTGACCGGTCCCTCGTCGGCGGCCGCAAGCTCGGCACAAGCGCGCAGGGCGTAGTCGACCTTCGCGGAGACGCGCATCGCCGGATTGTGCCTCGCCGGAGACTGCGCCCGGTCTAGACCGTGGCGCCCGAGACGGCTCTCGGGTGAGAGCCGGCCCCCGCGACCCGGTTCTTCCCGGCCCGCTTTGCTTCGTAGAGGGCCTCGTCGGCCGCCGCAACCAGTAGCTCCGGCCTGTCGAGGTCGCCTTTGACCGCAACTCCGAAGCTCGCGGTCACGCTGACCTCGCCGCCGTCTGGAAGCTCGACCGCCGCTGCCTCGAGGTCGGCGCGCAGGCGATCGGCGAGCTTCGTCGCTCCGACCAGGTCGGTTTCGGGCGCGAGCACCGCAAACTCCTCCCCGCCGTAGCGGGCGGCAAGATCGACCTGCCGGGCTCCTGAATCGAGAATCCCGGCCACGCGTCGAAGAACTGCGTCGCCGGCCTGGTGGCCCAGTTGGTCGTTGATGCTCTTGAAGTTGTCGAGGTCGATGAGCACCAGAGCGAGTGAGTCGTCGATCCGCTCCGCGCGCCGCCACTCGAGTGCAAGCTCGTCGTCGAACGAACGCCGGTTGGCGAGGCCCGTCAGCCCGTCCGTCGCGGCCTGGGAGGCGACCCGCCGGAAATCTCCGAGTGCGCTCAGGATCGGCCGCGCGAACATGAAGGCCACGAGCACCAGCAAGACAAACGAGCCCAGCCCCGCGTACATGATCCGCTGCTGGTACGGGTGGACGTTCGCGTTGATCGCCTTGTCGGGGCGAAGGGCGAAGAGGCTGATGCCGACCGCGTTCGGCACGCGCGAAAGTAGGCCGCGGTAGCGCTCGCCGCCCAGCTGAATGCTTCGCCCGTTGATCCGGATCCGCTGACCCGTGCCGACGACGGTGTTCTGGCGCACGATGAGGAGGCGGTCGCTCTTTGCATGCCCGGCGGCGCGCTGGAGGCGATCCGCGAGCGCTTGGTTCAAATTGATCGTCGCGACGACGGTTCCGATTCGCCGGCCATTGACCGTCAGCGAGATCGACCGGGCCAGCGAGGCCGGCAGGCGCTTGCCGGCGACCAGGTGCTGCCCCAGGTAGAGGAGCACGCCGGGGTTCGCCGCCGCGATGCGCCTGATCGTGGTGCGGTCCCTGGCGATAAAGGCGCGTTGGAGCGCCGGCCGGCGGGCGAGATCGTCAGCGCGATTCGAAGCGTCGTCGGCGATCTGTCCGAGCTCCTGGCCGGCGCCCTGAAGCTGGACCCGAAGTGCGTCGTCCGTCCGCGCGCGTTCGTTCTGCAGCGCGTTTCCGTCGAGGATGTGGACCGTTGCGATGACCGGGATCACGCCGACGACGAGGACGCCGACGAGCAGCTGGAGCAGCGCCCGCCGTGAAACCGTCCGCTGAGCATGCCGAGGCCGGCCACCGGGAGGGGAATCGTGGCCAGCAGTCGTCGCAGGGGCCGCAGGCGCCATCTCCAGGACTCATCGACCTGGTTGGGCTCGTCCTTTACCCTCGGCCGAGGGCAAGGCTCTAAAACTCGTTGTCTGCGGGCCCGGACTCGGTAGCCGCGCCGCTCGGCGTCGTCCAGATCATCGTCCCGGCCTTCTGCTGGGCGAAGGACTTCACGGAAGGCGTTCCGAGAACGACCCTCAGGACGTTGCCGGTGAGGGACATCGTGGAACCGGGCACGTTCACGGTCTGCTTGTCGACGTAGTCTCCGCCGAGCCGGACCGAGCCAAGAGCGTCCAACTGAGCTCCCGTTGTCGCATTGAGAATCGTGAGGACGTCGTTCTTCCCGTTGTCCGTGATCCGCAGAGTCACCGTCGTCGCCGATCCGTCCCAGCCGGCGAGGATCACTGAGGGGTCTGGTGGACTCGCGAACGTGAACACCACCGCATCTCCTGCCCAGGGCTTACCGCGTGGCCCGCCGCCGCTCGTCGTCTGGATGTCGGCCGGCATCGGCATAGGTCCGCTCGGTGGAAGCGGAGCCGGAGGAGCGGGAGCCGGAGGAGCCGGAGCCGGGGGAGCGGGAGCCGGATCCTGAGGACCGGGAGGAGGGGGAGGAGTTGGAGGAGTCGGAGCTTGAGGGGGCGGGGCCGCGGGGGGCGTGTTTCCGCCCGTACCTCGGCCGCCGGTGTCGCCAGTGTCGCCGGGGATGCCGGTATCGCCCGTGTTCCCAACCCCGCCGCTGCCGCCGCTGTCTCCGGTACCGCCCGTGTCGCCGTTGTTCCCGGTCCCGCCGTTGTCGGAGCCGCCTGTGCTGCCCGGATCGGGTGCCGGCTGGGCCGCGCCGCCGCCTCCGCCGCCAGGCTGGCCTGCACTGGGACCGGAGCCGCCGACCGAGTTACCTGTGCCTGGGCTGTTGTCCTTCGCCGGTGGAGTGGTCTCGGCCTGCTGGTTGGTCGGGGCCGATGGCGGATCTGCAGTTGCGAGCGTCGCCGTACCGGGGGTGGTCGAGGGCAGCGCCGGCCGCGGAAGCGCGGGGGCCGTCTGCTTTGTCCTCTTCGTTAGGCGCGCGTGCGCCTGCGCGCGATGGAGAACCTCGGCGTGGTACGCCGCGAGAACTTGCTTGGAAACGGTTGCAGTGGCTTCGGCCAGCGGAGCGGCCGCGCCGCCTGCTGCGCCTCCGCCCTGTCCGTTTGCGTGCGCCTCGAAGACGACCTTCCGTGAAAGCCGGTTGCCCCCGGTTGCGCCCGTCAGTTGGGAGAGCACGGGCAGCCCGACGGTCACCCAAAGCGCGGCCACGAGCGGCAGCGCGAACACGGCCGGCAAGAACCGGGTGCGTGCGCGCGGTGTCGCGCGTGGTGCGCGAATACGCCGTGGTCGTTGGATGTACGAGTGCCGCATCGTTCGTTCGGCCGCCGCAGGCCTCTGTTGGAGGCTAGGCCGAAGGTGCCACTCACGATTCCCCCAAGAGGGTGACTCGGCCTGGTTGCTCAGTCACTCGGATGGGGCAGTCCCCGGCATGTACGACCTGGCCGGGATACGCTCTCGCGCCGTGCCGACAGAACCAGATTCAACGGGCGCCAAGCTCCAGCGACTGGACGACCTCCGCGAGCAGTCGCGCCATGCCGGCAGTGAGCATGCCGTCGCACGCCAGCGCGAACAAGGGAAGCTCCTTGCGCGCGAACGGCTGGAACGGCTGCTCGATCCTGGCTCCTTTTTCGAACTTGACCGCTACGTCAGGCATCGTGAGTCGAGCTTCGGGATGCTGGAGCGGCGTCCGTACGGGGACGCGGTGGTCACGGGGTACGGAACGATCTTCGGCAGGAAGGTCTTCGTCTTCTCGCAGGACTTCACCGTCTTCGGCGGTTCGCTGAGCGAGGTCTTCGCCGAGAAGATCTGCAAGGTGATGGATCTCGCTCTGAAGTTCGGCTGCCCGCTGATCGGGATCAACGACTCGGGCGGAGCCCGGATCCAGGAGGGCGTCGTCTCGCTCGCCGGCTACGCCGAGATCTTCTGGAGGAACGTCCAGTGTTCCGGCGTGATCCCGCAACTGAGCCTGATCATGGGCCCGTGCGCGGGAGGGGCCGTTTACTCACCGGCGATGACGGACTTCGTGTCGATGGTCGAAGGGTCGTCGTACATGTTCATCACTGGTCCCGATGTCGTGAAGACGGTGACCGGCGAGGAAGTCACCTTCGAGGAGCTCGGCGGCGCGGCCACGCACGCGTCGAAGTCCGGTGTCGCCCACTTCATCGCACCCGACGAAGAAGCGTGCCTCGAAGACGCCCGCTACCTGCTCTCGTTCCTGCCGCAGAACAACGTCGATCCGCCGCCGTATGCGGAGCCGTCGGATTCCGCGGGACGTGAGGACGCAGATCTCGACTCACTCATTCCCGACGATCCAGCGAAGCCGTATGACATGAAGGACGTGATCTCCCGCGTCGTCGACGACGGCGATTTTCTCGAGGTGCACGAACGATGGGCGGAGAACATCGTGTGCTGCTTCGCCCGGCTCAACGGCCATCCGGTCGGCGTTGTGGGCAATCAGCCCCGCGCGCTCGCCGGCGTGCTCGACATCGACTCGGCGACGAAGGCGGCGCGCTTCGTCCGAACCTGCGATGCGTTCAATATTCCGCTCGTCACGTTCGTCGACGTGCCCGGATTCCTTCCCGGTACGGCGCAGGAGTGGGGTGGCATCATCCGTCACGGCGCCAAGCTGCTCTACGCGTATTGCGAGGCCACCGTTCCGAAGCTGGCCGTGATCACCCGCAAGGCTTACGGGGGTGCCTACGACGTCATGAGCTCCAAGCACATCCGCTCCGACTTCAACTTCGCCTGGCCGACCGCAGAGGTCGCGGTGATGGGCCCCGAGGGGGCGGTGAACATCGTGTTTCGAAAGGAGCTCGAGGACGCCCAGGATCCGGAGGCGCGGCGCGCCGAGCTGATCGAGGAGTACCGCGACCAGTTCGCGAACCCGTACTCGGCCGCCGAGCGAGGCTATGTCGACGACGTGATCGAGCCTCGGCGTACGCGGCCAATCTTGATCGATGCTCTCGAAGCATCGCTGACGAAGCGCGAGCGCCGCCCGGCCAGGAAGCACGGGAACATTCCGCTTTAGGACGGTCGCGCCGTAGGGGTTCACGCGCGTGAGACTGGGCCCCACCGCTCCGCACCCAATTTCATCCTATTGCGAAAAAACGCACGTGTGGGCGACGGCTTTCGACCGAAAGTGAAAAGACTGGAGCGCCCAATCGAGACCGGTCCTCGGGCGGCTGGGCACGGCGCGACCGGGTCCCGGGACATGGCCGTGGACGCGGTCCCGGGACACGGCCGGGGACCAGGTCCCCGCGACCAACGGGTCCCGTACAGCGGGCCGGCGGCGAAGAGGCGACCACGTAGGCCTGGGGCCCGCTCAGTAGATCGACGGCCCGGAGAGGCCTAGACCGCTGCTACTTGCTCGAGCTGCGGCGCGCCCTCGTCGTACTCGGCGCCGGCGAGTTCCGCGGCCAGCGCCTCGACCACCGACGGGTCGAACTGGGTGCCGGCGCACCCGACGATCTCCGCCAGCGCGTCGTCCGCCGAGCGGCGGCGCCGGTAGAGAGAGACCGAGGTCATTGCGTCATAGGCGTCGGCGACGAAGATGATCCGGGCGCCGAGTGGGATCTCAGTCCCCGCGAGACCGTCGGGATACCCGGTCCCGTCCCAGCGCTCGTGGTGATGGAGCACCCAGTCCGCGACCGGATCGATGCCGATGCTCTCCAGCATCTGAAAGCCGATCCGAGTGTGCCGCTGGAGGACGTTCCACTCCGGCGCCGTCAGCGCTGCCGGCTTGCGCAATACGTCTTCCGGCAGGGCGAGCTTGCCGATGTCGTGCAGGCTTGCGGCGAGTCGGGTGAGCTCGAGCTCTTCGCCGGAGAAGCCGATGCGTGAGGCCATCTGAACTGCAAGCTCGGCGACGCGTTGCGAATGATTCCCGGCGTAGACGTCTCGGCCGTCGACGGCTCTCGCGAGTCCGGCAGCGGCCCGCAGGCGCCCGGCAGAGTCGCTTGCCGAGGCGAGCCGTTTCAGCGCGGCAAGCTCGACGACGTCGGGGCGGTAGACGCGAACATGGTTCTTGCCGTACTCCTTCGCCCAGTAGAGCGCGCTGTCCACCAGTTGCAGCAGCTCCTGACGCTCTCGAGTGTGTTGAGGTGCCAACGCGATCCCCGCGCTT
>Ga0193729_1001789_pt1 | contig 10869 bp, 8 predicted proteins | sample U1c2metaG_FD_143036 | JGI IMG/M metagenome (GOLD analysis project Ga0193729, IMG submission 143036) | Soil microbial communities from a riparian zone of the East river system, Colorado, United States - U1c2 | ecosystem: Environmental > Terrestrial > Soil > Riparian zone | place: USA: East River... | reverse complement strand
CTCCACCTTCACCGCGGGCGTGAACAACATATTCGGTCAGGACCCGCCCAAGGAGTTTGGGTTCGAGTTGGGCAATGCCTTCGGCATTCCGGGCAGCACCTATGATAACCTGGGACGGTTCTGGTACGTCCGGTTGACGAAGAAGTTCTAAGTCTCGCAAAAGAGCAGTTTAACAAAGAGGCAGTCCCGAACGCTTTCGGGGCTGCTTCTTTTTGCCGTACGCGTCTCGCGCGCGAGAACTTTTGTTTTCTTGGTTTGTTTCTATTCAGTTCCTCTTTGCATTTCAACAGAAGGAAACGAAGGAAGCAAGGGATCGACGGCCCGCGAATCACGCGAAGGTCGCGAAAAAAACTTCGCCCTCGATTCATTTGCTTTAATTCGCGTGATTCGCGGGCAAAATGAGTGTCGGTGCCGCCTTTGGCGGGAGGATTCTGTGAAATCTTCTCCGAAACTAGCTCTTGTGTTCAGAGTTAAATGGAATGAAGATTAAGAAGAGGTTTTCAAACTATGAAAATGTCAAAACTGATAAAAGTAGCGGCATCGCTGTTGATACTGGCCGTCGCTGCAACTGAGGCGTTTGCCAACCCACAGAGTGGTCGAGTTGTCGACCGATACGGGAATGTATATGTATTCGTGACGGGATCCTGGATCCCGCAAAAAGTGAGGGTTAAGCCGATTGGTACCAATACCGTTTCACCGATGTCCGTCTGGACTCGCCGTGAAATCGACCAAACAGGCCGAGTTACGGCAGAGGGCGTATTGAAGCAAGATCCGTCGGTTAGCGTGATCTTGGGCCACGGCGGTGTCAGGTAAGTAAGATCGCAGATCGCGCGACCGTCCTTGCTGCCTGGAACGTGCCGGGTTCCGGCGAGGGGGCTGGCATTTTCGCATTTGTCGGGCGCTGGTAATTAGGGCGCGCCAAATTTTCGAAACAGCGCGTTAAGTTTCTGAAGCGTTGCGACAGGCTCCGCGGGAAGCGACTTGGGGTCTCTGTCATGTCGAGCGGAATCGAGACATCTCTTATTGTTAAATTCCGAACGATGCCACGTGATTACAACTTCTGGGTCTATATCGTTACGAATCGCAATCACTCGGTCCTTCTTTACATCGGAGTGACAAATCGCCTTTCGCGACGAGCTTGGGAGCACCGCGAAGGAATAGGCGCTGGATTCGCCGCTGATTATCGATGCAAAAAGCTGATCTATTACGAGCATTACCGTGACGTTCGCGATGCGATTGCGCGCGAATCACAGCTGAAGAAATGGTCGCGAGCAAAGAAGATTGCCCTCGTCAATCGGTTGAACCCAAGTTGGCTCGATCTTGGTGCCGACGTTTTGCAGGACGGATAACAGCAAGAGATTCCTCGACTTCGCTCGGAATGACAAACAACGGGCTAAGCTGGTGCAAGACGGGTGGCAGAAGATTTTAGCGGTTTCAGCGCGGCGTCGAACCGCCTGGTGTGTCTCTGGCCTGCACGAAGCGAAGGTTTTCCGCAGCGTCGGCGTCATCCGGCCGCAAACGCAGTGCCTCCTTGAATTGGGCAATTGCCTGCGAAGTTTGTCCCAATCGCATATAGACGACGCCAAGGGCATTGTGAACGGGCGCTTTCGGATCGAGGCGCGCAGTTTCGAGGTAATGTATTTTCGCCCCCTCAAAGTCGCCCTTTACAAAGAGCGCCCTGCCGAGGTGGTAATGCGCTTCAGGGTGTTTCGGGCTGTGCTTTAGCGCGGCCTGAAACTCTGTGATCGCTTGATCCATTTTGCCTGCACGGAAAAGGAACATCGCGTAATCGTAATGCACCACGCCGGATTTGGGAGCCAGGCGCGTGGCCGTTGCGTACTCCGCGCCCGCTTCATCTTTCTGACCGAGGCGTTCGAGAGCGTAACCATATTCGGAATGAAATTCGCCATTGCGCGGATCACTGCGTAAAGCCTCCTCCAGTTCGCTGCGTCCTTGATTCAGTTGCGATTGCGCAACGAGAACTTGACCCAGGCCGTAATGGACTTCTTTCTCGTTCGGGTTGAGGCGCAGAGCGATCCGGTACTGCTCTGCTGCTTCATCGAGACGATCCGCTTTGTGTAAGGCAAAGCCGTACTTCCAATGGGCGCGAGCGCTGTTGGGTAAATCGGACGCCATCCGAGCTTGCTGCTCCACTTCTGGCACCTTGGTCCGGGTTTGCCCGATCCAGAGCGCGCCGAGTGGAATCACAAATACCGCTACCCATTTTAATCCATGCAGGAGCCAACCAGGCAGAAATTCCCGTGATGTCGCAGATACGTTTCCGCCGGCCAGACCGAGATGTTCGCGCGTCGAGCGGTCGCGTACTTTCCAGATGAATCCGTCGTAATAAAAATGAAGGAGACCCGACGCCGCCACTACACCGGTGAGCACACGCTTCATCGTCTCGACTTCGAGACGGGAATTGAAATACGCGAGGGAACCGTAGGCAAAAACAAGCCCGATGTAGAGCCCAATCAACGAACCGCTCCGGCGGAAAACGAAGCGCATGAAGCCGCCGATCGAGCTGTCTTTTTCCACGCGGCTGCGATTGTAAATCCAGACAAGCGAGAGGTACTGCACATCGTGAAAAACCTCGAACAACGCGATCCCGGCCAGAATATTGGTGACGCCGTTATTGCAATACCACCAGAAAACAATGCTCGTGACCAGCAGCGCCAGCTTGACCGGATTCGGGCGTTTCCCTTCCGCCCACATCCGGGAGAAATTGAACAGGAATAAAACGGAGATCGCGATGGCGCCGCCTAGAATTATTTGCTGTGCGTTGTGCACCAGCCATGGCGGAACGAAAGCCCCCCCACTGGCATAATACGTTTCGAGCGTGTCGGCCATGCGTTGCGGTGAAAGGAGCACCGCCGTCGCAAACCAGGTGGCACAGATCGCAAAGTCGAGGCGACGCGTCAGCGCGGCAAAGGAGCCCGCCTTTGCATCGTAGATTCTGCAGAAGCCGTAGGTCTGCATCATCCCATGCCAGACTCCCCAGAAGAAAACGACGAGAACGATCCCCTTCAGGTCCCACCAGTAAAAAGCTACGCAAACACCGAGTAAAAAGATCGGCGCAAAAATGAAGCGCCAGCGAAACCGTTCGAACAGGGCGCGATCTCCGTAGGCGCGGATCATTCCCGGGAGGTGGTGGCCCATTGCGCCAAATGCTGCCACGAAAACGTAAATGTCTTGCGCGCTCCAGCGCGCCTGTGCCAGTAAGAACATCGGCACGAGAAAAAGCGGCGTCCCGACGTAAAGAATCAGATCGCGCCAGCTGTTCAGAATCCACAGAGTCTTTTTCGGCGCGGCGGTCGGCGCAGCTGGAACAGTCTGCGGTCGTGAAAATGCGGTGACGTGCTGCATACGCCTGAGGGCAAAGTGTCCTTTAACTCGTCGGAAAAATCAATGCTGCACTATGCGGTCGCCTCGATCTCTAAAAAGCATTTCTTCTGAGGTCTGCTCGCAGAGAGAAGCAACTGATGATTCGCCAACACGCCCGGCTTTTAAAGTTCATTGCGAAGAATTTTGAAAACGATTGTGTTATCGATTGTGCCTTGCAATGCCTCCGCACCCGGACCGCTGCCCAGCGCAATGACATCGTCAACGGTGCCGAGAGCGGATTTCGCGTAAAGCGCGGCCGGTTCCAGCTGTTCCGCGGCTGGTTGCTCGCTGTGATTTGTCTCCAGCTTGCCCGGTATCTTCGCTGCGCCATAAGAGCTGGCGCCATTTGGACCTGTCGCCCAGGTAATCCAGGGTTGTCCGGCAGAATTGAGCCCGAGCAGCGCGATGCCGCTGTCTTTGAGAAATGGAAAACCATTCAAGCTCAACCCGCCGATTGCTGCGTCCCCGCAAACAATGATTGTCGATCTTCGGCCAGCGTAGCGTCGTGCAGTGGCGACGGCGTGGTCTAATTCGACTGTTTCGCCAAGCGCTCTTTCTCCTTTATTTTCCTGCGCCGCCTTCCGCATCAATGCTGCATCGACTACGAGCAGATATCCGCCAGGATTGTACTGAAGTAATTCAATCGCTCGACGCACCATGTCGGAAAGACTCGGTTGCTGGCTGCGCTTTTCGACTTGGTTCGCGAAGGCGAGCTCTACATTGTTAAAAGCGCCGAAAAGTTTCGGCCGGCGCCACGCAGGAATCCCTTCAAGCTCGGCCCGTGTGCGCACGATATCGAATCCATTGCGACGCAGCTCAAGTAGAAGATCGCGCCCGTCCTGTCTCTCTCCGGCCTTTGTGGCGGGAAGGAACTGCGCCACGCCGCCACCCATCGCGATGTCGATCTTGCCCCCTTCGACAAATTCTGCGGCGATGCCGTCGACATCGTTCGGATCAACTGGATGTGCGTAAAACGCTGCGCTGGTCGGCGCGGTGAGTTTTCCATCCGTTACCAGGCCGGTGGCCCGTCCGTGTTCACGCGCCAATTCGACGATGCTCGTGATTGGTTTTCCATGGCCATCGACCGAAATGGCACGATTAGTCACTCTCATTCCGGTCGCAATCGCAGTTGCGGCGGCTGCTTGGTCCGGAGCGGCGAAATCTTTTGAGTAGTTGGTCAGCAGAGCCAGATGACTCATCGAATCGAGGTTCAGATGTCCGTCGGCCCCGCCGGCATATGCGCGTGTTGGAGCCAGACGACTGGGGTCAAGTCCCTCTCCGATGAACAAAATAATTCCGAAAGGTTTCCGAATGACCCAGTGCTGAAAATATAAAACGCCAAGCCCGGCAAATGCGAGGAGACATAAAAAGGCCAGCAGCTGGTTACGCCACTTCACGAAGCGATGTAGGCGCGCGGCCTCTGTGTTGTCAATCCCGATACTCCTGACTTGTCGATCTTCCCAATCACCGGCAAAGTGCGGCGCATATGGCGGGCCCAGTCATGCTCATTATTCGTGATGGGTGGGGCATTAATCGCGGGGGCCGGACGGAGCGCGAACAAAATGGCGACGCCACGCTTCTCGCCCGGACGCCGTTTCACGACAGGCTTTATCAGGAATATCCGGGCGCCAAACTGAGCGCGAGCGGGGCCGATGTCGGATTGCCCGAAGGCCAAATGGGAAACTCAGAAGTTGGCCATCTTAATTTGGGCGCGGGCAGGGTCGTTTACCAGGACCTGACCCGTATCAACAAGGCGATCACGGAAGGCGAGCTGAAACGCAATCGGATATTGCAGGAGACCTTTGCGGGTGCGCGTGGTCATCGCCTCCATTTGCTTGGACTGGTTTCCGACGGCGGTGTTCACAGCCATTATTCACATCTGAGCGCGCTCGCAAACGCGGCGCGAGAAGCAGGCGTGACCGAAATCTTCGTCCACGCTTTCACGGATGGACGCGATGCCTCACCGACTGGCGGCGCCGCTTATCTAAAGACATGCACAAAAGAATTACAGAAGAGCGGCGCCCAAATCGTGACAGTCGTGGGTCGCTACTTCGCGATGGATCGCGATCGCCGCTGGGACCGGACCAAAAAAGCCTGGGACGCAATTGTGCTCGGTCGCGGCGAATTCTGCAAAGCTTCACCATCTGCCGCGGTGGATCGGCAATATAAGGACGGAAAAACCGACGAATTCATGCCGCCGCTTATTTTCTCTCATGCAAATGAGGAGCGCGTGCGTGATGCTGATACAGTCTTGTTTTTCAATTTTCGGGCCGATCGCGCCCGGCAATTGTCGCAGGCCTTTTTGCTGAAGGACTTCGACGGCTTCGATCGCGAAGTGTGGCCGCAGGTCCACTTCGTCTCTCTCACTCAGTATGATGTCACTTATCCTTCGCCGTTCATTTTTGCTCCGCCAGAGTTGCCGCAGATTTTGGGCGAAGTTGTGAGCGCGACTGGCAAGACGCAACTGCGCATTGCGGAGACGGAAAAATATCCGCACGTGACTTACTTTTTTAATGGCGGAATCGAGCGCGCATTCCCCGGCGAGGATCGAAAGATCATTCCGTCGCCAAAAGTCGCAACCTACGATCTCCAGCCAGAAATGAGCGCGCGTGCGGTGACCGATGAGGTGCTCGTGCGAATGGCAGATTACGATTTAATCATTCTAAATTTTGCCAATCCGGACATGGTCGGACACACCGGCGTTGTGGAAGCCGGAATTAAAGCCGTGGAAACAGTGGACGAATGCGTTGAGCGCATTATTTCGAGGCTTCTCGATCTTGACGGCAAATGCATTGTCACTGCCGATCACGGAAATTGCGAGCAGATGCGCAATCCCGATGGCTCGCCAAATACTGCACACACCACTAATCTCGTGCATTTCATTTACGTGGCCAGGGATGCGGCACACTTCCGCTGCGAAGATGGAATCCTCGCCGATGTCGCCCCCACGCTCTTGTTTCTTCTCGGGCTTCCACAGCCAAAGGAGATGACGGGGCACAATTTGCTTGCGCCGATTTCCAAGAAAAGCGCAACCGGTTAGCAAGATCGACAGCGTTCGGCGATCACGTCATCAAACGCGATTTCCAATTGTCGATTTAAGATTCGCGTCCCTGCCGCGGCGATACGATGCAAAAAACGAATTCGATCCTCGGCCGTTGTTTCCTGCCAGACCGGTTTGCGCATCAGGGCAAGCGCACCGTCACATTCCACAAGCGCGCCCCATCCGACCGGAATCTCCGAATCGCGGAACAGCTCGGCAGGCAAGACGAGAAAAAACAAATTAGCACAGCGGTACCGCATCAATTTGTCGAACTTCGTGCAATCGTAGAGACGATTTTGCAGCGCGTTTAGCTGACGCAGAACACGCGTATATCCACGATGGCCGACCGCTGTGAAATCGTGTGAAGTGAATTCGGGAAAGAGCGAATCGTTGATCCGCAGATTGGGATAATGTATTCGCAGATTGTTTTCGAGGACCTGACGGCGGTGGCAAACCGCATCGAGAAGCTTGCGAGCGCTCTCGCCGGGGCAATTATCCCTTCGCAAATCGCAAAGCGCTTGCTTGCATTCAAAAATCGCCGTCGATCCAAACTTTTTCGGCAACGGCCGATAGGCAGCGACGTCGACGCGATATCGGCATCGCGGTAAGCTAACTTCCATTGCGCACGCCGAGTAGCCGTGCGCTTGCGCCCAGAGGAGAGCGAGCCGTTTTAGCCGGGCATGCCTCGTTGTTTCACCTCGGCCATTATTCATTCCCTCGTCCATGCCGCCAGTTCGCGTGCCCAATATGTAATGACGACGTCTGCTCCAGCGCGTTTTAGCGCAGTCATAATTTCGAGAACAGCCGCGCGTTCCTCCACAATGCCTTTCTCAACGCCCGCTTTGATCATCGCGTACTCTCCGCTTACGTGGTAAGCCGCCATCGGCTTTCCAAAACGCTCATGCGCGCGCCACAAGATGTCGATGTACGGCAAGGCGGGTTTCACCATGACGATGTCGGCTCCTTCATCGATATCCAGAGCAACCTCACGCAAGGCCTCATCCGCATTGGCGTAATCCATCTGATAAGAACGACGGTCGCCAAATTGGGGCGGGCTTTCTGCAGCCTCGCGAAAAGGACCGTAAAAAGCCGAGGCAAATTTGGCCGCGTAACTCATAATTCCAATTTGATCAAAGCCGCCGGCGTCGAGTGCCTCGCGGATCGCACCGATCCTGCCGTCCATCATATCGCTCGGCGCAACCATGTCTGCACCGGCTGCAGCGTGGGAAAGCGCGGTTTTAACCAAAAGCTCGACCGTCTCGTCGTTGAGTACGTGGAAATGGTCGCCATCGATCCGTGTGACGCCGCAATGGCCGTGGCTCATGTATTCGCACAAACAGACATCGGTGATGGTGACGAGGTCGGGGCATTTCGATTTAATCGCTCGGAGCACTTTTTGGACGACTCCGTTTTCTGCGTAGGCGCCGCTTGCGTGTTCGTCTTTTTTTTCCGGAATACCAAAAAGCAGGACCGCCTGCAACCCAAGATCCTTAGCGCGCTGGGCTTCATCGACAATTTCCTTCATGGATAGCTGAAAAACACCCGGCATGCTCGCGATCGGGTGTCGTCGCTCCACTTTTTCGCTTACAAAAAGCGGAAGAACGAAATCGTGCGCGTTCAGTTGTGTCTCGCGGACGAGATTTCGCAGCGCAGGGGAACGCCGCAAACGGCGCGGGCGATGCACCAACCTTCTCATGAGCGAGAAGCGTACCCGTTCGATGGAAACGCCGCAAGCTTGACGGGGGGAAGCGTTCCATGTAGCGCCTGCTTGGCAGTCCGATATGAAACGTCCGGTCCCGACTCGCACGACCGACTACCTCCTAGTCGATATCAGCAACTCGTATACGAAGTTTGCTTTTGCATCGACAAAGCGAATTTCGACTCCCATCCGGATCGCTACCAACAAACTTTCGAGCACTCTATTCCTGCGCTTTTTGAAACAGCGAAGGGTTCACCAAGTGGTGATCTCTTCGGTCGTCCCAGAGAAAAATTCTGCAATCTCGAAAGCTGCCGGAGAAACTGAACCGATCTGGCTGGATTCCAAATTAAAACTCGGGGTGGGGATTGATTATCCGACGCCGAAATCGATTGGGGCCGACCGGCTCGCGAATGCCGCGGCCGTTGCAGCGCTTTACGGTTGTCCCGCCATCGTGGTGGATTTCGGCACCGCGGTGACGTTTGACATCGTTTCCGCTCGCCGCAATTACATTGGCGGAGTGATCGCGCCGGGGCTCGAAGCCATGACTAATTTTCTTTACCAGCGAACGGCACTATTGCCAAAGCTCTCTTTGAAAGAGCCGGGACGCGCGATTGGGAAATCGACAATCGGGGCGATGTTGTCCGGCGCAGTATTCGGTTATCGCGGGCTCGTCCGGGAGATTCTTGCGCGGATCAGGGCGGAGGAATTTCCGCGCAGGAAACTTCACATCGTCGCCACAGGCGGTTACGCGCGACTGATTGCGGCGCAGTTGCCGGAGATCACGGCGGTTCGTCCCCATCTCACTCTGGAAGGACTGCGGATTATAGCCAATCTCAATTCTTGATTTTTGGCTGGATGAATTAACCTCTCTTCGCGCAGTTGTATTGGGCACGATTTCTGCGAAACTGGGCGGAATCGATTGGAAATTTGGACTTGTCATCGCGAATGAGGAAAGCTTCTGTCGTTACCCGCATGAGAATTTGGAAAATCGCTGCGATTGCAGCGCTCGCGCTCAGTTCGTTTGCAGCAGAGAACGTCGCTCCGACGAAAACGGAACTGGAGGAAATGTACAACAAAGCGTTCCGCGAGTTCGAAGCGAACAACTTTCCGCAAGCGTTAAAGGAACTCGACGCGATCGATGCCCGCCAGCCCGACTTGGCGGCGTCCCAAAATTTGCGTGGCGTGATTCTGATGCGCCAGGGTATCTACGATAAGGCAGAAGTAGCCTTGCTGGAAGCCGAGCGAATGGATCCGAAGTTTTGGAATGCGCGCTTTAACCTGGCGGAAATTCCGTTCCTCAAAAAAGACTGGGCGGAAGCGCGCAAGCGCTTTGGGAAACTCGTCTCGAGCAGCCAGTCCGATCTGGCAAGCGAAGCGTCGCAGCTCATTCAATACAAAATTCTTTTGACTTACCTCCTCGAAGGAAAGGAGAACATGGTCGATTCCATCTTGGCCAAGTTGGAGCTCTCGCCCGATACGCCAGCTGTTGACTATGTAAAAGCGGCCGTCGCGCTCCAACACAAGAATGCAAAGGAAGCAAAAGACTGGATGGCGGCAGCAGAGAAGAATTTTTCTGCGCAACTGAACAAGCTTTTTGCAGAATCACTGTACGAGATCGGCTGGCTGGAAAAGCCTACTGGACAGGCGCGCGCCTCGTTGCCTCTTACGACGGCCGCTGAGCGCTCGGAAAAAACAAAGGCTGTAGCGCGTTCAAAATTCGAGCAAGCGCAGCAGGCTTTGCGCCAGCGTGACTTCGCGACTGCTGTCAAACTGGTCGACGAAGCCGATCAGGCGGAGCCGAATCAGCCTTCAACGCTCAATTTACGCGGCGAAATCTTGATGCAGCAGAAGCAATTTGATCAAGCCGAAGCTGCCTTCAAACGGGCAGCCAAGCTCGATCCGAAGTTCCGCGAGGCGCAATACAATCTCGCGCAAATTCCATTTAAGAATAAAGACTACGCCAAAGCGCGGGAGCGTTTCGAAACACTGTTTAAAGAGACTCCAGGAGGGGATAAGAACCAGGCCGCACAGCTCATCAAATTCAAGATTTACATGACGCTCTTGTTGGAAGGAAAGGAGAGTCGAGCACAAGCCGTTATGGAGCAGTTCCAGTTCACCGGGGATACGCCAGCTCTATACTATGCCCAGGCGGCGTGGGAATTTAAGCATAACAATCCGGAGAAGGCGGCCGACTGGACCGCATCAGCGAAAAGGATTTATTCGCCGGCGCTCAATAGCGTTTTTGCAGATGCTTTTTATGACGTTGGCTGGATGCAAAGTCCAGAAATTGCGGGAGCGCCTGCACCTGCGCTTGACACAGCTAGTGTCGTTGCGTCGCCCTCCGAGGGGGGCCCAGCTATTGAGCCGAGCCCTATTCCTGACGCGGTTGTTGCCGCAAACAACCGGGCAGAAAAATCGAAAGACGAATCCCTTGCTTCGTCGGCCCCAGCGGCGAACCCGCCGGTTCCCCAAATGGAGGCCACGAGTCCGGGAACAGGCGGTGAACAGCCTGCTGTTCCAGCCTCGAATCAATCGGCTACAACGGAAACAAGCGGTAAGCCAGCGGAGGCGTCTGCAGCTCCGGTTTCGGGATCTGCTTCTACTGTAGAATCCGCGGCTGCGGCTGCGCCCGCTGAAGCAGTAAGCGCTTCTCCTGCGCAACAAAGCGAACAGCCAGCTCCCGGGCAAGCACAAGTATCCGGGGCGCCTGCTACCGCGACCAGTCCCGCCGCTGTACGTGCTCCGG
>Ga0193729_1001788_pt1 | contig 10870 bp, 5 predicted proteins | sample U1c2metaG_FD_143036 | JGI IMG/M metagenome (GOLD analysis project Ga0193729, IMG submission 143036) | Soil microbial communities from a riparian zone of the East river system, Colorado, United States - U1c2 | ecosystem: Environmental > Terrestrial > Soil > Riparian zone | place: USA: East River... | reverse complement strand
TTTTTTCTATTGGATTGTTTTTGGCCCAATCGTGGCGGTTGGAACATTTAGTTTGCTGCTGTTGGGATTGGGCCGCACCGGCCAGCGTCCGCCTGACGCGGCCTGGAAAGGGTCGTTTTACTCCAATCCAAATGATCCAGCGCTGCTGGTGCCGAAGCGCTTCGGCATCGGTTACACCTTAAATTTTGGAAATTCCTGGAGCTGGGCGGTGCTGGCTTTCGTGCTGCTGATGGTCGCGGTGCCCTTTATTTTGTTGCTCTCCAACACAAATCATTTACCTGCCAGGTCGCGATAGTCTCGCAGATTTTGTTTTCGGTTTGAGCCGCCATCGCTGACTTTGGGCTGACGCGGCGATGCGGTACAGTTGTTTCACGTCCTGCTGCGGTTTTGCGCGATCCATGTGCGCGCGACAAATTCACACGAACGGCCCGCGACCGTTTTTCGTGGCTCAAAGTTTCATGGCACAAAATTTACCATCGCTTGTAATTGTGGGGCGTCCCAATGTGGGCAAATCCACGTTGTTTAATCGCTTGACGGGCACGAGGCGCGCGATTGTCACGGACGAGCCGGGCATCACGCGCGACCGCATCTATGGCAAAGCTGACTGGCGTGGGCGCGCGCTGGAAATTGTGGATACCGGCGGACTGGTCCCCGACGACAAAGCGCTCATTCCGCAGGAAATTTTGCGCCAGGCGCGCGTGGCGATTGATAACGCGGCTTTGCTGGTGCTGGTGGTCGATACGCACGCAGGGATTACGCCACTGGACCAGGAGCTTGCGCGGCTGATGCGCACTACCGGTAAGCCTTTCGTGATTGCCGCCAACAAAGTAGACGCGCGTTCGCAGGAAGCAAATATTGCGAGCTTTCATTCCATGGGTGTGCCGGTGTTTCCCATCGCGGCGGAGCATGGCAGCGGGATTGACGATTTGCTGGACGCCGCGCTGGCCCAAGTCGAAGTGGTCGAGTCCATCGAGGAAGAAAAGCGCCCGGACGTAATCGAAGTCGCGATTATCGGCCGCCCGAACGTGGGCAAATCCACGCTGCTGAATCGTCTGGCGGGCGAGGAACGCTCCATCGTGTCACCTATTCCGGGAACGACGATGGACAACGTGGACACTGAAGTGGTTCGCGAAGATCACACCTACCGCTTCGTGGATACCGCGGGCATCCGGCGAAAAGGGAAAACTACCCTGGTGGCGGAAAAGCTTAGCGTGGTGATGGCACGGCGCGGACTGGAGCGCTGCGACGTCGCGCTGCTAATCGTCGATGGTGAACAGGGCGTGACTCAGGGCGACGCGCAGATTGCCAATTACGCAGAGCAATCCAACCGCTCGGTGGTGATCGTAATAAACAAGTGGGACCAGGCGGTAAAGGCAGCGCGCAACGCGGAAGCTCGCGATGCAGAGAGCGCCAAGGGCAAATCGCGCAGAAACCCAGGCGAGCGACACAAGCCTGAGGACTTCGAGATTGGCCGGTTGCTCTTCGAATACGAAAAAATGATTCGCGGCAAATTAAAATTTCTCAGCTACGCGCCCATCGTGTTCCTTTCCGCCGGCACCGGCGAGCGGGTGGAAAAATTGTGGCCGCTCATCAATCAATGCTGGAACGCACGCCGCCGGAAGATTTCCACGCCGGAGCTGAATCGCTGGCTCAAGGAAGAAGTCGATTTACAGCGCGGCACGACCCCGAAGGCGCGGCCGGTGCGGATCTATTACATGACGCAAGCCAAAATCGCTCCGCCGACATTCCTGATGTTCACCAACCAAAAAAATCCCCTGCACTTCAGCTACGAACGCTTCCTCGAAAATCAAATCCGAGGCAAATTTGATTTTGTGGGCACCCCCATCCGCTTCATCCAACGCCTGCGCACGCGGCGTGATAAAAACAGCGACAGCGAAAACTAAAGTCGTTTGTCAGTGCTGATTTTGATGCATTTTCAATTTCAGTAATTGGGGAGGCCAATCTTGGGTCACTTTCGGATACACTCAGGGCATGCTGAGCGGCTGGTATCGCGACGTCGTATTGGCCCTGCGATCGCTTCGCAAAAACCCCGTCCTCTCCCTTACCGCGGTCCTCACATTGGCTCTCGGCATCGGCGCAAACACCGCCATCTTTACGCTGCTCTATGGGCTGGTGCTTCGGAGTTTGCCAACACCGGACGCGTATGATCTGGTGAAGATTGGGATACCGAGCGCGGCGGAACCCGATTCGGAAGAGAACAATGCCTTCATGCCTTACCGAATGCTGCAAGGCCTACGCGAGGAACAGTCCTCTTTCCGAGACCTGTCCGCCTGGGGTGGCGACCAAGCACTCATTAAAGACAAGGACGGATCTGTCCAGGGATATTTGGCGGTACTGGTCAGCGGCAACGCCTTCGATGTGCTGAGGATTCAGCCTTACCGGGGCCGTTTGATCGCCCCTTATGACGATGTGCGCGGTGGCCCGCGCGGCGGCTGGCCCGTGGTTTTGAGCTATGGCTTCTGGAGCGATTTCTATAGTCGCGCCCCGGATATCGTGGGCAAGCAGATCAGATTTCAAACGTGCCAGTAACAGTCGTCGGTATTACGCCGCCTTACTTCCACGGGGTGTGGCCAGGCGAAGAGCCGAAGATGTATCTGCCTTTCCAGTTCGCGTCGGTTCTGGCGAATAAGAATGTACTGGACGATTCGGATTCGACTTTTGGTAGTTCCGTAATCGGACGGCTGAAACCAGGAGTGTCGCTGGCGCAGGGAAATGCGGAGTTGACGCACCTGCAGAAGAGTTTGTTCGACCGGTTTATTCCTCCGAAGTACCAGCATGATCCGTACGTTGAAAAAGCCTACCTGAAGGCCAGCTCTGCGCGCAGTGGATTGCCGACCTACGTGAGCCGGACTTACGCCAAGCCTTTGTATTTGATGCAAGGCCTGGTGGCAGCCGTGTTGGTGCTGTGTTGCGTCAACATTGGCGGCCTGATGGTATCGCGTGTCGCCGCGCGGGAGCGGGAGTTTGCGGTGCGTACGGCAATAGGGGCTTCCCCAATGAGATTGGTGCGTCAATATCTGACCGAGAGTTTCGTGATCGCCGTCGGCGGCAGCGGCTTGGGTGCTATCGCGGCCTGGTACGGCAGCAGTTTCTTGCTGCGTTTCTTCCGCGACCCGATGATGTTCGAATCGATGTCTGTGCATCCCGACCAGTCGATTTTTTGGATGACAGCGGTGTTCGCGGTGTTGACTACTCTGCTGTCTGGGACACTGCCAGCTTGGCGAGCGGCTCATACTGATCCAGGATTACTGTTGAAAGCTCGCAACACTTTGGGCGGGCGCCGGCGGATCGCCGGCCGCATGTTTGTTCCCATTCAGGTGGCGATGTCGCTGGTGTTGGTAGTGTTGGCACTGCTGATGTCACAAAGCGTGATCAAGCTGCGCAGCGAGAACACCGGCTTCGATTTGGATCACGTAACGATACAAACCTCTCCACTGTATCTCCTGCATCAAAAAGGCGACGCCAAGCTGAACCTCTATCAGCGCATGGTGGACCGCCTGACGGAGATGCCGGCCGTGGATGCGGCGGCGGCCACGTCGCAGACGCCGATGACCGGAGAAAAGATCGTTGCCGATTTCCAGGCGGTGGCCGACGGGCCCAATCCTCCCGAGGATACCAAGTTACCTTATAACGATGTTGGTCCCGGATACTTCCGGACGATGAGGACCCGCATCTTGGCGGGCCGCGAGTTTGAGAAAAATGAGCGTCAACTCGACGTGTGCATCTTGAACCAGTCGGCCGCTGCGTTTTTCTTTCCGCATGAGCAGGCGTTGGGAAGATATGTGCGGAGCAAGGACGCCAAGGAGTTTCCCGATTCGGTAGCCTGCCGCGTGATTGGATTGGCGGAAGACGCTAAGTTTTCTGACATCCGGGAAGGGCCGCCGCGGACTATCTACCTGCCCTTATCGACGCAACGAATCGATAATCTGGGAAACCTGGTGTTCTTGATACACTCGCGCACAAAGGCGCAAGCCGTTGCGGCTTTTCGCAAAGCGCTTGCGGAAATTGCGCCCACGGTGCCGTTAGTGATCTTCGTTACGCTGCGCGAACAAATGGACGCTGCGTTGGGGAGTCAAGAATTGATCACCCTGCTAGCAAATTTCTTCGGCGTGCTGGCACTGCTATTGAGCGCACTAGGATTATATGCGCTCCTCTCTGCCGGCCTGGCACAAAGGACTAGCGAGCTTGGTGTACGCATGGCCCTGGGCGCGACGCGCGCGATGGTGCTGCGGATGGTCTTAAGGGAAGCGTTCGGATTGCTGAGCTTGGGACTCTTGTTGGGTACAGTTGCGTTGCTCTTCACAACGCGGTTTGTATTAGCGATGCTCTACGGTGTTTCGGCTTACGATCCTTCGACGCTCGCCGGCGTGGCTGGAACTTTGGTGATCGTAACCATTCTAGCGGCAATGGTGCCCGCGCTACGTGCCGCCACCACGGACCCCATCGAGGCTCTCAGGGCAGAGTAGATTTGGCACCGCCTCGCCTGTGCACCACTGACGGCTATGATTTCTTCCTGGAAAATCAAATACGCGCGCAATTTGCCCATCCGCTTTCTTCAACGGCTGTGCGCTTGGCGCGGCAAAAACAGCGACAGCGAGAACTGCAGCTCGGAGTTAATTTGGGAGGCCAATCTTGGAGCACTTCTGGATTGCCGACCATCCATTTGTGACTCGGCGGACCTGATGCACTTCCGCCGGCTTAGGGCAGGTGCACGTCAAGGGCGTAAATTTCCTGGGTGGCGGCACTGCGCAAGACCAGAGGCGACTCATCGGGAGCCAAGCCCCACCAATTGGTGAAGAATCCGGTCGGGCGGAATCCGAACAACCGCCGCATGTCTTCGACGTTCTTGATCTCCTCAAGCTTCCGGTCGCTGATACGTACTCTAACCAGCTTATTACCCAACCCGAAGTGAATATATTGGGAATCTCGAGACCATTCCGGCCAGGAAATAAAATTCGCTTTTGCCAGCTCGGTAGTCTGATGCGTCTTCCAATCGAAAAGCATGAGCCGTTGATTGTCCGCATGAAGTCCGGCCAAGTAGCGGCCATCAGGCGAGGACCGCGGCGACCAGAGTCCCTCAGTCCCGGGAATGATGGAGGCCACATGTGTTTTCAAATCCACAACATGAAGGCCGTTGGTGCGCAGAGCTCCCAACTGGCTGATGGGTGACTCTCCGAAAATGATGGAATTCCCGTCCGCAGACCAAGCCGGATCGTTCTGCACCGGTTCCTGAGGAATTATTTCCTCACTGCCGCCCCCGTCGGCCGAAATAACGTATATCTTGAACGCCTGCCCTTCCGTGGCCGCTACATACGTAATTCTTTTTCCATCCGGCGACCATGTCGGAAGCGCAGCGCGTATAGGAGAGAAAGAAAGCTGCAGGCGTTCGCTGCCATCAACTTTGCTTTTCCACAAAATACCTTCCGGGTAAGTTATATAGGCAGCCCACTGACCGTCCGGCGAAAATCTTACTTGTTCGGCCGAGAAACCATTCATAAAGGGCACAAACTGGCCGAGCTTCGTGTCGTAACGCAGGAGTTCGCCGTGGGGCTGCTCGCCAACCACGAAGATCTTTTTGCCGTCCTTGCTCGGTAGCGGAGCCCAGTAGTTGAGAGGTCCGGTTGTCAGCCGCGTTGGGTTGGACTCCGATTTTTGAAATAGTTCCCTTTCGCGGATGGCCCAAATGTCCGTTCGGCCCTCGCTGTTTGCTTGAAACACAAAGTAATTTCCGTCCGGAGTCCAGTTGCCACAACAGGAGGTGATGGCCTTCAGACTGGGCAGAAGAGGACGGGCAGACGTTCCATCCATCGAAACTTCCCACAAGGAACTCAGAGTAGCGTGCGGATCGTAGACCGAGAACCGGATGCGGTGTCCATCCAGTGAAACGCGAGGCCACCATATACGCCCTGGCACGGTCGCGAGCTTGCGTTTATCACCGCCGTCCAGCTTTGCCGAGTACAAATCCGATTCGTCGGCGTAAACGACCCTTGAGCCGTCCGGCGACCATGTCGCGTCCTGAGCGAAGATATCCGCCAGGCGACGCGGTGATCCTCCAGGAAGGGGCAGAACCCATAAAGTATTTAGGTAGGAATTCGACGAGGTCGGAATCCCGATGAGCAATTCCGATCCCCTCGGCGAAATGTCGTTGATGTACATGTTCTGAAGTCCGCTCGTGAGCGGAACCGCTTGCCCGCCGGAGGTAGAGACCTGCGAAACGCCCGGGCCCGTTTCCCAAAAGTAAAGCCTCGAGCCGTCGGTGACGATGGCTGACGGGATGCCGTCGGGAGAAAAAGTGTCAGGTTTCTCGCGACCATCGTTGGTGATCTGGGCCAAAGACAGGATTCCGGGCGGAGGAGACGCGCGCATCCACAAAAAAATGAGCGTCACAGCCACGATGACACCTGCGCCGAACAACGTCAGGGCCCATCGTTTTGAGGAAATTGCTGTCGCGGAAACTGGTTTCGCGACAGCACTGTCCATCGGCAGGCCTGTCGAAGCTGCGGTTACCGTTAGATGGGTACCTGTCGGGGTTGCGGCGGCGGTTTCGGAGATTGCAGGCGCCCACGATCCCGAAGGCGCCGCTCCGGAATCCATATCGCGCTTTAACCGCTTCAAGTCGGTGAGAATATCCGACGCCGACTGGTAGCGCAGGTCACGATCCTTTTCCAGGGCTTTGTTGATGATGTCTTCCACTTTAGCGGGAAGATCGGGGTTCAGCCGCAGCGGGGTTGTGAACGGCCGATTGAGGATGGCGTCAGAGATGAGGCCGGAAGTTGCGCCCCGGAAAGGCAACGTGCCGGTCATCATCTCGTACAGCACCGCGCCGAAAGAGAACAAGTCGGTTCGCGCGTCCAATTCCTTACCGCGAATCTGCTCGGGAGACATATAGGCGACGGTTCCCAAAGTGCTGCCTGGGCTGGTTAAGTGATCCGGGTCCACTTCGCGTGTGGCAAGGGTATCTGCGCCAGAGATGTTTTTCGGCGTGATGATCTTGGCCAAGCCGAAATCGAGGATTTTGGCGTGGCCCCGCCCGATGACGAAAATATTTGCCGGCTTGATATCGCGATGAATCACACCTTTCGCGTGGGCCGCGCTCAACCCGTCGGCAATGTCGATTCCCAGCGATAAAACAGCGTCAACATCCAAGGGTTTTCCGGCGATGCAGTGCTTCAGTGTAGCGCCGTCAAGATACTCCATGGCAATAAACGCTTCGTCATCGTGATTTCCAATTTCATAGATGGTACAGATGTTGGAATGATTCAAAGACGAAGCTGCTCGCGCTTCCCGGCGAAAACGCTCCAACGCTTGAGGATCCCGCGCAACGTGATCAGGGAGGAATTTGAGAGCGACGAAGCGGCCGAGATTGGTGTCCTCCGCCTTATACACGACACCCATGCCGCCGCCACCGAGTTTCTCTAAAATGCGATAGTGAGAAATGGTTTGGCCAATCAGGGACTGGGCTTCGGGCATGGCCAGAGATGTTAGGTGGGCTTACCGAGCAAGTCAACGAACGCGACGACAGTCGCATTTATTTCATCACGCAAGCCAAGATCGCGCTGCCAACATTTCGATGTTCACCAACCAGAAAAATCTCTGTGTTCGGGCTTAGCGACCGACCATTTTTTGCAGATTTTCCGGGTAGCGCGCCCCTTGCACAGTGATCTTCGAAACGGCGCTCTCGATTTCACGAAGGTCGTCGGACGTGAGCTCGACTGAAACTGCGCCGATGTTTTCTTCGAGGCGAGCCAACTTGGTTGTCCCAGGGATCGGAACAATCCATGGCTTCCGGGCCAGCAGCCAGGCCAGCGCGATCTGCGCAGGTGTGGCCTTCTTTTTTTCTGCGAGCTTGCCAAGCAGATCAACCACGCCTTGATTTGCTTTGCGAGCCTCTGCGGTAAAGCGAGGAACTATATTACGGAAATCGGTGCTATCGAACTTCGTATTCTCGTTGATCTTGCCGGTAAGAAAACCCTTACCAAGTGGGCTAAATGGAACAAATCCGATCCCGAGCTCCTCCAGCGTTGCTATCACTTCCTCTTCAGGTTCTCTGAACCACAGCGAGTATTCGCTCTGCAGCGCAGTTACAGGCTGAACCGCGTGCGCGCGACGGATGGTTTGCACGCCTGCTTCAGAAAGACCGAAGTGCTTCACTTTGCCTTGATGGATCAAGTCCTTCACGGCTCCCGCGACGTCTTCGATGGGCACGTCAGGGTCAACGCGGTGTTGGTAGAAGAGATCGATGGTGTCGGTCTTGAGGCGCTTGAGCGAAGCCTCGGCAACCTCCTTGATGTGCGCCGGCCGACTATCCAGTCCCGCCTGCTTGCCGGTGTGCGGATCAATTTTGAACCCGAACTTAGTGGCGATCACCACTTGCTCACGGAAAGGAGCGAGCGCTTCGCCCACCAGTTCTTCGTTCGTGTACGGGCCATATATTTCTGCGGTATCGAAGAACGTGACGCCGCGTTCGACGGCCGCCCGAATCAGTGAAATTCCGTCCTTCTTGTCCACGGCGGGCCCGAGGCCGAAGCTCATTCCCATGCAGCCAAGTCCGAGGGCCGAGACCTCCAAGTTACTCTTTCCAAGTTTGCGTTTCTGCATTGATCCCTCCCTGCTGCCGCAACGATACAACGCCTGAGCCGGGGTCGCAATTGAGGCCCGAATCTAGCGGACGAATTCACATGTGAAAATCAATCGCGTAAGGCTTCGGCTGGATCAGTGCGTGTGGCGCGCCAAGCCGGTATGAGGCACGCAGCCAACGTAGCGACCGTCATCACCGCGAAGGCTGCGCCGAACGCGCGTGGGTCGCGCGGGCTCACGTGGTAGAGAAGGTTTCCCATTAATCGCGTCAATGCGACGGCCACTGCGGCGCCAAGAAGCACCCCTCCGGCCATTAACGCTAAGCCGCGCGATAGCACCAGCTGCACCAGATTCGAAGCGCCCGCGCCAAGCGCCATGCGCAGCCCAAGTTCGCGCGTGCTTTGCGACACTGCGTAGGCCATCACGCCATACAATCCGATTACCGCGAGCAGCAGCGCCAAGCCACCAAGGACGCCGACTAAAGTTACGGCCACCAGCTGCGGCGATGTCGAGCGATCCAGCTGCTCTTGCAGCGTGATGAGTTCGTACGGGGACAGGCTCGCGTCCAGCGCATGCACCTCGCGAGCTAAAGCCACCGCTACCGTTTCCAGGCTCAGCGGCGTTCGAATAAATAATGCCGCCCCAACGGAGAAGTTCTGACGCCGCGGCACATAGAAAAAGGGTTTCGCTGTCTCCCGAACGCTGCGGTACTTAGAATCTTTTGCCACGCCGACTACCTGCATCCATCGGTCCTTCACTTGAACGCGTTCGCCGACCGGATTTCTGCCGTGCCAATATTGTGCCGCCATCGTTTCATTCACGATGGCTACCAGAGCACCTCTTTCGTCGTCCGCACGAGTAAATTCGCGGCCGGACACCAAAGGGATCCCCATGGTCGCGAAATAATCCGGACCGACTTCGTTGTACTCCACCGTCGGGCGTTCCTCGGGTGGAACTTCAAAGCCATCCACGGCAATCGGCGTGGAAGAAAAACTTCCATAGCTGAGCGGTGTCATGCGCGCCAAAGCCTCGAACTCAACTCCCGGCAGTGCCTCGACGCGATCCAGTAGCTGGTCCTGAAAATTCTCCGCGCGCTGCGCATCGTATCCCGCCGACACCAAATCGACGGCGGTGAACAGTACTTCATGCGTCGAAAAACCGGGATTGGAGGTTCTAATTTTCTGCAGGCTCTGTATCAAGAGCCCAACGCCCACCAACAAAACGAAACTCAGCGACACTTGCATTATAACCAGACCGGAGCGCACCCACGCTCTTCCCCGGCTCCCGACAACACCTGCGCAGTCGGCTTTCAACGCGCCGGAGAGATCGATCTTGCCGGTCTGCATTGCGGGAACCAGCCCCAGCAGAATTGTCGCAAGCAGGCAAACCCCGGCGCTCAATAGCAAAACGCGCCAGTCAATTTCACCCGGTAAATGCATGGCCACGCCAGCCCGCGCCGGAAAAAGCAAGATCAGCGCGTGACGGCACCAGTGCGCAACGAGCAGTCCGCCGGCTGCGCCAAAAGCTGACAGAATCAGCGCTTCCGTGAAGAGTTGCTTCACGATGCGCCCACGGCCCGCGCCGATCGCCAGCCGCACGGTCATTTCATGGCGGCGCGCAAACGATCTGACCAGCAGCAGATTCCCGACGTTTGCGCAGGCGATGAGCAGCACAAAAACGACTACCGCGAGCATGATTTCGAGCGTGGGAAGCAAAGTGCCCGCGTTGTTGAAGGGCGTTTGCCATAAGGCCCACAGTTTTACGCTGCGGCCGCGATTGCTTGCCGGATAATCGTCTTCCAAACGCTTTGCTACCGAGGAAGTTTCTGCTTGTGCCTGCTCCAGCGTGACGCCAGGTTTGAGCCGTGCAAAAGCTTCAATCCAACGCGCGTCGCGAGCCTCCAATTTGTAGCCGCCGGATTCAAACACTTCCTCCATCGACGTTGGAACCCAAAACTGCATGCCCCAGCCGACAAAGGTTCCGTAAAATCCCTGAGGAGCAACACCCACAATGGTGTGCACCACACCGTTGAGTCGCTGGGTTTTCCCGATAATTTGCGGATCGCCATTGAAGTGCCCCTTCCATAGCTGGTAGCTGATCACCGCCACGGCATGGGCGTTCCGTCCTGAGTCTTCGCCCGGCTCGAATCCGCGGCCAAGAATCGGACGGACGCCGATGGCATCAAAATAATTGTCGGATACGATGCTCCCTATAGTGCGCTCTGCGCGGTCACCGATACTGAGAGTAGTTCCGGTGATTTTGCTCACAAAAA
>Ga0193729_1001787_pt1 | contig 10871 bp, 9 predicted proteins | sample U1c2metaG_FD_143036 | JGI IMG/M metagenome (GOLD analysis project Ga0193729, IMG submission 143036) | Soil microbial communities from a riparian zone of the East river system, Colorado, United States - U1c2 | ecosystem: Environmental > Terrestrial > Soil > Riparian zone | place: USA: East River... | reverse complement strand
CCTTAGTAATGATTTTGCGCGACGTGAGGGCCTATGGGTTTATTTCCGCTACCCCGCCACCATGAAGCATGCAGACGCTGTTTCTGTCCGTCGTTACCCACCGCTCCTTCTATGTTCGCCTGCCTGCAGTGCTGGTCTTGACGCTCTTGCCGCTCGTCTCACTCTATGGGGACGTGCCCGCCCGCCTGCAAAGCATCCCCGCCCCGGCATGTTACTGCCCGTGCCATGAAGCCTTGGCGCGTCGCGGCTGCATCAAGTTGTGCGACGCCAAAAAACGCGCCGCCTCCCACTGGCTCTCCACGTCTTGCATAAAACCGCACTTCCAGCCACCGCCGGATAAATCACATGCCGGCCCACACCTTCGGCATCCTGATCACGCGGAGCACGCGCAACTCTATTAATAGTGGCAACCTCAGTAAATTAGGAACGACTTCAGTAATTAGATTTGTTGCGCGAGGACTGACTGTTGATCTTTCTGAGGTCCCGGTTCGAGCATCAGCCCGGCCAGTATTTCGGGGATTTCAAACAGAGCGCGGTTGTTGAGGGCCTTTACATTATTTTTTAGGCGCGCCAATGTTGGTTCGACAATTTTCCTGACCCCATCGGCGACGCTGCGAAAGTTTTCCAGCACAATGCCCACTTCTTTTTCTTTTACCCATTCCGCGTTGTAGCGTTCCTGCGGCAGCGTCCAGGCATTGCATTCGATCAACACTGGCAGATGCCGCACCATGGCTTCCGCGATGCTCCCGGGACCTGGCTTGCCAATCATAAAATCCGCCGCGCACATCAAGCGGTGCACTTCCTTGGTGAAGCCCACAATATGCATCGGAAATTTCCAGGATTCTGCGCGAAACCTTGCCGCCAATTTTTCATTGCGCCCGCAAATCAGAATCAGCTGCACCGCAACATTGGCGCGATCCAGGCGCCGCGCGATTTGGTGCATGACTCCCGAGCCGTATCCTCCAAAAAGCACGATGGCCGTCGGCAAGTCGTCGCGCAGGCCCATCTGCTTTCTCAATTCGCGCGCGTCGACGTTTTCCTGGGCGTAAAACTCCGGGCGCACAATCATTCCTGAAGTTTTGAAAATGTGTTGCTCATCGTGGGCCATGGCGCGCGCCTGTTCAGCCGCTTTTTCCGTGCCGGCAATGATGTATTGATCGGGGATCGCCTCGATCCAGAACCGCGGCGGGAAATCCGCCAAATCAGTAATCAGCGTAGCGAAAGATTTGCCCGGCCATGCGGCGTTCCAGCTCTCATGCAGCTGGCGGTTGAAGTGTGGAATCACCGACACCAGCAAATCCGCTGGATGCTCGCGAAAGTATTTTGTAAGCAGCCGCACCGCCGGCCGGTGCAGGATGCGTATGATCATTTGCAAAACGCGCAACAAGCTGGTGGCGCCAAGAGTCCAGCCGTTGCGCAACAAGGTGTTGTACTGCTCCTGGATGCGAATCCCGGTCAATCGCCGCAAGACATCCAGCCGGTCGGTCAGTTCCTGGAATTGCACCAGTTCTACCTGCCACGGACGATTTTGTTGTTCGATGATGGATTTCAGAGAGAATGCGGCGTTGCGATGGCCGCCACCGGCATCGTGGAACATGATGTGAATTTTCCGGGGCTTGGCAGTCATCTAGCGAATAGTGCCAGATTCATGTACGCATTGTGACACGAAGTTCTTACACTTAGGAAAGAGCACCCACCATGCCATGTGGATAACCCAATAAGCCTTTTGTGTTCAATTAGTTCTACGGCAACGTTCATACACAATTCGCAGCCTCTTCACAGCCTGTTCATATCGATGCGGAATCATACTCGTATGCGATGCGATCTTCACGTGCACTCTGTGGCTTCCGGCATGTGCAGCACGCCGGTTCTGAACCGCATTTGCCGCGAATCCTATAACGACGCCGCCGAGGTGTATAAACGCCTCAAAAAACTGGGCATGGCTATCGTGACCATCACGGACCATGACTCCATCGACGCCGCCGAAGTTCTACGCAAACACCCTGATTTCTTTCTCAGTGAAGAGGTCACCGTGCGGATGCCTACCGGCACCGAGGTGCATGTCGGGGTATACGACATTCGCGAGCGCGACCACGTGGAAATTCAACGCCGCCGCAATGACTTCATCTCGTTGGTGATGTATCTCACCGAGCGGAAACTGTTCTTTAGCGTGAACCACGTTTTTTCCGGACTGACCGGGCGCCGTGACGAACACGATTTCGACTGGTTCGCCTCTTACGTTCCGGCGCTCGAAGCGCGTAACGGCCAGATGTACGCGAAGGCCAATTCGGACGCGGCCAATCTCGCAGCGCGTTTTGGAAAAGTGGCCATCGCCGGCAGCGACTCCCACGCCATTGCGGGAGTGGGCCTGACTCATACCGAGGTGCCCGGCGCGCGCACCGTGGACGAATTCTTCGCGGGACTCATGCAAGGACGCGGCCGCCTACACGGCGCGCACGGCGGCTACGCCAAGCTCACCGCCGACGTCTTCAGCATAGTCAATTCCCTGCTGCACGATAAGCCCTGGACACTGGCGATTTCGCCCCTGGCGGTGCTCGTGCCGATCTTTACCGCCGGACACTGGCTAAACGAGATTCGTTTCTGCCGAAAATGGTCGGCCATTCTGGAAGGCTCGGAAAAACGCACGCGACAGTTGTGGGACGTCGGGCCGCGCGCGGATAATTTTATTCCGGAAGATTTTTCACTGGGAATTTCGTTAGGATCGTCTCTCGGGCCCTCGTTAGGCACTTCCGCATGAGGTAAGGCCGTGACTGTAACGCGCATGCTGTGGGGCTTCATCGAAAACCGCGACCACTGGGTCATGCGGCAGATGAACCGCTGGCGTGCGCCGCGATGGTTTCGCATCTGGATGATTCTGTCGACGCGCCTCGGTGACGGCTGGCTATGGTATGGAGTGGGGATCATGCTGCTGGCCTGGGGCGGGCCGCAACGACTTGCGGCGGTCGGCGCAGCCGGCTCAGCAGCCCTTGTCGGCGTGCTGATTTTCAAGGCGCTCAAACATCTGAGCCATCGCATGCGGCCGTGTCAATTCGAGCCGCACTGTTGGTCAAAAGTTTTGCCGCCAGATAAATTTTCTTTTCCTTCGGGGCACACCATGACGGCGTTTTCCATCGCGCTGGTGCTCAGTTATTTTTATCCGGCGCTGGAAGGCACGCTTTTCTTTTTCGCTATAAGCATTGGTTTTTCGCGCATCGTGCTGGGCATGCATTTCCTCAGCGACGTGCTTGCTGGCGTAGTACTCGGCGTGGCGCTGGGCTGCGCATCCATGACCGCATTTGCGTCCCTTGGTTGGATATAGAAATTCGCACCTAAACCTAAAAAATCGTTAATGTTAACCCCGCATTTTAAGTTCGACTGCTAAAGTAATCCGTGTAGAGTCCCCCTTCGCTTTCCGCGTTATTCTTCGCGTCCAGCGTAATCCCGATCGCAGGAGATATTTCGATGGTTTATTTAGGCCGCTTCAAAAGCCATTGCCTTGCGGCAATTGTGTGTGTTTTATGCTTGCCGGCCATCGCATTAGCAGAACAGCACGATTCCGTTTCTCCGGCAAGTTCAGTTGCCGATGTCGTCCCGGAAAATGTAACCAGCGGTATCAATCCTGACTATGCGCTGCCGGATTATCCGGCTTCCCTCGATTCCTCATCCGAATCTTCATCATCCGGCGCGGCAAGCCCGGCGAACGTCCCGCTTCCGCGGCCCTCTAAAGAAGATCCGGGCGAAGACCGCGAAGTCTCATTGCGCAAATTGCCGATGAATTTTCTGCACGACCAAAAAGACATGTGGCTGTTCCCGTTGGAGCTTGGCGAGGGACGACATTGGCTTCCGGCCTTGTTTATAACCGCAGGCACAGCGGTTTTTATAGCTACCGATCCACAGACCATGCCGCACTTCCGCCAGACTACGGATTTTCACGGTTTCAATCGCGTGTTCAGCACCACCGGAACAGGCGCAGCCATCGCTGTTGTGCCCGCGGTTTTTTACGGCGTGAGCCTGCTGCGGCACGATTCTTACGATCAAGGCTCCGCGCTGTTTGCCGGCGAAGCGGTCGCGGACGACGCTATCCTCATGGTGGTCATGAAAACCATCGCACGGCGGGCGCGTCCTACCGAGTTTCCAGTGACGGGCCCGTACAACGACACTTTCTTTCATAGCAATGCGTCGTTCTTGGGCAAGGGCACCAGCTTCCCTTCTGGCCACGCCTTGATGGCCTTTTCCGTGGCCACGGTTTTCGCGCGTCGTTATCGCGAGCATCGCTGGGTTCCTTATCTGGCCTATGCGGCTGCCAGCGCCATCGCGTTCTCACGAGTAACCACTGGCGCGCATTTTCCCTCTGACGTTTTTGTGGGCTCGGCTCTCGGATTTGTGATCGCGCGGTATGATGTTCTTCACGGTCAGTGAAGAAGAAAATTTTGCTGGAGATTTCTGTCGAATCTGTTGAAGCCGCCGCGGCTGCTGAGCGCGGCGGTGCCGATCGCGTCGAGCTTTGCAGCAACCTTTCCTTTGGCGGCCTAACTCCGGATCTCGCATTACTGTGGCGGCCTAACTCCGGATCTCGCATTACTGCGCGCCGTGCGTCAGCAAATCCAGATTCCCGTTTTTGTGATGATTCGCCCGCGTGCCGGTGACTTCATTTATTCATCGGCTGAATTTGCGCAGATAAAGAAAAGCATCGCTGCGGCCAACGATGCAGGCGCCAGCGGATTGGTCTTCGGTATTTTGAAAGCGAATCGCACCGTCGATATCGAGGGCGCCCGCGAACTGGTTGAGCTCGCGCAACCCTTGCCTGTCACATTTCATCGTGCTTTCGACGCCTGCCAGGGTTTGTCTCAAGCGCTCGAAGATGTGGTGCGCTCGGGTGCTTCCCGCATTCTTACGTCAGGAGGGGCGGCCAGCGCTCCCGAAGGCGCCGCCAAGATAGCGGCGCTCGTCGCGGCGGCTGGTGAGCGCGTCACCATTGTTCCCGGAGCCGGCATTAACGCAGGAAATATTTTACAGCTCGCCTCGGCCACACGAGCGCAGGAGTTTCATTCGGGCTTGAGCAGTGTGTTCCCTCGCCAGCAAACGGACTACATTCAATTTGAAAAAGAAGTCCGCGCGATGGTTGAGATGCTTTCGACTCTCACCCCTGAATAACTCATGCGCGCAAGCGTAAAAGCAATCAAAGTTAAAAAACTGGCTGAATACTTGCGAACCCGAAAAAACTGGCTGAATACTTGCGAACCCGCTCAGGCCTTTTGCGCTTGGCGGCGCAGGAATGTCGGTACGTCCAGATCGTCGACGTCCTGATGCACTTCACGAGCTGGCTGCTGCACCTGAGCGTGATGCACTACCGGTGCCGGCGGCGCTGGTGGCGGCGCTTCTTCCTGTACCTGCTGCGTGATTTTCACTTCTTGCGCTTCGGGCGCGGCCTTCCAGGTCTTCGCCAGGAAGGACGGCTTCTGATGGATGTTCTTTTTGTTGGCGTCTTTGAAGCCCGCGGCGATAACCGTAATTTTGATGGTGTCTTTCATGGCGTCATCCTGCACCGCGCCAAAAATAATATTGGCATTTTCGTGCGCGGCTTTCTGAATGACGCTGGAAGCTTCGTGAACCTCATGCAGCGTAAGGCTGGAACTCCCGCTGATGTTGATAAGAATGCCCTGCGCGCCCTGAATGGAATTGTCTTCCAGCAGCGGGCTGGCGATGGCGCGATTGGCCGCATCCACGGCGCGGTTCGTTCCGGTAGCCACCGCCGTGCCCATCACCGCATAACCCTGGCCGGACATGATGGCTTTTACGTCCGCAAAATCGCGATTGATAATTCCGGGCACGGTAATAATGTCGGAAATTCCCTGCACTGCCTGGCGCAAAATGTCGTCAGCAATACGAAACGCATCGAAAAAGCTGGTGCCGCGCTCGACGGTTTCCATCAAGCGCTCGTTGGGGATCACAATGACGGTATCCACCGCGCCAATCAATTCCTCCAAAGCCTGCTCGGCTTGCAGCATTCTGCGCCGGCCTTCAAACGCAAACGGCTTGGTAACCACCGCCACGCTCAACGCGCCCAATTCACTGGCGAGTGAAGCTACCACGGGCGCAGCGCCGCTGCCGGTACCTCCGCCGAGACCCGAGGTGATAAAAATCATGTCGGCGCCTTCGAGCGCTTCGATGATTTTCTCGGTGTCTTCCAGCGCCGCTTTGCGGCCGACTTCGGGATTGGCTCCCGCGCCGAGTCCCTTGGTCAACTTCGCGCCGAGCTGCAATTTCACCGGAGCCTGCGAAAGCTTCAGCGCCTGCAGATCAGTATTCGCGGTAATGAATTCGACGCCTTCCACCTTGGCACGGATCATGCGGTTGACGGCGTTGCAACCGCCGCCACCCACTCCGATCACCTTTATTTTCGCCGGCTGAAGCTCCTCGCTAAAGCTCATCCGGATTCCCGCTTCCCTTATTGGCATGCTTTTCCCTCGACATTCTCCACATTTACCGCGCAGCGTTCGGGCAGGTTCACGAAGCTCCGGCAAACATAGCTTTTAATTTAGATACTAAATTTCCGGCGCGTTGCGGCGTGTTGCGCCGCGCTTTCGCGCCGTACATCACCAGACCGATTACCGTTGCATATTCCGGTTGCGCCACCTGCTCCGGCAGACCAGCCAAACCCTTGGGCTCCGCGATGCGCACCGGCAAGTGCAGCGATTGCTCGATGAGCTCATCGAAACCGTAGAGGCGCGAGCCGCCGCCGCACAGCACAAATCCAGCGGGGATCTGCGTTTCCAGGCCCGCGCGCCGCAGATCGTCGCGAATCATGGCCAGTAATTCCATCGCGCGCGGCTCAATAATGTCTGTCAGCGCGCGCGCGAAAATCGTGCGCGGCGGACGGTCTCCCACGCTGGCAATTTCAATGGCGCCGTCCTGGCGCAAAAGTTCAGAGGTCGCGCAGCCGTTGCGGCGCTTGATTTTTTCCGCCTCGGGAATCGGTGTGCGCAAACCTACGGCGAGATCGTTTGTGAAATGGTCGCCGCCAATGGGTACCGCGCTGGTGTGGCGAACCACTCCGCCGCCGTAAACAATCAATTCGGTAGTGCCGCCGCCAATGTCGAGCAGGCAGCAGCCCAGGTCCCGTTCATCCTGCGTTAAACACGATTCCGCGGAAGCCAGCGGTTCGAGCACTGTGTCGCTGATCAAGATGCCCGCTTTATTCGCGGCAGTAACAAGGTTCTGCGTGGCGGCCACCGACGAAGTGACTACGTGAACGTTAGCTTCCAGGCGATGGCCAATCATGCCAATCGCGTCACGGATGCCGTCCTGCGCGTCCACGCGAAATTCGTGCGGCAACACGTGAAGAACTTCGCGGTCATCAGGAAGCGAAATGTTACGAGCGGCGTCGATGGCGCGGCGAACATCTTCGCGTTCGATATCGCGCTGGCGAGTGCCAAGGGTTATCCCGCCGCGGCTGTTGACGCCGCGCACATGATTGCCGGCCACGCCGATTACCGCGGACTCCACCGGAACGTTCGCCACGCTTTCGGCTTCCTCCACGGCGCGCCGAATGGAACTCACCGTCGAATCCAAATTCACGATCAGGCCTTTGCGCAGGCCCTTGGATTCCGCGGCGCCCAGAGCCAGAAAATTTACCTGCTCATCCTCGATTTCAGCGATCATCACGCAGGTTTTTGTGCTGCCGATATCCAGCCCTACGATGTATTTATCCTTCTTGCTCAACTCTATGCTCCTGCCTGCACTACCTGGCTTTCGCGACCGCTACCCCCGCGCTGGAGTCGGGATTCAAGATCACTTGCCGAGAATACTGCAAATCGATGGACCGCACATGACCTGCGTTGGCCTGCCACTGTGAAAAATTTTCGACCAGCATGCGATATTTGGCGGCAAAATCGCCGTTGCCGAAGTGAATAGTCACCGCTTGCGGATCGGTGGGGCCGGAAAGGCCGACCATTACTGCGCGAAAATCTCGCGGGCTGCTAAGGTCGACTTCGCTAACTTGATCGGATGAGCCGGAGCGTACCAACTCGATGGCTTTCATGAAATCCTGATACATCTGCATACGCTTTTCGCGTTGGTCACGCGGGAGTTCTTCGGGGACGCCGCTGACGATGGGGAAATGCCAGTCTTCGCCCTCGGGCCGGTCGAGAATTACGCCGTGCGCATCGATCAGATAAAGCGCGTTGCCGGTGCGCGCAAAGGCGATAGGGATGCGCTCGTAAAGCTCCACACGAATACGATTCGGCAAAATGCGTTGCACGCTGGCGGACTCCACCCAGGGCAACTGCTCGAGCTCGCTGCGGCGCTTGTCGAGCGGGATTTGCAGCACACTGCGATTGCGGTCGCGCAGAAATTGTTTGAGGACCGATTCGCGCGAAACGATTTTGTTGCCGATGAGATCGATCTGATCGGGTTTTGCAAGGGCAAACTGCGGCGAGTACAACAAAAAGCGCACGCCCTCGATGACCACGGTGACGCTGGCAATTCCCGCCACGCTCAAAATTGCCACCTTGCGGTAAAACGACCAGCCGCGCCCGGCAAATTTCTTTCTGCGAATCTCGACCGGCCTTTGACGCCGCAAGTAACGCGGCTCTTCATCGGTGAGGAGTTCAGGGCGGTAAGATTCAGCCTCGGCAAGACCCGATTTGTTTCTGGAGAGGGTCTTTAGGCGTTCCATACGACCACCTCGTTCTCCAGTTCGAAGCCGTAGGCTTTCTGCACCCGCTCACGAACCTCAGCAATGAGCGCAAGCATGTCTTTCGCGCCTGCTTTTCCCGCGTTCACGAAGAAATTTGCATGCCGGTCGCTGACCCGCGCATCGCCAACGGATAGGCCTTTCAGTCCCAGCTCATCGATCATGCGCCCTGCGGACGCTCCGGGAGGATTCTTGAAAATGCAGCCAGCGCTTTTCTGGCCGAGAGGTTGGCTTGCGCGGCGTTTTTCGTTACAGATACGAATCCCTTGGAGAATTTCGCGGAATGGTTTGGAGGGAAGTTCCAGCTTCACCGCGAGCATCATATCATCGGGCGCAAAAGATGTATGCCGGTATTCGAAGGAAATTTGATCGCCTTTCAAAGTTTCTATCATGCGCGCGCCGCCGCGATAAACTTTTACTTCCCGTACATAATTCCCAATCTGGATTCCGTAGGCCCCGGCATTCATCCGCAGGGCGCCTCCGACCGTGCCGGGAACTCCGATGAGCCCTTCCATCCCGCCAAGGTCGTGCTTCGCGCACAAAGTTACGGTTTTGCCGAGGTCGGCGGCGGCGTCCACGGTGGCGATATTCCCCTCGATGACCACGTCCGGGTCGGGTTGCGCGAGTTGCATCACCACCCATGGGAGCACGTAGTTGCATCACCACCCATGGGAGCACGTTGTCTGCCACGAGCAGGTTTGAGCCGCCACCCAGAAATTTAAAGGGGATGCCGTGGGACTCCAGCAGCTTCACCACTTCGGGAATCGATCCGTGACGCGTAAGGCGCAGAAGATCAGTGGTACCGCCGATGCCCAGGTAAGTGATGTCCATGAGCGAAGCATCGCTTTTCAGCTCGACGCCAAGCCCCTCCAACGCCCCGAGTACTTTTTTGTCCTCAATACGCATGTTGCGCTGGTCGCTCCGCTCGCAGTAACGCGAGAATTTCGTTGCTGGCGCGGCTGACGCTGCCTGCGCCGATGGTTAGGATGGCATCGCCGGGCCTGGCTTCTGCGAGCAGGCGCTCGATGCCCGCCTGCATGGACGGGTAATAGAAAACGTGTTTGTGCCCGGCTTTGCGAATGGCCTCCGCCAACGCTTCACTGGTGATGCCTTCGATAGGCGCTTCGCTGGCGGGGTAAATATCTGTAAGCACCAGAACGTCGGCCAGGTTGAATGCGCTGCAGAACTCATTCCAGAGATGCTGCGTGCGCGAATAGCGATGCGGCTGGAACAGCACCAACAGGCGATCAAACTTGCAAATTTTGGCGGCTTCCAGCGTGGCGCGAATTTCCACCGGGTGATGACCGTAGTCGTCGATGACGGTGATGTCGTTAGCCACGCCCTTGATATCGAAGCGGCGGCCAACGCCGGAAAATTTTGACAGGCCATCGCGAATCAGCTCGACCGGCACGCTGAGGTACAACGCCACGGCCGCTGCTGCGGCGGCGTTACGCACATTGTGAATGCCTGGCGGGTTAGGCAGGCGGAAACTGCCGAGCGCTTCGCCTTTAAAAGTGAGCTTGAACTCGCTGACCAGGCCTTCCAGTTTTATGTCGCTAATCACCAGGTCGGCTTGGCTGGACGTGCCGTAGGTAATGATGGGGCGCTTGATGTGCGGCACGATGGCCTGCACGTTGACCTCGTCGAGACACAGGATGGCCGCGCCGTAAAATGGCACGCGGTTCACAAATTGAATGAAAGCGTCCTGAATGTCTTCAAGCGAAGTGTATTGATCGAGGTGCTCGCGATCGATGGTGGTGACTACCGCGACTACCGGCGCGAGTAAGAGGAAGCTGCGGTCGCTCTCGTCGGCTTCCACTACGAAGTAGTCGCCTTTGCCCAGCTTGGCGGTGGTGCCCGCCTGATTTACGCGGCCACCGATCACGAAGGTGGGATCGAGATGCGCTGCCGCCAAAACCGAAGCCACCATGGAGGTGGTCGTAGTTTTTCCATGGGCACCCGCGACTGCGACGCCATATTTCAGGCGCATTAGTTCGGCAAGCATCTCAGCGCGCGGGATCACCGGGATTTTCATTTTGTGCGCTTCGGTGATTTCGGGATTGCTGGCGATGATCGCAGACGAGGTCACCACCACGTGCGCGCCATCCACATTGATAGCTTCGTGCGAATCGAAGATTGTGGCACCAAGTTTGGCGAGCCGCTCAGTAATGGGCGA
>Ga0193729_1001786_pt1 | contig 10874 bp, 11 predicted proteins | sample U1c2metaG_FD_143036 | JGI IMG/M metagenome (GOLD analysis project Ga0193729, IMG submission 143036) | Soil microbial communities from a riparian zone of the East river system, Colorado, United States - U1c2 | ecosystem: Environmental > Terrestrial > Soil > Riparian zone | place: USA: East River... | reverse complement strand
AACCTGCTTCACCGAGGACTGGCGGATCGCATAGGGGTCCGTCTCGATCAGCGGCAGCCGCGAGAGGCCGCGCCGCATCCGTCGCGCCCACGGGTCGACCCCTATTACTGACACCGGCTCATGGCCCTCTGTAACGGCGAGCGCTCCATCGGCGTACTCGAAGAAGTGCGGCCCAATCGGCCGCACGGCGCGCGTCGGGTCCACGATGCTCTTGATGCGCCGGTTGCGGACCCATTGCATCCTCGCGCGCTTCACGAAGCTCTCGATCACCAGGCCGTCCGGCTTGGCCGTGAGGCCGACGAGCCGTAGACCTGCCAGTTGACGACGACACCAGGATGCTCTTCATAATCCCTGAGCACGTCGGGCAGCGGCGTCGGCCCTGGCGAGAACAGGAACTCATCAAGGTCGATAAATGCAAGCCAGCGCGTGAGCCCGCGGGCTCGCTTCAGAGCATCGGCGTAGGCCCAGCCCTGCCCGCCCTGCCCCATCGGGATCGAACAGTCTGAGATCGACAGCACGCCCGCGCGAACCCACGGCTCAAGAACCTCCCGGCCACCGTCGGTGCTGAGGTTGTCGTAGAGAAAGAAGTGCTCGACCCCTACGAGCCGATGGGACTCGATCCACTCGGCCAGATAGGGCGCCTCGTCCTTGAAGATGGTGCCGATCGAAAGGTAGTCGTGCTTCATCGCGGACACGATACTTGGCGCCGCTCGCTCAACATCGACAGCGGGACGGGCGAATAAGCTGCGGTCAATGCCTGAGCGTCCGGCGGAGCTTGACGCCCGCATCTATAAGTGCGCCCGTCTCGCGGGCGAGTTTCGGCTGCGCTCCGGCGCGGTGAGCGAGGAATATTTCGACAAGTACATATTCGAGTCAGATCCGCGCCTGCTGCGCGAGATCGCCGAGGGGCTGGTTGGCCTGTTGCCGGCTGATGTGGACGTGCTCGCCGGTCTTGAGCTGGGCGGCGTGCCGCTCGCCGTCGTCGCCTCCCAGGTGTGCGGCCTGCCGGCCGTATTCGTCCGCAAGACCCCAAAGACCTATGGGACCTGTCGCCTCGCCGAGGGCGGCGAGATCGCAACTCGCCGGGTTGCGGTCATCGAGGATGTCGTGACCTCGGGCGGGCAGGTCATCGAGTCGTGCCGGGAGCTGCGAGCGCGAGAGGCCGATATCTCGGCGGTGCTGTGCGTGATCGACCGCGAGGCCGGCGGCCGGGAGAACCTCGCCGCCGAGGGCCTTGACCTGCGCTCGCTGTTCACGATGAGCCAGCTTCAAGCCGGCTGCTCCACCGATCACGGCGGAGCAGCGCACTCTTGAGCCTCGATCGCAAGCGCGCACTGATCCTGCTCGGCATAGCCACCGTCGCGTTCACAGTGATCCTCGAACTGATCGACCCATCGCACGTCTCGCATGGGCCAACGATCCTTGCATTCGAGTTTGCTGGCAGCCGGTCGCACGCGGCGCAGATCATCGCCGAATGGGGAGCGAAAGGCCGCAGCGCCGCGCATCTCTCGCTGCTACTCGACTACGGCTTCATGCTCTCCTACGGCCTGTTTTTCGCGCTCGCTGACTTCGCCGTCCGCGACACCGCACGAGCACGCGGCTGGCCGCGCCTCGCCGTTCTCGGTGTGCTCATCCCGTTCTTGGCCCTCGCTGCCGCGGCGTTCGACGCGACTGAAAACGTCGCCCTGCTACTCACGCTCGCCGGCAACGGCGGCAGCTTCGCGCCGCCGTTCGCGGCCCTCTGCTCGACCATCAAGTTCACGCTCATCGGCGTCGCCATCCTCTACGCGCTCTGCGGTCTCACGCTTCGGCTCCGAGTCTGCTTTCTGCACCCGAGCCGATCCCGTTAGGCGTCCATTCGCCCACCCACCTGAGCGGAGGAAGAGACAGTCCTCCGGGTTCGGTTGGGTCTGAACGCATATCTCCATGCTCGCAAAATCAGAGCTTGACGATCTAACTGCACGGGCCGATCGCCGGCCGCGAGACCGTAGGGCCGGTCGGGTAGGGCGATCTGGCGAGCACCGAGCTCGCCGGCCTGCGCGCGGCGCTCCTGCGCGAGCGCGTTGATGCGGTCGAGCTCGACGTTCGAGGCATCGCTGAGCATCACCGCGCGCTCCTGCGGGCTCTCCTGGCGCGCACGGTCCCAGTCGCCGACCATCCGCTCCACGGCCTCGTCGCGGGTGTCGGCGATGTGCAGGCGCTCGTGGGCCTGATAGCTGACCAGGGCGCGCTGAGACTCGCCCTCGCGAACCTGCGCCCATGCCTTGCGCTCCCAAACGTGTCGCGCACGGTGCACCTCGCGCACGGCCGCAGTTGGGACATGGTCCTGCAGAGCCTCGAACATGCCACCAGCGCCGATCGATGGCAGTTGCGCCTGGTCGCCGACGAGCACCAGCTTGCTCTCTTGCCTAGCTGTGAGCTCGGTCAGCGACGCCAGGCGCTTGGTGTCGGCCATCTCGGCCTCGTCCATCACGACCACCGTTCGTGAGCCCATGTTGACGCGGCCATTCTCAACCCGCCCGATCAGCGCGTCTGTCGTGATCGACTGCTCGAGTTTCGCGTCGGCGCCCAGCCGCTTCGCCGTGGCGCCGGCGACCGCGGTGCCGATCACCTCGTAGCCCTCGCGCCGCCATGCGCTCGCCGCCGCAGAGACCACGACGCCCTTGCCCGTGCCCGCTCAGACGAGGACCGCGAGCTATCCCGAAGGCATCCGGGGGCGGGGTGTGACGTTGGCGGGGCGGTCTCATCACGCGGGCTCATCAGATCGTGACCGCCTGTACTTTCGCGAGGCGGGATCACGTTCCGCGAGTCCGAGCTCCACTAGCGTGGAGACGTAGCGGTACGTCGTACTCGCGCTGAGTCCGACCGTTTTAGCTATGTCCGTGACCGCCATCTCACCTCCGTCAGCCGGGAGACACAGAAGCACGAGCAGGCCGCGCACAAGCGAGGTGGAGAGCCTGCCTTCGCGCGACTTCATGGCGAACGCGTCGGAGGACACTACGTCCAGCGCAAAGCGGAGATCGCGAGCGTCTGCCAATGCTCTCGTGAGCCCCCCGGCCCCACCAGCGTCGCGAAGCACTCGAGTGATCTGCCGCTTGCTGAGCTCGATGAGGACCGGCCCCCGGGCACCGCCTCGTTCGCCTGGGTCAGGGCGTCCCGAAGGACGCCCTGACCTACTGCCACTGGCGAGACGAGACGAGTCGGAAGACTGACTGGCTTGTGTCTCCGCGATCATCTCGGGCAGAGGATGCCGCGCTCCCCGCTCGTCGCCAATACCGTTAAGTAGGTATTTCGCACGGGCTCATCTGGATTCGAAATCGACGGCTTTGGAATATTCCCTATGAGATCAAGACTGGCGCCAGCGTTGCTCCGCCGGCAGTGAGAAACAGTGTTGCGGTGCGTGGAACCAGCCAGGCGGATCGGGAACACGGACCACGAGTACTGCCGTTAAGGTAGGCACTTGGCGAACGGCCCGCCGGTATCCCCTGCAGAAGTGTAGGATTCCGGCCTGCCGAAAGCTCCTGCCAATGGGGACGCACTAGACGGGCCGGGTGCCCAAAGGAGATTGAATGTCAGCAAAGCACGCACTCCTTGGACTGCTCCTCGATAGGTCCGCCTATCCCTACGAGCTCGCCGACCGGCTGCAGGGGCGTTTGGGGCCAGCGTGGGCTATCAACTCCGGTCAGCTGTACCAGACGATCAAGAAGCTAGAGGACGACGGGCTGATCGAACGCGTCGAGAGCGCCGGGGAGCCGCGAGACGACCGACACGTCTACGCGATCACCGAAAGCGGCGAGCAGGAGTTCGGGCGATGGTGGGGCGAGACGGCGAGCTCGGCACGACTTTCTCGCCGGCCGCTGCTCGTGAAGATCACGCTCGCTGGCCCCGAGCGCCTCAAGGATTCGCTGAAGCAGATAGAAGCCTACGAGCTGGACCGTGCGGCGCGCCTGAAGGAGCTTTCGCGCGTGCGGGAAGCGATCCCCGTCCACGGGGTGCAACTGCGGGCAGACCATGTGTTGCTTCGCCTGAATCTGAGCGCAGACATCTTTCAACTTGAAGGGGAGCTCAAATGGGCCAGACACGCATACGAGATGGTCTCGTGGCTTCTCAACCGAGACGCACTCTGGCCCTCGGCGCATGGACGCTCAGGCTCGCAGAGCGCGCTGACGCACAGGGCGCTCGTGACGAGCTGTTCAGCAGGATGGCCGCTCGGCGCCTGCGCTCGACCCACAGCGAGCAGGAGCAGGACGGTGCGGGCCAGTAGATTGCGACACACACAGCCGCAGCGGAAACGAAATCGAGGGGTCCGCTGAGGTGATCCTTCGTCTCGAGCAGGTCTCCAAGTGCTACCCGCGGCCGGCCGGCACACGGGTTGCACTGGATCGCGTGTCGCTCGAGCTCGACCGCGGTCAGATCGTCGGCATCTTCGGTCCAAGCGGCGCCGGCAAGACTACCCTGCTGCGCATCGCCGCGGGCTTGCAGACGCCAGACAGCGGCGCCGTTCTCTACAACGGCACGCGGCTTGACGCGCTCCCAAATGACGAGCGGATGCGTATGCGCCGACGCGAGATCGCGTGCGTCTGGTCCGCCGAGCCGTGGCAGGAGCGGCTCAGCGTGCTCGAGCACGTGACCCTCCCGCTGCTGGTCGACCATCGCGATCACCGCAGCGCCGAGCGCAGGGCGCGGGAGGCGCTGCTCGCGTGTGAGGCCGAGCACTGCATCGGCGTGGAGCTGCACGAGCTCTCCGATGGGGAGCGCCAGCGCGTAGCAATCGCGCGCGCCCTCGTGACCGAACCGCGCCTGCTTCTTGCCGACGGCCCGGCGTCGAGGCTCTCATTGGTCGAGCAGGAGGCCGTGATGATGCTTCTCTCATCCCTCGCGCAAGACGCCAAGGTTGCCGTCTTGATCACCGACAGCAACGCGGAGTCTCTCTTGCGAGCGGAACCGATCCTCTACCTGCGGGATGGCAGGCTCGTCGATCCCGAGCCCATGAGCGAGCGCGGCAGGGTCTATCGCTTTCCGCAGGCCGGGTCGCGCCGAGCCGCGGGCGATGCTTGAGCTGCGGCGCGCGCGCAAGTATTACGACAGCCCCGGCGAGGCTATCCACGCCGTCGATGACGTGAGCATGAGCGTGTGCGCACGCGAGTTCGTTGCGATCTTCGGCCCCAGCGGCTCCGGCAAGACGACTCTGGTGCTGCTGGCAGCGGGCCTTCTTCGAGCGGACTCAGGCAGTGTGCGATTCGAGGATCGCGACCTCGCCACGCTCACGAAACGCGAGATGCTCTCCTACCGGCGGACCGAGTTGGGCTTCGTGTACCAGAGCTTTAATTTGGTTGCCGGGCTCACCGCCGAGGAAAACGTGGCGGTCCCACTTCTGCTTCGTGGGACGCCTCACCGCGAGGCGCGTAAACGGGCGCTCGCCGCCCTCGATGACGTGCAGCTGCTGCGCCGGTCGGGCCATACGCCCGCCGAGCTCTCGGGCGGTGAGCAACAACGCGTCGCGGTCGCGCGCGCCCTCGTCGGCGAGCCGAAGCTCGTCCTCGTGGATGAGCCGACCGGCAACCTCGACAGCGAGACGGGAGGAAGCGTGCTCGATCTGCTGAGCGCTCTTCCCAGCGAGCGAGGCGCGGCTACCGTCCTTGTGACCCACGATGGGCGCGTGGCGCGCTACGCCAGCCGCGTCCTGGGGATGCGCGATGGCAAGCTGACCGAAGCCGATCAGGAGCAGGCGGCGATCTTGCAATGATCGGCTACCTACGGACGCTGCTTCTCTTCTACAGGCGCCATCTGCGCGTTCAGCCGTTGCGCGAGCTGATGGCTGTCGTTGGCGTAGCTGCCGGCGTCGCGCTGCTATTCGCTGTTCAGGTCTCCCATCACAGCATCACGGGCTCGTTCGAGGAGATCACGCACGGAGTCGCCGGCCGCGCGACGCTCGAACTCGCATCGCGGGGACCGGGGGGCGTCGACGAGAACGTCGCTGAGGAAGTCGAACGGATGGCCGATGTAAAGGCGGCGGCGCCGATCATGGAGCAGCCGATCGTCGCCGTCGGGCCGAAGGGGCGGCGGGCGCTCACCCTGGTGGGCGCGACCGAACAGATCGCTCCGCTCGGGGGCAAGCTCTCGCTGCAGTTTCAACGTACCGGCGAAGCCTCTCGGCGAGGATTGCTGGTCTTGACCGAACCCACGGCGCGCGCGATTGGCGCTCGGCCCGGACGCATCCTCACGATCCAAGTCGGCGGTCGCACCGAACACCTGGCGTTCGACGCACCCGTGCCGAGCGAGAAGATCGGCACGCTTGCCGAGAGCCCGATCGCTGCTGCCCCGTTGCCGATCGTGCAAAGCATCGCGGGGTTGCCGGGGCGCGTCACGCGCGTCTTGATCGAGGCACAGCCCGGGCGTGCAAGCGCGCTCCGCCGCGCGCTTGCCGGTCGCTTTGGCGCAACGATGACTGCCCGCTCGATTGACACGGAGGCAAGGCTCCTTGGCAATGCCGCCGGACCTGAAAAGCAGGTGACGCTGCTGTTCAGCGCGATCAGCCTGGTCGCCGGCCTGATCCTCGCCTACAACGCGCTGCTGCTCGCCAGCGATGAGCGCCGGCGCTTCATCGCGTACCTGATCGAGAGCGGCACTCCCGATTCCATGATCATCGCCTCGCTGGCCTTCGATGCCCTGATTCTCGGGATCGCCGGCTGCGCCCTCGGCCTGCTTGCAGGCGAGCTCGTCTCGATGCTCGCCTATCGGACGGTGCCCGGATACATTGCTGCGGCGTTCGACATCGGCGCCCAGCGCATTGTGTCGCCTCAAACCGTTCTGATCGCGATAGCCGGCGGCATGGCGGCGGCGTTCGCGGCAGCGGCCTTGCCAGCGCTGGTGATCCTTCGGGGGAGTGCGACGGCCGCGCCTGACGCGGTGGGCCGCACTCTGTCGCTCACGCGCAAGCTGCGTCTCTCCGATGCTCTGGTCTTTGCCGGTGGAGCCCTGCTCGCAAGTGCCTCGATCACCGCATCGGCGCTCGAACCCGCTACGACGGTCGTCGCGCTCGTGGGCCTCGCGGCGGGCCTGGTCATCTGCCTGCCGATGACGGCGCGCTACCTGCTCAAGTTGGCGCGCGCGCTCTCGCGACATTTGGACGACCCCTCCGCGCGCCTCGCGATCGCCGAGCTGCGGGGTTCTGCCACCCGGTCGGTCGCGCTGCTGGCGACGGGCGCGATCGCGGCGCTCTTGATGGTCCTGATCGGCGGGTCGGTCGCAGACGTGAAGCGCGCGGCGCGCACGGGCGCCACGGATCTGCTCTCAAGTGCCAGCCTGTGGATCAGGCCCGGCGGGCCGGAGAACGTCTACACAACGCAGCCCTTCCGATACGCCGAGACGGAGCGTCGTCTGCAGCGCCTCGACGTCGTGAGCTCGGTGCTCCCCTGGCGAGACTCCTTCCTTGACGTGCACAGCAGGCGCGTCTGGGTCCTCGCCGTACCGCCGCAGAGCGCAAGTCAGATCGCTCCGAGCCAGCTCGTCGCCGGCTCGTTGACCATCGCTAACCGTCACCTGCGTGAAGGCGGCTGGGTTGCGATCAGCCAGACCATCGCCCGCGAGCACCACGTGCGGCTTGGCCAACGCCTCACATTGCCCACACCCGCCGGCAACGTGAGCTTTAAGCTCGCCGCGACGATCGCGAACTACGGCTGGCTGTCGGGCGCGATCGTCATGAACGGCGATGACCACGCGAGGCTGTGGGGCAGCAGCACGGCCACGCAGCTCGCCGTTGCGCTGAAGCCCGGCGTCCCCGATGAGCAGGGCAAACGCGCTGTAGAAGAAGCACTGCCGCGTGGGTCGGCACTCGCCGTCCAGACGATCGAGCAACGGCGAGCGGAAGTCGGCGCGGTTCTCGGCAGCACCCTGTCGAGGCTGAACGACACGACGATCGTCGTGCTGATCGTTACCGTCGCGTCGGTACTCGCCCTGATGGTCGCCGCGATCTGGCAGAGACGCGGCAGGCTTGACTCACTGAGGTCGATCGGCATGAGCTACGGCCAGTTCGCCAGGCTGGTCTTCTACGAGAGCGGATCTGTGTTGATCTCGGGATGCCTGATCGGCACCGCTGCGGGGCTCGTGGGGCAGTGGCTGATCGATGGTTGGCTTCATCAGACCACAGGCGCGTCGGTTCATTTCGCGCCAGCGTGGGAGCTTGGACTGTGCACCCTCGCGATCGCGACCGGAATCTCACTTGTGGCCTCCGCGATCGCGGTCCTGCAGACCGTCGGGCTTCAGCCGCGGGCGGCCTTCTCGCCCGATTGAGCTTCAGCGCACCAGGACCTTCCGCGGAACGAGCGAGGGCCGGCAGCCGGAGAGTCCATAGTGTTGATCGTGTACGGTGCGCCCGCCCACAGTCATCCCTAGCTCGGCCGAGGAGCGACGCGACCCGGCATCGGTACTAGCGACCAGCACGTTCAGCGCGGGGATTCACCTGCTGCCGAGCGATCTGGAGGCAGACGCGCGCCGACTCTACTGCCTGTTGCGCGCGATAGATGACCTGGTCGACGAGCATGACCCGCAGGCAGCGCAGAGAGTGGACGCGGTGGCGCGATGGGCGTGCGGTCAAGAGGCGGATACGCCTGAGACGCGCACGCTCGCCGACCTCTCGCAGCGCTATCCGCTACCGCGTCAAGCGCTGCTCGACTTCTGCGAGGGGATGCGACACGACCTCGCCGGCGGCGTGATCGAGACCGAGGAGGATCTCGAGCTCTACTGTCAGCAGGCCGGCGGCACCGTGGGCATCATGCTCGTCGCGCTGTTCGGCAGCTCTCATCCCGAAGGAGTGACGAAGATGGCCATGCTCGGCGCGGCGATGCAGTGGACAAACATCCTTCGCGACATCGACGAGGATCTCTCGTGCGGGCGCCTCTATATCGCCCGTAGCACTATCGAGCGTTTCGGTTTCCCGGCGCCAGGAGCACGGGAAGAACTCTTGCGCGACCAGATTGCTCGCGCCGACGCGCTCTACGAGGAGGGGCTCGGCGCAATACCGCTGCTATGCAACGGTCGCCAGGCGATGGGTATCTCAGCGCTTCTGTATCGAGAGATCCTTCGCCAGATCGAGCGCGACGGTTACGGGCGCACTCCTGGCCGCGCCGTCGTGCCCGCGTGGCGGAGGCAGCGACTGCTCGCTGAACACCACGCAACGTTCAGCGAGCCGCCGGCCTACTGAGAGAAGTGGTACCGCGTGGGCTCAGATCCGACTGTCCGGTATCGTTCAGTAGGTGCGAAAGCAACCGTCGTGCTGTGGTTGGACCGGTGGGCAACGACCGTGAGGCGAAGTCGCCTGCGTGTTGGCAGTCGGGCCTTCGCGCTCGCGATGCTGATCGGCGCGAGCTCCGCGCCCATCAGCGCGAACACCTGGGCTAGCGGGCGTGGCCCGGGCGCGCACGCTGCAAGGATCCTGAGCGGCACCGCCACTGCCCATCTGCATCTCGTCAAGGTGGATGGATCTCGACTGATCGAGGTTGGCCCAGTCTCAGGGGCCCTGGTGGGCTCCGCGCGCGCTGAACTCAAGACCGGTGCGGTACTCAAAGGCAGCTTCACGATCACCACCCCTCGGGGGTCGATCACTGGCCACGGGCAGGCGAACCCGCATGGGTCGGGGCGCTATCAGAGCTTCAGCGGGTGGTTCCTCGTCAGCAGCGGGACAGGGCGTTATGCCCACATCAGCGGTCGTGCGGGGCTGTATGGCGTGTTCGACGTTCGGACCGACGCGCTTGTGATCCAGACCACCGGAAAGTTCTCCTACTGAGACGTCCCGCCGTGAACCTAGACAAGCCGTGCGCCGAGCCCGCGGCCTCCTAGTCTCATTGCTGGCCTGTGCTTGCCTGCCGGCTTCCGTGCACGCGGCACAGTCGGTAAGGCTCCACGTCGCGTTCTCACCACAGAGGCTAGGCCACGGCACGACGGTTGAGATCACCACGGAGATCCTTGCGCCCCCCGGTCTCGTTCCTTCTCCGCTGACTGGACTCGATATTCGCTACCCGAGTGAGCTCGGCGTCGCGGTAGGAGGCCTCGGGCTGTCGACCTGCTCGCAGCCGACCCTCGAAAGGCTTGGTCCTGAAGGCTGCCCGGCCAGTTCCCGCATGGGACAGGGTAGTGCGCTGGCCGAGATAGCTGTCGGGCCGGACATCCTCGCTGAGGAGGCCGACGTGGTCATCCTTCGCGCCCCCGAACAAGAAGGGCATCTCGCGCTGCTGTTCTACCTGGACGGCGGCGAACCGGTTAGAGCCGAGATCATCTTCCCCGGCTTGCTGCTCTCAGGGCCAGGGCCCACCGAGGAAAGCATCGACATCAACGTCCCGCTCGTCCCCAGCTTGCCCGGCTCTCCTTTTGTCGCGGTCGTCCGCCTGCATGCCACCCTCGGACCCCGTGGGCTGATCTACTACGAACGGCGCCACGGCAAGTTCGTCCCTTACCGGCCGGCGGGAGTGCTCCTGCCGAACAAGTGCCCCCACGGGGGCTTCCGCTTTGCAGCTACGTTCGCGTTTCTCGACGGGAGTAGCTCGGGCGCGCAAGCCGTCGTTCCGTGCCGATCACAGCCGAGGTCGAAACGGCGCCGCTAGCTGCCATCATCGGCCACATTGCCACGCGTCCAACAGCCGCTATATCCAGGGGGCACTCGCGCCAGCAGACTCACGAACCATTCGGCGCCCGCTTGGCCGCTCTGGGTGATGCCGCGAAGACTTCGTTCTGTCTTGCGATGGCGAAGAACGCATCGACGATCGACGCCGCCCAGCGGCACGACTTCGTGCAGCCAAAGGCCTGCGACTCCTGCGCGACGAACTGGCCGCCTCGACCGCCACGTCCTGGGAGGATCACAGCGCCGAGGCCGCGTGCCT
>Ga0193729_1001785_pt1 | contig 10890 bp, 10 predicted proteins | sample U1c2metaG_FD_143036 | JGI IMG/M metagenome (GOLD analysis project Ga0193729, IMG submission 143036) | Soil microbial communities from a riparian zone of the East river system, Colorado, United States - U1c2 | ecosystem: Environmental > Terrestrial > Soil > Riparian zone | place: USA: East River... | reverse complement strand
CGCGCCGCTGGTCACGTCGAGATCCGCACTAGGGAAGGTTTCGTCAGCGACTTCTATTCGAAAACACCGTCACGTCGTCCTTTGCTCGGTGTTTACGCGAAGTTGTAATTTTCCGCCAACTTCGGAACGAACCTCAACCGACGGGATTGTTCGGCAACCTCGATCTTGTGAGTTTGGTACTGCTTCGCGTGCATGCCCAATTGTGCGAAGAGAAATGAATGCTGATCCGCAAGTTGTTTGATTCGCTCGCTCAGAGCGCCGACGCTTGTTGAAGCGTTGCAGAGTTGAAGCGGTCAACTCTAATTGTTCAACGCTTTAGCGCTTCAACGTCAAATTACGCCCATCAAAACAAGGATCAGCACGATCAATAAGATCAGACCGAGTCCGCCGCTCGGATAATAACCCCAGCCGGTACTATATGGCCAGGCAGGGAAAGCTCCGATCAGTAGAAGCACGAGGATAATCAGGAGGAGTGTTCGCATTCAAGGAGGTTATTCGGGCGAACAGCGAAATGGCAACGTTTTATTCCCATGTCATCGCGGAAGGCGTGTGCTCATGCCCAAAGCATGACGCTGCTTATTTACGCCCAATACCTGGATTTCATAAAAAGAATGGACGCAGACCAGTGTTTCGGTTGAGAAGAGCCGCCTCTTTTCCGAAAATCTCTTGCAGGCACGCACTGCCAACATATTATTCGGCAGCAGTCCCGAGTGTGTCCTAGTGGATGCATCGGGAAAATTTTTTGCCCATTTCCAATTTCGATGGCGAACACGATTTTAATCGGCGCGCAGTGGGGCGATGAGGGAAAAGGCAAAATCATCGATGTGCTCACGGCCAGAGCTGACATTGTTGTCCGCAGCCAGGGCGGCAACAATGCCGGGCACACGGTCATTCATCGCGGCGCCAAATACATCCTGCATCTTATTCCCTCGGGAATACTCCGCCGTGGAAAGATTTGTGTGATTGGCAACGGCGTAGTTGTCGATCCCCTCGCGCTCATCGGGGAAATCGACGGTCTGCGCAAATTGGGAGTTAAGATTGGTAGGAATTTACTGATCAGCGATTGCGCTCACTTGGTTTTGCCTTACCACCGGCTGCTCGACGAGCAACGCGAGCTGCATAAAGGCCGGGCCAGAATTGGCACGACAAAACGCGGAATCGGCCCGGCCTACGGAGACAAGGCCGCGCGCACCGGTTTACGGATGTCCGATTTGATGCAGCCGATTGTTTTTTCAAAAAAACTGCAAGCCAAGGTGCTCGAAAATAACAGAATCCTCCAAGCGCTCGGGGCAAAGCCGATTAGTTTTCGTGAAGTCAACGAAAGTTATCTCGCGGTTGGAGAAAAGTTGCGCCCATTCGTCGGGAACACGGTGGTCTATCTTCATCGTGCCCTTGAGCGGGGCAAAGAAATTCTCTTTGAAGGAGCGCAAGGCACATTTCTCGATATCGATCATGGGACGTATCCTTACGTCACTTCATCAAACACGACCGCAGGTGGCGCATGCACAGGCACCGGCGTGCCACCGCATCGAATGGACCGAGTGGTTGGAGTAATGAAAGCTTACACAACGCGTGTGGGTGAGGGAGCGTTACCCACCGAAGATCGACAATTCACCGAAAGGCTCCATGGCTTGGGACGCGAATTTGGAGCCACCACCGGTCGCAAGCGGCGCTGCGGCTGGTTCGACGCCGTTGCGACCCGTTATGCAACCATGATTAATGGCATCGACGAGCTCGCGATTACGAACCTTGACGGGTTGGACGATATCGATCCGATTGACGTCTGCGTGGCGTACCGATTGAATGGAAAACGCTTGAACGTCCCTCCATCCGACGCAGCCCAGCTCGCTAATTGTAAACCGGTTTACAAACAAGTATGCGGTTGGAACAAATCGACGCGTTCCGCGCGCAAATTTTCTCAGTTACCTTTGGCGGCACAAAAATACGTTAAATACATTTCCGAAATAACGGGCGCAAAATTGTCTATGATCAGCGTGGGTCCGGAACGCAGTGACACAATCATTCTGTAGTCATGCCTCCGACCGCGATCATTCCGCGCCATATAGCCATTATCATGGATGGCAACGGCCGCTGGGCCAAAACGCGCGGTCTCCCGCGTATCAAAGGTCACGAAGCAGGCGCCCAGGCCGTTCGTGAATGCGTGGAAGGCTGCGGCGATTTGAAAGTCGAGTATCTCACCCTTTACGCGTTCTCGGCGGAAAACTGGCAGCGTCCCAAAAGCGAAGTCTTCGCTCTGATGCGTTTGCTTGAAAAGTTTTTGAAAGAGAAGACGCCGGAATTAGCGGAGAAAAATGTTCGGCTCCAGGCGATTGGCCGCTTGACCGATCTTCCACAGAGCTCGCAGAAACAACTTCACAAAACGATCGAACAAACCGCCGGTAATAACGGGCTCACTCTCATTCTGGCGCTGAGCTACGGCGGGCGACTCGAGATCATCGACGGCATTAAAAGCTTGCTTCGCGCAGTTGAGCTCGGTCACATCGACAAAGGGATGATTGATGTCGAGATGTTTAGCAAACATCTTTACACCCGCTATTATCCCGATCCCGATTTGCTTATTCGCACTTCGGGGGAAATGCGCTTGTCGAATTTTCTGCTTTGGCAACTCTCGTACACCGAGATGTATGTCACCCCGAAATTGTGGCCGGATTTCACAAAGAAAGACCTCTTTGCCGCAGTAGAAGAGTTTGGCCGGCGGCAACGCCGCTACGGCGCAGTCGAATAATTCTATAGCCAGGGTCGGTGACCCCAGGCGCCAATGTTACACAAACGCTTCTGCAACTGAATCGGCAAGAGATTTGCCTTTTTGTGTTAGTATGAAGTGGTCATTCGATTGTCGAAGCAATTCGAGACCAATAAATTCTTCGATTGCTTTGGATTGATCGGTCAACAAAGCGGCCGGGACTCCTTCGCACGTTCGCAAGGAAAGCGAGATTCTTTCTGCGCGCTTCATTTCTTTTGTCAGGTTTTCTCTCGACCCAATTGGTGATTGTCCTGAGAGAACCTGATCGGCATAGGCACGGTAATTCGCAAGATTTTGCCAGCGCCGCATTCCGACGGTGGAAAAGGCGCTGGGGCCAATGCCGAGATAATCGTCGCCCGACCAGTAGGCGCGATTGTGTCTCGATGAAAAACCGGGACGCGCGTAATTTGAGATTTCGTAATGTTCGTAACCGGCGTCTTCCAGGATTGACATCGTCATCTCGAAAAATTCTGCATCGACCTCCGCGTCCTGGCGAAACTCGCCGCGTGACTGACGCAGGAAGAATTCCGTGTCCTCTTCATAAGTCAGGCAGTAGGCGGAGATGTGTTCAGGCTGCAGCCCGATTGTTTTTTCCAGTGTCACTCTCCATTGCTCGATCGTCTGGCCGGGCAATCCGAACATAAGATCGACATTGATATTTGAGAATCCGGCGCCGCGCAGAATTTGAAACGATTTCTCGGCCTGGGGCGCATTGTGCTCGCGTCCGAGAAGTTTGAGCAAATCTTCGTCCCAGGATTGGACGCCGAGGCTGATGCGATTCACCCCGAGTTTACGCAAAGATGCCGCTTTCCGGGCAGAAATGCTCCCCGGATTCGCTTCGACTGTCCATTCTTCTATCGCCGAGAGGTCGAGGCGCTGGCGAAAACCTCCGAGGAGGAATTCCAGTTGCGGAGTGCTCAGCGCCGTTGGCGTGCCGCCGCCGAAATAGATTGATCTGGGCATTATGGCGAAAGGGGCGCATTGCTGGTCGAGATCGCGCAGGATGGCCTCACAAAATCGTGCCGTCTCCGAACGATCGAGCAAGTCCTTGTAAAACGCGCAATATGGGCAGATGCGCGCGCAGAACGGAATGTGAACGTAAATGTGACGAACCATGGCTACAGTTGCGCAGTTGTTATTCGCACGCTCACTCATAAGTTCGTCGTCACGTTGAAAAGTGCATTGTCGATGCGAAGTGTAGCCGTTGTTTTTTTCTGCGCCATCACCTCCGCGCCCGGTCAAGGGCCGCAGCCAGCTCCAACTCCGTCGATCATTTATGCGATCCACGATTCCAATGCGATCAAGGATTACAAAACGAATCCGCCCGTCGTCCGCGCGATGGTCAATCGGCTCGTTCTTACTGCGACGGGGCAGCCTGATGTAGCGAAGGCATGGGCATCTCTGGTTTCTCCAAAGGACAAGGTTGGAATCAAAATTTCTGCGGCCGGCGGCGAACTTTTTACAACGCACCACGATATTGTGAATGCGATTGTCGATGGTCTAGTGGCGGCCGGACATCCGCGTGGCAGCATCATTGTTTGGGACCGTTCCCTTGGCGGAATCAAAGAGGCCGGTTATCAACCCGCAGTTGATGGGTATCAGTTGAAAGCAGTTCCGCCGCGCGATGGCTATGATCCTAAAGCCGTCGTTTCCGCCCCGCTACTTGGAAATCTCATTTGGGGCGATCTCGATTACCGCGCCGACAAAGTGAAAATGCCGATCCTGTCTGATACAGAGAATACGAGCAACGTCAGTCATTTTTCGCGCGTCCTTTCGACTGAAGTAACCAAGATTATCAACGTGCCTGTGATGAGCAGCAGTGAAACCAACGGGATCGCCGGCTGTCTTTATAACATGACAATCCCGAACATTGATAACTGGCGCCGCTTTGCCCAGGGCTCACGTTTTGGTACGCAGAGCCTCGCGGAAATTTACAGCAATCCGGTTATCGCCAGGAAAGTTGTTTTCAATTTGATGGATGGCTTGATTGCGCAATATGCCGGAGGCCCCCAGTCGCAGCCGAATTACGCCGTGCATCACGCCACGCTGTATGCGAGCAAAGATCCGGTGGCTTTGGACGCCTCCGCATTGAGACGTCTGGAGCAATGGCGCGTGCGCGCAAGCTTGCCGGCCATTGGTCACACGGCAGATTACGTCGACTACGCGAGTGCGCTTGGTCTCGGTAACGCGGCGCCGAACCGGATCGAGACCAGAAATATCGGGCGATGAAATCGCGCCGAGGCAGGACGCCATGAGCGACCGATCCAGCGCCTCTACTCAGCGGTTGCAAACGGCCGTGCTGCGCCGTGTCTCGCGGTCCTTTTATCTTTCCATTCGATTTTTGCCTTCGCGACTGCGTGAGCCGGTGGCGCTAGCTTATTTGCTTGCACGGACAACCGACACAGTCGCCGACACCACGCGAATTTCAGGAACTTTCCGAGGGGAAACCCTTCAAACGTTATCGAAAGCAATTCAAGGCAAAGCTTCGCAGAGTGTGGTTGTCGATCTGATTGCGTCCTTTGCGCCGCTGCAGGGAGAAGCGTCCGAGCGAATGCTCCTCGAATCGTTGCCAGCTTGTTTGGAATGGCTCACTCGCTTGGAGACGAGTGACTGTCTTGATGTGCGCGCGATTTTGGAAAAAATCACGCAAGGTCAAATGCTCGATCTACAGCGTTTTAGTGAAACGGCAGAAATTACGGCACTTTCCACAGCAGTCGATCTCGATGAATACACGTTTCTCGTCGCAGGTTCTGTCGGCGAATTTTGGACGCGGCTTTGCTTCAGACACATTCGCAACTTTGCCGCACGGCCAGAAAACGAAATGCTCACCCTGGGAAAATCCTACGGCATGGGACTTCAGTTAGTTAATATTCTACGGGATGCCGGAGCTGATCTCCGAGCTGGCAGATGTTATTTTCCGAACGACGAATTGATTTCCGCAGGCCTGAGTCCGGCGCAAATTCTCGCGGAACCGGAGCGCTTCGAGCCGATCTATCAAAATTGGACGGGGAAGGCTCAGCGCGGTCTGGAATCCGGGATGCAATACTCGCGTGCGATCCGAAACAGGCGTGTTCGCGCGGCCACGGTCTTGCCGGCATTGATTGGGGCACGCACGCTTGCGCTTTTGCGCGAGGCAGGCGCAAGCGCGTTGCATCGCAGGATCAAAGTTTCGCGTCGCGAAGTGCGTCGGATTATCGCGTCGATTGCGATTGCATTTGCGTCGCGAAGAAAGCTCGACGCGACCTTTCGTCGATTGCCGTAGCCGCCGCCCCGTGAACAACGCGGCGTGTAATGTGAACAGCGCAGTCTGGAATGCGCCTCGCACAGCGAAGCGGCTACAAAAAATAATTGCGCTGCTTTTCGGTGATTGGCTTCTCGAGTCGCTCGAGCACTTGCAGCATGTCTTCCCAGACTTTTCGTTTTTCTGAAGGCGTCTGATTTCGAAGCAAGTAGGCCGGGTGATATGTGATCATTAACGGTGTTCCGTTGTAGGAGTGCCATCTGCCGCGCAATTCCCGCATCGTCCTTCGCGTGCCGAGCAAGCCTTCGACAGCAACAGCTCCGAGCGCGACCAGAACTTTCGGCTCAATGACGTCGATCTGCTCGATGAGATACGGGCGGCATGTCTGCATTTCGCGCGGCGTTGGCGGCCGATTGCCGAATGAGCTCGACGGTGTGTCGGGCCGGCATTTCAGAATATTAGCGATGTAGACTTCTTGCCGGGTGAAGCCCATCGTCTCAATAATTCTGGTGAGCAATTGACCTGCGCGCCCAACAAATGGTTCGCCTTGTTTGTCCTCATCAACACCGGGAGCTTCGCCGATAAACATTAATTCCGCATCCGGATTTCCTACGCCGAAAACCGTCTGCGTCCGTGAGCAAGCGAGATGTGGACATTTTGTGCAGACGCGCACGCGCTCTCGAATCGGCGCGAGCAGATCCGCTTTATTCGGCGCAACGAATTGCAATCGCTCAAGCGAGAATCGCGAGGCGCGTGGCAAGCGGTCACTCGTCTCACGAATCTTCTCCAGCGCGGCGATAACCAGATCGAGAGCCGGCTCGTTCATTGAACCGATCCTCCAAAGTTTTGCGCGCGCCTGCAAACTCTTTCATGATGACACCGCATGAGTTCTGGGCTGAGTGATTATGACTACGATCTCCCGCGGCAACTAATCGCCCAGCGGCCGTCGAGGCGTCGTCAGGATTCCCGGATGATGGTACTTCGCCGCAATGAGCAGACGATAGAACATCGACGATTCACCGAGTTGAAAATGTTTCTTCGCCCGAGGGATCTCCTCGTTTTGAATGATACACGAGTGCTTGCCGCGAAAAGGTTGTCCAGCGATGGCGCGATTGAATTCCTGTTTATCGAAAAGGTTGCCCCAAGGCGCTGGAAATGCCTGGTTAAACCGGGCCGAAAAATGCGTGTCGGCGGGACGACGAAGATCGACAAGGTAACTTTGCGCGTCGAGGAAATCTTACCGGAGGGCGAGCGCGTTGTCTCGCTCGATAACGATGTGGATCTTTATGCAGGGGGTTTGATACCCTTGCCGCCTTACATTGGGCGCGAAGGCGATGCGGGGGATAACGTCCGTTACCAAACTATTTTTGCCCATGCGCCGGGCGCGCTTGCCGCGCCCACTGCCGGGCTTCATTTTACCCAGCAAACACTGAGCGAGATTCCGCACGCCTTTATTACACTCCATGTCGGGATCGGAACATTTCTGCCGGTGCGATCTGAAAATCTGGCCGAGCATCGAATGCATACGGAACGCTTTTTCATTTCAACCGAAGCGGCAAACAAGATCAACAATGCCCACCGTGTGGCTGCTGTAGGGACGACCACGGTGCGCGTGCTGGAATCGGCGAAATCGGGAGGCGGCGGGCTTGTTGCGCAAGAAAGATCAACGGATCTTTTTATTTATCCGCCATATCGATTCCGGGCTGTCGATCTTCTTCTGACAAATTTCCATCTGCCGAGATCGACGTTGCTCATGCTCGTCAGTGCGTTTGCCGGTCGCGAGTTTTTGCTTCGGGCTTATCAGGAAGCCATCCGCGAACGCTACCGCTTCTACAGCTACGGCGATTGCATGCTGATTTTGTAGCGCGCCGGCGGTGCAGGAATTTGTGCGAGGAACGGCGCGCCCCGGGGTCGCGCCCTACCAGTTTCAATGTGTTATGTTATTCTTCGCGCCAAATGGACGATGTCGGTCAACCAAAAGGCGAGTTGGTCATCCAAACAATCGCGATGCCCAAAGACACAAACGCAAATGGCGACATTTTTGGTGGCTGGTTGACGTCGCAGATGGACTTGGGCAGCAGCATCCTCGCGGCAAAAATAGCACAAGCGCGAGTCGTTACCGTAGCGATGGAAGGAATGTCCTTTCTTGAACCCGTTCGGGTGGGGGACACGGTTGCCTGTTACGCGTGGGTCGAGCGAATTGGCGGACTTCGATAGTGATCCCTGTGGAGGTTTGGGTGCGGCGATACATGCATGGAAAACAGATCCGCGTCACGCGTGGCGTGTTCACTCACGTCGCCATCGATGACTCCGGAAAACCGATTCCGGTAAAACGCGCTACCCCGTGAGGGAATTTGCTATCGGCCGCGGATCGATGACGCACTTTGCTTATCTATTCGAGCGATTCCCGTCATTCGGACAGACGTTTTGCTATCGAGAGGTCGCGGAGCTTGCTCGACAAGGCGTGACGCCCCCTATCTTTTCGATTCGCAAGCCGAAGGATGAGCCGCCCCAGGATTGGGACAAACGCGTTGTCGAGCGTGTCCATTACCTTCCGGAAGAAAAAGAATTGCTGGACGAGGTCCGCCGAGCCTCGCAGAAGCAAAAGATAACACGGGAAGTCATCGCCGCATTGGATGAGTGGGGGAGGCGCACCGACTTTCTCCGTCTTTATCAGGCTGTTTATATCGGACTGCGCTTGCAACGAATGGGCATTACTCATATTCATGCACATTTTGCGGGAATGGCGGCACGCACCGCTTTTTGGATCCAGAAATTTTTTGGAATCAGTTTTAGTTTTACTGCGCACGCCAACGACATTTTTGCGCAGCGAGATTTCGAGATCGATCTGGACAAGCTTGTCGAGGTAGCGAGTGCCGTCGTTACCGAGACCGATTACTCAAAGAAGTTTTTGCAAGAACGTTTCCCAAAGCGCGCGGATCGGATCCATCGGATCTATAACGGCTTGAATCCTGCCGAGTTCAGACGCGCGGATTTTTCGTCTGCTTCACCAACGATCATTGCGGTCGGCCGTTTGATTGACAAGAAAGGGTTCACCGATTTGATCCAGGCCTGTCGATTGCTTGTGGAGCGCGGGAAATCATTCCGTTGTCAGATCTTTGGTGAAGGTCCTCTCGAGGAGAAATTGCGCCGGCAGATTGAGGAACTGAAACTGCAAAACTTCGTGGAGCTGCCTGGCCCAAAGCCGCAACATGAGATCAGAAAGTATTTGGTGGCAGGAACTGTTTTTGTCTTGCCGAGCGTGATTGATCCCGAAGGTGGCAGGGACAATCTACCCACTGTAATCATGGAGGCGATGGCAACAGGCTTGCCGGTCGTTTCAACAGGGATCGGGGGAATTCCCGAAATGGTGATCGACAACGAAACGGGGCTCCTCGTGTCTGCAGGCGACGCCAATGGACTCGCGGATGCAATTGAAAAAGTAATTGTCGATCTTTCGCTCGCGCGGCGTTTGGGCGAGAACGGCTACAGACGCGCCGTCGAACTTTTCTCGATCGAGAAAAATGTGCGCGAGTTGCTCGGCGCTATAACAACTCGCGAACGCAATTGACGGCGCGCAGATAAACGTGGTGCGGTCCGCCACGCATGAGTTCTTCGCTCATCAAGCTCACCGGATCGTTGCTGCCGGCCGGCATCAGTTGCGGCATGCGTTTCTCGCGCGGCTTCCCGCGCGAAACCTCAAGGAGATCACCGCACTTGGCACGGGTCACAACAAACTCCACTTCACGCGAATTCAGAGCGATCTGGCCGATGGGCTCCCCATTCCGCTCGCGCACTTCAATGTCGATCTTGCGTCCGCTTGGATCGACAAATTGAAGCGCGTCATTGCGTGTCGCCTTCTCGACGTTCCAATTTAATTGCGCGGCGAGCCAACCGGCAAAGAGGACAGCGGTCGATCTAAAGCCCGGCGCGAAATCAATGCGCACATTTTTCATTTTCGCGAAATGATGATGCGATGTCGGATGATCAAAGAATTGAGCGAGCGCGAAGCGGAACTTGTCCAGCCGCGTCCAGTTCAAATCGCAAAGCACAATCCGCTGTTTCGCTTCCTTTTGGGCGGACTCGACCAGGCGCATTTGTTCGGAAAAATCCCCCCACGTCTGACTATCGTAAATGACGCGATCGACCCACGCCCACAACTGTGGATCCATCGGCTCACGAAATTCGCCCTGCCACCAAAGATAAAACGGCAGGTCCGAATCCAGGTGCGAGAATACGATGCTTGGCAGAAGACTTGTGCATGGTCCCTCGAGTAGAAACGAAATTTGGTCCGAGCAAATTTGTTGGCTCCCCGCGCGACCGACATGACAGTGCGCGCTAATCCAGGCTTCCACGCGATTTGCTTTCGCTTTGCAGTCAGCGCCAATGACAATGGCGCGACACGCGTGGTTCTCGGCAATCTTTGCAATGAGTTTTGTATTCTTTTCCAGTGATCCCCGCGCTTCGCTATAAACCGCAAGGTTGACCAAAGAGGCGCGCGTCGTCGCGCCTTCGCTCTGCGCCCATAGTTTCTTCAGCTCGCTGTCGATCTTGTCGAGCTCGACTTGCAGGCCTAACGAATAATGTTCGGTAATCGCAACCATACGTCACAATCTCCGCCAGGCATGGTCGTCCCGCGCGAGCAGATCATCGGCCTCTTCCGGGCCCCATGATCCGGCGGGATAAAAGAACAGAGCCGGCGCATCCTTTTTCGCGGCCCAGGCGTGCTCGATAACGTCGATAAAAGCCCAGGCTTCTTCGACCTCATCCCGACGCGCAAAAAGCGTGGCGTCCCCGCTCATCGCATCGAGCAGCAAACGTTCGTACGCTTCCGGACTGGCTTTCCCGAATGACGTCCCATAATGAAAATCCATTTTGACCGGCT
>Ga0193729_1001784_pt1 | contig 10893 bp, 6 predicted proteins | sample U1c2metaG_FD_143036 | JGI IMG/M metagenome (GOLD analysis project Ga0193729, IMG submission 143036) | Soil microbial communities from a riparian zone of the East river system, Colorado, United States - U1c2 | ecosystem: Environmental > Terrestrial > Soil > Riparian zone | place: USA: East River... | reverse complement strand
GCGGTCTGGACGCTGATCGTTCCGTCCTTCGCGGCGGTCAGCGTGCCGCGGATATGCGCCTGCGCGAAGGCCGGCGCGGAAAGCAGCACACCAACAAGAACCGCTGCGGCTGCAATCGGTGCCCTTAGAGTTCGAGATATCAGCATCTGCTTTCCCTCCCTTTGACGCTGGCCGATAAGGTTTAGCGCAGATTAGGCGCAACGACGTGTCTGCGGTCAAGCAGAATGGTTCCATCCTGCGGAATTGGCCGCCGGCCGGCCAGGGCTCAACTCGCGCCGCTACATGCCGACCCCAACGATTAGAATGCGGCAATTGTAGCGGCCTAATCTGGACACTTTGAAGACGTCGCGGCTCGAGAACTTTGGAGGTCGCTGATGTCCGAGAAGGTCAATCGCGTCATTCTGACTGAGCGCCGCCCACTTCCGCCGTACCCCGATCAGCAGACATTCTCAGAGTCCGTCGTCATGTCTCAAGGGTGCCAAGCGGCGACATTGCGCGCCTTGCGCGCCCTCTTCGGCGGGCCCTCCGGGGCGCCGCACCGCAGCGAGAGCGTTCGCAGGTGCGAGAGGTTTCTGGCGTACCCTGGCGTGCCACGACAATTCGTTTTCCAGATCGAATTCGGTGTACGATGTCCGCGTGTGGTGGGGCCAGGCCACGATGACATATACCATTCACGCGTCGAAAAACGACCAAACCAGTGTGACGGTCCGCATAAATCCTGCCACCGCAGTCGACAAAGCACGTGTGCTTGAATTGTTGGGCTGGCAAGTTCACGTCACCGACTCATCCGGACATTTGTTTACTCCGTTGGACTTCGATCGGCTTTCATCGTTTGCTTGCGAGACCGCGTAGCTAACCCGATCCCCGGAAGCGTTATGCTATTTGGATGGTTCAGATCGAAAGGCGCTCGTGATCGGAGCAGATTGATCAAAAAGGATCGTGAGCATCTTGAAGCGAGGGCGCGACGTTTTTTAAAGAGTTTTTTGAAGGCGGATGAGAACGGAAAGTCGCAGTTCTACAGAGTGGTCGAAGATGCTGTACAGAGGTGCCAAGCCGATGCTGGGGTCGGTCAGCCGTCCACCGAGCTCGAAGATGAGCAGGTTGCGAGAGCTACCTCTGCGGAGGCGATGAAAATTCTTTTGGCGCTGGAAAACAACGAGGCCGGTAGCAACGCCACTTTTATCATCGACGCCTATGCGACCGTGGCTATCGCATACCATCGTGCGGCGGGGGTTTATAGTGAGGATAAGCCCATGCAAGAGTTGGGGACCGCTGCTGTTCACCTGCTAACAATGGCAACCTCATATACCACACAACGTACTGAGGGTTAGTGACCTGCCTTAACCCTACGACAAACAACTTCTGCAATTCCACCCGCTTTTGCGAGCGTGGCCCTTGATAGCCCGAATCCATCCCGAGCTTACCCTGAACCAAGATGCTCGGTTTGTGGGATTTCGACATTCTTTCTCTTCTTCGACGCTTGGCCTTTGATGCGTTAGTCAGGAGATACGGCAATTCCGACCGCCGCTGACCAAGTCCGTTGCCTTCCGTAAACGGCTCCGCAACATCAAGCAGGCGACATCCTGCGAGTGCAGCGCCGGGCTTAGCAACAGTTCGAACTTGATTGGCTGTTCGACCGGCAGGTCAGCAGGCTTGACGGTCCTTTTTAGTCGCAAAAATGAAGCACCGGTCCGGAACTTGGTCAATCGCGTCAATGGCGCGGCGCAACCGATCGGGCGAACTGGACGGGAACGCGCGGCGTTGCTCAAAAAACTTACACGGAACCGCATAGCATCGTCACCCAACGCTGCGCTTGATGGCAGTCGGCAGCTGAGAACGTCTGGAATCCTAAATCGCGCCCTTCCAAGTTCCGCGGCGCCGTATCGCTTGACATGTCGTGCATTCGCCAGTGCAATGCCGTCCTTGCTTCCCGAGTTTTAAAACAAGAAGAATCAAATTCTGGAGGGCGCCGCTGATGAACCGCATGACGATCGTCATCCGAGCATCCGCATCGAGATCGCAGACCATCGATCAGAGGGGAAACTGATCCGTGTTTGCCGCTTCAACATTGTTTCCGAATCGACATTGCATCGCAATTTTTGCAGGCGCGGCCCTCGTCGTCCCTCAATTGGGAGCTGCGATCAGTCCTGCCCATGGCGCCGGAGGCGAAGCCGTCAAGATCTCCAATGCGTGGGTGCATGCAGCCGAGCAAGAGGGCGGCAATGTTGTGTTATCGATGACGATAAAGAACGAAGCCGATGTCGCGGACACGCTGCTGCGCGTGCGGTGCCCGGTCGCGAATTTCTCCGCGAAACATACGGTCGATCGCGGCGAAGGATCTCCTGCCATGCGCGAGATCCCCTCGATACCGATCGCAGCGAGTAGCATAACCGTTCTCAAACCCGACGCTTATCACGTCATGCTGCTGCAGACACGGCAGGCGCTCGCCGCAGGCGATGCATTCAACTGCTCCATCGTTTTTCAGAAGGCCGGGACGATAGAGACGGAGGTGAAAGTCCACGGATTACCATGAGCGTGCGACAGCAAGCGATTTGATTTGCTGAAACAAGACTTCTCAACCGTGCGCCCGGACGTGCCGGGCGTGCAATGCAAAACGAAGTCATCAACGAGGAGGTAAACGACCATGAAACGTTTCAAGAAACATCGACTACTGATGCGGACATCCATGCTCGCGACCGTGGTTGCGGCTGTCGGCTTTGCCGGCCCCCTGCCCGCCCGCGCGGCGGATGAGGTCACTCATGACCGGCTGCTCAACGCGGACAAGGAGCCGGGCAATTGGCTCCTTCATCACAAGAACTTCTCGGCGACCCGGTTTTCCAGTCTCAAGGATATCAACAAGGACAATGTGAAGAACCTCAAGGTCGCATGGACGATGCAACTTGGCGGCGTCGAAGGCGGTGGCATCTGGACCCATGGCGGCCTGGAGGGCACGCCGATTGTCGAGAACGGTTTCATGTATGTCACCGACGGATGGGGTTCGGTATACAAGATCGACGCCCATGGCGGGCAAGGCACCCTGCTGTGGAAGATGGATCCCAAGACCGACCATGACTGGGCCGGCGCCGTGGCGTGCTGCGGCGTCGACAACCGCGGCGTCGCGCTGTGGGGCAACCTGGTCATCTCCCACACGCTCGATGGCAGGCTGATCGCGACCAACAAGGACAACGGCCAGGTCGCCTGGCAACGCCCGGTCGCCAATCCGGACAAGGGCGAAGTCATCACCGGCGCACCGCTCATCGTCAAGAACATGGCGATCACGGGCGTGGCCGGCGCGGAGTACGGAATTCGTGGCTGGGTCGCTGCGACCGACCTGGCGACCCAGAAAGAAGTCTGGCGCACCTTCACGATTCCGGGCAAGGGCGAGCCGGGTAACGACACCTGGAAGGACGACAAGAACGCCGCGGCCAGCGGCGGCGGCTCGACCTGGGTCACGGGAAGCTACGATCCGGCGACCGACACCATCATCTGGGGCGTCGGCAATCCAGGCCCGGACTGGGACAACCAGTATCGGCCCGGCGACAATCTCTATACCGACAGTTCGCTCGCGCTCGATGCCAGCACCGGAAAGATCAAATGGCACTATCAGCACACCCCGAATGATCCCTACGACTACGACAGCGTCGCGGAGAATGTCTTGGTCGATGTGCCCGGACCCAGCGGCACAACGTTGAAGCTCGCGCTGGAAGCGGATCGGAATGGCTTCGCCTACGCGATCGACCGCACCACCGGCAAGTTTGTGTGGGGACTGCCCTTCGTGAAGAAAGTGACCTGGACGAAAGGCCTCGATCCGGAATCCGGCAAGCCGATCGAGTATGATCCGAGCAAACAGGTGCAGCGCTACAATGCATCCGTGACACCGCATCGCGACAACAAGGTCGCTGATATTTGTCCCGGCAATATGGGAGGGAAGAATTGGCCGCCCACGGCCTATAATCCCGATCTCAAGCTCTGGTACATTCCCGTGATCGAAAGCTGCAACCGGATCACTGTCGAGGAGTCGGTTCCCGACAAGCTGAAGGCACGTGAATTCTGGACCGGCGGCGGACCGAGCCAGCCGTTCAAGATCACCGGCAGCGTGACCGCGATTGACGTGACCACCGGCAAAGTCGCGGGCAAGTTGGAAACGCCATACCCAAATCTGGGCGGCATTCTAGCGACACCCGATCTGGTCTTCTCCGGCCAACCCTCCGGCGAAGTGATGGCGCTTGACGCCAAAACACTCGAGAAGCGCTGGGAATTCAACACCGGCGGCGGCGTCAATGCACCACCGATGACCTTCTCGGTCGACGGCAAGCAGTACATCGCGATCCTGGTCGGCTTGGGCGGCGCCTGGGACAAGTGGTTCATCGACGCCACCCCGGAGTTGAAGCGGATTCAGCCCGGCTCGATGCTCTACGTGTTTGCGCTCTGACATCACACGGCATGGGCGGATGGGGCCATGGCCCGATCCGCCTGCCCTTCTCAAGCAAGAAAAACCAATGACAAAAGGCATACTGTCTTCGGTCGCGGTGTTGATTGCGGCATCCGTCGTCGCGGCGGCCCTGTCGGCGCCGCGTGCGGCCTTCGGCCAATCGGCAACGACCTCGGATCCAACCGATGCCGGCAAAGCGGTGTTCAAGCGTGCCAACTGCTTTGGCTGCCATAAGTGGCACGGAAACGGCGGCGGCGGTTATGGCGGCGATGCGTTGTCGTTGCGCAAGACCGAACTAACGCGCGAGCAGATCGCTGAAACGGTCGGCTGCGGAAGGCCCGGCACGGGCATGCCGTTCTTCACTCGCGGCGCTTACGACACAGTCAAATGCTACGACATGAACCGCCAGGATGCTGGCAGCCAGATGCCGCTCGAGGCCAACACCTTCCTTCGTCCGAACGATATCGAAGCCGTCGCTGACTACGTGATCGTGCACATCAAGGGCAAGGGCGAGCCGAACTACGTCGATTGCGTCAGCTTTTTCGGTGACACTTCGCGCGTCTGCGATATCTACAAGACGCAGGTCGAACCGACCGCAAATTCCACGCCAAGCGCGGGAAAAGCGCAATGATGCATCGACATCAGCGATTGATCGCGACGTCGTTTTTCATTTTGTCGCTGCTGGTCACGGCGGCGGTGACGACGCCAGCCACGGCCCAGGACCCCGGCGGCAACGACCTGCGCGACATCCGGCTCGGGAAGCCGGCAACGGACCTGCCTAACGCGGGCTATGTCAACCTCGTCTGCGCAAGCGATTCGCGGAAAACACTGACGACCTGGTTGGATTGGCGCGACTGTCCCGCTGACGTCTCGGGATTTCACGAGATCAAATTCGGCTATGACCCCGCCACAAGCCCCGATGGCACGATCGTGGCGGGCCACCCGGCGGTTCTCACGCTGCTCGTCGACAATGCCGGCATCGTCAGCGGCCTTCGAATCGAAACCGATCCGAAAGCGCGGCTGTACATACGCAAGAAGGCCTTTCTGTTCGGCATCCAGGTGAAGTCGCGATATGGGCTCGACGGTTGGTCCTGCACGCAAGCTCAGCCCAACGCTGGTGAGCAGTCCGTCGGCGGAGTTTATGTTAGCGAACGCTGTACGAAGAACACCCTTAACCGTTCGATCGTCGTCGAACGCAATCTGTTTCGTAAGCCAGATCAGGACATCAAGAACTTCGTCGACGAAACGCGAATGACCATCCTGCGAACAAAAGACTAAATTGCGATCGAACAACACCGAATTGCAACACGATCAACGCCAAACGAACGTTCACGCCACATTCATCTCGAAGCCTGGCAGCGGGAGACCGATATCGCCTCGCCGCTCGTTTGCGAACCGTATATTTTGCGGCACGACAGCGACCAGTCGTCAAGAGGCGTGACTTCCGGTAAGGGTCATTCACTACCGAATTGAGCCATCCGCGTCATATCCGGTTTACCCCCGATCGCGACCATGGAGCGGACATGCCGGTTCGGCAGCTTCGTGCCAACAAGCGACGTTAGTCGGGGCTCGGCAATAAGGCGCGGCTGGTACTTCCGACTGATCGGTTTTACACTCGGTTTTGGGGTGGAGCGGCTATGGTGCAAGAGCGATCAGGACGGATCGGGCGCAGGTTGGCGGCGATAATGGCCGCCGACGTGGCCGGCTATTCGCGGCTGATGCATAACGACGAAGAGGGTACGCACGCCCGTCTGAGTGCCCTGCTGGCGAATGCTGTCGAGCCGGCTATTGCGGAACACGGCGGCCGCGTCGTCAAGCACACGGGCGACGGGTTCCTGGCCGAGTTTCCGAGTGCTGTCGAAGCGGTTCGAGCGGCCACGCATTTCCAGAACAGCATCCGGGATCTCACAACCGGAGAGGCAGAAGACAGACGCCTTGTTTTCCGTGTCGGCATCAACATCGGCGATGTGATCGTCGAGGCGCACGATATCTTCGGCGATGGCGTCAACATTGCGGCCCGGCTTGAAGGGATCGCGGAGCCGGGCGGCATCTGCATCTCAGCCTCCGCGTATGACCAGGTTCGTGGCAAGGTTCCCATTGAGGTCACCGACCTCGGTGAGCAGAGCCTGAAGAATATCGCTCGCCCGGTCCGCGCCTACGCCCTGGTTGGAACTGAGTCTGGTTCAGCGCGCCGCGTCGTCAAAGCCATTCAGACGTCACCACCAGCGCTATCCATCGTCGTTCTGCCGTTCACGAATATCGGCGGCGACCCCGAGCAGGACTATTTCGTGGATGGCGTGACCGAGAGCCTGACCACGGACTTATCGCGCATCAGCGGCTCGTTCGTGATTGCACGTAACACGGCGTTCACGTTCAAGGACAAGGCCGTCGATGTGAAGAAGGTCGGGCGCGAGCTGAACGTCCGTTATGTGCTTGAAGGCTCGGTGCAGCGCAGCGGCAACCGGCTTCGCGTGAACGTGCAGCTGATCGACGCTGAGACCGGTAACCACCTGTGGGCAGAGCGCTTTGATAAGCCGGTAGCCGATCTTTTCGACATGCAGGACGAAATCGTATCAAGGCTCGCCAACACGCTAGATGCCGAACTCGTCCTGGCCGAGGCGAAGCGCGCGGAACGAGTTCTCAATCCGAACGCAATCGAATTGTATTTCCAGGGAACGGCTTGCATTTACAAGGGTCCGACTCATGAAAATATCGTCATGGCGCGCGACTTTTTTGAAAGAGCTTTGACCGTTGACCAACACTGCATCGAGGCATTGCTTGGCAGGGCGCGTGTCGAAATCGTTTTAGGTACTACGTTTATCGACGAAAACCGATGGACGCATTTTGCTTCGGCTGAACCCCTGCTGGCGAAGGTGCTGGCGCTCGCGCCGAACAATGCACTGGCTCATGCATTTCTGGGGCTTGTCCAAATCTCAACCAAGCGAGTCGAAGCTGGTCTTGCCCAATGCGAACGGGCTCTCGCTTTGGATCGAAATCTGGCTATCGCATGGGGAATAATGGCCTACGGTAAGCAACTGCTTGGCTACAGCGACCAAAGCGTGCTTCATGTCGAAGAGGCGGATCGGCTCTCTCCTCGTGACATGTTTGCGTTCCGGTGGATGAATTCCGCTGGCGTTTCCAAGTTGCAGCTTGGCGAGGACGCTGCCGCAGTGAGTTGGTTTCGCCGTTGCATCGACGCAAATCGAAATTATCAAATCGCACATGTCCATCTTGCCGCTGCATTGGGGCTGTCCGGCGAGTTTGACGAGGCGCAAGCGGTCGCGCGAACGGCGCTGATGCTCGACCAAAATTCACGATCCGAAACTACCGCTTGGGTGCGCCAAGTGACAATCCGACGTACCTAGCCGGCCGGGAACGCATTTATGAAGGAATGCGGATCGCCGGGCTGCCGGAAGGCTGAAGTCCGTTCCGGGTCAAACTGAGAAGAACTCCTTTGCCCTCGAACTCGGACATTGCTCGACGCAGTCGCATGTCTCAAAGGTGCCAAAACCAGAATAACTCGAATTGAGTGTATGTTTTCCGCTATTCTCCCAACATCTGACATTCGGCATTCGACGGCACTATGCCTGCGACTACGACCCACACAGCCTGCACCCCCGTCGCCCCCCTTGACGCGCAATCCCCACCACGAATTAAGCGGCAAGCGTCCGTCATTTCAGCTATCATCAAACCATGACGATCGGGATCGCCGGACCCGGACGGAAGGCACCAGGGCGAAGCGCCGTGGTCGGGTTCATCATTGCGGCCATCGTCGTCGGGATTTGCCTGATCCTGCTCGGACTCGCGGGCGACTTCCTGGTCGACTGGCTGTGGTTTTCCTCGATCGGTTATCTGCAGGTTTTTTTGACGACGATCGGCGCCAAAGTCGTGGTCTTTTTTGCCGTTCTGACTGCGACCGCCGTCATCCTTTGGCTAAACGGATGGCTCGCGGGGCGCTTTGCCCGACAGCAGCCGACACAGACTGTCGCCGCCTCCGCGTGGAAACCCGCCGGCAATGCGTCGCCGACCGTTTTGTTCACGCTCGTGCGCAATCGACGGCTGTGGCCCCGGGTTATCGCAGGCGGTGCAGGGTTGCTCGCTGTGCTGGTCGCCGCGGCAGAAGCCGGCAACTGGGGCATCTTCCTGCAGTTTCTCTATCACGTGCCATATGGTGCAGACGATCCGCTCTACAACAAGGACATCGGCTTCTATCTCTTCTCACTGCCCGGCTATATCCTCATCAAGAACTGGATGCTGCTCACACTCGTTCTGAGCGCGCTTTTCGCCGGAACGATCTACTGGGTGCACGGCGACATCGAATACGACGTTCACCACCGATCAATGTCGCCGACAGCGATTGCTCACGGCTCAGCGCTGGTCGGTCTCCTCTTCGTGGTGAAGGCCTGGTCCTATGGTCTCGACCGCTATCTGCTGCTCTACGGCGACAACGGCGTAGTCGTCGGCGCAAGCTACACTGATATACATGTGGGGCTACCGGGCCTGTGGCTATTGATCGGGCTTTCGATCATCGCGGCGTTCGCCGCGTGGGCAAACCTCCGGGTGCGCACCTACCGGCTTCCTGCCGCCGCTTTCATACTCGTTGGCATCGGCTCTTTCGTGCTGTCCGGCGCGGCCCCCGTGCTGTTCCGGTACTTTTACGTCAGACCAAGCGAGTTGCGGCTGGAGAAACCCTACATCGAACGCAACATCGCGCTCACCCGGCAGGCATACAATCTCGATCAGATCGCAGCCAAGCCGTTTGCCGCCGAACAGAAGCTTACCTTCAAGACGCTGGAGGCCAACAAGGCGACAATCGAAAATATCAGGCTGTGGGACTGGCTGCCCTTGTCGGATACCTACGCGCAGCTGCAGGAAATCCGTACCTACTACAAATTCCACGATCTTGACGTTGATCGCTACTGGCTCAATGGCTCCTACCAAAGCGTGATGCTCTCGGCTCGCGAACTGCGGTCCTCCTTGCTGCCACCGAACGCCCAGACATGGGTCAACCGCCACGTGCTGTTTACTCACGGCAATGGCGCGGTGATGAGCCCGGTCACCCGCAAGAGCACTGAAGGACTGCCGTTCTTCTATTTGCGGGATATTCCTCCGGTTGCAGACGGAGGTCCCAAAATCCACGAGCCGCGCATCTACTACGGCGAAGAGAGTGACAGCTACGTCATCGTTAAGGGGAGCACACCGGAGTTCGATTATCCGAAGGGGAAAGACAACGTCTATGCGGCCTATGACGGCACCGGCGGCGTTCCGATCGGAGCGATGGTTTGGAGAATGCTGTTCGCTTATTACTTCAACGACCCGAACCTGCTGCTCTCAAGCTACATCACGACCGACAGCCGTATCATGATCCGGCGCAATATCCAGGAACGGGTGCGCACGATCGCTCCATTTCTCGGCCTCGATCATGATCCCTATCTGGTTATCAGCGATGGGCGGATGTTCTGGATGCAGGATGCCTACACGACGAGTTCCTATTTCCCCTCTGCCCAGCCTGCGCGAGATCTCGATCTCAACTACATTCGCAATTCGGTGAAGGTTATTGTCGATGCCTATAACGGGACCGTCGACTTCTATCTAACGGACCCCGGCGACCCGGTTGCCGCGACCTACCAGCGCATCTTTCCGAGCTTGTTCAAGCCGTTCACGGCGATGCCTGCAGACTTGCAGAAGCACATTCGCTATCCAGAGGATATGTTCCTGATTCAAGCGCGGCTGTATCAAACCTACCACATGGAGGCGGCCGACGTTTTCTATAATCGCGAGGATCTCTGGCAGTTCCCGCGCCAGCCGGGCGGCGACGGCACCTCAATGATGACCCCTTACTATATCATCATGCGGCTGCCCGGCGAGCCGCAGGCCGAGTTCTTCCTTATGCTTCCCATGGTGCCGAGCCGCCGCGACAATATGATCGCATGGCTCGCTGCGCGTTGCGACGCGCCTGACTATGGCAAACTGGTAGTCTACGAGTTCCCCAAGGAGAAGCTGGTCTACGAGCCGTTTCAGATCGAGGCGCGGATCAATCAGACCACCGAGATCTCGCAACAACTCACACTGTGGAATCAGATGGGCTCGCGGGTGATACGCGGTGCGAACTTGCTTGTGATCCCGATCGAGAACTCGATCCTTTATGTATCGCCGCTCTATTTGCGAGCGGAGCACGGACACCTGCCAGAGCTGAAACGTGTGATCGCAGCCTACGGTGAACATGTGGTGATGAGGGAGACGCTCGCCGAGGCCTTGTCAGCGTTGTTCATAGAACCCGGTGCAACGCCGGCAGGCTCAAGCACGATAGAGGAGATGCCGCTCGCAGGCCCGGCGCCAAGCCAGGCACGGGAGGCGCTTGATCGCTACAATCAAGCAGTGGAGCGATTGAAGTCCGGAGATTGGAAAGGCTTCGGCACGCAGTTCGATGCAATGCGCGAGCTTTAGAAAGAAATGAACGG
>Ga0193729_1001783_pt1 | contig 10894 bp, 8 predicted proteins | sample U1c2metaG_FD_143036 | JGI IMG/M metagenome (GOLD analysis project Ga0193729, IMG submission 143036) | Soil microbial communities from a riparian zone of the East river system, Colorado, United States - U1c2 | ecosystem: Environmental > Terrestrial > Soil > Riparian zone | place: USA: East River... | reverse complement strand
TCCGACTCCGGCAAAGCCTCATCGGACAGGTAGGCGATTTCGATGAGTTTCTTGACGTAGGCGGGATCGACCAGCCGGCTCTTCACCGTGGTCCGGCCGCCCTTTCGATAGAACGGCACCAGCTTGATGTTCTCGTGGAGACTGCTGCGGACGAAGTCCTCATGGCTGTCTTCCTGTCCGAGCAGCGTCACGAGATCGACGCTGCCGCACAACTGAGCCGTAAGATTGGCCGTCGCGATCGCGCCACCACAGAAGATCTCGCGATCCCGGTATTTCGTCGCGATGATATTCTCCTTGGCGGGCTTTCCGAGGGGTTCGACGTAGATGTATTCGTCGAGGATCGTATCGCCGATGATGAGACAGCGCATGCTCTGGACGGCGGCCCACCTCCTTGATGAGGTCGGCCGCGGTGACGCGCGTCCGCAGGTCCTTGAGAAAGGCCGCAGCGTCCTCCGGGTAGAGTTGCAGCACCCGATTGGAGAGATTGGATGAACTGAAGGTGATGTCCTGGTGTACAGTACCTCGCCACCAAATTTCTCCACCGTCAGTCGCTCGGTCTTGATCCGGCCCGTGACGTCGTCTTCTTCGGCGCTGTATTCCGAGCCTTTGAGGTAGAAATCGGGCTTCACCGCCTCGATGACATGTTCGGCTCCGGGGTTGGGCGAGATCCCCACATAGTCGACGCTTTCCAGTCCCGCGACCATCTCGGCGCGCAGCTTCTCGGCAAAGACCGGCCGGTCGGGCCCCTTGTTGACGAATTTGTCGGTCGTCAGCGTGACGATCAGGACATCACCATGCCGTTTGCCGATGTCGAGGTGCCGCTTGTGACCAACATGCAGGATGTCGAATACGCCATGCGCCAGCACGACCTTCCGCCCGTTGGCCTTGGCTTCCGACGCAATTTGCTTCAATTGCCCGAGTGTCTTGATTTTTTCGAGCATCGATTCACTATCTCCCGATCACCGACTCTTCACCTAGGCATCATGAACGTTACTAACGGCCGAGATACGTGAACCAGTCCTTGGTTGCCTCCGCGATGGTCTCCGGCGTCCACACAGGCGCCTCTCGCCAATAGTCTATGGCTTTGAGCATATTTTGCACGCCCTTCTCAATGGGAACGCTCGATGTCCAGCCGAGTTCCTGCTTGATCCGCCTTGTGTCCGCGAAAGTGCAATCCGGTTCGCCCGGCCGCTTGGGAATATGCACCGTCGCCGTCGCCTCAAGGAGCTTTGCGAGGTAGTTTACCGACACCGGGTTGTCACTGCCGACATTGAGACACAACCCTACCTTGTGTGACTCAGCGGCGCAAATCAGCGCGTCCACCGCATCGGACACATAAGTAAAGTCGCGCGTTTGTTCACCGTCGCCGACGATCGTCAACGGCTTGCCGGCGAGAAGCTGTGCAAGGAATACGCCAAAGACCGCCCCGTAGGTTCCATTGGTGCGGGCGCGCGGTCCGTAGATGTTGAAGAATCGAAGCGAAAGCGCCGGCAAGCCGTAAACCTGGGCCCAGTGCATCACTTCGCATTCGCCCAGCCATTTCGTCAAAGCATAGGGATATTGCGGCCGGATTTCGGCGGCTTCCGGCGTCGGGTAGGAATCCGGAATGCCGTAGCACGAGGACGATGCGACGTAGACGAACCGCTGGATCCTGGCGGCGCGGGCCGCCTGAAGCATCACGAAGGTGCCGACGACATTGGACCGGAAGTAGCCCTCCGGATTCTGGATCGACGGAACGATGTCGGCGAGCGCGGCAAGATGGAACACCCGATCGACGCCTTTGAGCGCCTCGGCCATGGCCACGGGATCCGAGACGTCAGCCACCCTCACCTCAAGCTTTGGATTGGACTTGTGCTGCTCGAGGTTGCGCGGGTTGCCCGACGCCATGTTGTCCACGACCCGCACCGTACGACCGAGGGCGAGCAGTCGATCCGTCAAATGGGAGCCGATGAATCCAGCTCCGCCGGTAACAAGGTCAAGCATCGTATCGATCACCTGCTTATGCGCCACGGCCCGTCATTGGGGGGCGTTGCTGTCATTCGAATCTCTCTGACGCCGCTTCATTCAAAGAAGATGAAGCCCCAGTCGCCCTGATAGCCGCATTGCCGGTAAATCCATTCCCAGTTCTCCACGTCGTGGAAGGACTCGCAGGTCAACTGCCAATAGAGCAGGTTCGCGCGCTCCCGTTCGTTCCGGAAGGATTCGACCATGATGTATTTCTTGGTGCCCTTGCCGACCCGATCGATCTCGCGCACCGCGTCGAAGAGATGCCGGATCGGAAGATTGTGCAGCCCTCCCAGCGAAACCACGAAGTCGAAAGATTTGTCCGGATAGGGCAGCGAGATCGCGTTGCCGACTTGAAGAGCCGGCTTCACTTCCTCCTTCGCATTGGCGACGGCGTAGTCCGATATGTCGATCCCGGCAATCTCGACACCCGGCACGGCATTCGTGAACTCATGCAGCAGGAAGCCTTTTCCGCAGCAGACGTCGAGTATCCGGTCGCCGGGCTTGAGACCGTAATGCGAGACCATCGCCTGCGCGATCGGCAGCCAGCGTCCGTCATATTTGTATCCGCCGTAGCCGTACTGCCGCTCGCCGTCCCAGTAGTCCTGTCCATACTTCTTGGCGACCTCGGCGCAGGCCGCCTTGTCGTACTGTACGACACGGGCGACATAGTCGCGCTTGGTCCGGTTATGGAGCGGGCCGATAAAGTCTACGCAAGCCATCGTTCGATCTCTTGATAATTCAGGCGCCCGCAGATGTCCGCCGTCTGCAGCACGTTTTCCCAACGCTCGATATCGTCCTCGCTTTCGAGGACAAAGCCTTCTACCGCAGCGTGGAGGCGACAGCCAGCGTCCAACAACCTACGGTATATTTTCCTGCGGTGCTGGGAATCGGCAGGCAGCATGAACATGGTATAGAGGATCACGCCGTCGAGCGCCGCCAGATCGGCCAGGACCTGCTCCAGGATAAGATAGCAGTCCGGCATGGTATATTCGGTCGCGCTCAGCAGGTAATGCAACTTGCGGCGCGCCGCGTAGTCCCGAATCACCAGGTTCTGGATATGTTGGGGCACCCTGTGACTGTCGACCGACCGACTGAATACGTAACCGCGATATCCCTTCTGGTTGGTCTGCATCAGGTGACCGACGGCAGCCTGTAGCTGGCGCCGATCCTGGTCGCCGGCCGCACCAGGATCGGTTCGAAGAATTCGCCCAGCTTCTTGTCGCGATACGGTGAAAACACGCTCTTGAAGCGACAATTGGTCGACCACCGCGTCTCCGGCTCACGATTGACGATGTTGCCATGCATGACGTTCTGCGTGAACAGCAGCACGTTGCCATAGGGAATGTCGAGCCAGCGCAAGTCGGGCTCGATGGCGCGGTAGAGTTCCTCGGCGGATTTCAGTTTGAGCTCGTTCATCCTCGCCTGGTATTGCGAATCCTTGTCCCGGGGCAAGATGTACATCGTCTTGGTCCCGTAGACATCGACATAGGGGATCCACAGGACGACCTCGTAGGGAGAATCGCCCGCCCAGACATCGGCATGGACCGGCAGGAGCGAGCTGTCGTCGTTCGGCAGCTGGATGCTGAGATTGATTCGCAGCTGCATGGCCAGCTCGTTGCCGACCAGTATTTCGAGTGCCCTGCGGGCGGTGTTGAAATAGGAGAGTCGTGTCCAGGGTTCCTCGTTCATCTCGCGGATCACCGCGAGGCGGAGATCGTTCAGCCGCTGGATGTCCACCTTTTCATGGATGTGATCGAGGAAGGCGCCCTTGTCCTCGGGATGGGGCAGCTTGAGGTACGAAGCCGCGATATCGGCCATCAGGTCGCGAATCCGGTCGAGATCCTCGCGCGATTCGGTCGGCAGGATGGCATAGCCGTCACGCACGAACGTTTCGGCCAAGGCCCGCTCGTCTTCGCGCCAGAAGCTCGGGACGTTGCTCATTATCGCAACCGCGCCAGCAGACTTCGGACCGTCGAGCCAATGCTCGCCGCATCGATCTTGCAGTCTTCCATCAGGGCCTGCTGGCTGCCGTAATGGGCGGAAAAGCGATCGGGAATGCCAAGGCGCCTGAGCGGCGGCAATGGTCCCACGATCGCGTCGGAAAGCGCTTCCAGCACGGCGCTGCCCAGTCCGCCGACGACGCTGTGCTCCTCCACCGTGACGACCAGACGCGCCTTGGTCGCGGCGTCGACAATGGCGTCCGCATCCAACGGCTTGATCGTATGGGCGTGAAGCAGGCGGCAACGGATCCCGTCCGCCGCCAGCGCACCGGCCGCCTTGAGCGCCTGCGTGGTGGCCACGCCGGTCGTGACGAACAGGACGTCCGAAGCGCCCTGCTCCGCCTCGATCATGTCGATCGCCTTGCCGATCGCGAACCCGCGCTCGGGCTTGCTGACGACCGGATCGCCGCCCTTGCCCAGGCGGATATAGATCGGATGCGGCCAGTCGAGGGTCGCGTCCATCAACCGGGTCATCTCTTCGGCGTCGCAGACCGCGGTGACCGTCATATGGGGCAATGCGCGCATGATGGCGATGTCTTCGATCGCCTGATGAGTCGGCCCCAGGGGTGCATAGACATAGCCCCCGCCGTTGCCGATCAGCCGCACCGGCAGATCGTGCAGGCAGAGATCGACAGCCACCTGTTCGTAGCAGCGCCGCGTGATGAAGGTGGCAATCGTGTTGACGTAGGGGATGAAACCTTCCATCGCCATGCCGGCGGCCATGCCGATGACGTTGGCCTCCGCGATGCCCTCCATGTAGTAGCGCTGCGGGTACTCCTTCTTCATCTCGCCGAGCAGGTTCGGCGACAGGTCGGAGCCGATGAACACGACGCGCTCATCGCGGCGCGCGAGGGCGTGGACCATATCGAGACTACGCTTGCGCATGATTTCAGCTTCCCAATTCAGCTTCCGAGCGCGCCACGGATCGCCAGCAAGTCCTTCTCCGAGAGATCCGACTTGTGATGCCAAGCGGCATTGTTCTCGGCGACCGGGATGCCCTTGCCCTTGACAGTGTGGCAAATGATGGCGCGCGGTCGATCACCCGGCGCTGCCGCCGCCTCACGGAAAATCTGCCTCAGCTCGTCGACGTTGTGGCCGTTGCACTCGGAAACGCGAAAGCCGAAGCTCGTCCACTTGTCCGCCAGCGGCTCCATGCTCTGGATGTCGAAGACGCTGCCGGCCGACTGGATCTTGTTGTAGTCGATGATCGCCGTCAGGTTGGACAGGCGGTGCTTGTCGGCGCAGGCGGCGGCCTCCCAGACCGACCCTTCGTTGATCTCGCCGTCGCCCATCAGCACGTAGACCTTGCTGTCCCGTCCGGTCATCCGAGCGGCCAACGCCATGCCGAGGCCGATGGAAAGCCCATGGCCGAGGGCGCCCGTGCAGGCTTCGACGCCAGGAACGACTGTTTCCGGGTGCCCGCCGAGAAACGAATCGTAATGGCAAAAGCGGTCGAGTTCCTCGAGTGGGAAGAAACCCCGATCGGCCAGGACGGCGTAGAGCGCCAAACAGCCATGGCCCTTGCTCAGGATGAAGCGATCCCGCTCCCGCCACAGCGGCTCAGCAGGCCTGTGCCGCAGAAAGTCGTCATAAAGGACGCGAATGACCTCGACCAGCGAAAGCGCCGGACCGATATGGCCTCGCCCACCATTCTCGATGGCGCGAAAAATCAGACGCCGAAGATGCCGGCTACGCTCATCCAGAGGTTGAAGCTGGACCGAATCCAAGTCGGTGTCATAGCTCAGCAAAGTCCCATTCTTCATGCGAACACTATACTATCCAAATCGGCTGATATGGCCATTTCCCAAATTAGCACTTGTTAGGCAATCTTGGGAGTCCGGCATCAGGGTGGTCTCTCGAGCAGCCTTCGGCGATCGCCTTGCCTTGGCGGAAACGGCTGCGCCAAGGCCACGAAGCCAGAACCTCACAAGACCGCCCCTTTTTCATGATTCTCATGCCGGATCCACCCGGAACCGATGACGCACTAGCGCCGATTGGATGAGTGCAAGTTCTGCTGCGTAGTCATCGGAGAGGTTATAGGGCAGATCCCGGCAGGGAAAGAACTGCCGGGAAGCGAAAAATCGGCGATGAACGGCGTAGTCGTATCGGTGCGCCTCGATGAAATTCTTGATCGAGAATCCGCCTGCTAGATATTCGTCCCTGGTCACGGGCGCTCCGAAATGACCAAGCGTGGCTTCGCTTGCATCCTCGATGACCTTCAAGCGCCCGTCGCCTTGCAGCAATCTGGGCAGTAACGCGAAATCGACATTTTCATGCTGTGCATGGAATGGGCGGGACAACAGACGTGCGGAGACCGCAAGGGGGTGCATGAAGATCGAATGGATCGCCAGACCATCCGCAAACGGCCAGACCAATTCCCGGGGATGAGCACAAAACTCGGTATTGTCCGGTCGCATTGTGAGTGAGCGAAAATACCGATCCGGATGCTCGGACGCAGCCTGCAGAAGGTCGCGGGAAGGAAGGTCCAAGACATCCGCTCGCCGCCTGTTCTCGCCGTCCAACCATGCCCGAAGCTCGGGCTCGATCGCCTCTATGGACCCGACCGAGCAGCAATCCGCATCTCCTTCAAGGTATGAACTGAAGTTCCTCAGACAGTCACGGGAATACACGCAGTCGATGGGAAGGAGATAAAGATCGGCATTGAGAGCCGAGGCCATGAAGACACTTTGATGATCGAGCAGCCCATAGAAGTGATAGAAATTGTATCCACACTGCTCCCGCCTCTCCAAGAACTCCTGCGGGAAGCACGTGAATATCACTTCGGCGAGTTCTCTCAGCCGGGCAAAAGCCGGATGAGCGACAATGCGATCGCGATCGGCTTCCGTGGTGACGATCGAATGCACCACTTTCCTCTTCCGGGCCAGCGCAGGGATGTTCCCCGGCGCCAGAAGAGAGGGCAAACAATAGTCCATGAATTTGTCGACGAAGCGCTGCCCCCAAACGACCGACCCGATAACGGCAAATCTTCGCCTCCGGGAGGCCGCACGCAGGCGTCGCGCATTGGCGTCATTGGCCGCTCTCAGTTTCATCATCTCGACGAGGAAGTCGTGGATGAACGCCGTGCCAGGTGCCCCCTTCTCGGCAAGCGCAATCGCCTTGTCGACGTAGTCGAAATTCATCGATGCGCGAATTAACTCCCTGAGGCCGGCTTCACCGATTTCAGAGTCATCTATTTGGGCAATGTCGAGTATCCGGCGGCCCTCACTGATGGTGCCCGCCATATTTTCCAGGCCATACTCTGACGCCTCGTATTGGTGCAAAACATTCAGCGTCGTAAGCGCTTGATCTGCGGTCGGCGTCAGCCACGTTCTCTTCTCTCCGAGCGACTGAAATACCGCGCTGCGCTCCGCCGCGATTTCCGCATCCCCTCGCCACGAGCGTTTCTGACAAGCCATTCGAGAGATCGTCAGGCGCACAGGCTGTCGGAAATACTCACCTTGGCGCTCCCGCGTCGAGCGTGAGATCAAAGAGCCAAAATCAGCAAAATCCATGCTGTCGCCGTCGATAAGATCCTTGGTCACATCGAGGTCAAGCATTGCGATGCGATCGGCCTCCCCTACAAAGCAGGGCCGTACGCCGGTGGCCATCCGGTCGACCTCCATCGCTGGCTTCATGAAAAATTTCTGTGGAAGTTGGCCCACCACAGCACGCGCCAGGAACGCGATCTCATAGTGCGTGGTATGTATCTCCACGCAATCCTTGCCCTCCCACATCAACTGCAGATGCGCCATCGTCCCTGACAGGTGTCCCAGGTCACGCACGAACGTCACGGCGCTCGCTGGTGCGATCGTGCAAAGCCCCACGCTCGTTAGGTCGATAGACGAGATTTCCAGTAGGTCATCGCGGCGAAATCGGGCCAGTTCGCGCCGCATTGCGTCTGGCTTGGCGTGGATGCCCGCCAGCAGCACCGCCGGTTCTCCACGGTCTTCCAGGTGCAAGAGGCCGTCGAAGAAGGCCTCGGAGTACACCGCGTTCGGATTGATGGAATAGAAGTCCGCACCAAGGCGCCTGGCTTCCATCAAATGTAAGCATTGCAGTGCGCCGGCAAGCCACTCGCCCTGGGGCCCGAGCACACCATCGGCCAGGATGGTGAGATCTTCGGGGATCGGCTGCAAAGCCAGCGTGCAACCGAGATTCCTCGCCTCCAGATTGCGCTGGATCTCGGGTAAGTCTCGCGGCGGGGCAAATATCAGCAAATGCACCGCCCTAGCGCGGCTGAGGACCTTCAGTCCTCGCTCGCCTGCGAGGGAGGGGATGCAGAACTCGAAGAAATTCGAAAGCGCTACGCCATCGCGAACTACGACGCTTACGACCGCGCAATGTGGTGCCTCTTGTGGAGCGATCCGCTCCCTGACGTTTTGCAGCGTGCGATTGAAAGGCTGCACCAACTTGAGGAGGAAGCTCTCCTGCTTGGCTGGCGGCGGCGCATCCGGATCCTGCCAGGCGATCAGCTGGCCGACGCCGCGGAGCGTGTGGTCGAGATATTGCGTCAACTTGAGGAGAAATCGACCCCGATCGTCTCCCTCAAGTTGGCCTTCCTCATCGAGAACCTCGTAGATCCGTCGACAAGTCGCGACGTCGCCCGCTTCGTAAAGCAAATGGTGGAGACAAAAATCCTTCAGTGCCTCCACGCCCTGCTCAGGATCGGGCAATCGATCATAGCCAAAGGCGCGCTGCCACCAGCGATCCGCTCCCCCACGCAGGCTGGCATCGACGGCAAAGAGGTACAGGTCGAGGAACTTTTGCCGGCGCCGCTCGGTCGGCAGCCAATCGGTGTCCCGCAAATGCGTTTGCCGATTGCCAACAGACGCTTGCTCCGGGGGCTGGGCTGCCGATCGATGTGTCGCTTTTCCCCTGTTCACGCCGCCCTCGGCTGGCTCCTCGTCAGCGGTCGAAAATGAGTGATGGAGACTTGATATCTTCCGTATCGTGCGACCCAATAATCTCGCCATGATCGTTGTCGAACGCTCCCGAGGGGAAACCTACAGCCGCTCTGCGTGTTTACTCAACATCTCGTGCGCGCGGGCCACTGCGCGTACCTCCATTGGCCATCGCCGTCAAACTTGCCGCGACGGGCTGTTGCCCAAGATGTGCAATCGTCGGCCGTCATGATGTTATCAGGAGGCAACTCGCGGAGTGACCACGGCCGAAATCGTCCAATCTGCTTTGACGGTCCGCTCTTCCGTAGGGATGGGCACGATCCGGAGTTCGTCGCTGGAGACGACGAAACGATGGAACGGGCCAAGGTACTCCGCCGTCTGGGCGGGCAGTGCGATTCTGAGGACAGGACCGATCCGCCGGCCGTGCCAACCGCACGAAATAGCCCCCTGCCCCTTGAAAGTCTTCTGGTCCAAGCAAGCACCTTCGTGAGGACACATGCGCGGGAAGATGTCGATGGCGTCGACGCGCCGGATGATCTGCACTCCGTAGTGATCGCTTCGACCGATCAGCAGGGGCATCTCAGTCGGAACAGAAGACAGCACGACAGAAGCAGGTTCCGGTACTTCCACCTTGTCGCTCGAAAATACGTGCTGGGGGCGAATATCCAACGTTTCCGGAAATGAATAGCTCGTCTTCGGCAGGCGAACCCCCCATCGCCGAAGCTCTCCGCGCCGGTTCCGCATCGGCGCATCGCCTTCCATCAAGATGTGATAGTTGCGGGTCAGCAGGCGCTTCAAGATCGGGAAGATCAGCGGCAACAAGAGCTTTGGCGCGCCGATGCCATAAATCGTTTTGACTCTTACGCGATGATCGGGCAGCGCCTCGGTAATCACCTCGCTCGTCAACAAAATGTTGAGAAACGAATCGTGGAAGAACAAATGATTCTTGCCAAGCTGCAAGGCCATATGGGTCAATGGAAAATTCAGGCCGAAAAGCTTTTGCATGACGACGCAGCTTTGGACGTCGTCGCCGATGTGCGAGTAGAAGATGTCGAACGTGTTGTGGACCACTTTCAGATGCGCCAGGTCCTTGTAGTTGAACTCGACATCGATCGGATCGCCGCCGGATTCAAGAACGAGCTCAAAATACTTGAAGCGGTAGTTTGTGCGGGCGAATGACGCCGCGAACTCGGCTTGGCTTCCTACCGTCCATGGGCCTTTCACGTCAGGTTCCTTTTCTGGCGATAAGCAGCAGGTTGGAGGGCAAGCCCGCCAGCGACACGGTTTCGATCCGGAAATTATCAACGCCGCCGGAACGCGCCGCGTCGGCGAGGGACGCGTTCGTCATCAGGTTGAGATTGGCTTCGTCGGCAAAAAAATCGCGACCGAGCTTGCGCAAAACCGCGCGAAACATGGCAGGGGGAAGATAATGAACGAGCGGCAGGACAGTATGAGCCTCGATCGGAAACCAGCGATTGGGCGTTGTGACAAAGATGCCGCGTCGTGCGACCCGCCAGAGTTCCCGCAGGAACGCGCTCTGGTTTCGATGCGAGCCGACATGCTCGATCACCGCACTCGAGTGCACGTAATCGTAGCTCGAATCGGCGAACGGCAGATTAAGGGCGTTCGCCTGGACAAAGCGCATGCCGGGATAGAGGTCTTCCAGGAAGGAAGCATTCTCGAGGCCGGCCGCGGTGAGGCGAGACTTATGTGGATACCAGGCTTCGAGATGGTTCGAATGGTCGTGCCGACGATCGTCGGTGACGCCGACATCGAGAATGTCGTCTTCAGCTGCGGGAGACAATGAGCGGAGAAACCTGTCGAACATCTGCCGTCGTTGACGCTTGGCGATCCTTGTCGGCAAGGAGCCAGGCTCGGATTCGCCCCATTTGCTCCGATCGGCAGTCAATTCCACATTGTCGACCATGGTCTATCCGATTTCTCGCCAATACCTCGGGCCAAGCCCACCTCTAGCCATACCGCCAT